>Ga0315284_10006250_pt1 | contig 16965 bp, 10 predicted proteins | sample YL17G09_16_MG_FD_203696 | JGI IMG/M metagenome (GOLD analysis project Ga0315284, IMG submission 203696) | Sediment microbial communities from Yellowstone Lake, YNP, Wyoming, USA - YL17G09_16 | ecosystem: Environmental > Aquatic > Freshwater > Lake > Sediment | place: USA: Wyoming | collected...
GGGGGGGGCCGGGGGGGGGGGGGGGGGCCCCCGTTTGGGGGGGGGCGGGCGGGGGGGGGGGGGGGGGGGGGGGGCGGGGGGGGGGGGGGGGGGGGGGTGGGGGCGGGCGAGGCGACGACGGCGGCGGCCCAGGTGGCCGCGCCCGCCGCGTCCACCCCGGCGGCGCCTGGTGACGCCGCCCAGCCCGCCCTGCGCCGCACCGCCTCCTGGTCCTCGCCCGACGCCTTTTCCGACGGCCACCTGCGGGCGGGGATCTCCCGGTCAGGCCCGGGCGAGGGGACCGGCGACGGCCCCGCCCGCAGCTCCACCACCCGCGCCAGCCCGCACGAGCCGGGCGGCCGGGCGAGCGGTGGAGGTGGCGGCACAGGCCGGGCGAGCAGTGCTGGGCGTCTCGCCGCGGCCCCGCCGCCCGGCCCCTCGACCTCCCGCCGCGGCAGCTCGGGCGCGGTTGTCCGCCCCCCGCCCATCCCGGCCGGCCTCCTGGCCGCCCGGCGCCGGCACTCTGGAACCACCCTGCGCAGGACGGCCTCGGCGGACGCGATCGAGGGCGTGGCTACCGCGGCGACCGCGGCGGCCGGGCCTGCTGCGCCTGCTGCGCCTATGGCGCCCGCGCCTCTTCCTACCCTGCCCGCGGTGCGAGCCTGCGGGCGGCCGGTTGCCGAAGTTGCGGCCGTACTGCAGGGCGGGGCGGCCGCCGCGGCCGCGGCCGTAGCTGGCGCCGCTGCCCCCCCCACCAACTCGCCCCCCGACATGTCGCCGCCCCTGTCGTCCGACTCGGTCCAAGCCCTGACCAACTCGTCCGGCGGCTGCGGCGGCTCGCTCTGGCGTACCCTGGCGGCTCCACGCCACGACGCCCCCGCCCCGGGCGCCCCGCGCCAGTCCATGGAGATCCGGCGCACCGCCCTGGACACGTCCATGCTGCGCGGGCGCCATATCCTGCTGGCCGAGGACAACCTGATCAACCAGAAGGTCGCGGTCCGCATGCTGCGCTCGCTGGGCCTGTCTGTGGACGTCGCCTGCGATGGGCGGGAGGCCGTGGACGCGGTGCTGGCGGCGCACAGCGCGTCGGAGGCCGCCAAACTGGAGGGGAGTGGCGGGGTTTCCAGGGCCTGCGCCGGTGCCGAGCGTGCGCGCTATGACGCCATCCTGATGGACATGTCCATGCCCGTCCTGGGCGGCGTCGCCGCGACGGCCGCCATCCGGGCGGCGGGCTGCGGGGTGCCCGTCATCGCGATGACCGCCAACGCGTCGGACGCGGACCGGGATGCCTGCCTGGGGGCCGGGATGGACGGCCACCTCGTGAAGCCGGTCCTGCCGGGCCGGCTGGCCGAGGCGCTGGTACTGGTGCTGTCCGGGCGGGCCCGCTTCCAGGACGCGACGGTCGCGCTGGGGCCGGGGTTGGGGTCGTGAGCAGGCAAATTTGTCGGGGGGCATGGTGTGGAGTGGGCGTTTTGTGAATGATATGAGAATGGAATCAACTCACGCCCATCTCACGCCCCCAACACAGCACTCACACTTCCCGCTCTCCTCTCACACGCATAACACACACGTCCCCCACCCTCACAACCTCCCGCGCCACTTTCAGGCGAGCGCCCGCTGCCCCGCGGCGCCGCCCGCCCCCCCCTCCACCGCCCCCGCCCGGCTGGTCTCGCCGCCCGCCCCGTACGGCAGGAAGGCCGGCCGCGACTTCAGCCCGAGCGCGCCAAAGAGCGCCGCGTCGTCGTCCCTGTCCGCGTTGGCCGTCGTCAGCAGCTTGTCCCCATCGAACACCGAGTTGGCGCCCGCCAGGAAGGCCAGCGCCTGGTCGCCCGGGGACAGTTCCTTGCGCCCCGCGGACAGGCGGACGACGGATGCGGGCATGACGACGCGCGCGGTGGCCACGCACCGCACGATGTCCAGCCCGCTCGGCGGGGGGTTGCCTTCCATGGGGGTCCCGGGGACGGCCACCAAGGCGTTGATGGGCACGGATTCGGGGTGGGCGGGCAGGGTGGCCAGCGTGTGGAGGAGGCCGACCCGGTCGGCCGGGCCCTCGCCCAGGCCGATGATGCCGCCCGCGCACACCGAGACGCCCGCGCCCGCGACCGCCGCCAGCGTGGCCAGCCGGTCCGCGTACGTCCGCGTGGAGGAGACCTTGGCATAGAATTCGGGCGAGGTGTCGACGTTGTGGTTGTAGGCCGTCAGCCCCGCCTCCCGCAGCTGGGCCGCCTGGGCGGGGGTGAGCATGCCGAGGGTCGTGCACACCTCCATGCCCAGCCCCCGCACCCGGCGCACCATTTCCAGCACGCGCTCCCACTGGCGGGGTCCCACCTGGGACGGGCCCCGCCACGCCGCGCCCATGCAGAAGCGGGTGGAGCCGGCGGCCTTGGCGCGCAGGGCGGCCTCGTAGACCGAGTCCAGGTCGGCCAGGCGCTCCGCGACCAGGTCCACCTTTTTGTGGTGGGACGACTGGGAGCAGTAGCCGCAGTCCTCCGGGCACCCGCCCGTCTTGATGCTCAGCAGCGTGCACCGCTGGACCATGGCCGGGTCGTGGTGGGCCCGATGGACGCGGGCGGCGGCGAAGGCGAGGTCTAGGAGGGGGGTGTCGTAGACGGCCGCGATTTCGGCGCGGCTGGAGAGAAAAAAGAGAGAGAAGAAAAAAGAAAAAAAAAGGTTGAAGGTGAAGGTTGATGAGGGCAAGGGGTGGAAGAGAGAACGCGGCGGCTCTATTTTTTCGCGGCCAGGAAAAATGCAGCAGCGAGCCCGCTTTGGGGCCCGCTTGTTTTTGCTTGCCGCCACATGCCTGCGCATTGGACGTCGCCCTACCCAGCCCACCATCGGGCGTGCGTGCGCTCAAGGGCTTCAACTTCGACGGGGCGTGGCGGGCGAAGAGAGCAAGCGATGCCCAAAACCCGACCCCCCCTCTTCTCTCTTTATCTCAACTCACGTCCAGTCGTTGCGGATGACGCCCAACTCCCGCAGCCAGCGGGGCTGCTGGGCGGCCGGGACTGACGCACTCTCATCCTCGGACAGCCGTTCCGCGACGGCGGGAGGGGACGCGACGGCGGCGCGAGTGCTGACTGCGTGGGTAGCGGTCGCGGTGGCCGAATGCTGGGAACGCAGCAGGCGGGTGGCCAGCGTGGCCAGGGTGGTGGGGTGGCGGGGCATGGTTGGTTGACTTCTTGTCGAGCAGGCGCGGATGGAAAAAGGGGTGTGCGGTTTTAGTTTTTTTTTTTCCCCCCGGACGGAATGAAGAGAATGAAGGAAAGACGCGCAGGATTGCCAGTCTTGGAGCATTTTCTTGTTCGGCCCGCCGCGTTGGTGCCCCTTTCTCGTTCTCGCTCGCGCGCAGCCGCTCGCCCAGCCGTGAGCTGCCGGCACCACGGCGGCGCCTTGACGTTAGTATACTCCTCGTTGCCGGTTAGACCCCCAAATTTGAGTACCCCAGCCGTGGCAACTCCCGAAGAAAAACGCCATCCCGCGGGCGCGCTCCGCCGTCGCCACAGCGCGTTCTTTTCTTTTTCGGGGCAGACCAACCCGCACCTTTTTTCCGCACGCCACATACATGCCCTTCCCCTCACCCGCGGCTACCGCCGCCGCCCTGGCCACCCTCTGGGCCGCCCTGCTTTCCACCCTGCTGTGGCTGCTGAGCTGGCGCCCGCGGCCGGGTGAAGAAGAGGTCGCAACTCCTCTGGTCCAGGCAGCTGCCCAGCCGCACCCGGACCCGCACCCGCCGCCTCCCCTCCCGCCGGCCAAGGCCGCCGCCCGCAAGCGGTTGTTCGCTCTCAAATCAAGGAAGGATGGGACATCCTGGAGCCCAGGAAGCTCTGAATACGAAGCGACAGCAGCAGCAGCGGGGGTGGGGGTGGAGGCGGGCGCTGTCGCCGAAGCCGACGCAGGCGCAGCTGCCGCCCTTCCCCCACCCCGTTCCGCGCCCGTCACGCCGCCCGACTGGGCAGCGGTCGTGCGCTGCCCCGATTTCGAGGCCTTCCTGACCGCCTTCAACGATGGGGCGGCCCTGGCCGCCGCGCACGCGGGCGCGCCGGAGCTGTCGCGCCTGGCCGTGTCGCCCTGGGTTGCTGCTGCCCGGGGGCAGGGGGGCCCGCCGCCCACCCCTATCCCTGGCGGCCCGCTCCCAGGCACCCCCGGTTGCGCGCCGCCCCCAACAGGCGCGGGCCCGGCCTGCCGGACCCTGTCCTTCACGCCCGCGGGCGTCGCCTGGCTGCCGCCCCGCCTGGGCATTACTGGGTTGGGCACCAACGAGCTGGGCGGGCGGGGGGCGCCCGGGGAGGGGGCGGTGATGGTGGGGGCCGCCTCCATCCGGCTTGGTGGGGGCGGGGGCAAGGGCGGCGGCGGCGGTGGCGGCGCCCGCCCCCGACCCCCCTTCCAGCTCACGGCGTCCGTCATGACGGTGGTGCCGGTGACCCTCCCGAGCGGCGCCAGCGGTGCGCGCCTCGAGTTGCGGTGCACCTCCTCCCTGCCGCCCTGGCTGGACAGGGGGCCGTTGGGGGGGGTGGCGCGGAAGGGGCTGGTTACAATGAGCGGGGCGTTCGCGGGGCGGTCGGCGGCGTGGGCGGCGGGGGTGGTGGGCGGGGAGGTCGTCAACGTGTAGAAATGAGGGCAAGGAGGAGAGCGACTACACTTCTGCCACACGTCGTCCGTCCCCCAACTTTCTTTGGGCGCCCCGCCCCGCTCGTCAGCCCACTCTTCACCCTTGCCGCTCCCACCAGGGCATCCGTAAGCCACCCCACCGCCTCACCCGTGCCCGGAACGGAAACTCGGTCTTTGTTGGGTGGCCCCTCCGCGACTTCTTGTTGGCGAAAAAAAAAGAAGGAAAAGAACCCAAAAGCCATATGCTCCTCGGCCCCCTGTACGGCGGCGGCTTTTGGACCGCCGTCGGCCAGGTGGCCGCCATCTACTATGGCGTCTCCGCGGCGATCCATTGGGGCATACCGGCCGTGCTGGACGTGAAGAGTATCCAGGTAAGAGAAGATTGGAGGAGGGCGCGTCAGGGGTGACAAAGTGAGACGGCTGCCGTCAGGGGCGCCTGCGACCCTTCCCTCCGTGCTCACACGCACACACCATCCCCACACCCATTGCACACACAGGTCCAAGAACGGTCACAGGGGCAGGTGACCCGGGAATGCTTGTGGGCCATCGGTGAGTATCGGAGAGAGAGGGAAAAAGAGGACGCGACCGCCCCCGCGTGGGGGGCGACGCGCTTTCGCACACACTTCCTGAACCTCTCTCTCTCCCTCTCCTAGGCCCGATCGCCGTGAAAGCCGCCGTCCTGACCATCGTGGAACGCATGGCGTCCGCTGGCACCTCCCGCCTGTACGCGGGCCCCATCAACACCCTGGCGGGCGCCCTGTACGCCGTGGCCACCATCGCGGCCCTCGACCTCCTCCACGACGCCTGGTTTTACTGGACGCACCGGGCCTTGCACTCCCGCCTGCTGTACAAGCCCGTCCACGCCATGCACCACCGGTCTGTGGCGCCCACGGCCTTCACGGGCTACTCCTTCCACGTCGTGGAGGCCGCCATCGTGTTCGCCAACGAAATCCTGGTCTGCTTCCTGTTCCCCATCCATGCTGGCCTGCACCGCGCCTACCACCTGTGGACGACGGTCATCCACAATGGCGGCCACGCCGGGTACGAGATCGCGCCCTTCATCCCCTCTATCCAGCAGCTGGCCTGGCGGCTGGCGGGGCGGGGCGGCCACCCGGCCGCCCTGTCCACCGTCTCCCACCACGACCTCCACCACCGGTACCCGACCCGCCACTTTGCACTCTACTTCACGCACTGGGACGCCGCCCTGGGCACGGAGCACCCGGGCTACCGGGGCGGGCTGGCGTCCGGGGTGGACCCGGCGGTCGTGGCGGCACGGGCGAGGGTGGGGGGAGGCAAGGCAGGCGCGGGGAAGGGCGGGCGGCCGGCCCCGGCTGCCGACGATGCCATCCCGGCCTGGCGGGGGGAGGCGGACGCGCAGGTCGCTGCCGCGGTGGGCCCGGCATCGCCGCGGGGGGCGGGCCGGCGGGCAGCGGTGGTGGGCGGGGCGGCGTGAGGAGCATTGTTGAGCTGTGTCTGCCGCGGGGGGGCCGGCCTCGCCGCGGGGGGCGCCCCGGCGGGCAGAGGTGGTCGGCGTGAGAATTGAGAGAGGTGCGTGTGCCCGTGAAATTGGAGACTTAGAAACTCCTCCTCCCACACACAACAAGATGGCCCCTTCTCTCACTGCCTGGCAGGAATGCCTGGCGGAACTGGAGGCGCGTCGCTTGGGCGATCTACAGGGAATGAATAGCGACGAAGCAACGTACGCGGGCGGGACGTCGGGGCTGATCTGGCACGGGGGCGGGCGGCCGAGGAAGCAGTCGCGTCGCGCCAGGCCTCGGCGGCGGCAGTCGTGGCTGCAGGCGCGATGCGGTCTCGGGCCCTGCCTCCTCCTCGACCGATGGCGGTGGATGGGGGCGGTGTGAGAATGTGGAGTAACGGGACAGAGGGTTGGCTAAGACCATGGGAAAATGGTCGTCTTAGCAAAATGGTCTTAGCCAATCCATTTGCTCATACCGTCTTTTTTTCAACTACACCCCGCACGCACACCCCGCACCGCCCGTTGCTGCCCGCCCCCGCGCCCACCTGACCCAAAAACAGGGACGGCGTGACCAGAGAAAATCTCACCCTGCGCTCCGCCCCAAGGGGCAGTTCGAAAAAGGGGGCCCACACCACCTCACACACCCCTATAAATAACAGAGGCATGCGGCCCGCGTTAACGCTCGCAGTCCTGTTTGCCCTCGCGGCCTCTTCGGCCGCCTACTTCAGCCAGGCCGGTCCCGGCGCTGACGGCTCAGCCGTTGACTGGTGGTTGTGGCAGACCGAGGAAAGCGTCAAGGTAAGAATTGCGCCCTGGGCGGCCTCCAGGCGCGCTGAAAAAAACAGCCGGCTGTTTTTTTTTTTTGGTCCATCAACACACCCACCCTTGACCAAACAAACAACGGCAACAAAACAACCCACAGGCCATCTCCACGCCCGGCCCCTATGGCGCCCGCCTGTACGCGGAGGTGACGGTCTCACAATACCTGGCCCTGACAACCAATGCAGCCGCCGGGTCGCCGCACGACCCGCGCGCCCTGGCCACCTTTGCAGCGCACCGCGTCCTGTCTGCAGCCTTCCCTTCCCTCCAGGCGAAGTACGACCAGGCGGTGCGCCACCAGTTTAAGGCCGCCATCGAGGCGGGGACGTTAAATACAGACACTAACGGCGCTCAGGCCGCCGCGAGCGCGGCGGTGGACGCCGTTCTGGGCGCGCGCGTCACTGACCGCGTCAGTGCGTTTGCCTACAAAACCGTCCCAGCTGCGAACGCTACCGGCCTGGATCCAGGGGTTTACCGCCGCACCCCGGCCGCGCCTGGCCAGCCCGCTCAGATGACCTGGTTCGCGCCCCAGCTGGGAGCCTCCCTCACCTTTTCCTACCCCACCCAGGACGGGCATGACCTTTACCACGCCTTGGAAGGCCAGCTGGGCGGGTACGCGCCTTTGGTCGTCGGCACGCCCGCCTACGCCTCCAATGTCGAGTACGCCCGCATCGTCGGCGGGCACGCCAACCTGACCTCCACCAACCGTACGGCCGACCAGAGTGGGACGATGATGTTTTGGATGCAAGGCGAGGGCACCTCCGGCCCCGCGGGTCAGTGGCTGACGTCAGCAGCGCGGCGGATTGGGCAAGACGCGACCGAGCTGCAGCGGGCGGAGCTATACGCGCGGTAGGTGTAGGGGGAAGGGTGGTGGAGGCGCGGTGAATGGGTGCCTCTGTGCCATCGTCGCACCTCTCCCTCACATTTTGAATCTCTCTCCCAACCCCCCCTCTCTCTCTCTCTTCATCCGCAGCCTGTCCACCTCCATATTTGATGCGATGTCGGTGACGTACTACCTAAAGTACGCATCCGGCGACGGCAAGTCGCCCTTCTGGCGGCCCGTAACCGCCATCCGCGAGGGGTCGGCCGCAGGGCTGGCAGACGAGGGCTTGGCGACCGCGGGCGGAGAGGGAGGGGACGCCCCGCCGTGGCCTGTGCCCACCCCGGCCGCTGTGCCGCCGCCCGTCAAGGCAGTGACCGCCGCCGCCGCTTCCGAGGGTGCCGCGCACGACCACGGCCCGGAACACGGCTTCCCGCACTGGGGCCTGCGTGATGGGGTGACCTTCCTCAACGAGCTGGCCGGCAAGCACGGCGGCGCGGTGGCCCCGACCACGTCTGCGGCGGTCGGGCCGACTTCGCCCACGGTGACAATGCCCCACGACCACGGCCGCCGCCGCCGCCGCCTGCAGCAGGCCGCGCAAGCGCAGCCCAAAGCGTCCTCAACGGCCTTCCCCCTGCCCGACGGCGGGGCCGGGGCAGTGGCGCCCGACCCGGCCTGGTACCCCGCGATGGCCACCCCGCCCCACCCGGAGTGGCCGGCCGGACATGTGACCATGGCCTCTGCGGCGGCCTACGTCCTGGACCGCTGGTTTGACGGGGACACGGCCGGCCTGGTCGTGTACTCAGACAGTGCGAGCGGCGGCGGCGGCGGCGGCGGTGGGGGTGGGGGCGGCCACCGCCGCATGCTGCTGTCCGGCTCTACCTCCGCCCCGCTATTTCCTGTCGGCCCATCCAACCGCACTTTCCACGACGCGGCCGCCGCGGCGGGCGATGCGGCCGCCTCCCGCGTGTACGCGGGCGCCCACTTCCCGGACACCGTGCTGGACACGCTCAGCATCGGGCGGGCCGTCGCGGCGGCGACGTGGGACGGATTCACTGCAAACGTGCGCATGCCGGCGTCGACACCGGCGGGAGAGATCGCGCCGGGCTCCAAGGCCGCCATCAAGGCGGCGGTGGAGGGCGTGAAGGCCGCCAAGGCGGCGGCGGAGGAGGAGGTTGCGGGCGCGGTGGATGCCTGGGTGGCCGCCAAAAAGGACGGGAAAGGAGCACATTGAGGAACATTGAGGTGCATGAGGAAGGTGGTGGTGTGGGGTAAGACGGGCATCGGTGACCTGTGTGGGCGCCAATTCAAATATACGGACACATGGGGGTAAGGGGAGGGCGGGGGCGGAAGTGGGCACACGACGTTTGTTTGTTGCCCCCCGTGGTTTTTGACTGACCTAGGGGGTGGGAGCGAAGAAAGAGACGACGCCGGGACCGCAGAGCGCTTACCCGGTGCAGCGCTGCGTCAATGTCCGCCCGGTTGTCATACCCGAAATCACCCAGCCACGTGACGGCGCCCTCCAGGTCGGCGGGCGTGATGCATGGCAGAGGTTGAAAGAAGAAGGGAGAGCCGATTATCACTCACTGCCCCGACCTCGACCTGGAAAGATGCTCCCCGCCCGCCTCGCCCCCCGGGCCCAGGCGGCCCCCGCCGCCCCGGGCCCGGCCCGGAGCAGTAGCGGCATCACCTCGCCCTCCCATTCCCTTCACCCCCCACGCCGGCGGGCAGCCAACCCGCCCACCACGGCCGCCCGCCCTGCATCTTCGTCCTCTTCCCAGGCAGCAGCACCACCAGCAGGAGCGGCTGCGCCAACGCCGTCCACCGCCCGGGCGGCCGCCTCCCGCGTCCTCCTGCAGAGGGCCGAGTATAGGCGCAATGTCGGCGTGTGCCTGGTCAACGCGGCGGGGCTCGTGTTTGCGGCGAGGTAAGGAGGAATACGAGAGAGCGTCGCGAAAAAAAAACGTGAATGCGGGGCGACAACGCAGCGTCGGGGCTTTGTCTTCTCCCGCACCCACCCCTCCCGGCTGGGGCACATTTCCTGAATTCCATTGGTCTTCTGCGTACTCCATCTAATGGTGCACGCCCCATGCCTGGGTTGGGCCGCCCAGGCCCCCGGGCACTCTTGGGGAGCGCCGTCGAACAAAGCGGGGCGAGCACGCGAGAGCGCCTTTTTTTGTGCGCGCTCATCTCTCTCCCCTCTCCTCTCCTCTCCTCCAGGCGCACGGACTGCAAGCAAGGCAGCTGGCAGATGCCCCAGGTGAGAGCACAAGAGCAGGCGCAGAGAGAGCACAAGAGGAGCGCTTTGGCCCCGGAGAGCGGGGCGGGGCGCTCTCTGTGGGGAAAGAGCAGGCGCGCGCGCTCCCTGCTCCCCGCTCTCTCTTTTCAATCCTCACCCCTTTCCTCCGCCTCGCCTCCCCCCCCCCCCCTAGGGCGGCATCGACCACCTGGAAAACCCGCTCGCCGCCGCCGCCCGGGAGCTGCGGGAGGAGACCGCCATCACCTCCGCCCGGGTCGTCGCCATTTCGGCGGCCTGGACGGCCTATGAGCACCCGACGGTCGTGCCCCTGGGGGACGATAACGGATTTGGGTGTGGTTTGGCCGCCCCCGCCCCTGCCCGCACGGGCGTCGCCGCCTGGGCGGACCCGCCGCCTCCCAGCGCCCCCTCCTCCTCCTCCTCCTCCCCCTCCTCCTCCTCGACCATCGCCCTGGCCAACAACATCCTGCCCACGCACGTCCAGTACCGGGGGCAGACCCAGAAGTGGGTGCTGATGCGCTTTTATGGCGGGGAGGACGAGATCGTGCTCGGCGACCCGGCCCACCCGGACACCGCCTTCTCTGCGTACGCCTGGCTGCCGCTGGCGGACCTGGTGCGGGACACCGTGCCGTTCAAGCGGGCGGTGTATGAGGGCGTCGCCGCCGAGTTCGGGCCCATCATCGACGCCTGGCGTGGCGAGCCGGACGCGACCTGGTGGGGCGGGGTGAAGGAGGGGAGGTAGGAGGGGTGAGGTGAAGAGAAAGGATTGAGCGATTGAGGATAGGCCGGCGTTCTGCCTCTCTTTGCCCCTGCCATGAGATAGATAAGGAGAGAGAGAGCCTCGTGCATTTCGGGCGGCGTGTGTGTGGCGGTGAAGAGAGATGAAGATGGGAAAGGGGGAGGGGTTGAGGAAACAATCTCAAAAAAAAAAAGAAAAAAAAAAAACACATTTTTTTTTTATTTTCACAAACACGCCAGCAACGCCCGCTGCAGGCGGGGCCCGTCCCGACCCGGCACGCTCGTCGGGGTGAGCATTAGGTAGAGGACGTCCCCCAGCGGGCGAGCGTACACGCCGCCGCCCTCAACCGCGCCATTCATCCCCATCCCAACCACGCCTCCTCCATGCACTCTAAGCCGGCCGGCCACCGCCGCCGCGGCGGTGGACCCGTACCCTCCATCGCCCGCCCTCAAGTGCACAGCCAGGACCGTCCCGATGGCGGCTACCCGGGACACGGACGGCTGGTCGGCCAGGGTGGAGAGGAGGCCTTCATCCCACAGGCCCACCAGGCGGCCGCACGCGGACGCGCACCCCCGGCCACACGTCCCATTGTCGGGCGAACACAGGGCCGGGTTGGCCGCGGCATCGCCCACCACCGCCGCCGCCGCCGCCGCCGCCGCACAGCCCGCCGGGTGGGCGGAGTAGGAGTGGCCGTGCAGCAAGGCGCCGGCGATGCCGCCGGCGGTGAAGGACTCGAACACTCGCGCACTCGCCAGGGTCGCCGCAAGGGGCAGCGCCCCGCCTGTGAGCAGTTTGGCGAAGCACGCGATGTCCGGGTCCACCCCCAGCAGCTCGCACCCGGACGCCGAACCCAGGCGCCACAGGCCCGTGAACACCTCGTCCGCGATGACCGGGATGCCCCGCGCCCGGGACGCCCGGACGAGCGCGGCCTGCCAGGCCGGGTCGACGAGGAGCATCCCGCCCGCGCCCATGAGGACGGGCTCGAAGAGCAGAGCCGACAGGACGCGGCGGCGGCGGCGGCGGTGAGGAGGGGAGGCTCCGGCGCCCTCTGCAGGCTCGCCCTCGTGCGCGTCAATCGCGACGGAGATGGCGGCCTCGTACGCGGCCGCGGCGGGCCCGGCCAGGCGGGCCGGGGAGAACAGGCCCGCCAACCCACCCTGGACGGGCGCCGCGTTTCCCGCACCATCCCGCACCACCCACCCCACCCCCCCACCCTCCAACCCCGCGGTGGGCGGATCTAGGAACAGCCCCCGCCCCAAGTACCAGGGCGTCTGGGCGGGGCCGTTGAAGAGGGAAGGGGCCGTCGCGCACATCGCGCCGAGCGTGTCGCCGTGGTAGCCTCCCCTCACCGCCAGGACGGTCGGATCGACGGTGCTGCTTGCTCCATCCTCCGCATCGGCGTGCGGGCCGCCCATCGCCACCCGCCGCCCCGCGGACGCCCGGAACGCCATTTTCAAAGCCACTTCCACCGCGGTCGACCCGTCGTCCGAGAAAAAGACGCGGGCCGCCCACCCTTTGCCTGGGCCGGCCAGCAAGCTCTCCGCGGCCGCCAGGACGGGCGCCACCGCGGCCTTGGGGTGGATTACATGGCCATACCGGCCGATGGACGCGCCGACTGCGAGGGGCAGAAGCGGGGAGCCGCAAGGGCCGGCTACGCCCTGGGTCCACCAGGCAGCGCACGAGTCGTGGAGCGGGGCGAGGACGGGAGGAGAGGGTCCCCCCCCGCTGTCGCCGCCGCCGCCCTCCAGCAGGGTGACCAGGTGTTCGCCCACCCGCGCGTCGATGGTGGTGATGGGCGACGGCTTGCCCGCGGGCAAGTCCGCGTGCTGGGTGAAGGGGAACCAGAGCTTTGCAGCGCTGGCAGGGGCGAGGCGGGCGAGGCCGGCCACCCGGGCGGCGTGGCGGGCGAGGAGGTCGTCCACCAGGGCGACCAGCCCTGGGCGCGCGTCGTCGAGCCAGGCTAAGAGAGCGGGGTCCGGGGATGAAGCAAGGGCGGCGGCAGCAGCGGGCGGCGGGCCACACGGCGGCAGGATGAATAGGCGAGGTGGGGCACAGCCGCCTGGGTCGGCCGCCCCGCCGCCCGCGACGCCCAGGCGGGCCAGATGCTGTTCCAGGGCCGCCACATGCCCTGGCGGCAACCCGCCCTCCGGTTCCACCAGCACCACCGCCCCGGGCGGGCCGTGGCCGCGCAGGGCCAAAAACTCAGCGGCTGCCAGCGTGGCTGACACGCCGCCCAGGCGGGGCGAGGCGACCAGCAAGGGCGGCAGGCGCAGCGCCCGCCACGCGCCGTCGGCTTGCAGGGCTCCAGACGGCCCTGGCGAGGCGGGACCGCCCGCAGTCTCGGCCAGGACCAGGAGGGGACGGCGGGTAGAGGGATGAGGGGCGGCCGCCAGGGCGGCCGCCGTTGCGCGCGCGACCTCCCCCTCGCTCACGCCCCGCCCCTCCACCGCCGCCGCCGCGGAGGGGGCGGCGGCCAGGCGCCAGGCGAACAATGTGGAGGCCGTGCCGTGCAAGGCCTCATCCCCAAACTGTGGCGGCGGCGCCTCGCCGCTCAAGAGCTCCGCGGCGTGGCGCCCCGCCAGGAGGCGCAGCCCAGCCGCCCGGGCGACCACCCCCGCATCGCTGTCTCCTGGGAACCCCGTCTGGACCGGTTTCACGTACCGCACGACCAGCTGTCGTTCCCGCACGGCTGCGCACGCGATGCCGGCGCAGACCAGCGTCTTGCCGATGTCCGTGTCTGCGCCCCAGACGGCGTAGACCGGGTGGGCGAGGGAGAGGCGGGGCGGGGCAGGGAGGGCAGACTGGTCGGCGTGGGTGTCGTTGCGGCTGAAATCGCTCGTGGAGGGTGGAGGGTGGGACAGGGTGGCCTGGGCGGCACTTGAGGGGCCGGTCAATCCACTCATCCCCCTATGTGTGCAGCCATGGAGCCAGCGAAGGGCAGGGGCGGCCCCTGCACGGCGGGCCATGAGAGGGACGTGCATTTGTAGTGTGGGAGGTGCTCTCTAGTAAACGAGCGCGTGCTCTATTGAGCGATGCACGAGCTCAAGCTATCAAAGAATTCGACAGAGGCGCCGCTTGCACTCAGCGACGGTAGGACATTGGGGCACGTCCTGCGCGCACGAGTAGCGCGTGTGTCGGAAGGGAAAAAGAAATAGCTAGCCGTCGCGTCGGCTTCTGCCAGGGTCACACTTTGGCCACATCGGCGCAGAACGAAAAAGGGGGGCGGCGCGCCGCGCTGACCTCATCCGCACGCCCACGCGCACGCTGTGCCGGGTCAACCTGGCCGCTTAGCTCACCAGGCGGCACACACGCCTCGCGGCTCGGGCTGCACCCCCATCGCTTGTTTTTTTTTGGCTAGGCTTTTCCCCCTGCTAGCCCTGACCGCATGCACTCCTTTCCGCCCCCGCCCTGGGCCCGCTCGTCCGGCGAGCCCAGCACATCCGGGTCCTCAGGTCACACACACATACCACCGCACGGGGGCGGGTCCGGCCTGCCCGGCCCCTGGGCGCCCTGGCTGGACGGAGCGCTGACCTCGCTCTCCTCTGCCCACCGCCTGCGCGAACTGCGGCCGGTCGACCCGGTGGCCGCCTCCTCCACCACGGTCTCCATCCCGGCAGCCGTGCTGGCGGCCTGGGTTGCCAGCGTGGACGTGCCAGCGCAAGGGATGGGGCGGGAAGAAGCCGCGCGGCCGGGCGTGTCGCCCAACCCGACCTCGGTCGCGGTGGGCGGCGTGCCTGGAGGGGGGGGGGCCGGGGGGGCTGGGGCAGCAGCACCCCCCCGCTCCCACGCCCCGACCCTCATCACCCTCTTCTCCACCAATGACTACCTGGGCCTGTCCGCCCACCCGGCCGTGCGGGCCGCGGCGGCCGACGCCGCGGCGGCCGTGGGGTGCGGCCCCCGGGCGTCCGCGCTCGTGCCGGGCGGGTACACCCGGTCCGCCGCCGCGCTGGAGGCCGGCTTGGCGACCTTGAAGGGCACGCCCGCCTGCCTGCTCTTCTCGTCCGGGTACGCCGCGAATGCAGCTGTCCTGGCAGCCCTGGCCTCCGGGCCGGGGGCCGCGATCTTTTCGGACGCGCTCAACCACGCGTCCATCGTCGACGGTGCGCGCCTGGCCGCGCGCAGCGGGGCGGCCCTGTGTGTGTATCCGCACGGCGATTTGGGCGCCTTGGACGCCGCCCTGGCCGCCGCCCCGCCCGGCGCCCGCAAGCTGGTCATCACCGACTCGCTCTTCTCCATGGACGGCACGTTCGCTGACTTGAAAGGCCTGGTCGCGTTGAAACAAAAACACGGGTGCCTGGTGGTGGTGGACGAAGCGCACGCGACCCTGGTGTGCGGGCCCGGCGGGGGCGGCGCCACCGAAGCGGCGGGCGTCTCCCACCTCATCGACGTCCACGTCGGCACCCTGTCCAAAGCCTTTGGCGCCCACGGCGGCTTTGCCTGCTGTTCGGGCGGCGTGCGGGCCCTGCTGCTCAACGCGGGTCGGGCCTTTGCCTTTTCGACGGCCCTGCCCGCGCCCGCCATCGCGGCCGCGGCCGCCGCCCTGCACGTCGCGACCGTGACCGAACCCTGGCGGCGCCAGGCGGTGTGGGCGCACGTGGCGGCGGTCGGGGCGGCCCTGGGCGACCCGCCCGTCGATTTTGGGGCCGCCAGGTTTGGGCGGGTCGACTCGGATTATGATCCCATCGCCGGGCGCCGCGCCGTCCGCCGGGCCGCCTCCTCGCCCATCATCCCCATCATTCTGGGGTCGGAATCGCGAGCCCTGGCGGCGGGCGCGGCCCTGCTGTCCCGGTGGGCCCTGCACGTGCCCGCCATCCGCCCGCCGACCGTGCCGCAAGGGACGGCGAGGTTGCGGGTGTCGCTCAGCGCGGCGCACGGGGAGGGTGACGTGGGCGCGCTGGTCGGGGCGTTGAGAGCGGAGGGACTGGCGCCTCCGGGTGCGAAGCTGTGATGTGGACGGGGCGGAAGGCTGTTTTGTGATGTAACATGAACGGCTCACCACCCCTTTTTTTTCTTTTCTTTCTCCAGGCAGGCGTGGGGCTCTATCTTTTTGTTTCGCTCGCTCGCCCCCACGACCGCCCGCCCGCACATTGAATAAGTAAGCACCTCTCATTTATCAAGCTCGCAAGTCCCCCCCAAATGTAAGAGACGACAAAAGTAAGACACGAAAAGCAAACTCACACACACACACAGCGCGCGGGAGTGGGGAAACCAAACGAGGTTTTAGAGAACCTCGTGCTCTCGTTTCCTAACCCTCCACCGCCTCCAGCACCGCGCCCGAGGGCGGCGGCCCCACCTTGGCTTTCCAGCGCAGGGCGTGCGAGGTGCGACCATTCTCGCCTCCTTCGTCGGACGACGACGACGCCTCCACCCAGCTGCCGTCGCCGTCGGACGCGGCAGCAGCTGGGGCGGGCGGCTGCCTCGCTGCTGCCCTAGCAGCAGCTGCCTCGCCCGCCCGGCCTTCCTCCGCTTCTTCTTCGGCCGCCCGCACAGGCACACGCCACGTCTGGGGAGGCAGGACCGCGACCTTGGGGATGCGCACCAACAACTCCCCGTCCTTCATGGTTGCAGACGTTGCAGCCAGGTCAAGACGATTGGCGGGGAGAGGCAGAGCGGCGCGCGAGCAGAGGGCGGGCCGCCCCCTGCGACCACCCTTCCCCTCCACCGCGGGCACCGCAAACTCTAGGCAGCCCGACCCCCCGATCTCAACAGACACGTCGGCCTGGGAACGGCCGGGCAGGTCGAGGGCGAATGTCAGGGCGGTCGGAGTCTCGGTGCAGAGGACGGGGGCGACGACAGGTGGGGCCGGAGGTTTTCCGGAAAGAGAAGCGGCCAGACGAATGACCTCCCGCGACGAGGCGAGGGGGGCTTTCTCGCCACCATTCTTATAAGACACTTTAGCGGCACCATAACCATCGTTAATGGGCGGGGATGCCGGTCGGGGTGGCTTGGCGGCTAGGTCAGGTGGTGGCCCCGCGCGAGCACACCCATTGGAAGCAGAAGCCCGCACGCGCGCGCGCGGCTGCTCGCCCGCCGCCGCGCAGGCGGCCGCGTGGTGCGCTTCCAGTTGACGCAACAGGACTTCGGGCGGGACGGTGGTGAGGCCGAAAGGGGTGGAGAAGAGCATTGTCGAGGAGGGGGCGGCAGGAGGAGGAGGAGTTGAGAAAACAAAAAAATGAAAAAATGAAATCGGGATGGCCAGTGGAAAAAGGGTTCTGGGCTTCGGCCTGTCCCCTCCCCCTGTTCTCGACGCTTCTAGAAGCAGCCCG
>Ga0315284_10006251_pt1 | contig 16965 bp, 23 predicted proteins | sample YL17G09_16_MG_FD_203696 | JGI IMG/M metagenome (GOLD analysis project Ga0315284, IMG submission 203696) | Sediment microbial communities from Yellowstone Lake, YNP, Wyoming, USA - YL17G09_16 | ecosystem: Environmental > Aquatic > Freshwater > Lake > Sediment | place: USA: Wyoming | collected...
AACTACCTGATAAATAACTCGGATGCAGTCATAAGTGCTGTAGGACCTACCAATTTCAACCAAATGCTGAAAGCTGTAATGAAACAACTGGGCTTAGCAGCATAAGAAGGAGTGGGACATTATGGGCTTTTGGGATAGCTTGTCGCAAGGGGCGAATAGCCTTTACGATAGTACTGTTGGTAAGGCAGTGGATACGGCCAAGAATTTGTGGACTGCTGGGACAACGCCCACCGCTGGGAATATGTATGATGCGATGAATCAGGCAGCCACTATATATACCGGGTTGGCTACCCCTGAAACAAAAGCAGCTACAGAAGCACAGGTGGCAAAACTTAAAGCTCCAGCAACGCAACAATCAGCCCTTGACCAGATTGCAACGACCCAAAAGTCGCTGGAGGAAAAGATAAAATACTTGTGGGAAGCAGGGACTACCCCAGTAGGCGACAAAGGGAGCATAGTGGGTGCATTTTTAAAGGCTTATAGCCCGGAAGTTATGGAGGGGTACAAGGCTATCCCAACCAAGGTATCAGAAGCAGGGGGAGTCCCCGGTATCACCAAGTCTATGGAAAGTGAGATGCAAGCCAAACAGGATGCAGCAAAGGCCAGTGCCTTGAAGATATACATGGACGAGTACCAACGCCAGATGGACGGCGCAAAAAAGATTGGCGGCATTGGTGCGCAGATAGTCATTAGGGCAGGGCACCAGTTCATTACAGGCTTGACAGGGCAAGAACCGGGGGATATATCAACAGGGAACAAAGTAGCCGACATCATCTCTTCACTTATTGGGCAGGGTGCAGGGATGATTGTAGGGGCGGAACTAACAGGCGGCGCAGCACTGGGTGCAAGGGCCGCCCAGTTAATCCCAAAGATAAAAGGTGTAGGCACCTTGGAAAGGGTGGCCAACGCTATCGTTAAAGGCGCAGTGCATGGCGGTGTGGAGTCGGAACTATTAAGCGGTGTCCATTCTGTCCTGAATGCTGATACGGCAGAGAAGGCAAGGGAAAGGGCAAAAGAATATGGTCTCATGGGTTTGGTCGGTGGTGGCGCAGGGGGAGCGGGCGCAGAGCTTCTTGGCATGATGGCAAGGAAGCTAAAATCTGTAGTGCCGGACCATGCCGTAGTTGAACACATAAAAGATTACGTGCCAGACTTAGAGATAAAGGGGAAATTGCCCGAATCGAAGGCCGCCCAAGAGATTATTGAAAGGGCGAGAAAGATAATCGACAACTTTGACGAACAACGCCCGGAGGTAGTCTATGAAGTAAAGAACATCCTGAACGATATCATAGAACACCAGAATTCTTTGCCTGCCTCACTAGTCAAGGATGCCAAGACACGCCTCTTGGATTTACATGACATAGCAGAACACCGCCACAACATAGAGATGGCACAGGAGATAGTCCCCAGCAAGGGGGGGCTTGCAAGGCGTGAACTGAAACCGTCAGAAGTCCCTGCAAATGCAACAGTTGAACTTACAGGCATGAAGGGCGAAAAGATTCTTGCCAAGGTAGAAGCGATACCCGGTAAGCTAGATGAATTCTTTTACCAGGAAGTAAGTAAATCTGGTAAGCCTAAGGGCGAAAAGATTTGGGCAAAGACGGACTACTGGAAGATTGAAGAGGTAACAGTTGCGGCCCCGAAGTTAAAAGCGGCAGAAGCCAAGGCCCCAAAGGGTGTGTACAAAGAACTTGACCTGCCAAAGGTACCAGATGGTACAATTGTCCAGCTTACGGATAAGGCCGGGAAAACGTTTGATGCCCGGGTAAGGTCTGTGCCTAAGAACCCTGACCAATTCTTCTACCAGATGGTAGATAAATACGGGAAACCTACGACCCCGAACAGGATGGAAACAGCATATTATTGGACTGCCAAAGAGGCGGCCCCAAGATTACCTAAACCCGAAGTAGGAGTAGTAAAAAAGAAAGAAGTACCAGTGAAGCCCCCAGCAGAAGTTCCAGTAAAGGCACCAGTAAAGGCACCAGCGGAAGCCCCGGTAAAGGCTCCGGCACCTGAAAAGGTAGTGCCAGAAGTACCTAAGATGAAAGCCCCGGCAAAGGCGGAGGTGGTTCCGACAGAAGTACCAAAAACAAAAGTCCCGGTAAAAGCCCCAGCGAAAGTCCCGGTAAAGGCGGCGGCAATACCACCAAAGGGTAAACCCGCAAAACTGACTACCCAAAGTATAGAGAGGCCAGTCCCGAAAACCGAGAGGATGCTCCAGCCGGAACAGCAGAAAGAACTCTTCCCAGAGGCAGCACCGTTAGTTAGGGAAGCTATCCCTAAACAGGAACTCAAAAAGGTTAGCAAACTTGAAGCCTGGAAAGAAAAAGTATACCAACATATGGTTGACGAAGCGAGGCCTATAGAAAAACTTGCCGAAAAGACAGGTGGCAAAGAATATACTCTCGCAGCCAACCTGAAAATGTCTAGTTCTATAACGAAGTATTTGTTTGACAGGGGACTTGTTGACAAGAAGGGTAGTTTGCTTGGGAAGTCACTGCGTGAAATTGTCGAAGGCAAACTCCCGCAGGAAGAGGGTGCCCTTAAGGCTTTTTGGGAAAGTTTTCTCGTGAAACATATGCCTATAACTGAACAGAATGTGGGGGTATTGGCAAAGTTTGAGAAGGAAATGCCTGCTGAATTCAAGGGAGTTGCGGATGATTTAGCTAACTGGATAGACACTTTTGCTAAAAAATGGGGCAAAACCCCTGATGATATTTACAGGCAACTTGTAGAGATAACCCCAATGGATAAGGTTGCCAACCCTCTGGAAGTGCTTGTAAAGGTGATTGATAGGGCTGTAAGGACAGAGAAGTATAACGATGTCCTAGTTGAGCTTGTGAACTCCGTAAGGAAAGTACCTAAAGAAGTAGAAGCTGCTATTAGGGATGTAACCGGGACAGACACAACGTATATGCAGAACTTGCTAAAGGTTAAGATGCCTAACGGTGGTATAGCTGAATTGTTAGTGAAAGATAATATCCTCTACACGTCATTAACAGACCTTATTAAGGTAGTGGGCGAACCCGGAATACTCCAAAAGATGGTACAGATACTTAAGAACGTATTAACTGTTAAGAACCCATTATTCGCAATAAGGAACGTCGTAAAAGATATACCGTCAGCACTTATCAAGACAAAAGATGCACCAAAATTATTGGGTGAAATGTGGAAGAGAAAAGGGGTTGCAGCCAGAGACATGCTTGAAGCTCTACATACAGGCAAATCTACAGCTGAACACAACCTCTATGAGGCGGTCGGAGGCGGCGGTGGTATGTTTGTTAGGGCAGAAGCAGGAGAGACAGCGGGGAAACTCGCAGGGACAGTCAAAACTAAATACACTATATGGACACCATTTAAGGGCGGGCTGGGGAGGAGAGCTACTGCACTTAATGATGTGGTAGAGAGCATCCCAAGAATAGCAGAATTTAATCGTGTATTCAAAGAGACTGGGGATATTGACAAGGCACTGTTTGCCGCAAATGATGTTACCGTAAACTTTAGCCGTGGGGGTAAGTGGGCAAAAGATATAGATAAATTTGTCCCTTACTTCAACGCTGGTATGCAGGGGCTGGATAACTTTTTAAGGTCCTTTGGCCCGAGTAGGTTAGTGTCAACACTCATTAAAGGTGGTGCGATAATAACTGCACCCAAGGTTGTCCAGTTGTTGATTAACCATAGCAACCCGAATTACCAGAAACTTGAACATTCTATTAAGGACAATTTTTTCATAATACCTTTAGGTAACCCTAGGACGACTGAAAGGTTTATCAAGGTCCCCGCTTCAAGGGAATTTAACGTCTTGTTTGGGGCACTGTTCCAAAGGGCACTTGGTGAAGGGTTTAAAGGTATCAAAGAGTTCGCTACCCTCAAAGGACAAAAAGACTTTTTCAAAGAACAAATGGGTACCCCTTTTAAGTCTGGCGTGTTACTCCCTCCTAACCTTTTAGCTGGGAATATATTGGGTGGGGCGATGGGAGCACTGGCCAACTGGGACTTTTACTTTGGGAACCCAATAATAGGGCTAAGTATGACAATGGGTAACGTCCCAAAACATCTACAGTTTGACGAAAAAACTAACAAATTGCTGGTGGCACTATCGCAAATGGTGCACGACAAGGCAGGAGTTGACTGGTCGCCTATGATGATCCAATACCTTATCAAAGAGTATACTGGGGAGCTAGGGCAGATTGCATTGGAAGGTTTCAGCGGCCTCACAGGGGCAGCACAAAAAGCTTCGAAAGGTGATATCGCAGCGGCTATCTCGGAACTTGGTAAAGGGCTAGGAGATATGGCAGGTGTTGAAATAAAGAAATGGTCTACAGACACCTTAAACTATGCCCAGTCAATTACGGACTTCTATGACCTCCGAGAAAAAGTAGGGCAAGAATACGCCGAAGCAAAAATTGCCAAAGCTACAAACCTTTCTGAATTAAAAGCTATGGCATCTGCGCTTGACAAAGCTTCTACACAGATGTCTAATATCCGTAAGGAGGTTAAAAACCTTAAACAGGGCGACCCGAAGGTCAGGGAACTCCAACGGCAGATTGTAGCTTTATCAGAAACTATGATGAACCAGTACGGCAAAGCGGAAATAGCCCCTATAGGCGGTGTGACCCCAGAGTCCGGCGGGCGTGTTACAACACCAACAAAAACTGGCGGTGGTGGGGGCGGGGCAGCTAAGAAAACTACGGCAACCGCCAAGGCTAAAACAACGGCTACCCCGAAGCTTAAGGCAGCCCCTAAGGCAGCCCCTAAGCTTAAGGCAGCCCCGAAGGCAGCCCCGAAGGCAGCCCCGAAGGCAGCCCCTAAGACCACGTACCCCACCCCATCAGGTGGAGCTACGGGTGGCGGTGGGAGCGTACTTTCGCAATACACACAGCAATAAGGGGGCGGCACTGCCCCCTGTTATACCAAACTATCTTTAAGGGGAGGCTCATATGGATAAAACTAAAATAGTTGCCGAGGCGGGGCTTAACCACAACGGGGAATTCCCTAAAGCCCTAGAAATGATAAAGGTAGCGAAAGAATGTGGTTGCGATGCTATCAAATTCCAATATTTTGACCCAGATATCCTGTGCGTGAACAGAAACGATTTTACCAATTATAATTTGCTTAAGAAAATATGCCCACGCCCGCAGTGGATACCCCTGCTGAAAAAAGAATGTGACCGGGCAAGGATTGAATTTGCCTGCACCGTGTTCTGCAAATACAGCGCGCAGGACGTTGCCCCTTACGTCAAATCTTTTAAGGTCGCTTCCCCAGAAGTCCTTGACATCCCGTTTCTCAAGGAGCTTGCCGCTTACAAAAAGACACTGGTTTTGTCTACAGGCAAGGCAACGTTTGATGACCTGGACAGGGTATTCAGGGAAGTAACAGACAACGTTATCCTGCTGTACTGTGTCAGTAAGTACCCTGCGGAAGTGGACGACTACAGCGTAGGCATGGTTGACAGGTTACGTGAAAGGTACAAGGTACCCATCGGTATAAGCGACCACACACGAGACATTGATTTTAGCATAGCAGCCGCAGACAAAGGTGTGTTCATGATTGAAAAGCATTTCAAGTGTGACGAGGATTGTGTAGATGCCGCAGTATCCCTGAACCCTGCTCAATTAGCGGAGTTGACAAGGGCTGTAAGGCATATCGACAGGTACAAATAAAAGCGTTATAATATGCGCATCTTACTTAGGAGGTACGTTATGATAGAGGAATCAAAATCAGTAGACACAACCAACGCGGTTGATGTGGAAGCCGCGCCAGTTGGGATCCCAGCACCACAGGAAGAAAAGATTATCGTGATGCAGCTAATCACCCCATCCACCTGTAGTTTCATTTGTTTGTCAGCGGAGGAAGGAAATGAGAAATTCGAGATTGGTATAATGAAGAAATAATCACAAAGAAGGAGAGGGTTTAACTTTATGGTCTTTTTTGAGAGAAATTCTAAGCTTTTATCCGAGTACCAGAAACTGGTTTACGAAAAGATGCAGCTACCAACAAACGTTAACACGTTCCCCGATACCCTCATAGGTTTCGGGCAGAACGATAACGGGGTTATTGACAACATCGTGTTGAACGTCAGTAGCAAGCTGTACGTTGCGGGGACGGAGGCGGAAGGCGAAACGTGGGCTAATGGGATTGACACGAACGCGCATACCTTTATTGTGTTTGGGCTAGGGCTTGGGTACCACGTTGAGAAGCTCATAAGCAAGTACCCTACGGCAAACATATACGTGATTGAACCCGACAAGAGGGTGTTCGGCCACGCTATGCATTTGAGGGATATGGAAAAGGTTATAAGGGGCTGCACTATTTGGTTGGACGAAACTGTTGTTGAGGCAAAGATGAAGGCGTTTGAAATGCTTACACACCCACTCGCAAGGGGGATGGTTTTACTCCCGTTCTTCTCCGCGGTGTACCAAGGTTATTCAACGCTCCTTTACGCTGAAATGACAAAGATGATGAACGATTGGGCCGTGATGCTGAACACCAAGCGAACATTGGCGGACAAATGGTACGGGAACAGGTTTATAAACGTCAGGTGCCCGTCCGTAAACTTTAAATCACTGCTGGGAAAATTTAAAGGTGTCCCCGGGATAATAGTAGGGGCGGGGCCAAGCCTACAGACACAGATTGAGAAGTTAAGGTCATTGCAGGGTAAGGCGGTCATAATAGCGGCCAGCACGGCGGCACAGATACTAAAGACCCACGGGATAACACCAACGTTCATGATTGCCATAGACCAGGACCCGGTTACATCCGGCGCGCTGCATGAGCATATGGACGGTGATATACCGTTAATATTTGACGGGCAGATAGCGCAGAACTCGTTGGAGTATAAGGGCAGGAAGTTCCAGATGTCCCTTAACGTAAACAGGTACACCAACATGGTGGTACCAGACCTGCCAATCATAGAAAGTGGGCCAAGTGTCGCTAATGTTGCGATGGATATACTGAACAAGTGCGGGTGCGACCCGATACTTATAGCCGGGTTAGACTTGTCTTACACGGATGGGAAGCTTTACTGCGATGGGACGGAATTCAACAAGGATGTTGATTGCAACGAAAGCCTTATGAAGATGCTGGACAATACGGGCGTAGAGTGCTCCACGGAACCATCGTTCCTTTCAATGAGGAACTGGTACGAGGAATACATCGCAAGGGTTAAACCCCCAGTATTCAACTGCACGGCAAGGGGGGTACCCATACCGGGGGCGGAAAATAAATCCCTTGATGATTTTGCTTTCAGGATAGACTATAATTTCGGGAAGATGCTGGATGATTGTTACTATAAGCCGGGGACCGATGAACCAGACTTTATTGACCTGTCTAACTACGAAAGGATCACGAAGGAGCTACTCAATGAGTTGGACAAGATAGCGGAGTCAGTAAAGAATGTGGGGAGCATAACCCCCGAAATGGCATCATTGAGGGCGTGGTCCTTATTGGACGAGCTTGTAAGCGCGACAGTGTACCTGCATGAGCTTAGGTCAGAACACCAAATCGCTACAGGCAAGCTTGGCAAGGAGGATGCGGTGAAGGGGTTCCAGAAGAAGAGGTCCGCAACTATCTTGGAGCAAGTCGAAGTAATGAGGGGACTGTTGATGAAATAAAAAAAGGGGGGCCGGGTGGCTCCCCTTTTCCTGTCTCCTATTGTGCCTCTAAGTGGCACCTTTCTTGACTTCCCCTACCCGTAAAGTTGCAGCCTTTCCCTGCCGCATCTTCTCAATGCTCATTGTGGCCAGTGCCAGGCATAGTGCCTCAACGCACCCACCGTACCTGGTATATTCATCGTCTACAATCGGGACAGACTTTTGCATCCTTTGGTAGTGGTCAATCTTTTCACATATCCTGTCACCCCACGCATCTAATATTGTTTCGTAATCTTTTGCTGTCATGGGTTCACCCCCTTTGAGTCTGGGCTTGGTATATCCGGGGCAGCCGTGGGGGTTTTATATACTGCCGTTTGCCGGTATGGGTACGTGGAAGGTGCGGAACATGTATCCCCAAACATGATGTTGTTTTTCGCCTTCCCTAGCTCGAAAACGGCTGCTTGGACAAGTTTGTCAATGTCCAATTTCGTTAATCCCGAACCACTTAGTTTGGTTGTCAAGTAATCTACTGCATCTTCTTTTTTGTACATCCCTTGGTTGGTTCCCTTCCAAGTTGTTTCCGCAGCTTTTACGGCAGATTCGGCAAGGTACGCATATTTCTTAAGTTTCTCGTTCCCAATTTTAACCCTTAGGTAATTGGTCACGTACGTTGCAACGAGCGGTAATGCAAATGTGATTATAAGCAATACCAGTTGAGATAGAAAATATCCTTTTGTCATTTCTTACTCTCCTCCCATTTCCAGCAATATGCCAGTTTAATAAAAAACATGTCCAAGTGGGGTACGTTCGATGCTTTTATGCGCCAACCTTCTGGGTCACTCAAATGTATCTTGGAGTCGATATAGCTTAAGGCCTTTTCAACGTCTACCGCACTGATGATCACAAAGGCTGGGATTTTCTTTACCGGGTTAATCCCCCCGGCATTGTCTTTCTTCCACTGGGTCACAACCTTCGTAACCATTATGTCAAGGAACTGCACTGCGTGGGCTTGGTGCTTCCAGTAATCGTTGCTAGCAGACTTTATCTTGCCGCAGATAAAGTCAACCGCTTCGTTTATAGTGACGTTCGGTACTACCGGGGCGGTTTGTTTCTTGTACTCCGAATCGACATCCTTTACTAAGTCTGCCCATGACTTACCGTGGCTTTTAAGGTAAGCTATTGGGTCTTCATGGTCAGTACCCCCAAGGTTTTTTGATACCCAACTGTGGCTCACAAGAGTCTTACCATCAGCTACACCTAGTTTCTTTTTGGCAAGCACGTAAGCGAGGCAGGATACATAATTGGCATACCCTTTTGCAAATTTCTCCTTATCCAATGCTTGGCAAAGTTCTACATGGGCATACTTCCCATTTACAAGTTTTCCTGCACCCCATGCCTTATAATTGAGGTCTGCAACCTGTAAAATGCAAGTATCATCGCAAAAAAAGTGTACAAATGCCGATCCCCACGTTTCGGACTCAAACTTCCTTTCGTTTATAGCGGTGTCCCCAAACTTGTCCCCATAGTTCCCGGTGCAATGGGCGACTACCCCAATGTAGCCGCCAACACCAAAGTCATAAGGATAACGAGGGAGTCCTTCGATGAAGTTTTGTTTGATATTCATAACCGCCCTCCTTATTCTGATGCATACCACACACCGTTTAATATTTCAGTGTGGGTTATATAACCCCATGGGTTATAGGTATGAGTGCTTTCAACCATATAATCCCCTGCTATAGGAACGCCATTGGCATTTATATGGTCATAGACAGTAGCCTTTCCATTGAGTTCACATTTTATTATCTTGTTAACGGCATATGCTGCTACAGCCTCAACGAACGTTATTGAGGTTGTTTTGTAAACTATATCCCAATCATCTATAGCATCAATGTCTATGCTGGTAGCAGAATTTAATGCTACTGGGTCACTGCCTGCTTTAGCAAGGTTTTTGATTGTACCCTTAAACCCTGCCTCAACTCTCTTCATTAACTCTGATGTTTTCAAGTTTCATCATCCTTTCTTGTTAAATATCTCAATCAGCTTGATTGCTACTATCGCTACACTTATAATCACTACCACGTAGATTGTCGTATCTGCTAGAAGATTGGCCCCTGCAATTGTCATCCTGCGCCTCCTTTCTTGTGCAATAATTGCACATTCTTACTCTGGTATGCTGCTTGCACCGGGAATAATCCCTGTGTATACATCTTGTCAATTTAATCAATCCCTTTCTTAAAATGGTAAGTCGTCGTCCGAAGTACTTACAGGATAAGACCCGTCAGGAGTTTTCCCAACCATATTCTTGTATGTCTCGGACTTCTTGATTTTATCGACCACCCACTGGGGTATCTTGTCGAGTTGAGACAATGCGCCATCTCCCTCAAGGTCAAAGTAAACAAGGTCATTTACAGGAGGGTTAGGCTTAGTCCCTTTGGGAAGCCCCATGATGGCCGATATATTGGCGTAAGTGTCCGTTCCCTTACTAGTATGGATTACCTGGAGCTGGCAACCCTTACCCAAAACGTTCTTGAGGTCAAATCCCTTGAGTTCAGCCTCGTCAAACTTCTTGCACCTCCACGCCTCAAGGTCCTTACGCAGGTTGGCCTTCGTGGATAACGATAGTGTATACTCCCGGCTAATAGCCCTTGGCATCATAGCCCCATCAATCTCAATAGTTTCATCCGGGAGCTCCCACGTAACCAGGACTTTCCTTGAAGTATTCTCAAACTTCTCGCTGTACACATCACCCAGGTCAACGACTGAATAGCATACGCCCGTGTAAATCCCTTCGTCTATAGGCGGGAATTTACTCCCACCACTCTCTTTTGCTATTAATGACATATTACATTACTCCTCTCTATCCATATATTTTTTTAATTCGCATTCATCTACCCTGAAAATCTTGCTCCCGACCCTTGTTGCTTTTAGCTTTCCCTTACTGATTAGGTCCAATACTGTTCGGTAATTCACTTTCAGCATTGTGGCTACTTCCCTTACCGTGTAGATTGTCATTTTATCACGTCCCTTCCCTAAAAGTTATTCTACTACATATCGAACCACATTGCAATACCCAGATTGAAAAAATTTAAGCCCTACCCCAGGCCTCTTTTTATTCTCTCCCCAGCCTCCCATACCAAATACCCTTCGTCGAACTTTTCCATATCCGACCAGACTAACCATTGGCCGTAAGACTGGTTACGTTTAGTTGCTGTTCTTTTTGGGCCTTCCCCTTCCGGGAACCCTAGGTCGTCCAAATAGCGTTTGTACTGGCATTTTGTTATGCGTTTTGGGTCATTTCTGCTACCTACCATCCTTTTCACCCCCCTTCCCATAAAAAAATCCCCCCTGCTTTTTTGGGGGAGCAGGGGGGTTCTATTCGATTTATCATTTAAAGGAGGATCCAACAGTATCGCTACTGTTCGCACTACTTTAATATAAACCACCCCGCCCCCAGTGTCAAATGTTATTTAGTTCCAAAAACATGGAACTCATCTGTAAATGCTGCCTTACCAACCTTTTGTACCCTAGCCTTATGGAAGTCACATAAAGCTATTTGGGTACCGGGGTCCCACTTTATAACGTTTGCATCCTTGCCGCAAGCGCAGCATCTTTTCTTGGTAATGCAAATGTTTAAATACGCCTCAACGTCATTCAGGCCAGTTGCCGGGTTATCTGTGAGCGTGCACCCCTGCTCGAACGCGAACTCTATCAGCCAGCTTATAAAACCACTGGCGGTGTCAGCCATACAGTCTGCCAGGCTAAACATTTCGACCTCCGCTTCGTCACAGTACATCTGTGTAAGCTGGTCACGCATATTGTCTTTGGTCTCCCCGCAGTACTCGGCAATGTCCTTAATGAGTGCAAATATCTTTGACCTTTGTTCGCCTGTGATTTGCAATAACAACTCTCTTTGTTTGTTGGTATCATTCACAATCTCAAAAAGCAAGGGTTTCCCAATGTGCTGGTCAAGTAATGCCCCAATGTTTGTACAATCCTTTTCTTCTACGGTGAGGATAATTTTCATACAACGCTTTTGTCTACGATACGTATCTATTGTACAAGCGACTCTCATTACTACTCCTCCTCTTTCTTTACTTGTTTCTGCACCTCGTCCCTTAGGATCTCCTTTACCGACTTCTTGAATTGGGTTGGTTTCTTTTTGCCCTTCTTCTTAGCCATCTTCACCTACACCCCCTATCTCAACTTCAACTCTCGCTATTTCTGCATAGTACTTTTCAGCAATGACAACCACAAATTGTGAATCGTCGTGGTAACACACGCCATTAAGGGCATCTGCCACAATTTTGATAATATTATCTAAGTCTGGCTTCTTTATTGGGCGCATATTGCCCGCCAACATTAAGGCAACATTCTTTTTACTTGTACTCTTTGGTATCTCATAATATGCCGTTACACACAGGGTTAGCGGCTCGCTGGCGTAATACTGCGCGCTTGCTTCTGTTGCTAGGATCTTTACAAGGTTCTCGTAAGAAACAGTCTTTCCTGGTGTAAAAGAATGAACCTTGCCTGTATACTTACTTGAGCACGTCCTCGCCCTACCCTTCCCTACGGGATTTCCCGGTACTGTAAACCGTATCATGTTAGTTCCCCTTTCTTTGTGCACATAGTATCGTCACTATTTCATATTTAGTGACGTTAATCGCCGTAGTACCTACCCACTTTCTCCAAAATTTTTTCTTTTGTCCACCCCGCATCCAGCAGGTTCTGTGTAGCTTTCTTCTTCCATTCCCACGACAGTATTCGGTAACTGTGTATCTTCTCATGGCACTCCATACATAGGTCAATAACGGTCTCCGGCATCTCCATTGTCTTTCGGTTAAACTTGTTGAATATGTGGTGCTTTTGTAGCTGGTCACCGCCCCACTTACCGCAGACCTCGCAGTTCCCCTCTGAACGTTCTTTTACGGCCTTGAATACCTTTTTATCCGTAATTATACCCCCTTTTTATTTAAGGCCTTAAATTGGCTCCTGCGGCCTCACAGGCTACATGTTGAGTCCAGACTTGAATCCCCCAAGGACTTCGTCGTCTGTCATCTCAATCCCGTTGTCGTGGAATGCTTTTATAGCCCGGCACAAATTTTCTGTGAGCTTCTGGAATTCCGGTACGTACCTATCCCGCACCTCCTGGGGTATCTCTTGGTTGCCAAGGTACGTTTCGGCCTTCCCGTGCCGGGTTATGAGTTGGTTGTAGGCCACCTTGTACTGGCGTATCTGTGTTGGTGTTAACATGTATCCTCCTTAAAATGGTAAATCTAATTCTGTTTGGTCCAACTCGCACTCCCACCATTCCTTCGTCTCCAAGTACTTCTTCCAGCCGTACTCTATAGCCCTCGGTGTTCCATCCTCAAGTTCATGTAACCGTTTAGTCTCTGGCTTGAATAAGAACATCACTTCACAAAACATACCTTCCTCACGGTCTTTCAGTAGCCTTAAGCGCACATCATAGTCCCTCACCTCTTTATAGTTCCTGTCGATTGCAAGTATTATATCCGCCTTGTTCGGGATATTGTTGCTACCCGATATGTCTTCCTTCTCCAGCTTCTCACCGTGCCTCTTACTTTTGTTCGGGTGGGCAACCAGCATGATGTGGACATTGTAAGCCTCGCAGAAGTCCTTGCACTGTTGGACAAAGTTACTCTGGTCCGAATTCAGGCTTTCGGCCACCTCTTCCATGGCACTCATTAAATTATCGATAATTAAAAACTTGCACCCGTACCGCTTCACAGCCGTTGCCATTACCTCAAACAAGTCGCTTGTATTCTTCCTAACATTGGAAACCAGCTTGTCGTAAGTGAAGAATAATCCCGAACTCCATTTCCTCAAAGCCTCTAACGCCCTATCGTTCACGTCTTTTTTGAATTTATATTTTGCCTTAACCCCATCCAGGTAGCCTTCTTCGTTCCCGACTACTTGCCTATAAATCCAGTTCAGTATCCTGTTGGTACTCATTTCTCCAGAATACAAAAAGACCGGGTTCCTGCTGTCTATGGAGTTGGCTATAATCTGGCTCACCATTGTTGTCTTGCCGTCCCCGTTCCTGCCGTACAGTATAGATAGTTCCCCAAAATGTAAATCATCAACCGTCTCGTCAAGCTTCTTTATCCCTGTTGGTACCCCCTCGTGCTTCCTGTTCTTGACCTGCACGTACTTAACCCTTGACATATCAAGTATCCCTTTAGGCGTTTCAGCGATAGCCGCTTCGATAAGTTCCATTACCTTTTCTTTACCCTGCCTGTACAGTACTTCGTTTGCATCCTTATGTTCGTGGGCAATTACTTTCACACGGTACTTACCTAGCCGGTTTGTCAGCTCTTCGACCATCCTAAGCCCCGCCTCGTCATTGTCGCCAAATATAATAAACTCGTCCACTGTCACTAACCAGTCCCAGCAATGGTTTATCCACTCACAGTTTGCCCCACCACCCGGGACTGATACAACGTTACGGTATCCCGATTCCCATACCGCCATAGCATCAGGCTGTCCCTCTGTGATGACTACAGGCTTCTTAACGTCTATATCCCACATACCCCACAGTATTGACTTCGTATTAGCCTCACAGCCGCCCTTAAGCCCACCTTTGCCTATCTCTCTGTACGAAATAAATACCAAATCCTGTTTCTCGTCAAAATATTGGAACACGTAGCAGTCCCGGTTATTCCATCTCCTTTGCTTCACACACCAACTTTGCAGTGTTTCTTTTGATATCCCACGTAAAGCCATGTAATCAATTGCGGCTTTCGTTAATTCTCCAGTTTCAATCTCTGGCTTCCTGAACTTCACAACTGTAGTTTGTACCGACAATTCAACCTCGCCCCCTACCATCCCGGCAACTTCTTTCTTTGCCGCTGTAAAATCCATGCCTCTAAACTCTGTATAGTACCTGTAGATATCCAATGTCTGCCCGCACCCAAAACATTTCCAGAAGAGTTTGTCGCTGTCCCATTTGAAGGAAGGTGTCTTCTCCTTGTGGAATGGACAGCAGGATTGCTTCTTGGATGGGTTGTACTTATTAAGCCCCATCCCGTGTGCTATGATATCCATAGCCCTACTGCCCAACCTGCGTTTATATTCTTTGGAAAGGTCACGGTCAATCATATAAGGCCAACACTATTCTTTTGTATCTCTTCCCACCTAAGTCTTATTGCATCCTCTTCCCTAATTTGGCTACCCTGTGCGATAAACATGTCCTTAGACCATTTCAGTATGCCTATATTGTTGTTCTGGCTTATAAAGGGATCCTTTGATTTGAAGAACCAATCTATATGCTCCATCACAAATAACTTACCGTACGCCCCTACGAGTGCCTTTAGGCAGGTAGCATCCTTTGCCCCGTTGAACACATATTTCTGCCCATGCTTCTGGAAGTACTTATCGCAGAAATAATCACTCACCTCACGCTGTGGATTCTTTACAGGCAAAGGTTTTAAACCATCTGGTTTATCAGATGGTATATTGTCTGTAGTAGTCTCTGTAATAGTCTCTGGTATTGCTGTTCGGTTTTCATGTGTTCCACTCAAGGTTTCCGAAGTGGAACTCAAGGTTTCCGAAGTCGATTTTCGTTTTTCTTGAGTTCCAATGTCGCATTTATACCCTTCGAGATTATATCCTAAGAGGTTTAAATCGTTTCTTATCTTTACTAGGTTGACTCTGTACTGCAATGTCTTATCCCACTTATATGCTGGGTTAGTTCTTTCAGAAACCCAGCCCCTTTCAACCAAATATTTTATATGGTCTCTTATGCTATTAACATTTAACTCTAACATAGTTTCCTCTGATAATTCTTCTGCTTTTTTATAAATCCATCCGTGTGCCAAAAAACTATCTGCGACCTGATAGTGGGGGAAGCCCCTCTCTCTATCATATTTTTTGTTACGTTCTTTTTCTTCTTTTATAAAAAAATCAAAATCCTCAACTCTTTCAGACCAATAAATAAATTGGTTTAGGATTATGGCTTTTTTAAAATCACCTGTAAGAACAACAAACTCTTCTTTAATCACAGCTCTTTTTAATTTAACCATATCTTGTCCTCCCTATTTCTTTTCCTCTTTCATAATATTTGCAACTATCCCTGCTATTTCTTCCATCTGTTTTTTTGACATTACGATTGTTTGTGGTTGTAGTTCGCATTTATCAGAAAATTCATCTGCAAGATACTCTATGTTCTCTCTGATATTGAGATGGATTTTCATATCAACAACCGCCGCTATGATATTGAAAATCACTATAAGCACAAATACACTTACTAAGATACCAAGTAGCATATTAAGCCTCACTTTCTGGATTCTCGTCACCTATCCCAGTGCCAACTTCGGGATATATAGTTCCCTTTGGATGCATTGGGTGTTTGCATCTTTTACCGTTCCACATGTGGCAATTTATGCATCGTTTCACGTTTAAACAGTTCAACACGAAGTTCTTCTTTGCATTGTATACTGCTTCATCAAATTTTCTCATTGTTATTCTCCTTCCTTCATCAGTAATAATCTTTGGTAGCATCTGCATTTTGCATCAAGCAATCTCCGTAATTCTGTGTCGTTTTCATCTACTCTTATCTGGCAAGACTCATTGATTTGAACCTCTACAGCCAAGAGTCTAATCCATTCGTTTAGTTGTACTCTGTCAGCTGTTCTAGTGCCTCCTGCACGAATTATATCTACAATCTCTTGTACTATTGATATCATACGTTCCCTCCATAAGATTGCCCCCACACAGTGTGCAGGGGCATGATAATTATTTCACTGCTTGTAATGCAGTCTTTGTGATATCCTGCTGTCCCTTCATTTCCATTTGTGGGTTGTTATGAACTACGTGTTTAAAGTATTTCTCGGCCATGGCAGTCGTTTGGACTGCTTCTTTTGCGAGGTATAAGCCTCTTAAATATAACTTTGCAATTTCAGGTAGCTGTGCCGAAAAGTCGTTGGTTTTTACGCCCTTCCAGACCTCGTCATAATGCTTCTTGATGCTTTTTAATCCGGCTTCTACGTCCTCAATTTCTTTGAGAAGTACAGAAATACCCTCGTGGCATGAACTGAATTCTCCATGGACATCATCTGCTCTTGTAATTTCTTCTTGGACAAGTTTATCTAACTTCCCAAAAAGGTCTACTTCTTTTCGTTCTTTTTTTGCAATTTCTAACATTTGATTACCATCCTTTATAGTTTATTTTTGTTCTAGCTATCCCATCTTATCACTCATAATTTTGCCGTCAAGTAGTAATTAATGACAGAGGCTATAGCCACAATCTTTGCAGTAAATACATCCGCCTTCATGTATGAACATACCACCGCACTCTGGGCAAGCTTCTAAATCTGGGCAAGTGTCTACTGTTTCATCCTCATTCATTCTTGAGTTT
>Ga0315284_10006252_pt1 | contig 16960 bp, 19 predicted proteins | sample YL17G09_16_MG_FD_203696 | JGI IMG/M metagenome (GOLD analysis project Ga0315284, IMG submission 203696) | Sediment microbial communities from Yellowstone Lake, YNP, Wyoming, USA - YL17G09_16 | ecosystem: Environmental > Aquatic > Freshwater > Lake > Sediment | place: USA: Wyoming | collected...
CTCCTGGGCCAGGGGTTAAAAAGGGCCATGGCCTTGGGCGTCTTGGAGGCCTTGAAAAAGCCGGGTAGGCTTGGGAATGGAGTTCCTGGGAGATCCGAAGGGGCGGCTTTAGGGCCATATCGGCCCTGGGGCCCGCTCCCTTTTTTTACCCCGAAATAGGCCTTTCACCTTTCTCTCGACCATAAAATTTGGAGGCTTCGGATAAGCGGTTTGAGGGTTTTCGATTTATCAGTTTGGGCTTGACTAGGGGGTAGGTCGGGGGTATAAATGGGGCATGGAGCTTCAAGGGCCCATCCATGGGGCCGAGTCAAGCCCGGCTATAGATCCAGTCGATCTTGGATGGCTGGCTGGGATAACGGACGGGGAAGGGTGCTTTTTCACGAAACGCTCTAAGGACGCTACTCTTAGTATCACTCCTGGATTTACTCTCTGTAGCCGGTATGACGATGTTAGCATCCAAAAACGAGTCCAAACCATTCTCGGCTGCGGTCGAATCTCGATCCGAAACATCTGTGAGGTTCCGCGGTCGGCTCAATGCGTTTACCGAGTCGATACCATGGCGGACGTCATTGAAAAGGCCATCCCTATATTCGATCATTGCCACTTCACGAGCAAGAAGGCCATGGAGTACCCGCTTTGGAGGGAATTGGCTTTCCTTGTCAAGCGTTGGTATAAAAAAAGGAATAGGCCTAGTGGAATCCTTCAGAGGATGGAGGAAATCGATGCCCAGCTCAAAAAGATTAAGCACGCGGTTTTGAAGGGGGTTCTCGACCCCCTTGAAGTCATTCTCATCGATGCGGATATCCATAATTCCAGGGTCCGTGTGGGTACTGAGGAGTATAACCGGGTTCTCTATGGATGACCCTAATTCCCTAGCCGTCCGAAGAAAAATCGCCGTTATTTTTTATCGATATCCCTTGAGTTTGGGTTTTAACTAGGATAAGCTTGGGGACTATATGGGTCGCCGGGCGCACGTGACCGACTCGGGGCGTTTCGAAGAGTTCATGAAGGGCATACCTGACGATGCCCGGAACGAGGGCTATTGGCTCGTCTACAAGGATTCGGTCGGCAAGGCTGGAGGAGTCATCCGGGAAGGATGCGGTCACATCCCCTTCGATTACACCGAAACCCACTCCATGCTCCGCCAGAGGATCTTCGAGGCCTTCGTCAACCACGAAAACGGCCATGGTCCTGGGGATTACAACGCCCTCCCTTGCGACGCGAACAAGAAGGAAAAGAAGGGCGATCCGATCGTCAAGTTCACCTTCAAGAAAGAGGAGTGTCCGATGAGCACCGACGCCAACAAGCCCTCCGACAACCCGGTCAGGGATGCCATGTCGGACGTGAAGAACGTCCAGGCCGACATCCTCAAGATGAAGAGTCAACAAGCCACGTCCAAGATGCTTGACAAGATCCTGAAGGACAATGATGACGAGGAGGATGAAGACGTGAAAGAGACGACGCCGGCGATGGGCTCGGGGCTGGAGAACATGCTCCTCATGAGGACCCTCTTCCAGAACGACGACAACAAGAAGAAGGACGACGGGATCAACCCCCAGATCCTCCAGCAGATGTTCGAGACGAAGCTCGAGTCCAAGATCAACGAGCTCAAGGCTTCCCTCCAGCCTAAGGAAGACCCCAAGATGGAGCGTCTTCTCGAGAAGCTGGTCGAGGCCCAGAACAAGCCCGACGACCGTTTCGACAAGCTTCTCGAACGGATGAGCCATCAGGAGCAGGCCGGCAAGTCCGAGAACGCCTTCCAGTCGATGATGGCGATGATGGTCCAGCAGCAGCAGGGCCGCGACAAGGAGCGCGAATCCGAGGAACGCCGCCGCGAGGAAGAGCGCACCGAAGATCGCCGCCGCGTGGAGGATGAGCGCAAGGAGGAACGCCGCCGCGAGGAGACCGATCGGCTCGAGGAACGCCGCCACGCCGACGAGGAGCGCAAGCTCGAGAGGGAGCGCCTGGAACGGGACGACCGCCGCCGCGACGATGAGCGCAAGACCGAGCGGACCCGTCTCGAGGAGACGATGAGGCTCGAGCGGGAGAAGTTCCAGCAGGAACTCATAGAGACGCGCCGCCGCTTCGACGAGGACTCCAAGATCCGCCGCGAGGAGCTCAAGTTCGAGAGCGAGCGGGGCCGCCAGCAGTCGGCCGAGCAGCAGACCTACCAGCTCAAGCTCCTCGAGCTCATGAAGAGTTCCAAGGACTCGTCCCTTGACTTGACCACGAAGATCGTGGATACTCTTACTGGCGCCGGGCTCCAGTCCATGAAGACGGCCCAGGAAGCCGCCACGGCGATCATGTCGATCGCCAAACAGGTCGACAAGAACAACGACAAGGACGACAAGGGTGGCGGAATCGGGTCGATCCTGAAGGACCTGGCGGGGATCGCGGGGCCCATCCTGGCGCCGTACGCGTCGGCCGACGCCCAGATGAAGATGCTGCAGTCCATCGGGAACGTGGCCGGCCAGGGCGGACTCGAAGGACTGTTGAAGGGTTTTAAGGGGGGTGCCCCGACGGCTCCGAGCATGCCGAGCATGCCCGTGATGCCGCCGGTGCCGAGACCCCAACGTCAGGAAGCGCCGGTGCCGGGCCCGTCGCCCGCGCCTAAGGCTTCTAACATGGAAGGAGGAGCGGCCATGCTCATCGTGAGCTTCCTTCAGAAGTTCCCGGACGTCAAGTACGCCTTGCTCGGGAACCTCAGGAAGAAGAAGGGGGTGGACAAGTTCCTCCCCATCATCACCGATCTCAACCAGCCCGCGCTCGAGGCTCTCATCGTGAACCTGGACGTCGAACAGCTCATGAAGGCGATCAAGATGGCCTGCACCCCCGAAGAGGCCAAGCTCATCGACGAGAACAAGGTCTGGTTCGACGAGCTTCAGACGGCGATCGACGAGGTCCAGGACGAAGAGGACGAGGACGAAGCCGACGAGGAGGCCATGGACGAGGCCGTCAAGGAAGTGGTCGACGCTTCCACGAACGGGCCCGTCAAGGTGGAAGTGCCGAAGACGGCACCCCCCGCTCCCGCGGCCCCTGCGGCTCCGGTCCCGGCGCCCGAGCCCGGCAAATAGGAGGTTCCGGATGGCTCGCATCTTCGACGAGTTCCTCCGCGGCTCGATCGGGAAGAAGATCCCCCTCTCCCGGATGATGCTTCACAAGATCCCGGGAGGGGATGCGGGGACGAAGAAGACCCTGGAGAAGATGGCCGAGATCGTCGCCAAGAGCATGCGGCACCCCGAGCATGCCGCCTATATCCGCAACATCACCCTCCAGGTCATCGTCAAGGACGCCTGCGCGCCCAGGAACTATCTCTGCGAGTACGAGGCGATCCACGAGTTCGTGCGGGACAAGATCCGCTGGACCCGGGACGCCAGGGGGTTCGAGGTGCTGACGTGGCCCGCGCGGACGCTGATGGTGGGGGCCGGGGATTGTGACTGCAAGTCGACGCTCGAAGCGACCATGCTCCTCATGATCGGATTCCCGAAGGTCGCCTTCAGGGCGATCGGGGCCAACCCCGAGATGCCCGATCAGTACACCCACGTCTACATCATCGCCAAGCCCGACCGGAAGTCCCCCTGGATCCCCTCGGACCCGACCGTGCCCAATGCGAAGCTGGGATGGGAGAGTCCTCTAATATTAAAAAAGTTAGATCATGAGATCCAATGAGCTGGCCTAGCGACCCGAGAATAAAGAACGTCGACCCAGATGCTATCAGGAAAGCGTTCTTCGAAGAGGGTCTTACCTGTAACGAGGTCTCAGCTCGATTTGGAATTTCCAAGGGCACGGTCTATTACCGGACTCGACATCTAGGTATCAAGCTTCCTCATGGTATTGGGATCCAGAGAAAGCTCAGGCTTAGAGGTCTTTTCCGATGCCCCCATTGCAAGGTCGAAAAACCATTCAGCGAATTTGGAGGTCTTAAAGAAGGCGGGAGACAGCCCAAAAGGTCTTATTGTCGCCCTTGCTGCACGGCTTACGAGAAAGAATGGTGTGGTCGAACCTTGGGTGGACGTTTGTCCCATGTTTATGCTGCCGCCAGATTCCGGGCCAGAGAGAGCGGGATGGTATTTGAAATTTCCCGCAAGGACATGGCATGCCTTTGGGAACAGCAGAAGGGACTTTGCTACTATACCGGCGTACCTATGAGTATCCAGTCTACTGGTAGGAAGGGAACGACATTATCGATCGATCGGATCGATTCCTCCAAGGGCTATACCAAGGACAATGCCGTTTTCTGCTGTTCGGTAGTCAATTTGATGAAGTCCGATATTCCGCTTTTCGAGTTCAAACACTGGTGCCGCCTTGTGGCGGATAGTCCATGTTGTGGAGTTGCGGGTTCTCAGGAAATCTCCATGGGTGTCCTCACGCGTCCGAGCAGGGTCGAGTATGTCTGGATAAATTCTCCAGTGCTGGACGCCCTTGACGGAACCCTGTACATCGACCCCAAGAGCGGGCGCTTCGGGTTCGTTCGCGACAGCCACGTCGGCGGCGAGAGATGGTATTGGCAGATCCCGATCGACGATCTGCGTCTTCTCCTCTCCGGACAGGACGGTGGAAGTCGGCCCGTCGTTCTCGAGTTCCGAACGGAAAGCTCAAGCGATTGGAAGGAGACCAACGCCGTCCTGTCCATCAACCGGTCGACGGGCCACGTCTTGATCAGGCCGGAGAAGGACGGCAACGGGGAATGCCGCTTCCTGCTCAACGACATCGAGAGCCTTTTCGCGGAATTCTAGAGAGGAGAAAAAAGATGTCGCAGGTCATCGTGCAGGGGCTCGGAGATCTCGGGATCTCGAAGGCGGCCCAGAAGTTCATCCACAAGAAGGTCGGGATCCTTATTAAAGATGAAGGGTTCTCGCCCCGGCGTGCCGTCGCCGCGGCGTTCAACATGGCCCGCAAGGCGGGCTACAAAGTGCCGCGTCTGAGATGATGTCGGTTTACTATTGACTCTCCGAGGTAGTGAAGGCATAATTAACCCAGTAGGGACCTAAGGTCCGGATGGGGCCATAGCGTTGAGGGCCCGGCACGAAAGTGTCGTGGCCCTTTTTTTGTAGGGACCCGAAGGGCTGAGAAGAGCCAAATGAGCGTTGACAACGAGGAGAAGCCCGAAGCGGAAAAGGAGATTCTTGGCCCGGGCCCGAAGACGCCACCTGAGGCGAAAGATACGGGCGCCGGTTCCGAACCAAGAGACTCCGAACGGCCGCCGAAAGCAAAGCCCCGTAAGATCACGCTCGATGGGGCGAGAAGGCTCACTTGCAGACGGTGCGGCCACTTCCTGGTGGAAGTGAAGTCGAAAGACTTCGAGGCCGTTACGGTGTGCCACCGTTGCAAGACCGAGAACTTCTTCGCCTTTACGGAGCTGAGGTAGGCGGCCGTAGGCCGACCACTTCCGAACTCACACCGGTAGGGGCGTCACGCGCCCGAGACTCTGGGGTCGCAAAGGACCCATAATGGAAGGAAACCTGAAAAGGAGTCTCCAGTAATGAAACCTTTCATCGGAAACGCTCCGGAGCTCGCGGAGATCGATACCGAGATCGATCCCGAAGAGATCCTCGAACCTGAGCTGGGCCTCGAAGGCCTGGACTACAGCGAAGACGAGGACATGGAAGGCCTTGGCTATGTCGGCCTGGGCCGGGTCCGTCGTCGGGCCCGCAAGGGCCGTCGGCGTCGTCACGCCAAGGTCGCCAAGGTGTCCCGTCGGCGTCGGCGTCGTCACGCCAAGGTCGCCAAGGTGTCCCGTCGGCGTCGGCGTCGTCACGCCAAGGTCGCCAAGGTGTCCCGTCCTCGGCGTCACCGTCGGATCCGTCGGGCCCATCGGGTCCGTCGGCATCATCGGCGCGCTGCTGCGGCCGTGGTGAGCAAGCCCCGGCGTCGGCGTCGTCGGACGACCATCCGCACCATCGTGAAGACCATCAAGGTCCCCGGCCCGGTCCGCCGGATCGTCCGGATCAAGAAGGTCAAGGTCCGCGGCCGGAAGGGCCGCCGTCGGAGCGCCATGGCCGGTTTCGGTGGCGTGCTCTCGAAGCTCGCCGACACGGTCGCGCTCCAGTCCATCTCCTCGCTGGGCGAGGGCAAGAAGCGGAAGAGCCGCCGTCGGAAGGCTCGCCGCCTGCGTCGGGTCTCCAAAAAGGCCGCCGCTCCTCGGCGCCGTCGGCGTCGGGGTCATCGTCGGGTCCGTCGGGTCAGCCGGAAGGCTGCTCACCGTCGGCGTCGGCGTCGGGGTGGCCGCCGGATGTCGGGTCTCGGTTCCAGCCTCGGCTCCCTCGGTCGTATGGGGGCGCACCTGGCGGACGCCGAGGTTTCGGCTTCCTGGCCGGTCCTGGGGCCCCTCCAGTACGCGATCACGATGCCCGGCCTCGAGGCCCTCGGCGGGGTGACGCTGGCTGGCTTCCTGTACGGCGTCGTGCAGGAAGGGCTCTTCGGGAGGCTGATCGACAAGACCAAGAAGCAGCCGGTCCTGACCCAGATCGGGACGGGCCTCATCTCGTCGATCGCCATGTGGGAGCTCGGCCGTCTGGTCGGCTCGGGCAACCTCGCCAAGTTCGGGGCGTTCTACGCCCTGGGCAAGATGATCGACAGCCTCGTCATGAAGCCCTACGTCGTGAACAAGATCTTCAGCCTCTCGGGCTGGGGACTCGGGACGATGAGGGTGGGCGACGAGACCGAACTCCGTGGACTGCCGACTCTCGGCCAGGCGCGGGTCTCCGATGACACGGAGCTCCGCGGCGAGATGGGGCAGCGGGTCGTGACGGAGGAGGAGCTCCTCGGCGAGGCTTCCGATGAAGGCGCCTCCGAGGAGGATTCGGCTCTGTTCTAGGGAACAGAGGTTCCGATCGTTCTTTCTAAAGCGGTAATCCGGTGGAGTGGGGGGACCCGAAAGGTCCCCCCACTCTCACCCTTATGCGTCGTCAGTCCGGAACTGGACGCGGGGCCTGCAAGGCCAACCCCGTAGGTCTGGTGAAAGGCCAGACGGGCGCATCAACGCGGGTGGGAGGTGCAGTCATCTTCCGTGGCTCATAACCACGGGAACGCCGTGCAACTCGGCGACCCGCTACCAAAATTTGGGACCGGAAGTGCGGTACGGGCGGGAAGCCTGTGCCGAGGTCTTTGAAAATCGGAGACGTTAACCAAGACGACTCGCTTGGGCCCATGGACCCAGGCTTGACGAGTCTTCCTTGACTGATCATCAGGGAGGACGATGCGGGCATGGCAGGCCAAACCCGCTTACTTTCAGCCTGCCGCGGGATGGACGGGATAACCCGATTAAAACCCGTCGCTGTCTTAGGAGGGCGTACCTTGAGTAGAGTCAAGGGAGCCAAGAACGTCTAAGCCGAAAGGCTGGTGGACCTTTTGCGGGAAACCGCAATCGAAAACCGGGTGAATTCGGTGAAGCCCGTAACGGATAATGCCGTGGGTAATACCGAGCCGAGCCGCCGAGAGGCGGAAGGTGTAGAGACTAGAGCCATGTGCTCGTAGGCCCTTGAGGGGAAGATCCTCATGTGGTCGAAGCCCCCGGCGCCCTTCGGGGCGATGATATAGTCCGGCACTCCGGGAAACCGGAGAAACAGACTGACCAGGCGTGGCTGTACGACACGAACACGGTCCCGGCGGCGCTGACGACGGAGTCGCGCTTCTTCACCGTCCCTGAAGGTCAGGGCGGCAAGACCGCCCGCGACACCAACATGGAGGTGGGCGGGCAGCTGACGGGCGTGAACGCGTTCCAGATCCGCAGCTGGGTGGTGAAGATGCAGGACCTGACTCTCACCGCCAACGCGCTGCTGATCCAGAACGGCGCGTACACGCTGACCATCAACTCGGTGCAGATCCCCGACCCCATCCCCATCGAGATGGTGATGGGCGGGGCGTCCCTGCTCGAGTCGGTCCGCGGTGCGGCCGTGGCGCCGGAGTTCCGGTCGGTGGCCGGCCCCGGCAACATCACGAACGTGCTGAGCTTCACTCGGCCGTTCCTGGTCACCATCGACCCGGGTGACACCTTCAACGTCACCCTGACGTGGTCCGGTGGCATCACGCCGACGGAAACGGTGCGCCTGCGCGTGCTGTTCCTCGGGCGTCGGACGAAGCCGATCATGTAGAGCGGTTTTGTGATTGACGGTTGGTGGACAGGGGTTTACACTCCTGTCCACCAACCCCTCACAAAAAGTTTTGTGAAGTGCTTGACATGGAGTGCTCGATGACGCATACTTTGGCTGCTATTGAAAGGAGCCAGAGTATGGGCGCGAAGAGAATGGATCACTGCGACGAGATCACTGAACGTTTCATCGCCGAGAACCGCGGCGTTCTTTACGGCACGATCCTGGGCGATGCGACGGTTACGTATATCCCGTCTGGGAAGTACTCTTCAAGCGATGGACACGAAGGCAGGAATGGCACCTGCTACCTGCGCATCAAGCATGCGGCCGACCAGCGCTCGCTCGTCGAGTACAAGCACGAATTCATGAGGGAGATCGCTGGTAAAATCAGCATCGCTCCTTACAAGGGAAACCTGAAGGGCCAGGACGCCTACCTCTTCTATACCAAGAACTCCATCGCCTGGAAGAAGGTGTACGACGAGTTTTACGCGAATGCCCGTGCCGTGGCCGGGCAGACCGGGAAGGTCCGGCGTTACAAGCGCGTGACGCGGGAGATCCTGGACGTCTTGAACGACCAAGGTTTCGCATGGTGGATCATGGACGACGGATGTTACAGCCATAGCAATAAAGGATACGGCTTCTTCCGTCTTTCCACCCAGGGCTTCTCGTACGACGAAAACGAGCTGATCAAGCAATGGATCACGGACAGGTACGGCGTGAAAGGATCTCTTCAGATCAATGCCCGTAGAGGCGTCAACCCGATGTCCGCTCAGGACACGTTCGTCCTCTACATCGGCGAGAAGGACTTCATGCCCATCAAGGAGCGCGTCGAACCCTTCATCATCCCGAGCCTGCGCCACAAGATTGGATGCGAAATGGCCGTCCCTTTGACCGTTGGTGTCTGAAAGCTTAGAGGAGGCTTACATGGATCCCGGAACCTTCAGAACCCTGGGCGACATCACGAACTCCCTCGGAGAGATCACCAACGTCCTTTCGGGACTCTCCAACCAGCAGGGAGAGCTCCAGCAGGCCTATATGGCCGATCTCGGACGGCTCAAAGTGGCTGAGGACGTGACCGAGGACTGGCTGCAGATCCCCTTCCGGTTCGTCGACATCCCGATCGGCAACACCTCGGTGATGACTCGGACGATCTCGGGGGACGGCCCCTTCGACCTGATCGAGATCACCGCCACGGCCCTCGGGGGCTCGTCCCTGACCGCCAACACGGCCTTCCGCTTCCGGATCAAGGAAGGCGAGTCGGTCGGCCGCACGCTGACCCAGGACGGCGAGTTCGTGGACTGCGACAACTCCGCCGGCACGGCGCAGAGGCCCTACATCATCAAGGGCCGGCGGCGCTATCGGGCCAACATCGCCATCCAGGTGGAGATCGTGAACGCGTACACCGACTATAATCTCATTGAAATCGTCTTGCACGGAATTAAAGTGTTCGTTAGATGAAATTTCAGAAGGTTTCATCGAATGTATGTTGACATGGAGGCGCAGAGTGCCCTCTATGCCCCCAAAGAGGAGGCCGTGAATGCCTCTTAAAGGCAACGGCGGAAAACCCAACGGCGGGGCCAACGCGGGGCCTTGGAAGAAGTTCCCCGGGATCAATACGGCCCGCCAGTACGCGAAGTTCCGCGGGAAGTACCCGCGGATGGGCCGCGACTTCCCCCGGCGCTATGTCGACGTCACCCCGGACGAGATCCTCTACGACCCCACGAGGATCCTCTCCCGCGGCGTCCAGGTGCGGCGCTGCGAGGGGAGCGGGGAAACGGTCATGCTGCAGCCCCGGGTTGAGACCGAGGCGGTCTGCGAAGAGACCAACACTTCGTGCCCGCCGACGACTCCCCCGTTCACCTGCCCGCCCCCGTTCTCCCAGCTCCCGGTGGTCAAGAAGCAGATCCACCTGGAGCCGTCCCGGGACGCGGAGATCTTCTTCTCCGAAGGCTCGGGCTACGTGCCGCCTTCGAGCTCCGCGACGATCCTGACCTTCGAAACGATGCCCACCCTGCGGACGATCATCCGCTGGACGAAGTTCTTCGTGGCCGGGGCGCTCAACCCGTCGCAGATCGCGCTCGGGTTCAGGATCGAAGGGCAGCCGATGAAGTGGGTGGCCAACCCCATGGGGGCGGTCGTGGCCTCGGGAGGCAACACGTACGGAACGGTCACGATGCCCTCGAGCCTCGACCTCCAATGGCTGCCGGACTGCTGCATCAACTCGCTGATCGAGATCACGGACCGCCGCATCGTGCAGGCCGTGGTCGTCAACACGAATGCCATCGTGGACCGGTTCGTGCGGGTCTGCGTGTGGGGCTGGGTGGAGTCGATCTCCATGTGGGACAATGCGGTGAAACATTAATGCTTACGATCGCCAACAAGTCGGCCATGACGGAAGACTACAATGGCGGTCTCAGTCTTTCCATGGTCGGGAAGAAGTACGGCGTGACCCAGCAGACCGTGAGCTACCACTTCAAACGCATGGGAGTTCCCATCAAGACCCATTCCGAAGGGAAGCGCATCTATACGCTGGATCAAGGCGCTTTTGATCGGATCACGGAGGAGTCCGCCTATTGGACCGGCGTCCTCATGGCAGATGGATCCGTGGTCTATGATGAAGGCCACGCCCCTCTCATCCATCTTGGGTTCAAGAGATCCGATGAAGGGCATCTTCTCAAGTTCAAGTCCTTCCTGAAGTCGAGTCATCCGATCTTCAGGAGAGACATGAGGCATGGAAAGAACCATCCGGAAAGGCTTCATCCGTTCTCGAGCGTCTCTATCCGCTCGTGGAGGCTTACCGAGGCACTCGAGAAGCTTGGGGTGATCCCCGATAAAACGAAGAGAACCAAGGCTGTTGCCGAGCTGGTGAATGATCGGCATTTCTGGCGCGGAGTGGCGGATGGCGATGGGTGCGTCTCATCCTTCCTCGCCAACGGTGGAAGAAACCGGTACCCCCAGTTTACGCTTCTCGGGAGCGAGAGCTTGATGAATCAGTTCTCTCGTTTTGTCTTTGAGTCTTGTGAAGCCCTCCCGAAAGTCTCTTTCAGGTCTGGGATTTTCAGCGTTCACCTGACCTGCTCTAAAGCCGCTTCCGTCATTCGCACGCTCTACGAAAAGGCCTCCGTTTTCCTTGATCGGAAGCAGGTCCTGGCTGATAGAATCATCAAGGAGGCAGCCTAGATGTCTTACGAGACCTGTGCCGTCGAACTCACGCGAAGCGGGGTTTCCACCTTCGCGGCCATCGGGACCATCATCCCCGGCGAGACACGGCTGCTGGGGTCGTCGGTCGGGATCGGCTTCACGAAGATCAACGGGGTCTGCAAGGTCACGGCCTCCGCCCCGGGAGTCGTCTCGGGAACGCTCTCGATCGAACAGTCGATCAGCGGGACCGGCTGGGAACAGATAGACTCCTACGTCATGGCCTTGAACGACGTCCTCACCTTCACGCTGGACGTCGTCGGGCGCTACGTGCGGGCCCGCTTCACGGTGCCCGCGGGCGAGATCTACACCGTCATGTTCAGCGCGCGGATGATCCCGTAGGGACCGAAGATGATATGGCGCGGCGAAGCCGAGGCAGGCGGGACTTCAGGATGCTCGTGTGTCCTGGAGGGAAGCCGATCCTCGAGATCCCAGAGAAGGGCCGCTGGATCTTCGAACGGCTCACCCCGGGGACGATCCGCGAAGAAGACTATTATGAGGAGTTCCGGACCGTCCCGGGCGGTCGCCCCGGAAGCCGACTCCTCGTGGCCTGTCCTCGAGGCCAAACCCATAAGGGCCGTTGTAGGGCCGGTCAACGGGTGCTCCGGATCTGGCACCTCCGCCGTCGGATCGAGTCGCTCGTAAGGGACTGCAAGAGCGGACGGTTGTCTCGCCGCCGGGCGGGCGCCATCCGGAGAATAGAAGAGGACATAAAAGCCTTGAGAAGAGGAAAGTCGGTCGAGGGGCTTTTGCCGATGTTCACGAGCACCGGGCTGGGACGTCTGGGCCAGTTCATCCTCTCCGCCGTGGTGGGGACGATGATCTCGGTGGCCGTCCTCAAGGTCTTCTTCCCCGGAGTCTTCGCCCCGGCGCCTATTCCTACGCTTCCTAATGTTCCCAAGGAAGGCCTGGAAGGCGAAGGCTCGACGTGAGGGTATAAACGATGATCACCATCCCGGAGGGAATGGGTCTGGAAGCCTTCAGCCTGATCGAGAACGCCGAGGGGATCGAAGGCATCCGCGAGACGATCAAGGGCGTCCGTGCCCGCAAGAAGTGGAAGTACGCCACGACTCCGGCGTCCGCCCTCAAGACGGCCAGGACGCCCGCGGAGTGGGACCGGTTCACCAGGCAGGGGTTCGTCCCCGCGAGCGCCGTCTCGATCCCCGAGGTCGAGATCAAGGAGAAGGCGTCCCGGAACCAGTACGCCCGGGTGAGGGAATATGCGGACTCGATCGACCAGCCGCAGCAGCATGTCCGTATCGTCGGCTTCAACCGGATTGCCCCGGTCCAGTCGGCCGTGGACATCGTCCCGGTCAGCCAGAGGGTCGCCGATCAGACCCCCGTTCCCGTGGATGAGGGCGAAGGCGTGGAGATCTTCCCCGAGGAAGGCGACCTCTTCAACGCCCGGACCGAGAGGCGCAACATCCCGGGCATCCCCACGGACGCGCCCGAGCCCCAGTACATGCCGGAGATGATCGAGATCGAGGCCCCCGACAAGCTCATCTATCGGGGACCTCGGAGAAGCCGCCCCTCGGAGAAGATCGAGGAGGAGGCCCACGAGGAAGTCGAGAATGCGATGGGCGGGATCCAGCGCGTTCCCGACAACGCCCCTCTCGAGGAACTGAACCAGATCGAGACCGTTATCGCCGCGGCCATCTCGGCGGCGGCCACGGGTTTCCAGGTCTACTCCACGATCAAGGCCTCGAAGGACGCGGCCAAGGCCCAGAAGGAAGCCGCCGCTTCGGCCGCGGCCAGGAGCGCCGCCGAGTTCGAGCAGCAGTTCGCGATGCAAATGGCAGCGCAGGGCCAGGTGGCCATGGCGCCCGGCACGGCCGTGCCCGGAATGCCCGGGGCCGTCTATATGGCGCCCCTCTCGGCCGCCGCGGGTGGCATTCCTTGGAACTATATCCTCCCCATCGGGGCGGGGGTCGTCGTCCTGGGTGGAATTGCTATTTTGCTTCTCAAGAGGTGAATCATGATGGCCTCCGACCAATGGGAATTCGCGGACACGGGTTCGGTTCGCATCCCCGATGATGCTCCGCTGGGGAGCTTCGAGCAGGGCTTCACCATCCCCTCGACCACGGGAATGGCGACGCAGGCGGCCCAGGCGGCGGCTCCCTCGTCGACGTCGAACTGGATCAACGCCATCGCCCAGGTCGCCCAGGCCGGCTCCCAGGCGTATGCGACCTATGTCGGGTCGAAAGTCCCCAAGACGCCCGAGACGAGAACGGTCTATGTCCAGCAGCCCCAGCTCGCGCCGGTGTCGGCGGCGCTGCCCCCGTGGGCGCTTTACAGCCTCATCGGGGCTGGCGTCCTCGGAGTGGGCGTGGTTGCTTATCTGTTGCTCAAGTAAGAGGAGAAAGACTCATGCGCAGCAAGTTTGGCGGCTTCGAGGCGAACCTCTTCGAGGGCGTGGGCGGAAGCGTCTTCGAGGGGATGAGCGGGAACATGTTCGAAGGGCACCGTGGGTTCAATGACCTCTTCGGGATGGGCCAGACCGCTCCCGCGGGCTACATGTACATCAAGGATCCGTACTATGTGGCCAACCAGAGGATGACGGCCGACGCCAAGGCCGCGCTCGCGGCGTTCGCGCAGAACCGGGCGAAGATCGCCTTCCTGCCGCTGCAGGCGCAGAAGGACGCGGCGATGGCCATCGTCAAGAAGAACTGGTACGGCAAGGGCATTCTCGGCCTCACCGGGTCGAACCTCGACGTGCTGGCCCCCGACATCCAGACGTACGCCAACGAGGGGATCTTCCAGCAGTACAACATCGAGCCGTCCGGGGCGGTCTACCAGTCCGACACGCGTGCCAAGAAGCTCAAGGCCTTCTCGGATGGCAGCCGGGAGCTCTACCGCTACATGGTACAGTTCCTCCCGACCCAGGTGATCGAGAAGCTGATCACGAGCGAGACGGGCCTTTCGGCCGTTAACCTCATCGGCAAGGCCACCCAGGCCGCGGCCATCGCCCGTTCGAGCCGTTCGGTCAACGACGCGGCCGAGGCGCGGGCCTACGCGCTGGCGGCCATCGAGGCGGGCCGGGCCGATGGGAACCCCACGATCGAGACCGAAGGCCAGATGATCGCCGACGAGATGGCCGCGATCATCCAGGCGGGAGGGGCCCCGGTGGCTCCCGTGAGTTCGGCGACGGGCGCGGCGATCCCCTGGGGAACGATCGGCCTCATCGGCGGCGGGGCGGTGGCGCTCATCGTGCTCGCGATCATCCTGACGAGGAAATAGACGATGCCCCCAAACCTGACGAACCCGAGCGCCATCGCGGGGCGGCGGGACGCCTACGACGCGTCCGTCCGTGGGCGGCGCTTCATCGCGACGAACATCATCAATACGCCGATCGTGCTGCCAGTGGGGTTTGTCGATACGACGCCGACCTTGATGCTGCGCCTGTCGGCGACCACGAGGAAGGTGACGTTCCGCTCCATCATATTCTCCCTTACCACCGCCGGGGGTACTCCTGCGGACCATGTCCGCATGATCCTCGTGCTCGATACCACGGATCGTTGGAGTGCGGGCGGAACGGTCCATACTGCCTATTCCATGAACGAGGAGTCCCCGATCCTCTCGGTGGTCACCGCCTTCTACTCGCTCCCGACCGCGACGGCCGCGGGCGTTGGGGTCCGTCCCGAGACCCATATCGCCACCGCGAATACGGTCGGCGTGCCTTTCGGGATCAATTACGGTGACGGTCTCATCCTCGGGAAGACCTCGTCCCTTCTTTTTTATATCTTCACGATGGCGGGTACGGCCGCCCAAGGCCTCTTCACCGTCGAGTGGGACGAGATGGAGTAGCCCGGGCCGGCGGGGTCTTCTTGATCCGCTTGCATTGACGTTCTATGCCAGCTTGGGGTATATTCCCCATGTGAGTTCTCTTCTTTATTCCTGACAAGCAGTGAGCGCTGCGAGGACCGAGTCGCGGCATGGAAGATCTCAGTAGGCTCCCGGGGGCGCAGGGACCTCAAGGTCCGCAGGGGGCCCAAGGTTGGCAGGGACCGCAAGGGGGCGGCGGTGGTGACCTGTACACCAACCCGGATCCCACGCCCATCACGGTGGGTGGAATTCCTGCCGGTTCCAGCTTTCTCAATGAGACGATGACGGAAATGTGGGATGCGCTGTTGTACCCCGAACTGTTCCCCACGCTCATCCCTCCCAACAATGCGTTTGCCCTGGTGCAGGCCGGGCTGCATGAGATCGCCGAAGTGGTGGCGGCCCTCAACTTCACGGCGACCTTCAGCCGGGGGGCGATCAACCCCGCGTATGGCACCTCCGGGTTCCGCAGTGGCCTGCCGAACACCTACAACTACACCGGGACCGGTCTGCCTGGGGCGGTCCCCAGCGTGCTGCTGGCCGACATCGAAGCGGTCCTGGCGTATATGGTGCTCGTTGGCGCCCAGTCGTGGACCAACACGGTGTCTTACGACATCGGCGAGCAGCCCCTTAGCAGTGAAGGGAACAACTTCGGCGCCCCGCTCCCGCCCGGGACGACCGGGGTCCAGACCGTGACGATTACGGGCGTCTATCCCTACTTCGCCACGACCGTCGACATCCTCACGTTGACGAAGCAGCCGCTGGCTCTTATGAACAGTGCCTTTGTCCAGACCAATATGGTGATGGAGGACGCCCTCGGGAACAAGCAGAAGGTCGAGTTCCCGGTGGCCTGGTCCGCGATCACGGGGATCCAGTTCTTCAACACGGTGTCCGGCCTCTGGGAGTGGATCCAGGGCACCAAGGCCAACAGCCTCACGACGTTCACCCAGTCCCCCACGACCGAGGTGATCCAGGGGAACATCGTGAACTACACGCTTTTCACGAACAACACCGTCAAGATCGGTGCGCGGATGTTGAGATGGTATACCACGTAGAGGTGGCGTTCTAGATGGCCAGGGCAAAAGGTCTAGCTGGTTTCTCCGCGAACTTCGAATCGCAGATGGCGGCGCCCATCGATGCGAGGATGATCACGGAGTTCAAGGCGGACCTCACCCTGGCGCTGACCTGGACGGCCAACGACGGGAACACCTACACCTACGTCGGCATGCTGGTCGTCGTGTGGAACGACGGGGGGAACAACGGCCTCTACCGCCTCATTGCGCCCGACTACACCAACATCGCCAACTGGGAGTTGGTTGCGGGCGGACCGCAGGGCCCCCAGGGTCCGCAAGGTTTCCAGGGCTGGCAAGGTTGGCAGGGTTGGCAAGGGCTCCTGGGAGGTCAGGGCCCCCAGGGACCCCAGGGCTGGCAGGGCTACGGTGATCAGGGCCCTCAGGGTCCACAAGGCTGGCAGGGATACGGGGATCAGGGATCCCAGGGTGCTCAAGGTTGGCAAGGCTTCGGGGATCAAGGGCCTCAAGGTGCTCAAGGCTGGCAAGGATTCGGAGATCAGGGACCTCAAGGTTCCCAGGGTTGGCAAGGCTACGGGGATCAAGGTCCTCAAGGAGTCCAAGGTTGGCAGGGTTTCGGAGAGCAAGGTCCGCAGGGGTCTCAAGGTTGGCAGGGGTATGGAGAACAGGGACCTCAAGGTTCACAAGGTTGGCAGGGGTTTGGAGAGCAAGGGCCTCAAGGTTTTCAGGGTTGGCAGGGGGAACAAGGAGTCCAAGGACCTCAGGGTGCTCAGGGCTGGCAAGGCTACGGGAATCAGGGTCCACAAGGTGCTCAGGGTTGGC
>Ga0315284_10006253_pt1 | contig 16960 bp, 16 predicted proteins | sample YL17G09_16_MG_FD_203696 | JGI IMG/M metagenome (GOLD analysis project Ga0315284, IMG submission 203696) | Sediment microbial communities from Yellowstone Lake, YNP, Wyoming, USA - YL17G09_16 | ecosystem: Environmental > Aquatic > Freshwater > Lake > Sediment | place: USA: Wyoming | collected...
TTTTATTTTCTATCTATTTGTTTTTTCATAACTCACCCCTCGTTCCCCTCTCTAATATTAGAGAGGGGATGATTCATCTTGACAATCCCGCCGGTTCCCCCTCTATTGCAGGGCAAGAGAGGGGGTTAGGGGGTAAGTTTAGGAAAGGGGTGGCGAAAAAAGCTGTGCTAACTCGATAAGCGTTTTACTATATTGAGAGGTTTCCATGTCCGCTCCCATGGACACGGTCAAGATAATCGCGAAGAACCGTAAATCGCGGTATAACTATCATATCCTGTCCACGCACGAAACGGGGATCGCCCTCAGGGGAACCGAGGTGAAATCGGTCAGGGAAAACCGGCTGAATTTCCTGGATAGCTACGCCCGTATCAAGGACGGCGAGCTCTGGCTCATCGGTCTCCATATCAGCCCCTACGAAAAAGCGAGTGTGTTCAACCACGACCCCCTCAGGCCGAGGAAACTGCTCATGCACAGCCGTGAAATCGAGCGTCTCAGGAAGGATGCCGAAGAAAAGGGGCTGACGCTCGTTCCGGTCTCGATATACCTGAAAAACGGCCGTGTGAAAGTCGAACTCGCTGTGGCAAAAGGCAAGCACCTCTACGACAAGCGCGCAGACAAAGCCACCCGTGACGCTCAACGTGAGGTGGCGCGCGCCATGAAAAAGGACGTACGGGCATGACAACCGCCAGAACATCACGTTGGGCCGCTTTCCTGTGCATGTGCATGCTCGCCGCCGCTCCGGCTGTGAAAGCACCGGCAGACACGGGGACCGCCGGCTCGTTCACGGTCGTCACCCTGCCCGAATACAGGATGCCGTATGTCTCACTGATAGACCTCGCGGAGAAATACAATGTCCGGCTCTCCTACGACCCTGTCGAACTCAGCATGACCGCCGCGCGGGGGAATGACTCGCTTAAAGTGACCAACCAGTGTTCGACGGCTCTGATGAACGGGAACGCGGTCAACCTTATGCATCCGGGCGCACTGGTCCAGGGAGCGATGTTTGTGCCCGCCGCGACGTTTCTTCCCCTGTTTTCGACTATGATTCCCGGCGAAATATCATGGGACGAGAAAAAAAAGTCGGTCATGGTCACCGGGACGACCTACAATATCGAAAAGGTCTCGTTCGAAGCCCGTGAGGGCGGCACACTCATCAAGATACTGCTCCTGGAACCGTTGAGATTCACCGGCGAGATGTCCGGGGAACGGTGGCTTCACCTTACTTTCACCGATGGGATCATCAATCCGTCCGGGACATTTGCGGGCAAACCGGCGGGCCTCATCACCGAGACACTGAGTGCGCAGGCTGATGGCAGGGCACGGCTGTCGTTCATGCTCTCGGAACCCCCCGAATCCTACAGCATTTCTAAAAACCACGAAACCGACGAACTCCTTATATCGCTCCGGAAAAAGAGAATACCGTCCGCCCGTGAGGCACCGGTGATTACCCTCCCCGATACAAACTTCACTGCGCCTTCCATCAACAGAGATGTCTGGCTGATCGACACCGTTGTCATCGATCCCGGCCACGGCGGTAAGGACTCCGGCGCCATCGGACCCGGCGGCACGAAGGAAAAGGACATCGTCCTCAGGGTAGCGAAGGAGCTCAAGAAGGTCATCGAGGAGCGCGGGGGAATGAAAGCCGTCCTGACCCGTGACCATGATGTATTCATCTCACTCAAGCGTCGCGCGGAAATCGCCAATGCCGCAAACGGCAAGCTGTTCATCAGCATCCACTGCAACGGGCACAAAAACAAGCGTATTTCCGGCATGGAAGTGTACTTCCTCTCCGAGGCGAAAACGGAAAACGCCCAGCGTGTCGCTGACATGGAGAACGAAGCGGTCCGCTACGAGGACAATCCCGACTATTATACCAGCCTCGCGGACATCCACAAGAAAATCATGTTCGACATGATGTCGAATGTATTCCTGAAGGAAAGCCAGGAAATCTGTAAGCTCGTCCTGGACAATGCTTCTGCCACGGCACGTCAGGAGAACCGCAGGGTCAGGCAGGCGGGCTTCTATGTCATGCTCGGCACCCAGGCAACCATGCCAAGCATCCTGTTCGAACTCGGATACATCACCAATCCAAGCGAGGAGAAGATGCTCAAGCGTGTCAGTTACCAGAAACGCATCGCGGATGCTGTCTGCACTTCCATTTTAGAGTTCAAGCGGTTCGCGGAAAAAGACATCATTTCAGAGGGCAGATAACCGATGAAAAAGTGCAAGATTTGCGGCAGCTCGGGAATCATCTATGACCGTAACATCCAGGCGGGATCGATCGGCGAACTGAAAATCTGCGGTCATGTCGAAAAGTTGTGCACCTGCGGAGGAGTACCCCCGTATCAGGTATTTGGCGACGATGGTTCGCCATCGTGGTGCGCGTGCAGGAGCGCCCGGATAAAGCTTGAACGGGTCAAACACGCGTTCAGGGATTCGCAGATCCCCAGGAAATTTCTGTGGAAGTTCCTCGATGATTTCACACAGGTGTCCGACAAGGCGCAGCAGCTCATCGGCATCGTCGGCATTATCCAGGGCAAGTCCCCCGACGAGAAGTGGAAAGACGGGTTCTATTTCTGGGGCCAGGCAGGAAGCGGAAAAACCCTCATCGCCTGCATCATGCTCCAGGAGCTCATGATCAAGTACGGGGGCGGCGGAAAATTCATCGACCTCTCACGGCAGTTCTTCCAGCGCCTCAGGTCCTCGTTCAACGTCACTGATGAATCCTACGGCCATGCCGGGCATATCCTCGACGAACTCATCGAGATACCCTTTCTCGTCGTGGACGATTTCGGCATTCAGCGTAATACCGAATGGGAATCGGAGATGCTCTATAATCTCATTGACTCCCGTTACGCTGACGAGCGCCCGACCATCATAACCTCGAACATCCCGGCCGATGATCTGAAAACCGTCGCCCACGGCAGAATCTACTCGCGCATCCAGGAGATGTGCAAGATCATCCATGTGGACCTGCCCGATTACCGCGAACGGTTCAAACAGACCATCGAACTGTAAACCACTCCACGGAAAGGATACCATGACCGGACAGAACCGTGCCGACGGCCGTACACCAACCGAAATCAGGCCTGTGCGGCTCACCCGCGACTACCTCTCGAACCCGGAAGGCTCATGCCTCGTGGAAATGGGCCGGACACGGGTCATCACGACCGCGACGGTGGAGAACACCGTCCCGCAGTGGCTCAAGGGCGCCGGGACCGGCTGGGTGACTGCCGAGTACGGCATGCTGCCGCGCGCCTCCGGTAAACGTACCAGGCGGCCCTCGATCTCCTTCCCGAGCGGCCGCTCTCTCGAAATCCAGCGCCTCATCGGAAGGTCTCTCCGTGCGGTCACCGACCTCGCGGCACTCGGCGAGCGGACGGTCATCATCGACTGCGATGTCATTGACGCCGACGGGGGCACACGGACGGCATCGATCATCGGGGCTGCGGTCGCGCTCCATGACGCCGCCACATTGCTTGCCGGAAGCGGCGCCACCGGCTCTCACATCGTCCGTGAGCTCGTCGCGGCGGTGAGTGTGGGGATCATGCCCGGCGGCGCGGTGATGGTCGATCTCTGTTATGACGAGGACTCGAACGCGGATGTGGACATGAACATCGTCATGACCGAATCCGGCAGGTTTGTCGAGGTTCAGGGCACCGCAGAGGGAACGCCCTTCGACCGTGACACGCTCGACAGCCTCATCGAAGCCGGGCAGTCGGCGGTCGAACGCATCATCGCCATCCAGAAAACCGCGCTGGGCCTGCCATGAAGCTCGTCATCGCCACATTCAACAGGGGAAAAGCTGCGGAGATAACCGCCCTGCTCGAGGGCACCGGCATAGACATCCTCGCGCTCGATGCCTTCCCGGACATGCCTGAGGTGGTCGAGGACGGTGCGACGTTCATGGACAACGCGCTCATGAAAGCCCGCGCGACCGCTGTGTTCACCGGCCTGCCCGCGCTCGCCGACGACAGCGGGCTTGTGGTCGACGCCCTCTGCGGCCTGCCGGGTGTTATGTCCGCGCGGTACGCCTCCACCCCCGAAGAATGTAACGCGAAACTCCTCGCCGTCATGGCGGATGTGCCCGACGGCTCCCGCTCTGCACGGTTCGTCTGCGCCCTCGCCCTCGTCTCGCCCGGCGGATTCGAGTGGACAGTTGAGGAGTCCTGCGTGGGCCGTATCGCCCGTGAACCCGCCGGCTCTGAAGGGTTCGGCTACGATCCGGTCTTCTTCTATGAGCCCCTCGGTAAGACCTTCGCACAACTCCCCCGTGAGGTGAAAAACACCATCAGCCACCGCTGGAAAGCGCTCGCGGCGTTCAGGCGGGCGGTCGAAGAAGGGATGATGGAGAAGATTATGAGATGATTTATGATTGCGGATTGCGGTAATCCCGATTTATAGGGAGAACATTTTACGATATGTTATGTGCAGTGCAGTATATTCGAAGCCTTCCATGATTCTTTATTCTTTTTATTATCAAAAGATGGAATTGCATCAAAAGTAACTTCATTCCCATCTTTTATATCAGATGGCAAATCTGACTTATAACAGAAAAAGGCTTGCTCGTCTTTTGCAATAATAAAACAAAATGGACGGTCGCTCCGACCTAAACTTACCTTACCAACAAGCCCTTTTTTCACTTTGCGGTGATTGTATGACAAGTTCTTTAAATTATTCTCTTTACCCAATAATATACTCCACTCATTTCGGCAAATACTCAATGCTTCTTTTAGAGAGGATGGCACTTTGTTATTACCAATGATTTTATTTAAATCATTAATAGTATTTATTATAGGCTCAGCTACAATCCATCCTTTTTCATTTCTAACGTATTTGCACAGGACAAAATGGGCTCTTGCTTCTTCGTACTTTCCTAGTTCCTTGCAAAGCATTCCAATATCTACAAATAGTGATACCATAGATTCAAGTTTCGAATGACCACTAGCAGCTTGGTACATTAGTTTTAAAGCGTCTTCTCTGCGGCCTATATCTCTAACTACTTTTGCATACTCATAAAGCATCCACCAGTCAGGCTTATAACCACTACATAGATTTTGATAAATCTTTTCTGATTCAGAAAGGTTGCCAAGAAGATGGTTTGCTAAGGCCTTAAGTCGCAGGAAGAACTTTCGTTGTTTGGGAAATCGTTCTAAAATTTCATCGACTGTATCTATTGCTTCTTTTGCATCTCCTTTTTCAATAAGCCCATTAATACGGTAGTTATACCAGAGTGATTGGTCACTCCATCCTTCCCTACCCGAATCATCTGTCATAGGTTTCGTACTAAGAGAACCAGGATCAATTTTAACCACCCATTCATTAACAGTCTCCCAATGATTAGAAGACTTAGCTGATTTTAACACTTTAAAAACTATCATCTTTGCAGCTAAACCGTCAGGATTCAAACCCATTATTCTTTCGGCAATATCTACTACCTTTCCAAGAGGTTTTTCATCATTAAATTTATCAAGTATCCCCTGGATGTAAGTCCATATAACTTCTGTTCGACACCATGGGAAATTAGGATATTTGACAATTATTTCATCAGCAAGAATAATTGCCTCATCAAATAATTCTAGCTTCCTGAGACAATGAAGAAGCCCCGCACCGTCAAACTTGTCCCCTGTTTCTTTCCATAAATTTCTGTAGAGTAGAAGAGCTTCTTTGTGATTCCCTGCTTTTCTAAGTTCATTAGCTTTCTGTTTCTGTTCTGTTAAATCAGTCATATCCTATATCTCAACTACTTTTTAAAAACCTCAGTTGTTGTTTTGAAATGCAGTTTTGCTACTTTTCTAAGTAATTCTTTCCCGTACATATCTACAAATTTCTTTGCATTTTCTATAACTTTCCGCGATACACCTTTAGGCAAGTCAATTTTATATTCATTCGATAGTTTTGAGAGTTTCTCTAAGAATCTTGCTCGTGATATAATTGATGCCGCTGCCACAGCTATATTCTGTTCCGCTTTATGCGCTTGTATTAGTTTAATCCTTTTACCTTTTTCCTGAAGTTTCCCAAGGATAAAGCTTTCATCTGCAAATTGGTCAGCGATTGCAACTTTACAATCTACATTAGAAAGAATCTCCTCTATTGCTTTTGCATGTCCCCATGCGAGTAATGTATTTAAATTTTTCTTTTCCTTTTTAAATTGTTCGTATAAGTCATTATATTTTTCTGGAGATATTTCGATAATCGCAAAACGCCCCTTGCATATTCTAGTCACTTCTTGAGCAAGTTCCAAATTCTTGCTATCACTAAGTTCCTTGCTATCCTTGACACCATACGCTATCAAATCTTTTGCAGTTTGCTCGTCGACATAAACCCCAGCACTCACTAAAGGACCAAAATAATCTCCTTTTCCAGATTCATCTGTACCAATTATAGGGAATCCTAATTCAACATCGTTCTTATCTGAATTCTTTATATTAGATATTGAGCTTTTACCTTCTATCAAAGTTTGGATTCTTATAGCATTTACTCCACCTTTAAGTTGCGTATAATCGATTTTCAGAACCCCTTTTTTATTTTGATAGATTCTAATTACTCCTGACCAGTCAAGAATAGATACGGTAAACTGCAAACCATAGTCAATCAATTTATAATCAGAGACATTGATATTATCAACTTTCAGTATCAATTTTATATGTTTATAGACTTCAAGAAGTCTATTTCCTTGTTCCATGTATCTCATCCTTTATTTTGGAAGTAAAGGATAAATGTCATTGAAATAGTTAAATATTTCTTTTGTATCTTTAAATATGCTGTTAACCTTTTCCTCTGCTTCTTCTTGAGAATCAACTTTGGTAATTTTACTCTCGTCACTATGCATCATAAAATTCCTGTTCGTATCGAGGCACACACCAATCTTCTTGAGCATTGTGTTCGCGTGCATTTCTTTATCGCGAATAGTCTTTATTTGGGGGTCGTTGTTATCATACAGAGGAGAAAAGTTTGCATTTTTTTTCTTGAAATAGTCTGCCTCGAAAAGTCCTATCCCAATAAGTAGTTTTTTTGCAAAACCCTCAAAAGCTTTAGAAGCAGGCATCACTAAAGGGGAAAATTCAGGTAGAGGAATTTTAGTTAAGCAAAGGCATTCTGAAGCCACAAACCATTTTTTGTCGTAGGATTCGAGATAGTTATAGACATCCCCTATTTTTTTCTTTACACTGCCTTCGGCCAAGATTATAAGCTCAGGAGTATATTTAGCAGCAAAGATTTCCAAATTCTTTTCATCGCTAGATATGAATCTAGCTATCACGTCCTTTTCTGATGGGCTGGCAATTCTCTCGATCAGGTCACAGTTATCATTAAAAAGCTTATCCGTTTTACCTTGAAGTAATAAAGTACCATTAACGTATTGTGTCAAGGTTAAAGAGGAATTATTTCTGATGATTTTAGCTCTATATTCGATAGCAGAGCTTGGACTTTCAGCAATTTCCAATGTGGCTTCAAGTGTCTTTAAGGATTCCTTTATTTTTCCCCTGAACTCAGGCATCAGAATGTCATATTTTGTTGCACATGCTTGTATCTTTTGTATCTCGTTTCCAATAAAATCTTCCGGATTAGTCTCGATTTTTCGTTTCAGTTCGGTAAACTCATCTTTCAAACTGCTCTTCGGCCCTCCCATAACAATGCTTCCAGTATGATATATAGTAACGATAGTTCTTTCTCGAATATTAGATATTTCTAAACGTAAATCATTGTCAGGAGTTTCTAATGAATTTACTTGGTAGCTTTTACTATTAGAATAATCTATAAATACTTTAGCTATCTTTTCAACACCTGCAATAGATTTAGACATATCCTACCTCCAAAATTTTATCAACTATCCACGTAAAAATAATTAGATTTATCCACATAAGATATTATATTTCTTTGTGTTGTATTAAGGTTGCCCTTTTATCATAGGATGTTATGCGGTTATGTATAAACCTCAGCGATTCACATTAAGCCTATAAACCGGGTAGCGAATATCATCCGGCACATGGTTTTATATATAGTGAACAATATATTAATATTCCCAACCATGTCAAGAAAGATTTCTTATATTGTAATAATAAAACATTCCTAATGAACAATCTCTCAATCTCTCTGTTACCCTCTGTCGACTTTCCCCCTTCTTTCACAAGTGAGACTCGTCGCGATGGCGCTCTGACGCAACGGAGATGGAGATCAAGGGGGTGAGTGTTCGAACGATTTGTAATTCATAGGTTGTTAATAATCGGGTTAATTTTTTGTCATAAAAAATCCCGATCTGGTGACCGGGATTTTCAACGAAAGATTACTCATTATGCAGAAAAAAAGTTTCAGTATTTTCTCAAAAGGCCCACAACTTTGCCGGCGATCTGAAGTTCTGACGCTTTCCTTTCGACAATACGCGTTTCGTATGCTTCGTTTTCAGGGATAAGATATACCTTATCTCCCCTTGAATCATACCGTTTTACCGTTATTTCATCACCGACAATGAAAACGATGATTTCACCTGGTTCAGCAGAATGCTGGCGACGTGCGAGGACAAAATCACCATCAAGAATTCCGGCGTTTTTCATGCTGTCGCCGATAACTTTGAGTGCGAATACCTTTTTTGTGGGGAGAAAAGAATCATCGACCGCAAGCATCCCCTCGATATTTTCTGCGGCGAAAATCGGCTCTCCCGCAGCAACTTTCCCGATGATGGGGACATAACCGATCTCTGTGTCTGTCTGAGGGACTTTGGGTACGTTGATCAACTCAATCCCTCGTGACAGCCAGGGCCGTCTCCTGATATACTGTTTTTTCTCGAGGGCTGAAAGATTGACACGGACACCGTTGGTTGAACTGATACCGAATTCATTACCAATTTCCCTCAGAGTTGGGGGATATCCACGCTTCTGTGCAAAACTCTCAATGAAATCAAGAATCTCCTGCTGACGTTTTGTGAGAATGCGTTTCATTTCACAATTTCTCCTTTTTCATAAAGTGAAGTAATGCTTATAATATAATATACAACAAAGCACCCTGTAATATTATATATATAATTATACAAATTGTTCCACTTTTTTTTCTTTTTCCATAGATTAACAAATTACTTCATGTTTTATATTGTGTTTGTATCCTCCTTTAACAACATTATAATCAATGTACTATCAAAACAACAGTTCGTTTTCTGGGATAGTCGACAAGGGACAACTGTAAAGCTTTTCAGATAACAACTCACATAATATTATAATATACCTTTGGAAATCAATAATAGAAAAATGCATATAAAAAGTCAAGGTATTTATTCTTATATATTGTTCAATTCTGTTATACTATAAATTAACTTGTCTTATACGAGTTAGTTCCCCCGACACCAAAAAATCCAAACAAGGTATTGTGATAAAATGTCCATACTATATAAGAGGAAACATGTGCTCCGGAAATCCATCATCCGGGAGCATAGCGCGGCAGCAGTGGCTTTTTCCGGTGGTGATCATGGAATAATTCACCCGTGAAAGGCTTGTCAGCCATTTGGAATCACCGGGATTTACCTGTGTGACACTCGATATCCGGGGATTCTGAACGGGCAGCATGAACATAACCATGATACACATAGAGCCGGTGATTTTCAGTATCTCACAAGGCCCGATATTATATATTGCACTTCAAGTATCTTTTGTATATATTAAAAAAAATCAAATTTTTTCATAAAACTTCATCACATCAAGGCACCAACAGACCTTTGAAATCGCCATATTCCTCTTTCCCCGGACTGCACATGCGACCGATCAATCACGTAAATATTGTTCTTATTAAACCATCGAAATACGATGACGAAGGGTTTGTCATACGGTATTTCCGGGGAGTTCTCCCGTCCAACACCCTCGCCTGCATGAATAGCCTGACACTCAAGTTTGCAGACAACTGGCTGGCGGAGAAGAATATACATGTCTCGGTGGAAATATTCGATGACATCGTCGACGATATACCCTACAGGAAAATCGCCCGAATGAACTCGGGAAACCGCATGGTCATCGTGGCCCTCGTCGGCGTACAGTCAAATCAGTTCGTCCGGGCATCGGATATAGCGAAAAAACTCAATGCACTCAATGTCATAACCATCATCGGGGGATTCCATATAAGCGGCGTTCTGGCACTTTTCGATGCCCCCTCACCCGAAATCCAGGAACTCATTGATCTGGGAATCATCGTCGTCGCAGGAGAAGCGGAACAGATCTGGGAGAGTATTCTTTCAGACATCGTCGAGAACAGGGCGAAAACATTGTATCGCGCGTCCTCCTATCCGGACATTTCGAATGAAATCATCCCGTATATGGACAAGAAATATCTGAAAAAGTTCGCACTCCCCAGCATGGCGACCATTGACTGTTCGAGGGGATGCCCCTTCAACTGCTCGTTCTGCACGATCATCAATGTGCAGGGACACACCGTGCGGTGCAGAAGCGCACAAACCATCCTGGATTCCATACAACGGAATTTCAAGGTAGGTATCGATGAATATTTCTTCACCGACGATAATTTTTCGCGAAATCCGGCATGGAGAGGCATTTTCGACGGGCTCATTCACCTGCGAGAGTCAGAGGACATCAAGATCGCCTTCATGATGCAGGTGGACACCGCATCAGCACGGATACCGCACTTTGTTGAGAAAGCGGCACAGGCCGGATGTTCGCAGGTTTTTATCGGCATGGAAAGCATCAACCCCCGTAATCTCGAAGCTGTCGGGAAAAAACACAACAAGGTTGAACATTACGCGGCTTTCATAAAGGCATGGAACGATGCCGGAGTCGCAACGCATGTCGGGTATATTATCGGGTTTCCCTTCGATACGCTCGAATCGGTCCGCGAAAACATCAACAGGCTGAAAAACGAAATCAAGGTCGACCAGGCGTCGTTTTTCATCCTGACACCGCTGCCGGGTTCGAAGGATCATTACGACATGGTCATGAACGGGATACATATGGAGGCGGACCTGAATAAATTTGACTCCTTCCATGTCACAACAGATCATCCGCTCATGAGTAAGGAAGACGTGTACAAGGCATACGAGGAGGCATGGGAATCCTTTTACGACATCGAGCACCTCAAAAACATTCTCATGAAATCCATCGGCACGAAATACTGGAACATCTTTCGTAATATCATGTGGTATAAAAACAGTCTCCTCGAACCTCGTCACCCGATGGTCGCCGGATTCATCCGTAAAAAACACAGAACGGACATCAGGTCCGGAACGAAACGGATGGGGGTCTTTAAGTTTCACCTCATGAGGTTCCGTGAACTGGCAGGTGGTTTAAGAAAACGCATCGGTTTTTTCTTCGAGATCCAGGAACTCTGGTGGCTTACGAGAAAGCCCGATGACCCGAAATTTAAATTTGTCGCCGATTTCACCGCCGCCCTCTCCGAAGCGAAAACGAAACTTTCCTCGATTGATTTCACCCAGTCTTGTGACAAATGGCGCAATGAGGCTACCGGTGTCATAACTTCGTTGAAAAAACGAATCGGCGAATTCAACACTATGCCCGCGGTCAAAGAGAGCACAAAACGCCGGTTTAACGAAGTGCTCGATGACCTGAACGTCCACCTCGAGAAAGTGCACATTTCGGATCAGTACACCCGGGGCATCGTCTGGCTGACATCATACCTCAATTCGAGAAGCAGACTCGTTGAGGAATTCATGCTGAAAAATGTCGCCCGCAGACGGAAAATCACATCGTTCTGGTTTCTGACCTGGGACCGTATCCGGCACGGCAATATCATACGTTTCACCCTGTCCATTCCAAAAATCATCGTAAGCATGTTCCGTGATTTCTTTATGAGTCTCCGGTTCATCCTGAATCTCTTTAACAGGACAATACGGCATTGACACCAGTATCCGCTGTAAAAGGAGGGCAAAAATGAAGCGGCTCATTGTGGCGTCATGCATGCTTGGTGTTCTGAGCGTACCCTGTGTCAATGCCCAGGAACCCGTACCAACCAAAATGACGTTGCAGGGTAGTTTCGGCACAGTCACCATGGACGGTGTCCAATGGCAGCGCTTTTCCTTCCGGCCTGAAATCCCTGTCGGTGCAATTGGTATAGGTCTCGATGTGGAGCTTTTCATCGACGAGGAAGGTAGAATCTCAAAGGAAGGATGGGATTTTTCCAACCGTAACAAGATGTGGGACTCGCTGATGAGGAAACTTTATTACATCCGTTACGGCTCGTCGCTTGACCGGTTTTATGCCCGCATCGGGGCTCTCGACGATGTAACCCTCGGCTACGGCCTCGTCATGGACAGGTATCGGAATACACTCAGCTATCCCGCGGAAAAAAACATCGGTCTCGATTTCGCCATCAGTGACCTCGGCACTTTCGGAATCGGCGTCCACGGCATGGTCAATTCGTTCGGCGACCTGAAAAACAAGGGCATTGTGGCTGGCGGGAGGATCACGGCCAGACCGTTGAAAACGTTTGAAATGGGACTTGCGAGCAGGCTGACGTTCGGAGTGACGTTTGTCCGCGATGTAAACCAGTACGCGGGGCTGAAGGATTCCGACGACGATGGGTATCCCGATTTTCAGGATGGATTTTCCGATGATTCAACTATGTGGCTCGATACCGACAAAGACGGCATAACCGATTATATCGACGAGGACGGTTCGCGGTACTATATCGACAAGGATGCGGACGGTGACGGGCTGACCGATCCGTGGTACACTGACGACAGGGGTTATCCCACGCTCGATCCCGAGGTTGAAACGGAAAACCTGATCAATATCGAGAAAAACCGCAACGGGGTGTCTGTGTACGGTTTTGATGTTGGCCTTCCCCTTCTCGAAGGACCGCTTCACCTCGACCTGTACGGTCAGTTCGCGAAGATACACACCGGTGAAAAGAACATCGAAGGTGGCTGGGGAACAGGGATTCCGGGTCTCATGGCGCGGACAGAACGGTTCCGGGGACAGGTCGAATACCGTCATATTGATGGTCGTTTCCGCCCGGGATATTTCGACAACCTCTACGACCATGAGCGGGTCACTCTTTACGGCGACCAGGTCTCCACGAAGGAACAAACGCTCCCGGACGACAATCTCGACGGCATGTACGGTCGTATCGGCTATTACTTCTTCGATATGTTTTTCGCAGAGGCGGGATATCAGTACCTGACCGGCGACGGCCGATATCAGGACCTCACCGGAGAAGCGAAAGTGCTCCCCGGTCTTCTTGATAACATTCCCAAGATCACCGTCCTCGAAGCATATTTTTACAACCGGTATGTGGACACCGACACGTATGACCTGTTTGATTTCACGACGAACACCCTCTACGGGACCCGTATCGGGGTCGCCCTGACACCGGGTCTGTCTGTCGTGTGGAATACGCGGTACACTTTCACGCCGAAACCGGACGGTTCGGGTTTCGAAAGAAACAGGTTCATCAGCATAGAAACAGTAATCACCATGAAATAGGCGGTGGTTGTCATTTCTGTATCCGTCGAAATACTGCATTCCTGTCTTGATTTTATATTTCCGCCCGCCTGTCCTGTTTGCGGAGGAACACACGACCCGCACCGCCTCATCTGCCCGGGATGTATCGAGGCGATCGCCGAACAGGCACATGGATATAATCCTTCGGGGCGTCATCTATCCGATATCGACCATATTTCTGTCCTCCTCCCGTACGACGGAACCTGCCGTGCACTTGTTCATGCCCTTAAGTACCACGGCATGAAATCGCTCGGTCCCATTCTCGGCGGGTTCATGGCTGAAAAAACGCTCAAAGCGGGCACTCTTCCCGGAGAGGCATGGGTAGTTCCTGTCCCCCTGCACCCGTCGAAACTCAATGACCGCGGCTATAATCAGAGCGAGCGCCTTGCCGCGGGTTTCTCGGTGCATTCCGGCCTGCCGGTGCATACCGACCTGGTTGCCCGTACCCGCCGGACGGAAACCCAGACCGCTCTCGGTCAGGAAGACAGGGTACGAAATGTCAGCGACGCTTTCCGGTACACAGGACCCCGCCCGCTCGGAGGAAGACCGGTGATCATCATAGACGATGTCATGACCACAGGATCGACCCTGTCCGAATGCGCCCGTGTTCTCAGAAACGGCGGCGCCGGGAGCATCTGGGCGTGTGTTGTCGCCACTCCCGATCCGGGGAGCGATTGATCCTGCATTCAGTGTTATCACATTAAAAAAATTTTCTTTAATAACCATGATGTTTTATAATGCAACAAGTCTTCCGGTTATAGAGGAATGGTGAAGAGTTACGATTTCTGTATTGCATGGAACTGGGAACACGACGCTGATTTTATCAGGTTCCTCGAGGAAGCCTGTCACTCTCAGGGGCTTTCTTTGCTGCAAATTACCCCTGGGAACTTAACTGAAACACTGAGATGTTTACATGGCAATCAGCTCACCTTCAGAACTTTTTTTGACCGGGCGTCCGATACCGATGCGAATTTTCTTCCCGTTGATCAGTGGGCTCTTTATCATGGTGTTTATTGCATCAATCCCCGTGACCGTGAAGTTCGTTCAAGGAACAAGGCCGTGATGCATTATTTATTTATAGAAAAGGGGCTTCACACACCATACACCATCATTCTTCCCTCTTATGAGGAACAACCGTACCTCCCGCCGATAGATTTGAGATGTCTGGGAGACAGTTTCATCATCAAACCAGCCCATGGAAGCGGTGGCGCCGGCGTTGTGAAAAAAGCTGTTTCCATGGATCAGATTCTCATCGCCCGTCAGAAATTCCCTTCTGACAAGTACCTGCTGCAGACCTTTATTGTTCCCATAGAGCTTGGTTCACATCCCGCCTGGTTTCGTGTTATCTACTGCACCGGTCAAATTTATCCGTGCTGGTGGCCAGCCACTTCCATATATACCCCTATTACTCAAGAAGAAGAAAAGCAATACTCTCTCTCCCCATTACGGCACATCGCCGAAAAAATCGAACATATTTGCGGGCTCGAGCTGTTTTCGACAGAGATTGCTTTGACAACCGATGGTATTTTCGTCGTTGTTGACTATATCAATGATCAAATCGATCTTCGCCTGAAATCGAAAGCTGTCGATGGTGTTCCTGACAATATAGTGTGTGATATTGCAGGGCTCCTTGTAACCTATATACAAAAGATGGCGGATCATACTGATCATCAAAGATTCCTCCCCCTATTCTGACACCCCGTACGACTCGTACATCCCATCCACCATGGAAACAGCCCTGCGCACAAGCGGTTTCAATTTCATCATGGTCTCTCCCCGCCTGTACGGGATTGAAATGATTGGGATGGTAATCCGGTCAACCCGGCCGATTTCAGTTATTATGTCTACGGATATGACAATCGGCATCCCCGGAGCAGGTCGTCGGCCATATCAGGATATCCCTCAACCATGAGGCCGTTCACAGCTTCTTTAAACAGGGAGAGGACAGCAGATTGAAGATGAAGTATCAGGTCTGAATGCTCCGTTCACCCGCCGAAGAGAACGGAACCCTCGACGAAGAATGTCCCCGCCACACAGGCGGTCATCAGGCAGGCAAATGTCGCGGCTATGAGCGCTTTCAGGCCTACACGGCTTAACGTACCGGTCGTTCCCGGGGCGAGCGCCGAAATTCCCCCGATGAAAATCGCAAGCGACGCCACATGGGCGAATCCACAGAGTGCATAAGCGCATATGACAGAAGACCGTGAATACATGATGAGGCCACCGGACAGAGCACGGGCCAGGTCCTGATATGCGGCCACCTCGGTGACGATCATTCGCTCCCCGATCAGACCGGCGATAACACCGGCATCGGCGGGAGGCACACCCAGAATAAGTGTGAACGGATATGCCGCATACCCGAGAAGCCCCGCAAGCGACCAGTCGATCCCGAGTCCCAGAAGTACGTTCACCCGGGCGCCGATACCACCGAGAACAAGGTCGGTGAGGGCGACGAGCCCCAGAAAAGCGATCAGGAGCGCGGCGATACCCACTATCAGTTTCACCCCGGTATTGGCGCCGTTGATAATTGCCTCGAACACGCTCTTTTCGCGCTCATAGTGTACATCGATGTATTTTCCCATCGTGACAGGCGATTCCGTTTCGGGCATAATCACCTTTGACATCACTATTGCCGCGGGTGCCGACATCACTGACGCCGACACGAGATGGGCAGCAATGGTTGGGAACTGGTCCCTGAGGCTGAACACATACATGGCGAGTACATTCGACGACACTGTCGCCATCGATGCAGTAAGGACCGTCGTGAGTTCCGAGCGTGTCATGGTATCAAGATGGGGCCGCACGGTGAGGGTAGCTTCGATTCCCACGAATATGTTCGACGCAGCACAGAGAGACTCTGCACCTGAAATCCTCATGAGGCGGGTGAACAGGAACGCGAATCCCCGTATGATGCGGGGCAGAATGTTGTAATAATACAGAATAGACATGAGCGCAGAAAAGAAGATGATTGTCGGAAGCGCCTGGAACGCGAGAAAGAATCCGAGCGATTCCTCTCCTGCCGCATTCACGGTCCCCGGGGGAAGGGCAAGCCTGCCGAACATGAACTCAGCACCAGCCGCGGCCGAGTTCATCACTTCAATGACTATCCCGTTGAGCCAGAGAAAGACTTTCACACCCGGCGGAAAGACAAATATCATGATGGCAAACAGCATTTGGAGCGCAATTCCCCAGGTGATGAGCCGCCAGTTCATTGCTCTCCTGTCGGAGGAAATCAGCCATGCAATGCCGAGCAGGATAAAAATACCCACAAACGAGACAAGATTGTAGATGGACATAACAGACGAATTTTCCTCTCTGAAGAGGGTGGTGAAAAATATCATCTGTGTAGATACATTCTGTCAAAGGTCAGCATTAAGTGCTGATTTATATGCCCCTGACAGTGAGAAAGCAACATTTTTTTTATACGGAGCTTGCGAAAAGATTTTTTCACAGCCACCCTATTCGGCTTTATGACGCATCCAGTAACCGGCGATAATGGCACCGGTGAT
>Ga0315284_10006255_pt1 | contig 16957 bp, 22 predicted proteins | sample YL17G09_16_MG_FD_203696 | JGI IMG/M metagenome (GOLD analysis project Ga0315284, IMG submission 203696) | Sediment microbial communities from Yellowstone Lake, YNP, Wyoming, USA - YL17G09_16 | ecosystem: Environmental > Aquatic > Freshwater > Lake > Sediment | place: USA: Wyoming | collected...
CGGATATTCCCTGCTGCCGAAGGACCGGATCGGGCACGTCCACTGCAAAGATGCCGCCCGGAAACCGGACGGGAGCTTCGAATGGGCGGCAATGGGCAAAGGGTTGATCGATTGGGTCGGGCAGTTCCGCGCATTGAAACGCGACGGTTATCGTGGCGCGGTCACGCTGGAAACTCACTGGCGCGGCGCCGGGACGCCCGAGGCATTCTCCCGTCAATGCTGGGCGACGATGAAGAACCAGCTCCGCGACGCCGGAGTGTAGAGGGGGTCAGGTCTGGAAAATTTAATTTCTTGCATAGATCTGACTTTGTCATGAGAGTTCATAATAATTAAATTTTCCAGACCTGACCCCCTCCCTGTAGCCTTCAGCATCCGTAGTCCGCACGCAGACCTGGGCAGATGCGAGATCTGCTCGACTCCGCGCACAAGCTAGTGCTATCCTTGCTCAAATTGTTATTCTTTTGAATCACTCAAGGGCCATCTGAGGCTGTTTTGACGCCTGCCCATCGTATGCGATAGTGAAACAGCGCCAGCGCGCCAGAACGGACACAATTACGGACAGCGGCATTACGACAGGCCCGAAGGTTCGCCGCAAGCTACGCCGGTATGCCGCAGGGAGAAGGTCATTATGGTTCAATACTGCATGCGAGTCGGGACATTCATGGCGATGGTGGCAGTTGCATTCTGGGCCATGGCGCAGGATTCGCGCACAATCAGGATCGACCCCGCGGGCGAGAATACGCAGGTCTTTCTGTCTTACCTGAATGCGACCGCGGAAGACAGTTTTGCCAAGATGTTTGAGATTCCGATTTACCAGGATTACAGGCCATATGCCCTTCTTCTGACGAACGCATCCGGGCAGGCAATGGTATCGGTTACGATCCGGTGGACAGGAACATCTGCTGAAAAATCGATTATATACGACTCCTCCAGCGGCAGCCTGCTGAACGGAGCGCCGGGCGGCGCAGGCTCAATGACGATGCTTGGTCCGGCTTCCCGACAAGCCCAGGTGCAGCTATCGGGAAGTTATCAATCAGCCGATGGTCCCGTGGTGCTCGCCGCCGGGGAGCGGATGCTGGTGGCGCCCGGACTCTTGGTGAGCGAATCTCTGGCAAAGCAGCGGGGAAGAGCAGGCGGATCGGCCAGCATGCCTCCGGCCCTGCGATCGGCGGAGAGCGTTTCCGCAACACTCGATGCCGTAGTGCTGGAGGACGGCACAGTGCTCGGCCCGGACGCGTCGCATACCGTCGATGGTCTATTAGCACGCAAGGCGGCCATCGACTGGGTGGTCAGAGCTGTACGCGTAGCCGAACAGAATGGGATGGATGGCGTGGAGGCGCTGCGTATATTGGCGAACGCACAGCCAACTCGCGATCAGGGCCCGGAGATACGCCAACAAAGCAGTATTGCGCGTATGCTGATGATGTCGCGCCAGTGGAAGGAACAGCTGGCGAAGATGGAGGCGCTTCAGTTGCCGCGCTTCCATCGGAAGTGATGCATTTCTCCTGATAAAGCGGCGGGTTCATGGCCGGCAGTTTGCGTGCGTATCCCTGCGATTCTTTGGAAAGCGAGAAGCTGTGGATGCGCCTCTTTTCGACCAGGATGCTGTAATCTGTTTCCACGCCGGCCGCCATGCACATAGCGAATAGCGCTTTCCGATCGGCCGGTGCCGAGCCCAGGTTTTCACTGCTCCTATGCAAAGACCAAGCGACCCTTTGGTTGAGGAATCCGGCGGCCGAGATCGCGCGCGGTCTCACGCCATTCCTGAATAATGGTCTCAGCATTGCCCAGAGCTTCCTGAAGAACCAAGCCAAGGCCGTGTGGTCCTGTGACTTCTTTGTGCAGCACACGGTTGGGTTTCGTGTTCTCAGAGAATTCATCGGCTGGTACAACCACGGCCGAGTTCATCAAGAACTGAACGGGATACCGGATCCCGATCCGGCATTGGCTGATCCCAAGCCATTGAGCGGCAGGATTGTGGCCGTTCCTGTTTTGAATGGTCTGCACCACGACTACCGATTGGCTGCGTAGTTGTCGTCGGTTAATATTCTGGTACTGAGACTTCCGCTGAGTGTAGCCCCGCCACCGTGGCCAGAGGCTTCCCTATCGCTGTCGGCGTCTTTTCGAGCCTGCTTGATATTGAAACAAGGGGGGAACTGCTACTCCAAGTGCCGGAATCCGTGAGATTCGGAAACCGTACCAAGTTTTCGCGGAGCACAGTCGTGCCTAAGGGCGAAGCTCGGCGGGCGAGTGAATATGCCGAACACGGATTTCCTTTTCTCGCTTTCGGATCTGCGCGATGTCGTAGGCGGATTGCATCCTCATCAGCGTGTCCATCTTCACGCCGAAAGCTTTCTCGATGCGTAGCGCCATATCGCCCGACAGGTCGGCCTTGCCATTAAGCAAACTGGATAGGGCAGGGCGGGAAACGTGAAGCGCGGCGGCGGCTGCCGTGACGGACAGGCCAGCGGGTTCAATGATCTCCGTCCGAATGAAATTGCCCGGATGGGGCGGGTTCTTCAATGGCATGGCATTTGCTCCTCCTGAGCTAGTGGTAATCCTCTAAATTCACATCGCAGATTTCGCGCTCGGCGGTGTCGATACGAAACGTCAGACGGCGGTTGCGCGTAACGCTTAGGCTCCACGTTCCTTTGCGTTCGCCGGTCAGCGTGTGAACCTTCCAAGCTGTGAGCGCCCGCAGTTCCTCGGGGTCTTCCATGTTGTCAAGGTAAGCAAACATCTTCCGCAGCTTGTCCCTGGTATCGGGTGGCACGCCTTTCGCGCTGTCTTCCGTGTAGAGCCTTTTCAGACCCTTGTGGGCGAAGTTCCCTATTTTCACCAGCAGACTGTAGCCTGTAGCTTAACACTTGTCAAACGAAAAATCCACGCGAGACAAAAATGAAAAGGATCAGGTCTGGACAGCAAGACCGCCCGGCGCGCAACCGAGGGCAATCATCGGGAAGCGGCGGATCGGCACAGGCTGATCTATAAAGCCATCCGGGCGCGCAAGCCCGACCGCGCGCAGGCACTCATGAACGAGCATCTTTTGTCGGCGAGCGCCCACCTGGCTCGGGAAGAAGACTGGCCGGGAATCGGCGGCTGACGTATGGATTCATCTGGCACATGTTGCCTGATGCCAAACAGCCGTCGATCCACGCCACGGCACCCCAGCTGTGCCGGTTTGTAGATTGTACCTCGCGCAGGGTGGCAGCGACGATCTTGACCTACGGGTGCTTTTTGGTCAAATGCTCGATTATGCCGATGAAAATGCCGGGGTCGAGCTTGGACTTCGCGGCCACTTCGGGTCCGGAAATCCCCAATCCCTGCTGCAGGTCTTCTTCGTTGCCGACGAGAACATCGACATTCTGGACGATCCGCCCGATGACCTCAGAGGCACGTCCCCGGCCTCCGCAGATACTCCAGAGCTTCTCCCTGAAGTTGAGATCGAACGAAATCACGGCGCCGGCTGCCTTGGCCGCCTTCAGAAAGCAAGCGCTGTCAGGCACAGGATCCTTTCGGACCGTGCTCCCCCGCGCGCCCACACCCGCTCCCGGCAATAATGCCCAGCGTCGCATTTAAGCCATCCGGATGCCGGCCAGGCACCTGTCCGGTCGAGGTGTGCCCGAGTACCCGCGCAATCTCGAGCGTCAAACGCAGAACTCGCGGCAGGCAGCGAATTGCCGGGCTCTCCGCCACTCAAAGGCCGACTCCAGCCCGGCAATTCGCTGCCTGCCCCGAGATCTCCCGGGATTTCCCGGCTCTTCTTCCCCCTTTATCCTCGTACTCCCAGATAGAAATGCTTTACTTGCACTTTACTTGCACTTTACTTGCAGAAAGCCGCAAATCGGGTCATAAGCAAGGCAACGTCGCCCGCTTCCCGAGCCCAGGTTTTCACTGCTCCTATGCAAAGACCAAGCGACCCTTTGGCTGAGGAATCTGGCGGCCGAGATCGCGCGCGGTCTCAAGCCATTCCTGAATAATGGTCTCAGCATTGCCCAGAGCTTCCTGATAGGTCGCCCCATCTGCCGCACATCCGGGGAGTTCAGGAACTTCAGCGATAAATGCTTGATCCTCTTCACTCCAGTAAATGATCACCTCATATTTGGGCATTCAGATCTCCTCCCAGCCGGTATTTCAGGATGACGGCACGAACTTGCCGTACTTGATAGGGTTTTGCACTGTGGCCTCTGGGCTGCAGATTCAAGATTTCCTCCACACCATTCCGTATGAAAATATGATGGCTTCCTCGAATGCGCACAGCAAACCCCAGGTGCTGCATTAAGGCGCATAGCTCCAGAAATGAGATGTTTGCATCCGCTGTTCCGCTCAAAACCTGTAACAACAGCTTATTATGCTTGCTCACGCATCCGTCCTTGGTTGCAGGAAACTTCATGTTCATCTTCTGTTTGACCGACAGCACTGCGTTCCTGGTCGAATCCATAGTGCTTTCGGATACCCATCAACCAATGCCTTCACAGTCTAACCCCATGGAAGTCGCCACTGCAAGGTGGCAGATTTAGCCATCTTACGTTGCAGCCATGAGAACTCCCGCAAGCCCTTTAAGGGGATGCGAGATATGGGCCTTCGGGAGATCGTCGGTCCTGAGGCTTCTCAGAGGGCGAATCATTCGACGCGGCCCCCAAAATGATCACATGTGCGCAAAATAGGGAAGCGTTCGAGCCGAGAGACTACGCCATGCGACCATTTGTTCTAAATAAGGGGATTTTAGAGGCAGTCACCGGTGTCCCAGGAATGATGCGCGCCGCTACTACAATAGACGACCTGGGCGGTTATGGAGTTTTCAGACTCGAATTTATCGGCTGCTGCTGAGGCCGATAGCGATGCTGTACCTGATCACCGAATTGCTGTTGAATTCGTTAAAATTCCTTACCCAGTGATAGTCAACGGTAGGACGCAGAAAGATGTTCTCCTTTATGTAGATCCGCAGCCCGGCTTCGGCGTGCAACTGAAAGTGGTTGATGCTTCCGGCAAAATTGGTGTAATTCCCGGTGTTGTAATCATAGTATTGCGTGCCGCCGTAAAACCGCATATTCACGCCGCCAAGACCTCCCTGGAATTCCGGCATGATGCGCTTGGTGCCGAGACTTGGCGTCCAGATTCCATTGAAATCGAAAAAGATCGGCCGGTACCCTGTGTTCGCGTAGTCTCCTTGCGCGAAGCGGAAAGATACTTCTCCGCCGACGCCGAGATTCGGTTTGATCATAAAGCCGCCCCCCACCGTTCCGAAGATGCCGCCCATCGCGGTTGTCATCATGGGATCCCCTGTACCGAGAAGGTCGACCAGTTGGTTGGTTGAGCCGACGCGCGCTGTCCCCATGCCGAAATAGGCATCAAAGCCCTGCGCATGAGCAAGTGCGGTACAGAAAAACAACACAGATGCTACTATAATCGTGGATCGAAGTATTTTCACGGTATCTCTCTCCTTGGCAATCACTGCACCGCTATAATGTACCGTCTTCCTACCTAAGACAACGATTAACCCTCTTCCTCTCCTTGGGATTTTCCGAGTTGCGCGGCCAAGCATTGCGGGCCAGCTTGTGGAGAACGAATTTCGCATACTCTCATCAGCGATCCGTCGCATTATAGATTGCGCAGGCTTTCCATACCATTGTCTGTCGCCAACGATCTATCTCAGCGCCGCCAAGACGTCCCCGACGGAAATGACCCCTGCATCGGTTCGCGGCCGGCTTTTCCCTGCCGTGAAGATCACCGAAACAATTACATCGAACGACTTGGCGGGCGGCAATCGCTCGGCTTTGCGCCTCAGATTCTTGAGTGTCACATCCACTGTTTTGGGCGACAGGTCCATTTTGGCTTCGCCGACAAGCAAGGCTTTGCCGTCCGTCGAACGGGCCACGACGTCGCATTCCAGTTCCTTGCCGTTGGTGTCGAATCCCCACCATCGCTGGGGCGAAGTCCATTCTCGACCCGCGATGACCATCCGGGGGACCGCTGCGCGGGCGAGATCTTCCCAGACGCCGCCGACGTGCTGGCCGAAGCTGTTGGCGATGACCTCCTGAATGCGGAGCGCCTCCCTGGCTTCAAGGCGCGAGCGGTTCGGTTGCACATAGCGGAACCAGAACAGGAGAAAGGGGTCCGCGATCCTGTACATGGTGCGTTTTGTATTCTTCTCGGACAACCCGAACGGGCATTCGCGTCTGACAAAGCCCAACTCCATGAGCCGCTGAAGCGGACGCGATAATGACGTGGCTGGCTTGCCGATCCGGCCCGCAATTTCGGACAGGCGGTGACATCCCTGGCCAATCAGGGCCATAATGGAGGACGCCTGCGCGGTATCCCGCATGTCATCGAGCAGAAGCCGGCGCGGCTCGTCGTGGAGGACTCCGGCCGGATCCAACACCAGATCTCGAACGGCGGGCCACGTGGCCTCGAAATCGGCGGCCAGTTCCCAATATCGCGGCACGCCGCCCCAGACGGCGAAGGCGGAGAGCGCCTCCACAGGGGACTTGCACTTCAGGGCTTCGGAAATCCAGCCTGCTTCCAGGGGCTTAACGTGAATGATCTCCCGGGCGCGTCCGTAAAGCGGCGCCGAAGCGTCCAGCACAAGCCCCTGCATCATCCGCTGGGACGAACCGCACAGCACGAGATGGAGGCCCTTTCCCGCCGCCCGATCCACGGTCTTCTGCAGGATGCTCGGCAATTCCGGACTGGCTTTGGCGAGATAAGGAAACTCGTCAAGCGCGAGAACCGATCCCGGCGGCGCATCCCTGAGCCAACGATCCAGCAGGCTGTTCCATTCGGGATAGGCCACCTGCTCGAAGCCGGGGAGTATTGGGCTGACGGCCCGTGCCAGCGCCGCCCGTTGGAGTGCCGGTTCGCTCTCGTCCGCGACGTAATAGACGGAGCGTCTGGGCAGCAGAGTTTCCTGCAGCAGGCGCGACTTGCCGCAGCGCCGCCGGCCGTGTAGACAGCAGAAAGTCCCGTCGCGGCTCGCGAACGCGCGTTTGAGCCGCCGCGCTTCTTCCGTCCGGTCCATGAAATCCAGGCGCACCCTTCACCTCCTTGACGTGTTGGAAGAATATTATGTCGCGGAAACATTATGTTGCAACAACATAATTACCGCAAGGGATCGCTTCGTTGATGCAGCATCTACCGATCCTTGGCCGACGCAAGCGTCTCCGCCAAACCCTGGCTCAAATCCCGTTGTGGCAGTCAGATCTATCGCGGCCCTGAGGCTGCGGGAAGGTCTACTGCCCGCCATGCCCTTCTGCCACCAACCGATCATCGCCTGGCCCGATGCCGCCGAGGCCTGCTTTATTCCGGCCGAGGATGCCGGCGGCTGGATCCTTGAGGAAGCGCCGGCTGTCTATCGGCCAAGACATCCCGAGCGCACCGGGTTCTATCAGTTGTTTGTTCGAAGTGGACCCCCTGGTCTGCGCCTGTGGCGCACGCATGCAGATCGTCTCTCTTATTACAGACCCACGGATCGTCGACCGCATCCTGCGCCATCGGGAAAGCGAGCGCTGTCAGGCAAAGGATCCTATCGAACCCCGTGCTCCCCCGCGCGCCCATACCCGCTCTCGGCAATAATGCCCAGCGTCGCATGTAAGCCATCCGGATGCCGGCCTGGTGTCCATCCGGTCGAGGTGTGCCCGAGCACCCGCGCAATCTCGAGCGTCAAACGCAGAACTCGGATTTCCCGGCTCTTCTTCCCCCTTTATCCCTGTGCTCCCACATAGAAACGGTTATAAGTTAAAGCAATCCCCGATTGGATGCCGCGCGGTGTCATCGGCCTTAGGTTCAATAAAAATGCCTGTTTTTTTGATGTAAGGGGGAATTTGGAGGGTGAAGAATTGTCGAAATATTCTCTGGTCGGGGCTTTGCCGTCGTCAGTCCCCATCCGCTCAGATTAATCCATGAACAGTCGAGACCGCCAGCAGTTCAAGCAGCCATTTCGAGCAAGCGCAGGCATTTTTCGCCACTCCCGGGCAGCCGGAGCTGAGATGCTAGCGCGAGATAGAGACTAAGCGTTTGGCAGACCTCCTCTTCATTCAGAGGATGCTCTTGCATCAGATTGAACATGATCTCCAGAAACATGCGAGCTCCTCGGATGACTTGGCGCGGATCAAAGAAAATGCCTGGGTTGGCCCACCAGAACTGGCACGAGTACTGGGCCCGGACTAGTTTTGGATCAGAAGCTCGCCGCGGGGTCTTGTCCACAAGCGCCAGAACATGCTTGACAAGTGCCCAGTGCGCCTGGTGAATGGGATTGCAGGGGCTGTTCCAAAGAGGGAAGGGGTCGCCCTGCACAAGCTGTTCTGCCGACGTGGACCAGGAAGAGGATGGCAGATTCCATTCTGCGCGCCGTGGAAAGTGGTGCAAGATGTCAGAGACTGTGCACAGTCGAATGTCGTGATAGCAGCCAATAGTGTCGAGCAGGTTTGTCAGGAAGCGTTCTATGTAGCCAGCCACATGGTGACCAAAGGTTTCCGCGTCGAGAGCAACTATGACATAGCCATCCCTTGGCCCAAACCAATCATCAAGATCCCGTTTGAGCCAGTCGAGATATTCTCTGCCGCTAAGGTGCTCGGACCTCTCAACGGCACTGCCAAACCCAATGCGAGATGACCAGAGTCGGCTTCGCAGCAAGACGGGCAGGCCATTGACCGTCAGAACATACTCATGGGGAACGGGACTCTTCGATGGGGCCAACGCGATGTCGTCTGTGATGGTCCATTCGTAGCCCGCTTCCTGAATGAGCTTCGGTAGTTCAGGGGAGTATGCCATCTCGGGAGGGAAAACTCCTTTGGTCTTGTACCCTTGCCCGAAGTAATTGCGATTGCCCAGGCGATTGCGTTTTAGTTGGTCTACGACGACCTCGGGTGAGGACAAAGGAAGAATAAAGTGGTAGGCAGAGCTTTCGGTGAATTCAATGTGCCCTGCTCGAGCTGCTTGAGAAAGGGAATGAATAACCTCCGTATAGCCTTTTTGGGCGAGCTGCTCAGTGAGCGAAAAATTGAAATTCACAGTGAAACGCGCCTGAGGGTGACTCTGGATTAAGTCACTCAGAGGACGGTAGCACGTCTCAGTAATGTGCTGAGTGACTTCAGGGAGCTGCGTTGGCGGTTGATAGAAATGGAGCAGAATGGCAAGGTACTTCATGGATACTCACCTCTCATACCAATATCGCCTGTTACCGAATCGGTCCCAGATGAATGAAGCTTTTATGTCCCGCAGGTCAGGCAACGGCATTGCTCTTTAGCCGCCTCGCGGAGGAACGAATCGCAACACGGTCACCATAGCCACGCCGAGCCTTCACCGTTTGACTTGATGCACAGAATCTCGTTCTCGCTTCACGCTGCTCTGGCGGTCTCCGGTGACGTACTCGGGCCGTTATGGCGGTTGGGCCCTCCCTCGTCCGTATCTTTCTTGACCCGAGTTTTTGGGTGGCGGCCTCCCCGGCACCAGTGTTGCCCTTCGCCGCCGCCTCAATCAGTTCATCGATCTGCGGCAGGAGCCACTTTTCGCTTTTCGGGTCTGGATTTTCACGGATGTGACCGCTGAGCATGCTGAGCATGTAAGCTGCCTCTGCGCCTAATCCCGCCTTCAGCTTGTCCACGGCCCGCACTATTACCGATGCATTGTCATAATAGTTACCGACGCCCAGCGAATTTCGGCAGTGAAGGCAAAACCAGATCGGCCCATTGTCGAATTCGTCAGTGGGCCGAGTCTCCACGACACGTTTGGAACCGCATACCCTGCAACGATCGCTATCAGGTTTACGCATGTTGCTCCTCCTTTTACTGCATTAAGTCCATAGCCTCCAATGGAAGCACCACAAAGCTCGCTCTTGCCATGTGTCTGTATTCTCCTTCATATTACCAAAAGAGGTCAACAACCGATGGACTGAAATGATACAGTGATTTATATCTTACCAGCTAGACTGGTCTTAGGTGGCACATTAATGCTACGCTAACCATCTAGTCACTAGTCATTTACAGGTGGTAGCTTGGAGTCACAATTGAATTGTTGTCAGCCGACCAGAATTCCTATGAACCATTTTGATTGACGATACGGACCACCGTGTTACAATCTATCAATGAGGAGGCGGATATGGAAACAAAAATGCTGCAAGAGGCAATCGAACATCGAGATATGAAAAGGGCTCTGCAGATTTTCAATCGGTTGAGGCCTGAAATTGCATCTGTGTCCCCCCAGGATCCGAATGCAGCCATTTTGACAGATTGCGCCGCACGTTTGCTGGAGCGTGACCCCTCGATTGTGGCATTGGTTGAGGCACTCATATCGAAATGGGAACCGCAATCTCGACGTGGACATAGCGTGCTCGATGCAGCTCATCTCGAAATTGCAGAAGGGGTCATAGCACTGCAGGTTAAGGAAAATGTGAGCGATGCGAAACGCCACATCTCTTTTGCAACAGGACTCGCCGATCGAATAGATGATGCAGAACTGATTAGTTTCTCTAGATATCTTCTTGCAAAGTGCCTTGTTAGTGATGGGCACTATCGGGACGCCCTCGCTGTGATTGAGGCCGGTAAAGGCTTTGCTCGGCAGCGAGGTCACCCAAGAATCGTCGTTCTGTTTGAAATACTGGAAGCAACTGTTTGCTTTTATCAGGGCAGACTTGCCGAGGCCAAGAAAGCGCTCAAGCGTATGGAAGGTAAAATAAGGCCCCAAAAAGATGCGATCGAGACTGGGGAGGCCTTTTTTCTGGGGGCAAGAATAGCTCGACAGGAAGAGCAATTTGACTTAGCCATCGAGAAATTCGATTTAGTTCTGCGCGCGTGCGAAGGCGCCGAAGGTGGTGTCACTCATCCGCTCATCCTTCAATGCTACGCCTATAAAGCTCATACCCTTCTGCTCCTGGCGAAAAAGCTCGAAGGGCAGAGGAAACCAGACAGGCAGTATGACCTGAAAACGGCAGCCGAGAAGGTCGCCATGTGGAGGAATGATGCCCATCACTGCCTCAACGAAGCAGAGAATTTTCACAAAGCACTACCCAGTACTCAGCTTCGTGGTGTCGCAAGGATGTATTGGGTTCGCGCCGAATGGTATCTGCACATGGTGCAATTAGAAAACGCGCGCAAGGAAGCTAAAAAGGCGTACGAGATTGCGGATAAGACTAACGACCGCAACATCATGATTCATGCCCTAATTACCGAAGGGAAGGCTACAGATGTGCCATCTCTTCAAGAGGCCAAAGCCGCCCTCACGCTCGCCGAAGAAACCGATAACCGACGCCTAATAATAACAGCGCGCATCTGGATGGCTGCGACCCTACTGAAGAATGTGCCCAAGAACGTGACCGCTGCTCAGCATTATTTCACCGAGGCGCAAGCAATTGTGCTCGACTCTGATCAGGATTACCTGCGATGGGAATTGAATGATCTGGAGGAAGAGATCAAAGGTGCGCGGTCCGAGGAAGAAACAATTTGCGATGTAACCAACTTAACTGTGCAGGAAAGCGGTTTGGAGAAAACCCTGCAGCTCGTAGAGAGGGAAATTATCAGCAAATGGTTTCGCACATATAACCATAACATCAACCAAACAGCTGCAGCCCTAGGAACCACACGAAGCCGCGTTAGGCGAGTTCTGAAGCGTATAGGGTTCCTCTCCAAGGGAGCACTAAACCCGGGGTAGCCCAGCTATCTGATGGACATGAGTGACGAACGGAAACACCTAAAACAGCGCGGTGTAGTAAAACCATAATGTGATTAGTTTTCAATATGCGCTGCCATGGGAGAGTGCAAAGGTGCAGGCGTAAAACGCCGCAAATATAAAACACAGTTTCTATTGTTGGAAACTTATCTAAAAACATCTAAAACGGCATCCCTTGTTTTTTGGGGCGGATACCCTGTGGAAAACTATTTCAGAAACAATGTTGTTGTGGGGTGTATCTTATTGCATTATTGTTAGATAGAGGATTGGCAAAGATTTTGCATCTGTTTGAAATTACACAAAGGCCTGGAAAGCAATGGGACTTGCTTTTCCAGGCCAAACAGTTAACTCCGGCCCAGGAACACCTGGTTGGGAGAAACCCGTCAGTTCCTTATAACCCCCAATCAGCTCCCAGGTCAATAACAGATTTTCCTGGACCACAAACTTATCTGGTGGCCTATGGCGAGGACCGGGCAGCATACAAGTGGGTCGAGGTCAAACTCCCACAAAGAGCTGCAATGGGTGAAGTTCAACAAGTTTTTCTTTGGCGAGGAATACCCATCTGCAATGACAGTGATCCAAAGGCTTGAAGAGCTGATAATACGGGTGGCTATCCTTGTGGGATTGGCGCTTTTTGCTAGAAAGTACCTCGGTCACTAAACACATCAGCAATTCGACTCTGCGTCAGACCTTGCACCTTCAGCGCTTGCGTCGACTTGCCCGAGCCTGGCTCGCCATGGAGCGCGAGCGTCGATGTATATCTTGGTCCGGAGCAATTCGGGGACTTTCGCGTCCCGCACAAGCACGACCTCCAGGCGCCTCCGGGATTCCCTGATCTCTCGATCGAGCACCGACGTCCATTCGACCTCCGTCCATTGAGATCGCACCGCATCCGGCGACCACAGGAGGACCGCCAGGTCCGAGCCGCTCAATCCCTTTTCAATCTCGGCGACGAAGTTGTCCCCCGGGATGATGTCCATTCGCAGAGCCACGGGTCGATGCCTTCATGTTTCAGTTCTTCGGCAAACTTCTTGACGAAATCGCCTTCCTTGGTGCTGTGCGAGAGGAAGACTCTGAATGGCTCCATGACCGATTCCCGGGTGTGCGTCGATCTTACAGCAGTATTGGGGGTGTGGATTCGGCTATTTTTGCTTGTCACTTTGCACATTATTTGGCACACGCGACCTCCAGTCGCGACGACTTACGCCTCGTCCCTAACCAAGCTCTCCCGGGCCTCCTCCGCAAGTGCCGCCAGCTCATCCATGCTCGGAGACTATGCCGAAAAGCGTTGCCAGGTTTACGCCATTTAATGTTGCCAGTGATATTCGGGCTGTGGACAATCCGGGATTTCTATTAAAAAATCTGTTATCTCAAATGGTGGGAAGTGCAGAATGCTCCCCCTGCGGCGTCTCCCGGAAGGGCGCATCCTCACCTGGTCCGGGGGCGTCGCAGCCAGAACCCGGAGACTCCGAGGCTTCCAGTCGGAAAAATTTGCGCCAGGAAGCCCCAGGACGCGAGATCTCGAAGACGGCGTTATCACACCATGTCCCAAAATCTGCCCGCACGGCTATCCGTGCTAGTACTACCGGAAATACCTGTTTTTAGCGGTAAGCCCACCGCACCGCCCGCCCTTTGAAGAGCGGCAAAACCCCATGTGCCGCAAGTGCCCCCGCGATCGCGTCTACGCCCAAGGCCTTTGCTATCCGTTCCGGTATTAGAGGTAGAAAGCTCGGCGGGAAAATCGGATGTTCACGGGACGAGAGAAATCAATAAAGTTACCGCGACACATTTTGCCTGGACATTGTGGTTGACATACGAAATCGTGTTCGTTATCGTATGCGTAAAAGTAAGCGTAAAGCATACATAACAGCCCAAGGAGCAAAAATGGCAAAGAAAGTGACAAGCAAAAGAAGTAAAGCGTCGCATGCAGAATCCAAAGAGCAAGTCTTCGCCCCGCCCTATGCGGGCGACCTCGAAGACATCAAGTCCGTCCGTACCAGTTTTCGGCTTAGCCAGGAAGGAAGTAAGGCCTTAGTCTGGCTGGCCCAGGACGCGAACGTTAAGTTGCAGGGCGTCCTCACCCACCTGGCCTACGCCCTACTGATGGACAGGTCTGTCAGGGATACCAAGCAGTCCGCCGAGTCAGAGCAAGGCTCTCTCTTGGATAGAATCCGTCAAGCCGCAAGCGACTTGGATCCTAAGACCAGGGACACCTCGGCCAGAAAAACTTACGTGGTCGACAAACTGGTGCCCCAAATTTTCAATGGTATCGCCAAGGCCTTTGGCCTGTCCCGCGACCTACTAGTAGACCTGGCCCTGAAGATCAAGAGAGCAGAACGCCAAGCCAAGGCTGATAGCAGGCGGATGCACTACGAGCACGCCAAGCGAGAGATCGATGAACTCTTGTCCAAAGCCGATGACTTGAAAGAGCATCTCCAGGAGGTCTTGGACGAACATGACCCCATTCTAAATAGACTCGGGCTGGTAGGAGTGGTGATCATGAATCTCAGCCTATCCATCGAATCCTACCTCAACCAAGGTACCCGCATAGACCCGGAGGATTACAGCCAAAGCTGCTAAGGAGCAGTAACCTTTATGAGACCCCAAGACAGAAAGCACAGGAAGCTCTGCATTCATTGTCGCCGGAAGAACGCGGGATACTTCAACCCCGATGGCAAATGGAGATTCGACAGACAGCACACGCTCTGCCATCGGTGTCACCGTTCCCAATTTAATTCAGCCATGGCGCAGCTCCTGATTTGCTGACCGCTGGAGAAAGGATAATGGTTATGAGCGTTTATTTTGAATTTTTGATGGACCTTTGGCGAAGAGACATCGATGAGTTTCTCAAGCTGGCTCTCAACCTGCTTGACCAATTATTGCCTGCCTATCCGGTTGTCACTTAACGCTAGTTTTTCGTCGAGTTTTCGCAGCGCGCGCACCGTAAACCTCTCGGTAAGTTAAGCCAGCGTGGAGTGTTCTTTGAGCGCCAGTTGGCTTCGTCGCAATCTCCTATGATGCAAGGTAGCTCAATCGTTGTTAAGTGACAACCGGATAGGCAGGAATTATTGCCTGAGGAAAGGGACCGCGTGCTTAATTTGTACATAAGGAGCCTGCCGGCAGAGGTACTGGCAAAGGTACTCGCCAAAGCATAGCGGATCGCTTAGATCCGTTTTCCAGGCGTCACACTCTTAAACTTTGCGCCAGGAAGCCCCAGGACGAATGATCTCGACCCGACCCCGATCCTAAGCAGCCCCGTTTTGGGTGCGTTTTTCTACCCTCAAGGTGTGGATAACCGCGCCTGACCTTTGCCGGAAATAACGTATCATAAAGGATGTTATTTGCTATTAAATGAGACGCCCATGGATGCACCCGAAAACCCCGGAACCGGCCAAGTCCCCGCCGGCGAAAACCTCCCCTCTTCTCTCCGTAGCCAGATGCCTGAGATTCTTTTCCGCGCCGGCAAGGCTGCGGTCTTCGCAGCCGAGGAGTTTTTCTATGGACGGTTGCGCAACGAGCACACCCGCGCGGCATACCTGATCGCCGTTAAGAGGTTTTTGACCTGGGCCGAGGAACGGGGCCTGGAACTGGCACGGATTACGCCGAAGGACGTAGGACAGTATTTTGACCGGCTGCGGAAACAAGATACGTCCATCGCGACCCGCAAGCAGCACCTGGCCGCGCTGCGGCACTTCTTCGACGGCATGGTCACGCGGCACGCGATCATTCTCAACCCGGCGCTTTCCGTCCGCGGCGAGCGCTACGAGGTTGTCGAAGGCAAGACGCCACAGATCACCGTCGCACACGCCCGTACGCTCCTGGCTTCGATCGACACATCGAATGTCGTAGGACTGCGCGACCGCGCGATCGTCGCCATCCTGATCTACACCGCCTCACGCGCAGGCGCCGTGGCGGCACTCCGCCGGGGTAGCTTCTATCACGCCGGCGAACAGTGGATGCTCCATTTTGAGGAAAAGGGTGGAAAGAGCCGCGAGATCCCGGTGCGCCACGATCTCGAGCAGGTGATTTTTGCCTACCTCGATGCGGCCGGCCTCCGGAATGCTCCCAAGGATGCTCCTCTTTTCCGGACCGCTTACCTCAAGACGGGACGGCTCACCGAAAACGCGATGTACGTCGTGGACGTCTGCCGCATGGTCAAGCGCCGCCTGAAAGATGCCGGCCTGCCCTCGCGACTGTCGCCGCATTCGTTCCGGGTTACTACGATCACCGATCTCCTGGAGCAGGGCGTCCCACTTGAGGACGTCCAGCGCCTGGCGGGGCATGCCGACCCGCGGACGACGCGTCTCTACGACCGCCGTCAAAAACGAATCACGCGGAACATCGTCGAGAGGATTTCGATTTGAGGAGAAGGCGTGGCCAGCTGCTAAAAACTTTTAGTGGCATCCAACCCGAGGCGGTTTAAGAGGAAATGATATAAAACACTCGCCGAAACACTGGCAGAGTTCTATCCTATTCCACAGGTGAAGGCCAACCGTGGGTTCCAATCATCCGGTTTATGGCGAGCGACTTGCGTTTTCAATTGGTAAAAGCGGAAACCAAATAATCAGAAGTTATGGAGAAAAAATGAAAACCAAATTATTGTTCGGAATAGTTGCCGGTTGCATACTTGGTTTAGGTCTGGGGCTCTTCGAAAGAATGACTGGAATCAAGACCCCCTATTGGGTGGACGGAATAGTGATAGGATTAGGCATAGTGGCATTTCAGGTAATCTTTGATATAACAAAAAAGAAATAGAATGCGGGCTTGTTGAACTAAATCCGCCGTTGGCGGATAAATGCGTAATCCCCCATTTTCTTTCGACCAACAATCTGCCATCCCCTGGCATGATCGGCATTGCCCAACCATATTGTGCGGCTGTGCGGCAAGGGCGGAGTCGTTAGCCCGTCAGGCAGCATCATCGCATTTTTGCAGCACCGACACGACTCCCCAAAATGTCATAACAAGTTACTGATTGCACATGGTTTGCGGGAGGACGTATCATAACCGCGCGTTATGATACGTCAATTGGGAACTCACCCCCCTCACGGATGCCTCGCGGTCGGGTAGGACGATGGCGCGGACCGGGCTTCGAATGATGCCGACGTTTCCATCGCCCCCCCTAAAATCCCGTACGGCGGGTTTTCCCCAGTATTATGTGCTCGAGCACATAAGACTCGTTATGTGGCCTCCGCACTTACGTGGCGCCCAGACCGAGGAACAAATAGCAAGGCCTCATTCCGGGAGCTGGACGCCACATAAATTAAGCGACTAGAGCGATCGCAAGAACTCCATCAGG
>Ga0315284_10006256_pt1 | contig 16957 bp, 12 predicted proteins | sample YL17G09_16_MG_FD_203696 | JGI IMG/M metagenome (GOLD analysis project Ga0315284, IMG submission 203696) | Sediment microbial communities from Yellowstone Lake, YNP, Wyoming, USA - YL17G09_16 | ecosystem: Environmental > Aquatic > Freshwater > Lake > Sediment | place: USA: Wyoming | collected...
GCGCGGGCGCGCGGGGGATGCGACCGGGCTGCATTCTAGCACCGGGGGCAAGGGGCGGCCGGGCGGCGGCGGACGCGCAGGTGGGGGTGGACCTGCGGCCGGGCGGCTCCTAAGATGCACCGGTCGCCGTCGTCCCCCCGCTCCTGGAGGTGCGCCCCATGCCCGCTTCGCCCCCGACCGCCGGCCCGCAGCTGCAGATCGCCGTGTTCATCGACTTCGAGAACATCGCCATGGGCCTGCGCGACGCCAGCGCTCCCTTCGAGGTGCGGCGCGTCCTCGACCGGCTGCTCGAGAAGGGCAAGGTCATCGCCAAGGTGGCCTACGCCGACTGGGGCCGTTTCCGCAGCCACACCGAGGGCCTGCACGAGAACGGCATCGAGCTGATCGAGATCCCGCGCCGCGCCACCACCGGCAAGAACTCGGCCGACATCCGGCTGGTGGTGGACGCCATGGACCTGAGCTGGAGCAAGGCGCACATCGACACCTTCGTGATCGTCTCCGGCGACAGCGACTTCTCCCCGCTGGTGGCCAAGCTCAAGGAGAACGGCAAGCACGTCATCGGCCTCGGCATGAAGGCCTCCACTTCGCCGCTCTTGGCCAACGGCTGCGACGAGTTCATCTACTACGAGGACCTCGAGCGCGGCGCCGAGCCGCCCAAGGCCGACGCCGCGCCAGCGCGCGGCAAGGACGAGCCGTTCCGCCTGCTGGTCGACACCGTACGGGCCCTGCAGCGCGAGAACTTCGAGCTCATCCAGGCCTCCCTGGTCAAGGACACCATGAAGCGCAAGCGGCCCGCGTTCAGCGAGGCCGCGCTGGGCTACGGCAGCTTCAGCGAGCTGCTGGAGGACGCGCAGGAGTCCGGCGTGGTCACGCTGCGCAAGGACGAGCGCAGCGGGACGTACGTGGTGACCGGGATCGTCAGTCAGCGGCCGCGGGCTCGCAGCGGGAGCGGCGGGCGCAGTGCCGAGGGCGCGGGGCGGCCGCGGGCGCGGCGGACGCGGAGCTGACGCGGGCGCTCGCTCGGGGGGGATCGCGCCGATCGCCCTCCGGCACCCCTTGCGGTGACGCGGCTGCGGACCTTATCCTGTTCTTGGTCTTTCGTGGGCCGCGCCCCTCCCAACGGGGCCGGGCACCGCGAAAGCCGGGATGTGACAGCGCCCGGGCAATCCGGGCGGGAAGTTGGGCAGTCGAGGCCGCCGGCCGCCCTCGGGGACCAACCCAGACAGCGAAGAGGGTGACGATGGAGCGCATCTGCAACAAGGAGAGAATCGTCCCAGGGCTGACCGTGACCGCGGCTGCAGTCACGCTGGTCGTGCTGGCCGCCGTGGCGATCGGCGGCTACCTCTGGACGCCAGCGGCCGCCTACGAGCAGTACTCGACGAACCAGGCGGACAACTGCGCGGCCTGCCACGGGGACTTCCGCGCCAGCGGCTACGTGTCGAACTCCGACGGCGTGGCGTGGGCGGGCGGCACCAGCCTGCACAACGGCCACCGCACCGACATGCTGAGCGGCGACTGCAACGTCTGCCACGGAGCGCAGCGCTTTCCGGTGCTGCTCGCCAGTTCCGACGGCGGGACCGGCCTCGCGGCGATCAGCTGTAACGGCTGCCACGGGCGGGCGGAGCCGGCGGCGGGTGGCGCGGTCAAGGCGGTCGGGCTGCGGCAGCATCACTATCGCGCCGGCGTCACGCAGTGCGTGAGCTGCCACACGGATTCCAACCCGGCCAACTTCACGACCGCTCCGGAGACGGTGAAGCCGCCGTACTACTTCACCCCCGATGCGGCGCACCCGGACAAGCCTACCGACCCCTGCAACGGGAACGGCTCCGAGAGTCTCGTGGCCCCGACCCGCGGTCTGGACAACGACGGGGACCTGGTCTACGACGCCACCGACACGGACTGCCAGGTGGGTGTCGAGGACGGGCCCGCTGCCAAGCTCGGGCTGACGCTCGAGGGCGTGCAGCCCAATCCGTCGCGCGGCGCCGTGCGGGTGGCTTTCACCCTGCCGTCCGCCCGGCCGGCGACGCTCGATCTGATGGACGTGACCGGCCGCCGCGTGGCGCGTCAGGACGTGGGCGCGCTGGGAGCCGGACGCCACTCGGTGGAGTTCGCGCCCGGGCGCGCGCTGCGCGCCGGGGTGTACCTCGTGCGGCTGATCCAGGGCGGAGCCGTGGTCACGGCGAAAGCGGTGGTGACGGAGTAGGACCGCGAGATCGCGGCGGGTCGGCGAGACCGCGGCGGGTCCGCGAGCCCGCGGCCGCGGCACCGTCCACGCAGCAGCCCGCAGGCCCCGGGGTCACCGCCCCGGGGCCTCGGTGCTCTCAGCGGCTCGATCCGCGGCGGCAGCGAACGCCGGGGCGCCGTCCGCCTCCCCGTTCCCTTCGGCGCAGCCCTCCGACCCTCCCTCGGCTCCGCGCCCGCGCCACGCCCTGGCCCGGGGATCGCGTGAGGGCGAAGCGAGCACTGGCCGGCCCCGCCGGGCCAGGAACGGGCGCCCGGCCGGTGCGGGCATCGCGGAGGGGGAGGCGCCCATGTGGGCGAGGATGCTTCTGCTCGTGGCCCTGGCGCTGGTGGGAATCGCCGGAGCGCCGGCCAGAGGCGCTGCGGCGCCTCCGCCGCCCGAGACGCTCTCCTGCTTCGACTCGGGGAGCGGACCGGGCGTGGTGCTCATCCCCAGCCTCAGCGGCTGCGCCTTCGGCTTCCGCCATGTGGTCTCCGCGCTGCATGCCGCCGGCTACCGCACGCTCATCGTCGAGCCGCTCGGCGTGGGTTTCTCGCCGCGGCCGGAGCGCGCGGACTACTCGCTCGTCGCCCAGGCCGACCGCGTGGCCACGGAGCTCGAGCGGCGCGGCGTTCGCGACGCGCTCGTGGTCGGCCACGGCATCGGTGGCGCCGTGGCACTACGCCTGGCGTACCGCCATCCAGGGCTGGTGCGGGGCGTGGTTTCGATCGAAGGCGGACCCGCCGAGTCGGCCGCCACCCCCGGCTTTCGCCGCGCCATGAAGGTCGCGAGGTGGATGCGGCTGATCGCCGGCAGCGGGTGGATCAAGGGCAAGTTCGCGAAGCATCTGCGCTCGGTGTCCGCGGATCCGGCCTGGGTGACCGAAGCCGTCGTCGACAGCTACTTCGCCGGCGTCGAGCGCGATCCCGGTGCCGCGCTGCGCGCCTTCTCCGCCATGGGCCGCGCCCCCGAGCCGGAATCGCTCGGCGTCCGTCTACCCGAGATCCGCTGTCCGGTGGTGCTGCTCCTCGGCGGCTTCCGCCACAAGGGTGGTCCGCCCGCCGAGGATGTGGCTCGTCTCGCGGAGCGCCTGCCGCGCTTCGCCCAGTGCGTAGTTCCCGGCGTCGGGGCCTTCGTCCAAGAAGAGCGCCCCGGTGCGATCGTCTCGGCCGTCCGGGAGATGACGGAGCTGGTCGCGGACACGAGCCGGTGCGCGATCGCTCCCTAGGGGGTCGCCCGCTGGCCGCAGCGCTCCCGGGTTTCGCCTCTTCCGGCTTGCGGATTCGTCGAGGGACGATGGCGGAGGGGGGGCTCGGACCCCCACGGAGTTTGAGCTCCACCGATCTTGAGTTCTTTCGAGCCGGGGGATCCATCCCGTCCATCCAGGCGCGGCGGCCGAGGCTTGCCCCCGATCGGTGCGGGTGTATGCGGGCGAGCGGAGGCATCTGCCGCGGCGGCTTGCGAGTGCCGGGGGGCGCAGGGCGCGCGGGCCTGCGGCCCCGCGGGCCCGGGCACGCGGGACGGCCCGACGATGGTCGAGCTTGCCCAGGCCGAGCCGGGATGCTATAAGCACCCGAGGTCATTAACCCAAGGAGGAGGTGCGGGATGAAGCTTCTGTGGAATGTCGCCGTCCTGGCGCTCGCCGTGTCTTTGGCCCTCGGAGTCGGGGGCTGCAAGGACACGATGGACACCAATATGCTGACCAAGATGGGGGGCATCGATGGCCTGACGAAGTTCATGTCGAACTGGACCACCGCCATGTCGGCCGATGAGATGTTGAGCAAGAGCCTCAGCGCGGACGACATGAACATGATCTCTCGCGGTTTCACCAACGAGGTCGCCAAGGTGTGCGAGATCCCCATGCCGCAGGGGGGCGTGGAACTGGCGCAGGTGCTGAAGGAGAAGAACCTCTCCAAGGAGAACCTCGACGCCATGGGCGGCGCGCTCAAGGCCGCCGCCGGGACTTCGCAGCTCCCGCCCGACGCCACCAAGGGCGCCATGGGCCTCTGGGACGGAGTCGTCAAGACACTCAAGTAAGCCGCTGCGGCCTTCCTCTCGGTCCAGGACGGTGCGGCCCCCTGCGGGTTGCAGGGGGCCGTGGCGTTTGAACGGCTCTGGATGCTCTGAAGATCTGTGTGCGTGAGTGCCGCCGCTTCGGCCGGTGCGATCTCGTGGCCAAAGGGTGTCCGATCGGATTCCGCGGAGAGAAAGCGGGGGAGCGGATTCGCCGTGCCTATTGACCTTCAGATAAGTTGAGATCCTGACTGTGCAGGAGGGAGGCTGGGAGGCGTAGGAGAGATGGGGCACCCGTCGCCGCGGCGCTTGCGGTGATGCCTTCTGACCAGCCATGTTGTGCCGACTTGGAGAGGTGCAGGAGCGGTTGAACTGGACGGTCTCGAAAGGCGTTCGACACTGATTTCGCGCCGATCCCACGAAGTGATGTCGCGACAACGCAATGCAGCGCGCCCCAGGGAGTTGGCCGCCTTGGGGCGTTCTGTTTCGAGGGAGTCCAGTTCCGTCGCAGGGAGTGGGATTCCGTGCTGTTCCTGTAGCCGATGAGATGAAGCAGCTGGCCTCCGCTGGGACGTGGTAGCCCTGAGGGCAGCTCGGCGGGATGTCGTCCACGCCGATAGGCCGCGTCTCACTCATGCTCCACGGGCCATCGGGGCTGTCCGCGACGTACCACACGCCCTGATCGCAGGCGTAGTAGCGCCCGTCGGCCAGGATGACCTCGGCGTCCGCGTTGACCGCGTATTCTAGATCCGTGCCCTCTATTCTGTCGAACTGCGCGGCGCCGTCGGCGTGCTCTTCGGCGTCTGGCCGGCGCGGCGGGCGGCAGGCCTCAATCCCATCGAAGCGCTGCGTTACGAGTAGGGGCGGGCCGGGGGGCGATAGGTCTCCCGGACGGCGATAGGTCTCCCGGGGGGTAGGCCCGATCGTGGTTTTTCCCTTGCCCGGCCCCCGCCCCGCGTCTATACTCTCCGGCCGGTGGGGGAGTTCCCGATTCTCTCGCCGCCGCCGGCCGTTCTTCTCGAGTGCATGTCGCCAAGCCCTTTCCACTCCCGCCGCCCGGCCCGCGGCCGCGCACCACGGCACGAGTTCCCGCTCCCCCAGGATGCGGCCGGTCCCCTTCGGCCGCCCCTCGAGGTACAGGCCATGCGGCCCTCGATTCTGCCCACCGCCTGGGTCCGCTCTTCCCGCTCGCGAGAGCCAAGGGAGGCCGCCATGAATCGCCGCACCATCGCCACGCTGGCCGCCGGAGTCCTGCTCGGGTGGTCAGGCACCGCCATCGCGGAGGGGTCAGCCACGCCGCCGACCCTCCAAGTCAAGGAGATCCGGACGCCCGCGGATCGGGTTCCGTCGGCGACCGAGCCGGCCTCGCCGGGCTGGCTCGCCGCGCGGACCGACCTGCGCCAGCTGCAGGAGATCCAGGAGGAAGGCCGCCGGCGCATCGCCGAGCTGACGAAGCAGGCTCAGGGGATGAGGCCGGGGCCGCAGCTCACGGCCCTGCAGCGGGACGTCGAGAGCGTGAAGCTCGAGACGCGGCTCTGCTTCCTCGAGACGCTCGCCCGGTTCGCCCGCGCCCGGGGTTACGAGGCCCTGGCCAATGACGCGACGCGGGCCGCGCGACAGCTCCGTGAGGCCCCGGCCGCCAGCGGTCCCGGCATCGACATGCCGATGGAAAAGGCGACGCCGGGAAAGGAGGTGCGGCCATGACGCGCGTCATCCGCAACTCCCGGCGCCCGCGGCTCGCGGTGCGGCTCGCGGCCGCGGCGCTGCTCGCGCTCGTCCTGCCCGGGGCCGCCCTCGCCAACTGGGCGACCGACGGCGTTGCCGTCTACACCGGAGCCAACAACCAGATCTTCCCCGTCGTCTGCGCCGACGCCGCCGGGGGCGCCATCGTGGTGTGGCGCAGCTACAGCTTCGGCTCCAACCAGCAGCTCTACGCGCAACGCCTGGACGCCACGGGCGCGCCCCAGTGGGCCGCCGGCGGGGTCCGGCTGGCGGCCTCGTCAGGCGAGCAGCAGGTGCCTTCCATCCTGGCGCTGCCCGGGGGCGGGGCGATGATCGTCTGGGAGGAGGACCGCAACGGGGATTTCGACATCTACGCGCAGCGTCTGACCGGCGCCGGCGCGATCGTCTCCGGGTGGCCGGCCACGGGCCTGCGGGTCTCGCCCTACACTAACCACGAGGCCGATCCCTTCCTGGTCTCCGATGGGGCCGACGGCGGCGTCGTCACCTGGGACATGATGTACTCCACGACCGACTGGGACATCTACGCCGCGCACGTGCTCGGCAGCGGCTCACTCGACCTGAACTGGTCCGCGAGCGGCGTCGTCGGGGTCAGCCTGGCTACCACGCTGAGCAGCTACCCGTGTGCCGTCGCCGACGGCGGCGGGGGGGTCTACATCGCCTGGCAGGACAGCAACACGGTCGCCGGCGAGGCGAACGTCTATGGGAGCCACCTGCTCTCATCGGGGCAGCGGATGAGCGGCTGGGACGTCCACGGCAACCCCATCTGCGCGGCGACGGGCTGGCAGGGTCACCCGAAACTCGTCGCTGACGACGACGGCGGGGTGATTGCGGTGTGGCGTGACGCGCGCTACGACGCTGACGGCGACATCTGGGCCTCGCGCCTCGGGCCCCTCGGGGCCGAGATATGGGGCGTGGGCGGCATCCCGGTGAGCATCGCGGACTACGTGCAGGGCGACAACTGGAGGCCCGGTGCCGTCTCCGACGGCCTCGGCGGCGCCATCTTCGCCTGGCCCGACCAGCGCAACGCGCTCACGACCTCCTACGACATCTACGCGCAGCACGTCGACGGGGCGGGGACCCGACTCTGGGATTCCACCGGGGTCCGGCTGTGCAACGCCACGGGGGTGCAGTACCGGGTATCCCTCTGCTCGGACGGGGGCCCGGGGGCGGTGGCGGTCTGGGAGGACCAGCGCACGGGCGTGGACATCTACGGCCAGCACGTCACCGCGGACGGCCGCCTGGCGTGGCCCCAGGGCGGCCTGGCCTTCTGCACGGCGACGGGGACCCAGCGCTGGCCGGAGCTGGTCGCCGACTGGACCGGAGGCGCGATCGCGGTCTGGGACGACGCCCGCACCACCGGCAACGGGTCGGACATCTACGCCGGACAGGCCACCGGCTACTCGAACCTGGTGGCGGTGGCGGCCCCGCCGGGCTGGGACGCCCCGGCCGTGCCGCGCAACCAGACCGGCGCGGGGCCCGGCGACGTTCACGTCACGCCCGTCCTCGACGGGAACACGAACGACACGTGGCTCAGCTACCAGACCGACGTCGCCGGCCCCAATCCGGCACCGGAGTTCTACACGGAATGCCTGGTGGACGGGAGCTTCGGCTGGACCACGGTCTTCGCGGACGCCTTCACACCGCAGTGGTGGATGGGCTACGACATCGGCCCGCTGGAGGTGCGCGGCGGCCGGCACACGGTGTCGCTCTTCGCCGACTGCCGCGACGTCATGGCCGAGGCGAACGAGACCGACAACTTCTGGCAGCAGCAGTGGGTCTGGAGCCCGCAGGTCCTGACGCGCAACGCGCCGCAGGAGCGGGAGCTGCCGCCGGCGTGGGGTGAGCTGGGCTATCCCAACTCGGACGGCATGCAGTTCGCGCGGACGCACCTCGACAAGGCCTGGCTCGTGAGCGTCGCGGCCCGCGCCAGCGGCGACGACTACGACCTCTACGTGTTTGACGACTACAGCGGCAGCACCGCGGGGTTCACGCACTTCGTCGGCGGCTCCAGCTACGGCCTGAACCTCACGGACTTCGTCGTGGGCAACTTCGCCGGTACGCCGGCCACGGTCTATCCGGCCGCGGTCTGCTACGAACCGGCGGGCGGGGGACACCACTTCTACGCCTGCGCGACGGATTCCTGGGGCCGGGAGAGCGGCGCGATGCCGTCGCGCTGGGAGCACGTGGTCATGCCGTCCGGGCAAGCGGCCGACGTGTACGAGGCGTTTCTCGTCGGGGGGACGCAGTACTACTTCACGGCGTACAAGGAGGCGGGGGACTCGGACCTCGAGGTGGACGTGTTCCCCGCGACGGCCGGGGGCGTCTGGGGTCGCTCCCAGGCCGCAGCCGTGGCCGCGCCGACGGGGCCCGGCGTGGTCCAGGCCGTCTACACCCCGCCGGTCTCCGGCTGGTGCCCGGTGGTCGTCTGCCAATCGACCGGCGACTACGTCGTCCTCGGCGTCACGTACACCCTCGTCTGGGATACGCGGCCGCCGGTGGACGTGCCGGACGCGCCGGTGGAACGCTTCGAGCTGGCTTTCGGCGGCGCGACGCCGAATCCGATGCGCGGCGCGACGGCGCTCGAGTTCACGCTGTCCCGGTGCGGCGCGGTGAGGCTCGAGATCTTCGACCTGCGCGGGCGGTGCCTGCGTCAGCTCGTCGACGCGAACCTGGATGCCGGGCGTCACGCCGTGAGCTGGGACGGCCGCACCCACACCGGAACGAGCGCCCCGGCGGGGGTCTGCTGGGCCAGGCTGTCGGCGGAAGGGCAGGAGATCGTCCGGCGCATCACCGTCGTGCGGTAGAACCGGACGGCAGAGCGCAAAACCAGGGGCGGGGCCGCTGGCGACCCCGCCCCGCGTCTACCTCCCCGCCGCGCCGGCGCCGCCCGGCGTCAGCGCTTGCGCCGCGGCGGGATGCCGCCGGGCGGGCCGCCGGCGGATCGCATCGAGGCCCCGCCCCCGAAGTCGATGCGCCGCAGGATCTGGGCGGTGGTCCAGGCGATGACGAGCATGGCGACGAGGACAGCGCGTAGGCGATCCGCCAGTCGACGCCGCGCGTCATCATGCTGAACTCAGACATGCCGCCGATGCTGGCCAGGAGGTTGAGCGGCAGGAAGATGACGTTGATGAGCGTGAGGTTCTTGAGCAGCGTGTTCATGTTGTTGTTGACGAGGTTGCCGCGCGCGTCCATCAGGCCGGCGAACACCGTCGAGTAGATCTCGGCCTGCTTGTAGCACTGGTTGTTCTCGATGATCAGGTCGTCGATGAAGGCCAGGTCGGCGGCGGCGAACCCGGCCCGCTCGGCGGGGGCGCGAGGGCGCGTCCGCGTTGGGTGCGCCATGATCTGGGCGCCAGCCCGTGACGCCCGATGGACGCCGGGGGTCGCTCATGTACACTGCCTGATGGTGTCAGTGTCAGTTAGTGCGCTGTAGCCCATAACTGGTACCCATGTTGAGGCGCCGGGTCTGCAGTCGTGTTCTGGGCAAGGAAGAGAGATGCCCCACAGTCTACACTTCCACATGACCTGGCGGGGTGCCTGTGAGCGTGCGGGCGTCCCGGGACGGCTCGTCCACGACCTGCGTCGCACGGCGGTCCGCAACTTCGAGCGAGCGGGCGTGCCGCGCTCGGTGGCCATGAAGTTGTCGGGGCACAAGACCGAGAGCATCTACCGGCGCTACGCCATCGTGTCGGAGGCGGACCTGGCCGAGGGCGTGCGGAAGGTGGCCGCGCTGCAGGCCGCCAATCCTGCAGGTGGGCGATAACACCGGGGTGCGTCGCGCATGAGTGTCACCAGCGTCGCGCCGTTGAGAATGAGCACAATTCGAGCACAATCGGAGGAAGATCGAGATGATGAGCCGAGCGGGCCGAGCGCGTAAGTTGTTGGGAGGTTGGTGCCGGAGGGGGGACTCGAACCCCCACGGGGTGTAAGCCCCACCGGATTTTGAGATCGGAGGTAACGAGACGTCGACGAACGCCATCGCGGGCCTGTGGGCCCGCTGTTGTCTCGCCGACGCCTGCGAGGCAGCCGGCCAGCCGAACTCGGCTGCCGCCTACCCGGAGCCGATGACCGCCGACCCGGCGATCTGGTGCGGCTGGTGTCGGATCACCCGGCCAATCGGGCACTGGCGGCTCGTCCTGCTCTTCGCCCGCATGGGACGACCCGCGGATGCCGAGCGGCATCCCGCCGTCCTCGAGCGCTGGTGGGGCCGCCCGGTCGACAACGCGCGGCCGCTGCTCGCCAAGGCGCGTTCGGCCGCGCAGAGCGCTCGGGCATATCGCGGCCGGAGCGGTCGCGGGGGTAGGGGTGGCAGGCCGGGCATCGGGGGAGGGGAAATGTCTGCGGCTCCCGTTCGCGCCCGATCCGGGTGCCGGCTACCGATACAGGCTCTTCACGCTTCCCCAGGTCGCGGGCAGGGTGGGCATCGCGCAGCTCGACGTCGGGCCGTTCCATGTCACGAACTCATCGTCGCCGACCGTGGTCATCAGGTAGGCCGCCACGCCGCGCCACGTCGCCAGGATCGCGAAGTTCAGGCCGATGCAGAGCTGCCGGTCCACCTCGCCGCAGGTCAGCCCGGGTGTGGTTGGATCCAGAACCGAGTAAGTGTGGTTGAAGCCGATCACCCAGAACGTGTAGCGCGTGGCCGGAACGGGAGTGAACTTGTCGTAGGTACTCGTCAGGCGCAGCTGGGCGTAGGTCGGAGGCGTGGCGGCGCCGAAGATCGCGATCGGGATCGCGTTCTTCCCCTCCATCGCCGGGCAGGTCTTCGAGAAGGCCGCGGTGCTTGGAGCGAGCCGACCGCCGGTCTGGCACCCGATGTCGTCGAACCGCCAGGCGTCGGGCAGCGGGCCGCCGATGGGACGGAAATCGATGCTGAAGTCGTGACCGACATTGTTGTCCAGATCGTCGCCCGGCGTGAAATCGCGGCCGGAGAGCACCAGCGTGTAGACACCGGGACCGGCCCACACCTTTTCCACGACCTGGCCGGGGCCGTCACAGACGTCCCAGGAGAGGCGGTAGGTGGCTTGCGTGTCCTGGGCGGTGGCGGTGGCGGCCAGCGCGAGGCAGGACATTCCGGCGGCGAGGAAAACGAGCGCTTGGCGCACGGGGCTTCTCCTCGAAAGGCTGCAACGCCTGCGGCCGGCGGACTGAGGGCCTCGCCCGTGAGGCTGCGCCTCCGGACCCGGGATCCCGTCAGCGAGCATACTCCCGCGTCAATGCCACGGCAATCTGGATTGCGTCTGGATGGGGGCCGGGGAGGGAAGGGGCCCTGAGGTCGGCACCGGCGCGGGCCACTCAGAGGAGCCAGAGCAATGCCGGAGGGGGGACTCGAACCCCCACGGAGTTTGAGCTCCACCGGATTTTGAGTCCGGCGCGTCTACCAGTTTCACCACTCCGGCACGCTGACGAGGAATCTAGCACCGGGGCTCGCGGAGTGTCAAAATGCGCCCGGCCCGCGGCCGCGCCTGTGCGGCCGCGCTTCCGCAACCGACTGAACGCGCCCCGCGCTGGTGCCGCGCGCCGCGCCTGGAGGCAGTCCTTGCCCAGGGTCACAATCGTCCGGTGCTGACCGACAACCGCCCCGAAGCCTCCGCCGGCGCCGAGCCGGCGCCGCCGGTCGCGCCCGAGCGCGGCCCCGGCTTGCTCAGCCTTGTCGCCTGGATCGTCTTCTTCGCGGCCAACCTCGCGCTGGCCTATCTGCCATTCCTCGGGGCGCTCGGTGGCGATCCCGACCTGTTCCTCCGTCCCGGCTTGCTCGACGACCCCCTCATGGTGGCAGCCACCATCGTGGGCTCGTGGTTGACGTTCCTCATCGCCGCGGGGCTCGTATGGCGGGCCCGACTGACGCGCGCCGACGTCGGCTGGGTAGGCGTCCCGGCGCGGCCGCTCCTGAAATGGACGGCGATCACCGTCGCCGGGCTCCTGGGCACGTGGGTCGCAGCCTCGCTGCTCCTCGGGGAGCATCTGAAGATCATCTCACCGCTGACCGAGCCGCCACGCGGCGTGGCGGGCTGGGCCCTGTGGTGGGGGCTGGCCTGGACGGCGGGGATCAGCGAAGAGTCCGTGATGCGCGGCTACGGGATCGGCCTGCTCCTCCGTTCGGGCGCCAACCGCTGGGCGGCGGCGGTGGGCATGTCGGCGCTCTTCGGCGCCCTGCACATCTACGAGGGCGCGCACGCCGTGCCGTTGCTGGCGATCTGGGGATTCCTCTTCGCGCTGCCCTACCTGCGCACCGGCAGCCTGCTGCCCGGGATCCTGGCACACGCCATCGTCAACGGCATCGCGCCGCTGTTTCTGTCGAAGTAGGAGGTTCGTCACCGGCTGGACGTCTCCCGACCTGGAGGTGGGAAATGTCGTTCGCGCCCCGATGGTGCTGCGCCGCTCTCCTGCTGCTCGCGCTCGCCGCGCCCGCGCCCGCCGAGGCCGCCGCGGATCCCCAGCGGCTCGCGGGCTTCGACGGGTACATGGAGAAGCTGCTCCGGGACTGGAACGTCCCGGGCGTCGCGGTCGGCGTCGTGGTCAAGGATCGGGTGGTCCTGGCCAAGGGCTACGGTTACCGCGACTACGAGAAGAAGCTGCCCGTCACGGCCAACACCCTCTTCCAGATCGCCTCGAACACCAAGCTCTTCACGGCGGTGGCGGTCGGGATGCTGGTGGAGGAGGGCAAGCTCGAGTGGAACGTCCCGGTGCGGTCCTTCGTCCCCGAGGTCACGTTCTTCGCCGCCGAGCTGGACAACACCGTGACCATGCGGGACATGCTCGCCCACCGCACCGGCATCTCGCGGCACGACCTCATCTGGTACAAGTCCGACTTCACGCGCCGGGAGCTCTTCGACCGGCTGCGCTACCTAAAGCCGAGCCAGCCGCTGCGCCAGGGCTTCCTCTACAACAACATGATGTACGCGGCGGCCGGGCAGATCGTCGAGATCTTGAGCGGCAAGCCCTGGGAGGACTTCGTCCGCGAGCGCATCTTCTCGCCTTTGGGGATGCGCAGCTCGGTGTTCACCGCCCAGGAGATGGAAACCCAGCCCGACCACGCCGTGCCCTTCACGGAGAGGCGTGACACCACCGTGCTGTACCGCATCCCGATCTACGAAGAGGCGCAGGGGCTCGGGCCGGCGGGCTCGATCATCTCCAACGTGCAGGACATGACTCGCTGGCTGACGACGCTCATGAACGGCGGCAAGCTCGACGGCCAGCAGGTCCTGCCCGCGGCGGTCATCCGGGCGACCCTGGAGCCGTCCATCGCCCAGCCGAACAGCGGGCTCGAGAACCGCGGCTGGGGGGAGCTGCTCAACCCGGTCTACGGCATGGGGCGCTGGTCGGCGTCCTACCGCGGCCACTACCTGGCCTACCACGGCGGCGACCTACCGGGCTTCCACTCGCAGGTCTCCTGCATGCCGTACGACGGCATCGGCGTCGTGGTCTTCGTCATCGGCGACCACGCCGCGCCGCTCTACAACGTGATCACCTACAACGTGTACGAGCGTCTGCTGGGGATGGAGCCGACGCCGTGGAGCGAGCGCCGGCTCAAGGACCGCCTCGAGGCCAAGGCGGCGGGCAAGGAAGGGCGCCAGAAGGCCGGCGTCCAGAAGGTGGCGGGCACGCAGCCGTCGCATAGGTTGGCCGACTACGCGGGCGAGTACGAGCATCCCGCCTACGGGGTCATCGCGATCGCCGAGCAGGACGGCGCGCTGCGTTTCCGCTTCCACAACATCGCCATGCCGCTTTCGCACTGCCACTACGACCGCTTCGACAGCCCCGACGACGAGCAGGACGGGCTCTTCTCGTTCAACTTCGGCACCAACCCGCAGGGGGAGATCGACCGCATCACGACGTCCCTCGACGAGGCCCAGACCACCTTCACTCGCCGGGCCGACACGGAGCTCGCCCGGCCGGAGGTCCTCGCGCGCTACACGGGCAAGTACAAGCTGGGCGGCAGCGTGGTCGAGGTCGTGCTCAGCGAGGGCGCGCTCCACCTGAGCCCGCCCGGGGCGCCGCGCATCGCGCTCATCCCGCACCGGCCGCGGGTCTTCCGCGTGAAGGGGTTCGGCGACCTGACCATCGAGTTCCTGGTCGAGGGCGACCGGGTCATCGCCCTCAAGCGGACCGATCCGTCGGGGGAGTACCGGATGGAGAAGATGTAGACAGCGCAGTGCCGGGAGACCGGCTCGTGATCCCCGCCGGCCGCGGCTTCAGGCCGGGGTCGGCGGCGCCCCGACGGAGAGCAGGTACTGCCCCTTGTATCCCACCGCCCGCAGGATCGCCGTGAACCGCGGATCGCCGCGCAGGGGATCCCATGCGGGAGTGGACAGGTTGAATACGAGGCCGGCACAGTCTTCCGCCAGGGCCTTCTCGAACACCGAGAAAGCGGCGTCGAGCTCGCCGGTCACCACCAGCAGCAGCGCGATCGACCACGGAGCGACGGACTCGCGCCGGGAGCGCTCCTGCAGCTCGCCGAGCAACCGGCGGGCCTCGGGGATCCGCCCGCCCAGCCCGAGGGCGCGGCCGAGATTGGTGACGCAGAAGGGCGCGCGGTGCGAGAGCGCCACGGCGCGCTCGGCGGCCGCGATCGCCTCCTCGTGCCGGCCGACCTGCGAGAGTGACAGGCTCAGCGACCAGGAGGCGGGGGCGAAGTCGGGGTCGGGCGCGAGGGCCTTCTCCGCCTCCTCGATGCCGCGTTCGTACCGCCGGAGGATGAGGTAGACGAGGCTCACGAGGTTAACGTTGAGGACCGAGATGGGGTCGAGGGCCACCGCCTGCTCCACCTCGTGCTCGGCGTCGGCGGCCCGACCCATGGTGGCAAGCGTGAGCCCGTAATAGACGTGGGTCAGGGCCGCGTTGGGATTGAGCGCCAGGGCGCGGGTGAACTCGCGCTCCATGACCTCCCAGTCGTAGACGATCCAGCCGTGCACGGTGGCCAGGGCGTGGCGGGTGAGCGCCCCTCGGCGTCGAGGATCTCGCCGCATAGGTAGAGCCTCGGCGCCCGCTGCCAGCGCTTCCGGCAAGACCGCAACGAGGGTGGGGCGCGCATTCACTGGGCGCGGGGAGCGCATGTAGCCCCGCAGTGCGTGAGATGTCAGAATGGCCTTCAGCCGTCGACTGCCGCAGCCCCGCCGGATGCGACCTGATCGCGGCTGCGCAGCCATGGCGCGCGCTGAGGAGGCACATGAAGGGGCGCAACTCCCGCACCAGAGCCAAGGCAGCCGGTGCCACGCCCGCCCCCGGGGAGAGCCAGGTACTGGCATCCCGGGAGCGCCTCGTGCTCGTTTCCGCGCTGGCCTTCGTGTGGATCCTGTGGCTCGCCGGGATGCTTCTGCCCTCCAATTGGGTGTGGGGCGTCGACGTCCTGGCTTTTTGGCCACCTCTCCCGGCGGCGCTGCTCATCGGGCTAGGTGGAGTCGCGTTGCTCCCGGCCTCGGCTTCTCGAGTCGGTCAGGCACTTGCCTGGCTGGGCCGGCGCTGGCAGAACGCCGGCTGGCGGGGCGACGCGCTCGTTGCCGCCTCGATGGGAGGGCTGCTGTTCCTCCTGCGTGATCGCCTACGCTTCACGGGTGACTTCGGCGTCCGGGTCGGGGTTCTCGGCATGCAGAATCCTGGGCCCCAACTGCGCGAACTGATGTTTCCTTTGGACGCGGCGTTGAACTATCACCTGCCGCGAGCCTTGGTTGCTTCTGGATGGAGCCCCGAGGCGGCACTCCAACTTGTGGGGGCCGTGTTCGGGGCTGTCTTCGTCCTCATCGCTGGCCGTTTCCTGCGGGCCACGGGGGCGCGCGGCGCCGCCCTGCCCGCCGGGCTTCTCGTCATCTGCGGCGGGGCGCTGCTCACGCACTTCGCAGGCTACGACAAGTTCGGCCCGCTGCTCGTGGGGCTAGCCCTGGCGGCTCTCGGGACCGTCTACATGGCGCGCGCCGCGGCCGGGGTCTGGGTTCTGGCGGGGGGGGCCGTGCTTGCGGTCCTCGCACACCGATCGGGCTTGCTCCTCCTCCCCGCGACGGCTTGGGCGATGGTGGAGGCGTTGCGGGCGGCGCGGCGGCAAAGCGCGCAGGCCTCAGTAATCGGCGCCGCGGCAGTGGTCGCGGGGGCGGCCGTAGTGGTGGCTCCGACCGCGCTGGGAGTCTTCGAGCACGTCGATCTCGTGAAGCACCTGCCAGCCGGCTCGATCGCCGCGGCGCGCGGCGCGGCGGGGGCTTGGTCGCTCCTGTTCAAGCCCCTGCACGTGCTGAACGCGCTTCTGTTCCTGGTGCCCCTGTGGCCCGCCGCGGCGGTGGCGCTGGCGCTGGGGTTGCAGCAGCGTGGGCGGGGCCAGCGGCCGCAAGCGGGCAAGGGACCCCGTCTCGGCCCGCCGACGGCTCTGGCTCTGGCGACGTATCTCTCGCTCGTTCTGGTGATCGAGCCGGGCGGCGGCTGGGCGAGGGATTGGGACACCGCCACGGGCGCGGGGACGCTGCTGGCCTTTCTCGCGGGGTACGCGCTTGTCCGCGTGTGGGGGCGAGGCTCCGCGCCTGGGACCGAGGGCGTGGCGGCTGGGCTCTCGCTGTGCCTTTGCGTGGCGATCTGGGGCGGGCACGTGAGCGAGTCGGTGTCCTCCAGGCGCCTGGAGTCCTTGGTCCGCTCCGCCCCGAGCTGGAGCGCGGCGAGGCGCTCTTGGATGTACGACTTCTGGGGCGTGGACGCTCTCAAACGCGGCCGAGCGGAGGAAGCAGCCAGGCGCTTTCGAATGGCCATCGAAATCGGTGGACCGAACCCACGGCTGTATTACCAGCTCGGCCTGGCGCAGCTCGCCGCAGGAAACCCCGAGACCGCGGGCGCCAGCTTTTCACGGGCGGCGGCGGGCAACCCGCAGGCGGCAGACCCTTGGGTGGGTCTCGTGAGGGTGGCGCTGGCGCGGGGAGACACGCTGGCGGCAGTCGGCTGTCTCGACTCGGCACTGGGCCGGAGTCCCAACCACGCGGAGGGTCTGCGGCTGTGGCGCGCCTT
>Ga0315284_10006258_pt1 | contig 16956 bp, 8 predicted proteins | sample YL17G09_16_MG_FD_203696 | JGI IMG/M metagenome (GOLD analysis project Ga0315284, IMG submission 203696) | Sediment microbial communities from Yellowstone Lake, YNP, Wyoming, USA - YL17G09_16 | ecosystem: Environmental > Aquatic > Freshwater > Lake > Sediment | place: USA: Wyoming | collected...
ATGTGGTTGTTGAAGATCGAGCCGGGCGTGATTGTCTGGTCCGGCAGCCACCCCCGCACGGCGCTCAGGCGGCTGAAGTAATAGGACTCGTCGAAACGCAGGCGAGGGGTCGCCCGCAATGTCAGGCCCGCCGACGCGCTGGTTGAGCGCGCTAAAAAAGAGGGGAAACCTGATGCCGGGTAGTAGTTGATGCTTTTGCCCCAGTTGTAGTCGGCGTACAGGGCCAGCCACTTGTACCATTCCGTGTTGAACGCGAACTCCGTGTTGTTCTTCCGGAAGCCCGTGTTCCGGAACAGCTCGAATGACTCCGTACGCGAGGCCTGCAAATGGGTCGCCCCACGCAGCTCGACCAAGAAATAGGGATTGACAGACCAGTCCCGCACGCGGCCCTGCCGGTCCCAAGTCACGAACTCCGAGATTCCTGGGCCGTAGCTGACGAGGAAATCCCTTGCGGGCCGCCAGGTGTAGCTCGCGGAGTTCCTCCATTCGCGGATGTCCAGGCGGGGAATATACCCCAACAGCGTGCGAAAGTTCGGACTGCGATCCACATAGGTGGAGGAGTAACCGGTGTGACGCCCGGTGTGGCGCACGGATGCGTAATAGCCGGGACCGGCCAGCCGTGCTCCGTTGTGGTACTGGGTCACGCTGGTCGATGCTTGCCCAAAGAGGGTCCAGTTACCGCCCAGCCGAATGCGGGTGTCGAAGGAACCCACCTGGTTGAAACTTGATCCAAAGTTGTAGCTGGTGATGAGAGCGCCGATGTGGGATTGGCGCCCGAGGCCACGCTCGATCCGCGCCACTCCGTCAACGGCACGGTCGCCGTACTTGGGATCGTTTTCGGAAAGCACTCTGCCCGGAGCCCGGCCGTCTGCCGCTAGAAAACCGAGACTCCAGCGTCCTGCCGTGCCCGTGAGCCTCGCCCCGAATTCCGGATCCACGATTCTCCGGGAAAAGAACAGTGTCTCGGGCGTGTTGAACAACGAAGCCTTTTCCATGAAGAACGGCCGTTTCTCCGGGAAGTAGACCTCGTAACGTTGGTTGACGGTCACCTGTGGCTCATCGGATTCAACCTGGCTGAAGTCCGGATTCAATGTCAGGTCCAGTGTGAAGGCGTCCTTCAGGACCGTCCTGGCGTCCAGACCGCCGCGGATATCGTTCTGAGTCTTGAATCCCTTGGCATCGTCCAGGAAGCGCCCATTCGAGAACAATCCGTAGGGAATGAACTGCAAATTGCGGCCGGGAGAGATGTCGTCGGGGATTTCCATGTCGCCGAACTGTCCAACAAATTGTGGCGAGCGCCGGCGCGATATCGCGGGCCACATTGAGAATTCGTTGTTGCGGTAAATGAAGCGTCCCAGCATGACGCCCCAACTCTGTTTCGGCGCATTCGGAAAACGAAGGCTGCGGAACGGGATGGTTTCAAGAACAACATAGCCGTCCGGCGTGAAACGAGCCTCCGTGTACCAGAGAGATTCCCAGCTTCTGTCGTCGCCCTGGCCGTCGGTCGTGATGCCGTCGAACTGAATGGCGTAGGGATTGACATCGAACCAATAGGCGCGTTTGTGATCGTGAAAAGTGTCGATGTTGATGGTAACGCGGTCGTCGGATTCGATGTCCTTGCGCCTGGCGATGCGAGCTCGGATCTTGGCCGGATCATCCTTGCAGATCCAGCCGACATAGAGGTTCGTGCTGTCGTAGGAAAGGTACGCGGTGGTTGGCTGGCTTGCCTGTACGCCGTCGCCGGGCATGAACTGGCGGAAGTCGGAGACAGCCAGCCCCCCAGGGGTGCCATTCACAAAATCCTCCAGTTTCGGCGGGCGGATTGCGCGCGGAATCTTTAGGGTCTCGGGAGCCGTCTGCGCAAGCGCGGCGCAGCACATCCAGGGTAGCATCCAGAAGGAAAGTCGCATGGGTGTTTGCGTCCAATGGTTGTGCGGTCGGTGGTGTTGGCGACGCAAAGCGGCGAATCCCAGCCTTCCTTGATCCAGCGGGCTGCAATTGGCCTCAGGGTTTTCCTCGCTGCGCCTCGCGGACCAGGCAGCGTCGGCGGCAGTGCACGCATGAGACCGCCGATGATCTCCACGGGCCTTGATTCGATCTTTACGCTGGCGGGGGTGAGTCCCTTGCGCGTGGCGGTCACGGTGATTGCGCCGGGCGTGAGCGTCGAGCAAATGGCAACGCGGTTGGTACCGCACTCGGTGTTGAAGTAGAGGTTGTGGTAAAACCGGAAAACCGGGGACGTCTCACACGTTCACCTGTTTTATCAGTCAAAAACCAGGTAAACGTGTCCGACGTCCCCACATTTACCTCTCCTAGAAATACAACTTCAGCATCAGCTGGAGCTGACGGGGCGCCCGGACGCCGTTGATCGTGCCGACGCCGTTCAGGTTCGTCAGCACGCCGGAGGAGTTGTACGGCTGGTTGGTGATCGTCAAGTCCGTAAGACTCGTGAAGTTGAGGGTGCGGTTGACGCCTGAGAATTGAGTCTTGTTGAAGGCGTTGAACGCGTCGAGCCGGACCTCAAACCGGCGCCTCTCGCCGAAGGGGACGGATTTCGATATCGACAGGTCGAAGTTGTTGATCGGCGGATTGTACATGGTGTAGCGGGGCGACTCAAGACCGACGCTCCCGGTCTTCGGCGCGGTGAACGCCGCGATGTTGAACTGGTTGTATGGGTCGGAACTCCATCCCCTGCTGATCGGCTGCCCAGTAAGAGCGATGCGCGCGCCCTCGGTGGTGCTGCCCGTGAGGTTGACATTCCCGATGCCGGGGATTGAGAAGCCGGCACTGGCCGGGGTGCCGTACAACCAGCGATAGTTGCCGGAGAACTGCCAGCTGTTGGTAAGGTAACCGAGCGCACCCTTGGCTACCTTGGGCGTCTGATAGACGAAATACGCCACGAAGGTGTGCGGCCGGTTGAACGACAGAGGACCATAGTTGGCCTCGCGATCCTTGCCGTCGATTCGGGCATAGTCCCAGTCACCACCGAGGGTGCCCTTCGCCTCGCTCCGCGTGTAGTTGAAGCTGACCATCAATCCCTTTTCGAACCGGCGGGTGACGGTGGCTTGCAGGGCCTTGTAGTCGCTGTAAGCCTCGAACTCCCACAGGCGGATGTCGCCAAAACCCTGGTAGGGCCTCATGAAATCCGAGGCCAGGGCGTTGCCTCCCGCTGTCGAGCTGAGCGAAGAACAGCCCGAACACGTCTGGCCACGGGTCGGATCCTGGTACGCTGTCTGATAACCCGTACCGTACTGCACGGCGTTGAGGTTCCGGTATTGAAGCAGGTTGCGTGATTTGGAGCCGACGTATGCAGCGTCGATGGTGAAGGAATGCGGCAGCCTCATCTGCAATCCAAAGTTCCACTGATAGACCACGGGCACCTTCCAGTTGTACACGTTTGGCGTCAGGCCAAGCGTCGAGAAGAGCGGCGTGGCGCCACTCAACGACGACACCTGCCCCCAGGTTAGCGTCTGCGTCTGCATGCCCGGAGGATTGGTGATCAGGTCGAACACCTGGTTGCCCTGCGGCCGGTCGTAGAAGATCCCGAAGGCTCCGCGCGCCACAATCATCTCCTTACCCGTGACGTCATACGCGAAACCCAAGCGAGGGGATACCCTAAACTTGTTCCCGTCCGTGAGCGTAGTGCTGATACCGTTACCTGCCTGCGCAGCCCCATTGAACCGGTCCCCGAAGCCGGGCACCACGCGGCCGATGAAGGCGGAATTGACGCTCTGGCCGGTGGTGGCATCGTAGCCGACGCGCACGCTGTTGACGACGGCAGGCTTGTAGAGACGCACTGCCTTCGAGGCGTCCCATTTATCCGGCAGCCAGTTGGATGCCATCTTTGACGCATCCCACTGCGGCGTGAGGAAGTAGAAGCGCATCCCGTAGTCGAGCGTCAGCCTCCTGGTGACCTTCCAGTTGTCCTGGAGGTACCACTCGACGTTCGTGTACCGCCATTTCGGCTTGGCAAAGTTCGATGCCTGGGTGAAGGTGTTGTAGATTCCCAGAGCCGCGTTTGCGAAGGGGAAGTTCGAGTCGTAAGGGTTGCTGGAGCTGCTTGAGAAATCGATCTGTCCGTTGAACGAGGCGAAGGCGCTCTGGTCCTTCAGGCTCTTCTGGATGTAGATCCCTGCCCTGAGGGCGTGGGTCCCCATCATCTTCGTCAGGTTCGCCAGTGCGTCGTAGGTCGTGTTGAAGTTGGTGAAGGGAGCCTGGTGGATCCTGAAGACCGGCGCGTTGGCGATGCGTTGGCTCCCGTAGGTGAAGTAGGGAATGTAGTCGTTCTGGATGGAGGAGGTGTAGAGCATTGGCAGCGCCGACATGCCGGTTCCCGCCCTGGTGAGCTTCGGGTTATCCGTGTAGTGGTCGAGCGAGTTGTGCGCGCTACCGAACGAGATCTCGAGCGATGTCGTGTTGCTGAGGATGCCGGACGTGGACACCAGCCAGTTGAGCCCCGGTGTTTTCTGGGTTACCTTCATCGTGTCCAGGTTGCCGCCAATCGACCAGCCGCTGATGCCGTAGGGCAGGTCGAATACCTCTTTTTTCTGCATGTACCGTCCCGTCAAGCGCCATTTGTTGGACACCTGGTAATCCGTGCGGAACAGCTCCTCGCGGTGCGGCTGGTTGGCCGGAGTCTGGCTCTTGTAGTTGTAGCCCACCTGCCCGGTCACGTTCGGGTCCGGGTAAAGGCTCAATGCTGCCAGCGTCAGCGCGTACTGACGGTTCGCCGGGATTCGCCCGAGCACGCCGCCGTCCTTGAAGCAACCCGATGTGTCGCTCGCGCTGCAGGGCAGGTTGAGGGTGTAGTCACGGATGTAGGTGTAGGAATTTCCGTTGTTGTCAACGCTCTGGGAGAAATCGCCCTTCCGCTCGAGCGCCGTGGGTACCGTGACGCGCTGCTCGCCCACCGGGTCCTGCCTGCGCTGCCATTCCTGGTTCCAGAAGAAGAAGAGCTTGTTCTTGTCGGCGTTGAACTTGCCGGGGATATAAATCGGCCCGCCAAACGTGTAGCCAAAGTCGTTGCGCTTGCTATTGGGGAGCGCGGTGTGCGACCGGTTGTTAAGCCAGGTGTTGGCGTTCCAGTCGGAGCGGCGAAGGTACCAGTAGGCCGAGCCCCTGAAGCTCTGCGTGCCACTCCTGGTGACGACTTGTACCTGCGCACCCACCGCGCGGCCGTACTCGGCCTGGTAGCTCGAGGTCAGCACCTTGAACTCATCCACGGCATCGAGGTTGGTTGTGGCCATGTTGCCGCCGTTGTCGCCGGTGTCGATGTTGGCCACGCCGTCAATGGTCATGTTGTTGGAGTTCGGTCGCTGGCCGTTCGCACTGAAATTGCTGACCTGCGTCGGAGTGTCCGAGTTTGGAATGATGCCCGGGACCATGATAGCCAGCCCGAAGAAGCTGCGGCCGTTGACGGCGACGTTCTGGATCGCCATGGACTCGAGAGTGTAGGCGCGCTCGCCGCTCCGCAGTTGGACATCGGACGCATTGCTGGTGACCGTGATGGTTTCGGTGATCTTGCCAACCTGCAGGGTGAAGGTGCCGGCCGTCATGCGGTCGTTGGCGTTGACCACGATCCGGGTCCCCTGCACGGTCTGGAACCCTTGGTGGCTGATTTTGAGCGTGTAGGTATCGGGCCGAACGTAGGGGAAGAAAAAGACCCCCTGCGCATCGCTGACCGCCGTAAGCACGGTACCCTGTGTGTCGCTCGTCAGCGTGACGTTGGCGCCCGGCACTACGGCCGCCTGGGGATCTCTTACCGAGCCTGACACCGTTGCGTTGGTGGTCTGTGCCTGAAGCGAGACACAAATTGCCAGGCAGACCACCGCAGCCAGCGCCGCCCTCGCGAACACTTGCCGTAGATGGTGATGATAGAAAGTCATGACACTCTCCCTTCTCCTGGCGCACATGGCGCAGGATCACTAAAAGACCATTTAGTTCGACTCGCGAACAATAGAGGATGACCCTTTTTAACCGTTTCGGCGGCGGCTGTCAATTGTTTTCTTCTGCCGAAAAAACGCGGAACTAAGACGTCCCCTATTTTGCGTTTACGGATCGGGGTGGGTTGCGTAACTTAAACGCCGAAATAAGTGACGTCTCCAGTCTCCCCGCTGCGCTTGTATGGCCTTCTTGACACCCGTCGCTCTCCCGGTGCCAAATCAATAAACGGCTGGCGATCATCAGGAAGCACCAAGAAGGCCACGTTCGTGAGTTGAAACTCGCCCACCGTGAGTTTGTCGGCGACGGCTATCTGCGCCAGGACCTTGCCGCCTGCAGAATCGCTCCCCATCGCGGTTACACCATGGATCATCAGACCAAGGCGGCGGGCTTCTCCCGCACTCAGAGCGGAGAAGTTGGCGCCGGTATCGACGATATAGCTTGCCGGCTTCTCATTCACCGCGATGGGGAGGAACAGATTTCCGTCTTTCATTCTGTAACGCATTGTGGAGGAGTGCCGCTGTGTAACCTCCTGATCTGCATAGCGGCCAAGAACTGCGAATAACGGCAGGGCGTTTTTGGTACCGGCATCCTCGGGTTTTATCGCCAGCATCTTCTCGAACTGTGCCAGTGCGTTTTGGTATCTCCCCGCGCGAATGTAAGCATTGGTCAAGAGCGCATGCGATTCGAATGCTTCCTCGGACTGCGGCGCCGAAGCGATAACGTTGTCCAACTCAGACTCGGCGTCCGACAGATCATTGAAAACGCAGGCGACCGCACCCCGGTAAAACGCCGGCGCCTGGTCTGACTTTACAGCTGCCCGCAGCTGGAACCACTGATGTGCTTCGTATAGCGCCTTGAACTCCTTGCCTTGCTCATCCGCGGCACCGCACACGAAAGCAGTTAGCAGGACACCAATGGTAACTGTGGATTTCATCGCCGTACTCTATCACCTTGGATAATTTTCAGTCCATCCCTGATCATGCCTCGCATTACATCCGCGTTTTTTGCCTCAATTAAAAATCCAGGGATATAATACTTATCTCAAATCGATCCTGCCGATGAATTGCCGCCGGGTGAGCATGAGTTGGCCTCAGGGTTTATCGCGCTGGGGCTCGCGGACCTGGCAGCGTCGGCGGTAGAGCACGCATGAGACCGCCGATGATTTCCACGGGCTTGGATTCGATCTTTACAGCGGCGGGGGTGAGTCCCGCGCGCGTGGCGGTCACGGTGATGGTGCCGGGCGTGAGCGTCGAGCGGATGGCCACGCGGTTGATGCCGCACTCGGTGTTGAGATAGAGGTTGTTCGTCGAATTCACGAGCGCGCTGTTGAGTCCGCCGCGCCAGATGGCCGGGCCTTGCACCGCAAAATCCACGCGCGCTTCGTCGGTCGGGCAGCGATTGCCCTGCGCGTCCACCACCTCGAAGTCGATAAAGGCCGCGTCCGCGCCGTCGGCGAGCAAGTCGGCCGGGCCGGTATGCACGGTGAGTTTGAGGGCCTTCGGCTCGCCGGCGGTTTTGATTTCCTGCTGCGCCACAACCTTGCCGCTTTTGGTGGCGACCGCCTTGATCGCACCCGGCGCGAAGACGATGTCAGCGAAGGCGTAGATGAATCCTGTGTCGCCCTTATTCCTGGCATTTTCGCGCGTTTCCATCGGGTCGATAAACACGAATGTTTCCTTCACTACGCCCTTGGACTGGCCGTTGACGAACAGTTCGACGGCGTCGCAGTGGTTGGCGGCTACGTAAACCGTTTTCTTGGTGCCGGTGGGATAGTTCCAGTGACCCATGATATGGATGTCGGGCTGCGCGTTTTGGATCACGCGCGAGACATAGAACAACTCCTTGGGCAGGCGCACGCCGTCGACTTTGCCGCTGACGCGCAGGACGGTGCTGCTTTGCTGGCGGCCATCGGCGTTCGAGTCCGACCAATAGATCGAAGCGTAGGCGGACCACTTGGAATGGGCAGGGTCGGGATTGTCGATCCGGTTGGCCATGTAGGCGCGGTAGCGCGCGGCGCCGGCAAGGGCGAAGGTTTCGGAATTCCAGTGCCAGGTGTCGTCGGGGCCTTTCTTGAAGCCGAAATGCGGCGGCGAAAAATCATCCCAGATGCTGCGCAGGGCCTCGTCGCGCAAATCCTCGGTCTCAATCAGGGGCGCGCGATCGCGGCGTTCGGCGCTGTAGCCGCGAAAAACCGCGGCGGGCGTGGCGAGTTCGTCGGTTCGTTGGTCCTGGCCGATCATCACGCCGTAATACTCGGACACCGGGGTTATGGCAGTGGCGGCGGCGTTGTCATCGCCGTGCCGCGTGCCCATGACCCGGCCGCCGTTGGGATCCCATTTTTTCCGGAGGGCGACCATTTCTTCCATGTGCGGGACGGTGACGACCTGGTTGCCGGCCTCCCAGAAGAGAATGCTCGGGCTGTTGCGGAAGTAAATCATGGTCGCGCGCATGACCTCGGCGCGCTGCTCCCACTGGCGCGCGGCGACTTCCGGTTTCAGCCGCTTGTCGTTGACGGGATCGAACTCCCGGTCGCCGGCGGGGCAGACTTGCACGATGCCGAAACGATCGCAGGCGCGCACGTCGGCGGCCTGGGGCGAGATGTGCATCCAGCGGACGTAATTGGCGTTGCTGGCGCGCACCAGCTGCGCGTTGTAGTCGTGCATCCAGTCCGGGTAGGCCTGGCCGAGACCGGCCCAGTCATTGACGGCGCGCTGGGCGCAGCCGGTGAGCCAGATGAATTTGCCGTTGAGGTAAACGCCGCCGGTGCCGGCGCCGCCCTTGAAGTCGGTCTTGCGGAAGCCGGTGCGGACTTTGTTCACGTCGACGACTTTTCCGCCCACGCTTAGAATGGAATACACGTCGTAGAGATAGGGGTCGTCCACGTCCCAAAAATGCGCACCTGCGAGCGGGCCGGAGGCGGTGAAGGTCTCGGTCTGGCCCTGGACGAGGTCGGAGGTGGCGCCGTCGAATCTGGCGCGCGCCGCGCCGGCGGCGTCCACCACGACGGCAGAGAGGGAGATCGCGGCGAAATCGCCAGACTCGTTGCGCACCTGCGCCTCGATATTGATTTCGGCGGTGCGGGCTTTCAGATCGATGTTTCGGGCATAAACATAGACGCCGGTGGTCTGGAGATTTTCGTAGAGCGGGAGGGTCTGGTAAATTTTGCCCGTGAAGCGCAGCCAAACGTTGTGGTTGAGACCGCCGAAGTTGGGATTAAAGGCGCGGCCCATCCACTGGTATTCGACACCGGTGGACTCCTCCTTGTAGTCGTTGCTATTGTCCACCTTCACCGCGAGGACGTTGTCCGCGTCGCCGAAGCGGACAAGGCTGGTGATGTCCAGTCCGCAGGCCGTGATGCCATTTTCGAATTTGCCGGCGGGCCGGCCGTTGACGAAAAACCGGCCCGCCTGCTTGAGGCCCTCGAATTCGAGGAAGACTTTGCCGTCCTTCGCGCCGGCGGGGAGCTTGAAGTGTTTGCGATACCAGCCGATGCCCGAGAAGGCACCGCGGTCACCGCCGCTGTGACTGATCAACGAGCGGTAGCTATCCACGTCGTTCCAGGTGTGCGGCGTGCTGACGCTCGTCCACGCGGTGTCGTCGAAGCCGGGCGTTACCGCATCCGGCACATCCTCGCGGATGAACTTCCAACCGGGATTGAAATTGTAGGTCGTGCGCGGCGAGGCGGGGGCCTGGAACGCGGCCGGCCCGGCACCGCGGGAGGTCAGCACCAATGGGTCAGATAGTGCCGCGGCCATCATGGCGAAAACGATCAGCGCAGTACCGAAAAGACGAATCACAGTGATCCTCCTATCCGAAACAGACAACGCGATCTTAGCGCCCGCCATTCCGGCGCGTCAACAAGAACGAATGACCTATGAAGACGGCTAAGGTCGCTCAACAAAACACAGCCGGGGATGGGACAGCACGCCACAGTTCAGCGCAAACGTTGACTGATCGCATCTCACACGGCCGCGGCTGAATAGCGCAAAACTTTACAGCACCGCCACGCCCCCTGTCGGAAGGGGTTCTGTACGTATACGCCACAATACATCCAAGTGGCCTAAAGCAGGCGCCACATGTTCTTCCTCAGATTCTCACATAAGTATCATGCCAACTCGGACAGATCAGAGGAGGTTTTTAGTAGGCGAACTCAACTGCATACGGTCCGAATCAGTCTTCCAAGGATGCGCGGCCGAAGAGGGGTTGGCCGCCCAGCGAAGTGTGGAATGCGTATATCGTCAACCCGAGCAGAAGGATCATTCCCGCAAGCCCCATTCCCGAATACCAGGCCGACCAGTTCAAGGTGATCGGAAATCCTGCGAAGATGGCCGTAAACAGAAAATACGACGCCAACGCGAGCAAGCCAAAACGAAATAGAACAAACAGGCCGGCAAGACTGACAAATGCCTGTAGCGTCAAATCGGGGAATAGAGAGTAATACGGACCTGAACCGCCCATCCACATCACAAAGACAAGCGCCAATGCGATCCAATCCCGGCGCAGCAGCACGCGAAGGAGGAAGATCGGAAAGAACATGGCAAGACCCGAGCACGTCGCCCATACCACTGAATCCAAGATTCGACTGACCGCCGCGGGTGCTCCAGTGATGATATCCAGTTCTGCGAAATTATAGCCTGAATAAGGCGGCGCCGGGGGAGTACCAAGCCTCAAAGCCAGATCGTATTTCAGAGCCAACAAGAGCAGGCCCAAAATTCCCAGCATAAAGCCCACAATGAGATCCCGCCCTACCAGGGGGTCCCGGAAGCTGCCCGTAAGGGCGCGGTTCCACGATACGAGTGATCCCGGCCATCTGCGGCGCACAAATGGTTCGAGCCCGAGATACATGAGCCAGACGGTGAAAGCAGTTCCCATAGCCAAGGAATTTGAAACCACGAACTGGGAAAATCCTCCGGTGGTCAAGCGGTGGTGCTCACCAAAAATCCAGGCAGTCATGTACACGCCGTAGCAAAAGAATGCCAGGCGATTGGCGCCACGGCGGTCGCCTCGTCCCATACGGAGATTGCGGCGGGTAAAAAATGCCGATCCGAGCAAGCCGAGCAGATAGACCACCACTATCGAAAAAGTGGCGGTGGCGGGGGCCGAACGGGCCGGATGATCCCAGGGGCCGATCAACTTCCACAACACGGGCTTTCCGCGGCACGCAGCCGCTTCGATACGCATAGGGAACCTGGGAAATCCGGGCAAATGTCCGCTCCAGGACGCGCGTGTGTCGGCGGAAGACGGCTGCGTCCAGTCGGGTTCTGCCACAGTCCAGTCCGACGGATCGAGCCCCGAGGCCCGAAACAGCGGAGACCAGTCCGGCGTCTGAGGAGCGCCCGTTGGAAGGTCTTCGGTGCGCGGAATCACCGACAGATAGGTCAGGCGTCCTCGGGCATCAAGCCCGACTATGCCCTCCCCCTGCTGGAGCATAGGCGGATCGCTGCGAGTGACACCGGCTCTGGTCCAGACCATGCCGGCCAGCGTTCGCCAATGCCCGATCGGGTCGGGTGACTGCCGATACCAAAACTGGACGGCAAGGTCGGGTATGTCGTTCCACCGGCGGGGCGATGCATCGGTTTCTGCCACATAGGCAAAATATCGGGTGTATCGCTCAAATCCGAAAGCGCTGTCGCGAGGCGATTCGGTATATCCCGCAACCGCCAGGATGTCGCGCGCAGTTTTCACCAGAACCTCCGGCGGCTGGGCAACCGGGACGCGCTCGAACAGATAATTCCTCTTCCCTACCAACACGGCCGCTGCCATCCCCAGGACGACGAATGTCAGGCAGGCCCAGGCGATCCACGGCTTGAGCCCTTCCTTACTGCCGGAGGCGGCTACCATCTCCGGCGACGGCGTCTCGCCCGCCGCTATTGCGGTCGCAAGCGGATCTCCTCCGGGAAGCGCCCCGGCGACGTGCGCCACCGAAGCCGGGCGCTGGCGCGGATCCTTCTCCAGGCAACGCAGGATCACGCGCTCCACAATCGGATCGATCTCGCGCGCGATCTCCGACGGCGCCTGCGGTAGTGGCCCTTCCTTTTTCTCCCTTAGCTCGGCCAGCGTTGCGGCTTGGAAGGCACGTCGTCCTGTGTACAGCTCGTAGAGCACCAGGCCGAGCGCGTAAATGTCGCTGCGCACCGACGCCCCTTTGCCGGCGAACTGCTCCGGTGCCATGTAGGCGGGTGTGCCGGAAACGTCGCCTGCCGGGACCTCGTCCTCCGCTGCAACCGCCAGCCCGAAATCGGTGATGCGCACCCGACCGCGGCCGTCGAGCATCACGTTTGCCGGCTTCAGATCGCGGTGCAGCACGCCCTTGTCGTGCGCCGCAGCTAATCCAGCGCACAGCTGCTTGGCAATATCGAGCGCCTTGGTGCCGTGCAGGCTGCCGATGCGCTTCAGAAGCGACGCCAGATCCTCGCCATCGATGTACTCCATGGTGAGGAAGTGCTGCCCTTCGAGTTCGCCGATATCGTAAACGCGGCAGATGTTGGGATGCGACACCTGGCGCGCGATACGCACCTCGGCAAACAGGCGCTCGCGCCGCACTGGGTCGTCGGCCAGCGACTTAGGCAGGAACTTCAGCGCAACGGGCTGCCCGAGCTTGAGGTCGTCAGCCCGGTAGACTTCACCCATGCCGCCGCGCCCGAGAAGTCCGATGATGCGGTAGCGATCTGCCAGGATCATGCCGGGCGTGAAACCGCCCACTGGGATCGAATCGGAGGAAATCAGACGGCCGACGGGAGAAGCAACGGGCGGCAGTGCCACGGGAGCCTGGGCGGGTGCCGCTGCGGTGGGCATCTGCGACGGCGCGCTGACGTGAACGCCACAGGAAGGACAAAATCTATGGGACTGCGACAACTCCCCACTACACGATGGACACTGCATAAATGTCCTCCGTTCCGAGCCGTCGGCTCTGGATTCGATACGGTCGATGCTGTCGTGGCCATCGTCGTGTCATCCCAGAAAAAAGTCAACAAGATTGGATGTTCGGATCCCCATGCTGCGAGCTGTAGCCATGGACTACCTTTGGCATAGCTGATTATCTGGATTGGAGTAAGGCCGACTAAAAGCCGTCGCGCTGGCCATAAATGGGCTTGGAAAATTGACTGACGACCTGTCACTTGGACGTATTACGGCGTAACCGTAAACTACTCCCCCATCCCCAGATAAACCCTGCCAGCCAGCGGTGCATAGCCCTTGGATGCATCCGCAAATGTAACCCGGCGCTACCATTCAAAAGCCAGTGAGGCGTGGATTCGCTTCTGATAAAATGATATGCAGCACAGCGGCACAAAGAAGATCGGGAAAACCTCGGGGAGCCCCAGATTTTCTCTTACGATGGGTCCAAGTGCGTTAGGCCGGCACCTGCTCGTAAGAGAATGAAGGAATCTGGGTGCGCTCGCGTGCATGTTCAATCGTGATCGCGCAAATGTTGCCGTCACGATCCAGGTCCATAATCGTGTTCTCGTCCAAGTCTTTGGTCTCAAGAACTTCTGCCTGGCGGAACTCGATATAGAGGGTGTCGGTATCTGCAAAATATTTGATTTTCATGGCACAAACGACCGATCAAAGAACGCGTTATGGACGGTTTCGCGATCCGGCAGCAAAACAACCCGTAAGTATCGCCCTTCAGCTTCCTGAATTGAAGCCCAACACCGGACACGTCCATCCTGCTGCACAATTTCTTTTTCAGGATCCTTAATTACTCGCTCTACCCACTCCAGCTTGATGATCGAACGATCTGATCGCTGCCGCATGGTCTCGAAATACCGGGTGAATTTCACGATCCCATTATAGCAAACTTCTCGCAGGATGGCGTTAGAGGATCGTACTGGACGTATTACGGCCTACCCGGACAAGTGGATTTTTGGCTTCTGCCCGGAAAAATATCCGCGATTAACGATGAAATTGCTTCCCTCTTTATCCTTGTGCTCCTAGGTAGAAATGCTTATAAGGAATTCCAGGACCAGGAAATCCGAATCGAGTACAACGGCACATTGTCCGGTGACACGATAGAGTTCACATGCGGGGTCGGTGAATTTGCAGTCGGGGAATTTATTGCGAAGCACGCAAAGCAGCACCGTCCCTGACGGAGACTGCCGACCGCTTGGCCCTCTCGGTCCGCGCGTCGGCATACCTGAGCACATCAATCGCGGACCGGCAACGACATCCTAAATGGAAGGAAGGGAGGATGCATGCGAAGAGTCAGTGCGACGATTCTTCTGGCGGCATTGGCATTAGCCGGTACTCCAGCAGCACAAAGCGTGGCCAAGCGCTACGTAATTACCAGCGCCGGCGCCGTGGGCGACGGGCAAACGCTGAACACCAGTGCGATTCAGGCCCTGATCGACAAGGTGGCTCAGCAAGGCGGCGGAATCCTGGTTGTCCCGAAGGGCACATTTATCACGGGTGCGTTGTTCTTCAAGCAGGGGGTAAGTCTGCTTATCGAAAAGGACGCGATCCTGAAGGGCTCGGTCAATCCGCGGGACTATCCGCAAGTCCGTACGCGCTGGGAGGGAGTGGAGCGCGAATGGACCTCGGCCCTGCTGAATTTCACTGATATGACCGGTGTGGAACTCAGCGGTGAAGGCACGGTCGACGGCTCCGGCGATGTGTGGCTGCAACGCAGAGGTGCCTTGTTCCCGGGCCAAACGGGCCAAGATCGGCAAGCGCGGCCTCCGCAGGACCGCCCCAGCTTGCCTTTCAATCCCGGGATCGGCCGCCCGCGCATGATCTGCATCCAGAACTGCAAGCGCGTCCGCATCGCCGACCTGAAGTTGCGCCAGCAAGCGGTCTGGTGCCTGCACATTCTTTACTCCGAAGATGTGACTGTGGAGAATCTGACCATCACAGCCGACCACAACATCCCCAGTTCCGACGGCATCGACATCGACTCCTCACGCCGCGTGCGGGTGAACAATGTCGACATCGATGTCAACGACGATTGCATCTCGATTAAGTCCGGCAAAGATGCCGACGGTCTCCGCGTCAACCGCCCCAGCGAGGATATCGTCATCGAGAACAGCCGCTTCCATTATGGTCACGGCGGCGTTGCCATGGGCAGCGAAACCTCCGGCGGCATCCGCAAGGTAGAAGTTCGAAACTGCATCTCTGACGCGGGCAACTGGGCGCCCATCCGTTTCAAGACGCAGCCGAGCCGCAGTGGCGTGGTCGAGAACATCACTTACCGCGACATGCAGCTCAAAGACACGCGCCAGGCGTTTGAATTCAACATGGAATGGCGCATGGTTCCACCGATTGCGCCGCCGGCGAAAGTGTTGCCGGTGGTCCGCAACATCACAATCAAGAACATTACCGGAACCGTAAATTCGGTCGGGATGATGCACGGCCTAGCCGACAGCCCGATCGAGAACGTGAAGTTCAAGCACTGCAAAATCACAGCCCAGAAAGGCTTCGTCATTGAGAACGCGCGCAAAGTCGACCTCTCCGGCCTGACCTTGGAAGTCAAAGAGGGGGAGCCGGTCACCAGGAAGAACGTCAAATAAAACCGCAAATAGGATTGATATGAGAATTTATCTCGGAATGATGAACACGCGCATCACTTTTCCCAGGTCGATCCTGGCGCCCATGTTCCTGATGCTTGCAACCGCCACGTCGACTTTGTCAGAAGTCAAACTTTCCGCTCTCTTCAGCGACCACATGGTGTTGCAGAGCGGCATGCAGGTTCCTATATGGGGAACCGCGAGTCCCGGCGAGCGGGTCACGGTAACGCTGAATGCGCAGAAGCAATCCGCCGTTACGCCTGGGACAATGATCCCGAAGGCTGCAATCTTTATAACGCCGCTGGTCTTCCTGCAGCTCCGTTCCGCACGGATAAATGGTAGAGGTACGGCACTATGAAATTCCCTAATTGGAAGATCTTTTTGCTTTACGCCGGCCTGATTCTTCTGCCGCTCATGATGCCGCTGGTGCTATCCGCGCAGGCGCCGTGGCAATCCATTCAGGTCCTGCCTGCAGCCGATATTGCCGGCCGCTTGAAGACGCCTCCTCCTGAATATGGCATGACCGTCTGGTGGGGCCGGGACGGCCCCATCACGGCAGAAGTCATTAGCCGAGATCTGGATGCTTTTCTGGGGCGGGGCATCCGGGTTGTCACCATTGAGGCCGGGTACGGGATGAAAGATCCTTATCTCTCCTCCGGCTGGTTTGAAACCATCAGGCTCGCGGTCGAGCAGGCAAAACAGCGCGGCATGCGAGTCTGGCTGGTGGATGAAGGGAAGTACCCCAGTGGATTTGCCGGCGGCAAATTCAGCACCGAGCGTCCCGATTTGCGGATGCAGGGCCTGTTGGTGGCCGAACGCATCCCTGCCGCTCCCGGTGAAACAGTCTCCCGACAATTGCCAGCCGAGACCGTAGGCGCGATTGCCATCAATCAGGTTGATAAGAGCAGTCAAAGGCTGGAGGTTCGCTCCGGCCAATTGCGGTGGACGGCGCCGGAGGGCAAATGGGAGATGCTCATCGTTCAGCATCAGTTCCGTACCTCGGTGACACGCGCCGTCAACAATCCCTGCCGGGGCAAAGACGACAAGAATTCCCTTTGCGATTACCTTAATCCGGCAGCGACCCGCCAATTCCTTGAGTTTACCCATGAGCAATACATGAAATATGTGGGCGCTGAGTTTGGCAAGACCATCCTGGGGTTCAGGGGGGATGAACCGGATTTTGCCTACACGCCCTGGACTCCCGCTCTGCCGGAGGAGTTCGAACGCCGCAAAGGCTACGACGTGCGGCCGCACCTGGCTTCGTTTTTCGCCCCTCAGTTGACGCAAGAGGTTCAGCGGGTCAAGGCAGATTACTGGGACGTCTGGTCAGATCTGTTTAGCGAGAATTTCTTTCGGGTCCAGGCCGATTGGTGCGCGGCGCACAACTTGGAATATGTCGTCCATCTCAACCACGAAGATCAGATGATGGGATTGGTCCGCTCTGAAGGCGACTTCTTCAAAGCTATGCGCTATGTCCAAATGCCGGGGATCGACACCATCTGGAACCAGATCT
>Ga0315284_10006259_pt1 | contig 16954 bp, 16 predicted proteins | sample YL17G09_16_MG_FD_203696 | JGI IMG/M metagenome (GOLD analysis project Ga0315284, IMG submission 203696) | Sediment microbial communities from Yellowstone Lake, YNP, Wyoming, USA - YL17G09_16 | ecosystem: Environmental > Aquatic > Freshwater > Lake > Sediment | place: USA: Wyoming | collected...
AGATAAGGTTCTTTCTTACTGCCATTGGCCTCCCTTTGGAGATTGTATTCCATTATATTCCGTGCGCCTGCATCAGCAAAGGCGTGGTAGCGCCGGTCCATCTCGCGCATGATCCATTGTAGAGCGCCAACGACTTTCTCCAACTCCACCACAACCGGAGCCAGCAGGTGCGGGATACCGTTATAGCCGGTCAACTCAACTCGCTTTGGGTCTATCATGACTATGCGGAGCTGATCGGGAGTGTTATGGAGCAGGAGGCAGGCGATAATGCTGTTGACACATACCGATTTGCCTGAGCCGGTCGCCCCGGCAATCAGCAGGTGTGGCAGGGAAGTCAGGTTGGCAGCCAAAGCCTCGCCAGCAACATTTTGTCCCAGCGCTAGTCGCAGGGGAGATTGAAGCCGTTGGAAGGCCTGGCTTTCGACCACACTCCTCAACATCACCAAAGCAGGCTGTTCATTGGGGACTTCGATGCCCACATAACCTTTGCCTGGCACAGGCGCCTGGATGCGAATGCGCTTGGCTGACAGTGCTAGGGCCAGGTCATCAGCCAGGGATGCAATCCGGCCTACGCGCACACGTATACGACCTTTCCGCGTTTCGATGAAATCGGGTTCTACGCCGTACTGGGTGATGGTAGGCCCGCGGTTGATCTCCACTACATGCGCTGGAGCCCCAAAAGAGCCTAGCGTTTCTTCAATTGTGCGCATTCTATTATGGTCTGCCTCCTCATCGTAAGTAACGGTCTGGCCAGGCTCAAGCATGTCCGCAATGGCAGGCAAAACCCAGGCACGTGCTTCGGGTTGGCGCTGTGATAGAGTGAAACCCGAAAGTGGTGTCGGGGTTGGGAATGCAGAGCTTGCACTTGGGTACCGCTCCGGCTGGGTAGAAGCTTGGGGTGTTGTCGGGAATGGTTGGGGAGAGGGTGGTTTCACCACCGGCCGGGGTGAGCGATCTTGCCTACGACTTCCTGTCGACAGCCGCCTGGCTTCTTCTACCAGCACAGGAGCCCATTTGAACAGCTCCAACACGGTTACATCCAGGCTTAATGCCATAGCAATCACTGCCCAGGCCATCAGGACAATGACTGTCCCCCACACGCCCAAGCCTGCCAATAAGAGATGCAGCAAAGCCCCACCAACAAAACCGCCGCCCTGACCGGCGGGAAGCACTACATTAGGATCAGCGGGTAGAGCGATAAAATGCAGCCAGGTGATCAGGTTGAGATAAAGCAGCCCGATGCCAAGCAGGCGTTCTACAGCCAGGCTTGGCAGGCGCTCAAAGTTACGCGCCACCAACCAGACACCTAGTGCGATCAGACCGAGTGGAAGCAGGTAAGTCCCCCAGCCGAAGGATCTTTTCAAAAAAACCAGCCAGGCCCCGGGTAGACTGCTGCTGGTTGAGGCCAATCCGATGATCGTGAGCAGTCCCAGCAGGATCAAGACAATGCCGACCAGCGCTTTTGCTGGTCGCATAATATCCAGTTTGCGGTCAAAGGATAAGCCAGCATCAATCGGGGGATGGGATGGAGTAGACTTCACCCCAGGTTTAGATTGGGATGGTCGTCTGGCAGGAAGCCGAGCAAACCGTAGTTTCCCAGGTATAAGGGACTTACGGACGGGCCTGGTAGCCATCTTAGCTGCGCTGTGTGGCTTTTTTGATGTTTTATTAGCAGGTTTACGTGCCATAGCTTTATGCTGCTTTGATTATAGCACCTACTGATGGATGATGGCTTATATCTTCGGCAACACGATGTCCTGCTGTTTTTGGTACTTGCCTTTTTTATCGGCGTAGGAGATATCACAAACCTCGTCAGCTTCGAAGAAGAGCATTTGGGCAAGACCTTCGTTGGCGTAAATTTTAGCTGGTAATGGCGTCGTGTTAGAGATTTCCAAGGTTACATAGCCTTCCCATTCTGGTTCCAGAGGGGTGACATTGACCACGATCCCACAGCGAGCGTATGTGCTTTTACCCAAGCACATCACCAGAGTGCTGCGCGGGATGCGGAAATATTCAACTGTCCGTGCCAGGGCGAAAGAGTTCGGAGGAATGACACAGACCTTGCCTTTGAAATCCACCATGGAGCGCGTGTCAAACCCCTTAGGGTCAACAACGGCTGAGAAAACATTGGTGAAGATTTTAAACTCATCAGCTACTCGAACATCATAACCGTACGCCGATATGCCATAAGATATTACCCCTTCGCGCACCTGTTTAGCCGCGAAAGGCTCGATCATGCGGTGTTCGAGAGCCATTTTCCGAATCCAGTGGTCGGGTTTAAGCCCCATAGTTTTTCTCCTTGAGTAGGGGCGGGTCTCCAGACCCGCCTTTTTTATATTGGAATTTCTTTTCTTTATGCTCTCTTCGTCCCAGGGTGAAAATTTTTCACCAGCCGCTGGCAGAGAAAACGCTGTGCAGAAGCTCTGCCTCTTCATCTGAGGTCATGGGCCGCGGACGGGCATAATCCACAAACATCATCGGTAGCAGCTCTGTGCTAATATAGCGGTTATCATAGAAAACATGCCGGTCAACGAACGCCTGGCGGCACGCTTGGCTGACATCATACTGGTCGAAGAAAAGGTTGCCAAGCCCGTAATGGATGAAAGCCCCTTTAGGGGAATAGGGGCGGGTCTCCAGACCCGCCCCTATTCCCGCGGGGGTCTCTTCAGGATAAAACTCCATGGCCTGAGGTTGGTGAGCCTGGCTACCGCTGACGATCACTGCACCGGCCTCAGCCATACCGCGAAAGTCTCTGATCTGGTCAGGCTGGGCTTCATAGGTATAGTACTCGAAATGCTGGAAAGTAGCGATGGGCAGATACCCTTCCGATCGCAAGCGAGTGATTTCAGCGTGCATAAAATTAAAATCGCAGGGTACGGCGCCAGGATTAGTGGCACTGGCAGTTGCGTATGAGCCCCCTTTGCCGTTGCAGCCGATGAAAGCCAAACGATTGCCGTGATATTCCAGGGTGATGGCTTTACGGCCTTCCTCCAAGTTGGCGCCACCGCCGTAATAGAGCCAGCCGCGCTGCTTGTACAGGTCCAGCGTATAAAGCATAGCTTCTGGTCCCCAATCGGCGAAGTGGTCGCCAGACATTTCAACGATGTCGGTGCTGATGGTTTCTAGCAATTCGATATAACGAGGATTGCTGCAAAAGTGCATGTCTGCCTGTACCGGATTAGGATAGGGACAATCCTGAGCGAAAGGTACCTCGTTGCTGACATGGGTCAAATCTGCGTCCCGCAGCCAGCCGCCGATGTCAGCCGCTGGATAGTTGATCCCCTGGGTTTCCATGGCATAGGCAGTTGCACGCACCAGGGCTGTTACGCCGGTCATTGCCAGGGTAGCCAGTTTGCTGGGGTCACGATTTGTGGACGGTGCAAGCCTGCTCCCAGCCTGCGGGCCGAACATCTGAGCTGTCAGGTCTGCCACCTGTGCCTCTCCTTCGAGCGAAATGGGTATGCTGAGAGGGTAGGAATCCGGATCAAAGTTCTTGCGGATGGGTGAATTGCCATCGATGGTTAAAACCTTCCAGCGCGGCTCAAGCGCTTGGAATGGCACAATGGCCCAGGATGGCTGCTGATCCCAGGCGGTTTTTACCAGGGCAGAGGCCTCAACAACCTGGGTGGCTCCAGAGGCTGGTTGTCCCCAGAAAGCGGTCAGCACGCGGCGGGTCTCTTCATCCATCAGCAGCGGTTTGCCGGCAAAGAGACCGGATGGTTGGCTGCGCCAGGCCTGCTCCAAATCCTGGCGTATGACCCCACCCGGGATGGTCGGGAAGGGGGTTACCAGAGCGTAAATCCAATGGCTGATTATCCGCTGGCTGCCGACCTGGATGGTCAGGTTAGCCTTTTGAGAGTCATCGGTTAAAGTAAAAAGATCAAGAGGATTGATACCTTCTTTCAATCTGGCCGGTACATCAGGGTGCACCCAAACCGTAATCTTCCCCGCGGCCGCGGGTGCTGGGATAACGGGCGTAATGTTGGTAGATGGTTGGGCAGGCAGCTCAATGCGCACCGGGGTCACGGTCGGCGCTTGGGTGATATCCAACAGGTTGTTTGCCGGAGTATATTGGGGCGGCGGTGCAGGTTGTGCCTGGCCGCTACGGACGCAGGCTAACCCCAATCCTAATATAATAGTCAAGCTGACCCTCAGTGTGAAGTATGATTTTACCAGGCGTTCTCCGAGTCTCTGCGGTGCGGTTTCAATTCGATGGCGGTTCAACGGCATTTTTTAGTCCCGGTCTACAGGAAAGGTGATGAAAGTCAATTGTCCTGGTCGAATTTCGATCTCCAGGGTATATACTTTTTTGACAGTAAAAGAAAACAGGTATTTCCCAGCCGGCAAGTTACTGATAGCAAAATCCTCGCGCCACAGATCATCACGCCCCAGGGTCTGGTGAGTGTAAGGCACCAACACATAGTCTTCTGGTGGGTTTTGAATAGTCAGATAAATACGCATCATCGATTGGTCGTCATAGGATTCTACAAAAATGCGGTTCTTAACCAAGGGCGCATTTTTAGGCAGGAGAACTATCTTGGCAATTCGCAGGGGTTGACCATTACTATCTACAATGCGACCAGCAAAAGCGCCGGTTATGGCGCTACCGCTAAAATCATTCTTAGCTGGCGCCACTGCTAAGCTACTTCCTGTAGCCGGTTGCAGCCATAACTCCGGGTTACGCGTATTTTCATAGCGATTCTCTCCCAGGCGTACTTCAAAGTGTAGGTGGTAACCGATCGCCCAGCCGGTCATGCCGACCTGGCCGATGATCTGACCAACTTTCACCGTCTGACCAACCCGAACCGAAATCTGCGAAAGATGACCGTAAAGAGTAAACACTGGCTGCGCAAGCCCTGAAAATTCGTGTTTCAAAATGACTAACTGACCGTAAAAATTCGTTTGGGGACCGTAAGCAGTCTCCTGATCATCGCCAGCCACAACCACAACACCGTTCGCGGCTGCCAGGACGGGGGTTCCCAAGTCATTCTCCATCTCCACCCCGTGGTGGAGTACACGTTTACCTCTTTGGGTGCTGCCATAACGATAGCTGGCATCAATTAAGCTGTTACCTGGAGGAGCTATCGGCCGCGCCAGTAAAAAGTGACCGGGCAGGATAGCGGCTACCGGCGCAGGCAACAGGAAGTCAGGCGACAGGAAGTCGCTTGGGGTTGGGGTAAAAGATGGTCGTACGCTAGAGCTGCTATCGCCGCTGTCGCTATTCGTAGATAACGGCTTTCTGGTTAGGGTCACGGTTGTTAATGGTCTGGGCGAGGATTCAAGTTCCTTGGTGGTTATTATAGTAGGTGATGGGGTTGGAATGGCAGGCTGCGCCGCAGGAGGCATATTCGGAGTGACAGGGAGTAAAACTGGGGGTGAGGATAGCGCCGGAGAACAGGCGGCAAAGCTCAACAGAAACAGAGTAAGAGCCAATGTGTTGGGTTTGGCCATAATTTATGAATTCTACCATATCCCCCAATCGGCGGTGCTTCCTTAGCGGACAAACTTGACCAGAGACCAGACACCCAAATTTTGCGCAAATTAGGCGACAAATTACTCTGAGCCAGATCTCCGAGTTCTCAAAGAACTCGGAGATCTCATGGACCCTGAATTGTATAAATTGGGAATATTACGCATGACCCGAGATGCTTTTCAAATCCCAGGCAAGATTACCCTGGACCAATCGGGGAATCTCCTTAAAATTTGCTTCAATATTGACCATGTTTTGTCGCCCGGCTTTGTGATTGCTTTTCGAACCCTGTTGGCTCCAAGTCACTTGTCCTTTTATTTGGGCAAAAACCGGCAGGGGCTCGCCAACCCTGATGCAGCTTGACAAAAACGTCAACGCCCGCCTGGCGCTGGAAGTGCTGCCACTGGATTTGCCAGGTTAACTCGATGCAATTTTTCGACGGATAAAAGCAAGAAAGTATCGCAAACCATCTTCAGGTACCTGACTGATATTGCTTTCTAAAACATCATCTTCGCTGCCATCATGAAAATGATTAGGGAAAGTAGATACTGATTGCCAGCGTCTATGCGGTGCATTATCGTGGCGATATATCTTGCCATCTATCGCCCGCCGCTCCCAATGAAAGCTATAGCGCCGAGAAAGTTTTAACGAAAACCAAACATCCACAAAGCTGCCATCTTTCAAAATAATACGCAATTCGTTAATATCAGAAACGAAAGCATCCATAATAATATCAGAAAACTCCACTTCGGCAATTTCACGCAACTTTTCAACATCCACAAAACTCATGGAATCGCCTCGAGGAGTTGTGCCAGACGATCGCGCTTATATTCCAGGTGATCTAATTCATGTAAATCCCGCCAAGATTCGCTTTCTTCCAAAGTGCCTCGTTGGTAACGATCATCCATTTCTTCAACCGAAGAAATGCTATAGCTTCCTGTGATTTCAAATATTCTGGCTTTGACATCACGCAACTGATGTTCCAAAAGTTCCCGTAACCCCTGTTTGATCAACTCATCTTCTGAAACATGCAATTCTTGAGCCACCGTGCTCAGGATCACATTTGTGTTTTCGATTTGAACAGTCATAATCATTTCCCTCTTTCTCAGCATTCAACATCCGTACCCCTAAGTTCTACTATACATATCCATTATTGTCGTCACACTTATTTGACTTAGTATAGCATATCCATTATTGTCGTCACACTTATTTGACTTAGTATAGCCTACTATACATATCCATTATTGTCGTCACACTTATTTGACTTAGTATAGCATATCCATTATTGTCGTCACACTTATTTGACTTAGTATAGCATATCGCAGGGACAAAAAAGACAGGGCTATAACACCCCTTCCACACACCCCATCCCCAAACAAGCGGGGCTTTGCCCCGCTTGTCAGAAACCCAGAAATCCAGAAACCAGTTAAAGCACTTGAGATAGTTAGCGGACGCAACGGAAACCGTAGTTGGTGGACATGAGGTCAGGGATGTCCCTGAAGCGATTGGATGAGCGCAGGAGCCTCACATCGTAGTACCAAGAACCGCCCCGCGCAACGCGATATTCGCCGCTGTCCGGCCCTTGCGGATTCTCGGAAGGTGAACTGGCATAATAATTTTCACTATACCAATCCGCCACCCATTCCCAGACGTTGCCCGCCAAGTCCAACACCCCGTAGACACTCGCCTCTTCCGGGTAATTGCCCACCGGCGCTGTATCTCCATAGCCATCATCTATCGTTTTATCCGACCAAACAAAATTTGTGTTTTTATCCGCAAAGTTCAGTAAATTCCCCGCTATGGCTTGCTCTCCCCACGGGTATGTACGCCCATCCGTCCCACGCGCTGTTTTCTCCCACTCCGCCTCACTCGGCAACCGCCCCCCGCCCCACTGGCAATACGCAACCGCATCGTTCCAGCTTACATGCACTACCGGATGGTTCTCTCTCCCCGTAAGATCACTGGACGGTCCCCAGGGATGCTGCCAGTCTGCCCCACTGGTTTCCTTCCAATTCCCTGTCGGATTAATCACAAGAGAACGACCCTTCTTCTCCGCGTCTGTTTCATATTGCATCGCTTCCACAAATTTCTCGAACATCCCATTGGTCACTTCCGTCAGGTCGATCCAAAAGGCATCCAAGCTCCCTGTGTGCTGAGGTTGTTCATCAACAAACATTTCACGCTTACAATCGCTGCATTGCGCCATGACTTTGTCGATATCAGCCTCGGTCGAACCCATAAGAAATTCCCCCGCCGGCACGTACAACATCACCATGCCGTCTTTGAGCGAAACCTGGGTAGAGCCTTTTCCGAGGGTGGGGGTAGCCGTTACTGTCGGGCTGGGAGTTGTAGTTGGGGGCAAAGGTGTGGGCGTCAATGTGGGAGTCGCAGTTGGGGGTAAAGGTGTGGCCGTCAACGTGGGAGTCGCAGGGGTTTCCGCGCTGCCGCATGCTGCCATGATCATAAATACAGTCGAGATAAATATGCTAAGCCAAATCTTTTTGTGTTTCATTTTCATAAGCTCCTTATTGTGTTAGATGAACTTGATCGCCGCCTGGCATTCCAGGCGGTTATCGAAGGCCCTATTGACCGCCGCCATGCCGCCTTCGCCAAGCTGGTCAATGATATGGTAGCGACCAATATCCAATCCGGCGAGTGTGGGCATCGTGCATCTCCAATTCGTGATTGCGGATTGCTTACGGTAAAGTAATCGTACCCTATTAGATGGGATAGCAAGAAGATTTGAATTGTAAGATGAGACCTAGTTCTCTTGAATTGCTTTATCACAACAGCATGTAACAATCCTGAAATAGGTTTTACCATATCCTGAAAGTATCGTAAGCATCATCTATAAGGAGGTGGACTAAAGTAATCCCAACCCAAATCAAGGCCCTTATTAAAAATCGTTCTTTAAGAAGATGGTATAATAACCCTGATGAGGATATATTTGGATCCGCAGTTTGCAGCGCCTTTGGATAGTAAAAGTCAAGGCGCTGAAGAACTTAAAGGTAAAAGCAGTTTCACCGATTGAATTAGTCGGAGAGATCGAGTCATGGACACAATAGAAAAAGTCAAACCTTTAGTAGAAATTACACAAGAAGCGTTTCGGATTCTTTATAAAGAACTTGGCATTGGGGACACCTTACGCTTTGTCAATCAATTCACCAGCGGACGGCGAGCAAGCTCGCATAGGAATTATACCGACGAACGCCGGCGCCTGTTTGCAAACCAAACCCTGGATGATATCCTGAACGAGATTAAACAAGCCCGGCAAGATAGTTCCGAATAAGATCATCCTAGAGTTTGCTTTCCCGTAGGTGCGGGAACAGGATCACTTCGCGGATGTTGGGCTGGTTGGTGAGTAGCATAGTCAGCCGGTCGACACCCATGCCAAAGCCACCGTTGGGAGGCATACCATAACGCATCGCCCGCAGATAATCCTCATCCAGCGGGTGGCGTTCTTCGTCATTTGCTTCATAAGAGAGCCCCATCTCCCGGAAACGAGCTTCCTGGTCAAAGGGGTCATTGAGCTCAGTGAAGGCGTTGCACAATTCCATGCCGCCCATGAAGCCCTCAAAACGTTCCACAGTTGATGGATCACCGGGTAGGCTTTTTGCCAGCGGTGAGATATCGCGTGGGTAGTTGTACAGAATTGTGGGCTGGATCAGTTTTGGCTCAACGAAATCCCCAATCAGGCCATTGATCAGCTTACCGCGGGTTGCTGTGGGATTAACTTCTATTTTACGGGCGCGCATAGCTTCTGCCAGGCCTTCGGCTGTGGAAAATTGGGTAATATCGATGCCGGTCACATCCAGTAGCGCCTGGTGCAGCTCCCACCGTCGCCAGGGTTTTCCCAAGTCAATTTCCTGTCCCTGGTAAGTAAAGCATGGCTGCCCCAGCACCGTTTTTCCCACAAAACGGATCATTTCTTCGGTTAAATCCATAACCGTACAATAGTCAGCATAAGCCATGTAGAATTCCAACTGGGTGAATTCCGGGTTGTGTTTGAAGGAAACGCCCTCATTGCGAAAATCACGTCCGATTTCGTACACACGCTCGATGCCTCCAACCAATAAGCGTTTGAGATAAAGTTCGAAGGAGATACGCATGAATAAGTCCTGGTGGAGCTGGTTATGGTGGGTGGTAAAGGGCTGGGCAGCAGCCCCACCGTATATGGGTTGCAAAATGGGAGTCTCTACTTCTAGGAAGCCACGCTCATCCAGGAACTGCCGCAGTGCGCCCACTATGGCAGCCCGCTTATAAAAGGTCTGGCGGACGTTCGAGTTGATAGCCAGGTCGGCATATCTCTGTCGGTAGCGGGTCTCCGGGTCGGAGAGTGTGGCATGCCGTACAACTACGCCATCCACGATTTCATCCTTGGCTGATGGCAGGGGGGTGATGATTTTTGCCAACATGCGGAACGAAGTAACGCGTAATGTGGCTTCACCGCTGCGGGTGCGGAACATCTCTCCGCTGGCCTGGATGAAATCGCCCAGGTCGAACTCATGCTTGAATAAATCTAGTTTTTCCTGACCGATGTCATTGACGCGGAAGAAAAGCTGCACCAGACCAGCGCCATCCTCGATATGCGCGAAGGTAACCTTGCCCATGGTGCGAATAGAACGAATACGTCCTGTTAAGGTCGCTTGGACAGGCTGCTCCTGGCCCTTAGCTTCAGCGGCCTCGAAGGCTTTAATTAGCTCCAGGCTGGTATGCGTGCGCTCTACCCGGTGGGGGTAAGGCTCCAACCCTTGAGCACGCAGGCGTTCCATTTTTTCAAAGTTGGTTTGTTCCAAATCAGTCAAGTTTGTCATAGCGTTTGCCTTAACTCTGGGGATGTGGGTATGGTTTATGCCTAAAGTTTACCCGGATACCTCAGAAAAATAAAGACCCCGCGCAGGTACTCTGCACGGGGCTTAGCTTCACAGAGTTCCTTACTTATGAGATGCTTAATATCTTAACCGTAAATGTACCCGCGGGTGCATTCACGGATACCGACTCGCCAACCCGGTGATCCATCAAAGCCTGGCCCAGGGGTGATTCATTGGATATGCGTCCTTCGCGTGGATCACACTCGGCTGCGCCGACGATCACGTAATCCTCAGGATCAACGCCTTCTTCCTGAATTTTTACCTTGGAACCAACCTGGACAGAATCTGACTTCTTGTTTTCATCAATCAGCCGGGCGCTCGCCAATAAAATCTCCAACTCTTTTATGCGGCCTTCGAGAAATGCCTGTTCGTTCTTGGCAGCCTCGAATTCCGCGTCTGGGTCAAGGCCCAGGTTATCGCCTTCCATTGCCTCGCGCAAACGATCAGCAATTTCCTGGCGGCGTACTGTGCGCAAATTTTCTAATTCAGCTTCAAGCTTTTCGTAACCTTCAAGTGTCAAATATGTAACGCTCATGGTCTATTCCTAGTTTGTATTTTCGATCTACTATACAGATCGTCACAAAAAATACTCGCGTTGAAACCGCATTCAACCTGAATAAAATGATTTGCGGCGTCATAGAAGGTGTTTATACCTACCAACGCCGCAACGGGAAGAACATTCTAGCACATGCCTCTACAATTTGCAAGATAGCTTAGATTTATTATCAAGAGATTCTTAATAATTGGTATTGCCTGGGATTCTGCCATAAACGCACACCCCCGGATTGGCTGCAGTAACGCTCAATCGCCAGGCGCATCTGTTCCTCATCTTCCCAGAAGGTGCTGGTTTGGGAACTGTAAGCCGCGCTGGCGTCCTGCCAGGCAATCAATCCTTGTGCGGAAATTAGGAAAACCCGCACTTCCCAGCCATCAGCATTCATCGCTGCCAGGTGTTCCCCCTGCTGCCCGGCATACGGATAATCGGCATAATACCATAACGGCTTTCCAAGCGCTTCGGCTGCTAGACGGACAAGCTGGTGATCAACATGGTTTCCTAAAGCCATCGGACTGACCACCTGTACCTGGGGAGGGAGGTGAGTCTCGATTTGAGCTCGTACTTCCTGGATTAATAGCGCCTCAGCAGTATTTAGGGATCCAAACAGGGCAGATTCTGACGCATAGAGGAAGGATACTTTTCTAGAAGGTGGCAGGACGGCCAGGCGGTAGACGCAATCCGAAAAGTTAAAATGGCGGATGTTTGCTCCCAGGAATTTGCACGCAACCTGGTCTTCTGCCCGGCGTAGTTTCATGGCTTCACTCCCAGTTTGCCAACGAGCATGTAAAGATTTGGCGAATGGGGAAAGCTCTCCTGACGTTGGGTCACCGGCGCAGATGCTCCAAATTTGCACAGTTTGCTTGCTGTTTACCTATTCCCAAATCAATCCACCGCATGATAACACGGCATCATCCAGGTGAGGAGAAAGATAGACCCAATCCATGGCAGTCAATAGGTTTAATATAGCCTTAACTATCTTTGCGTTGAACTATATGTTATCATTAACGCTATTGTGACGCTATTATGGTTTCTGATCTGGCGAGACGCAATCGTATTCGATATGCCCTGATTATCATCATTTTAGCCACGTTGCCTTGTTATTGCACCGGGTTGGTTGTTGTGGGCATCAAGCCTCCTCGGATAACCCCATCAGCAACCCCATTGATCACATTAACCTGGACACCTAGTTCATCACCACCGCCGACCCAAACAGCTACACCCTCCATGAATACTTTTACACCAACAATCACACCGACAATAACCGAAACATTGACGGCGAGCAAGACGCCCACGGAATTTATGACGCCCACGTCTACCCCAACCCTATCCCCAACAGCGACGAATACTGAAACTCCCAGTCCAACACCAACCAATACACCTACACCCACACCCACCGATACACCTACACCCACCGATACACCTACACCCACACCCACCGATACACCGTCCCCTAGTGCAACACCAACCCCAGCGGAGACTGTCACGCCTACCCCAACAACATAAAGGAGTATTCGCTTTGATGACCTTCTTGGCTATCCTATTTTACTTAGACAGTTTAAAATCACCATGAAAGAATTAATGTCATTTTTAAAAGAGATGATATCGATAGCCGGCCTTTCGGGCTACGAGACTCCCATCCGACAACTAATAGAAGAAAGCTGGCGTCCATTAACCGACGAATTGCACGTCAGCAAGGTTGGCAGTTTACATGGATTACAAAAAGGGGAGGGTGCTACAGGCAGTCGCTCGACAGAAAGCGGACCTCGTCCCAGCATATTGTTCGCTACCCACATGGATGCCATCGGTTTGATGGTAACAGGGGTTGTGGATGGGTTTTTACGCGTGACCGAAGTAGGTGGTTTGGACCCACGCGTATTGCCCGGACAACTGGTGATCGTGTATGGTCGCGAGGATTTACCAGGCGTAATCATTCAACCACCAGCTAACCTTTTACCAAATGTGAATCCCGATGCCCCAGTTTCCATTAATCATCTATTGGTAGACACCGGCTTACTGCCCCAGCAAGTTTCCAAGCTCGTACGCACAGGAGACCTTGTATCCTATGCCCAGGAACCAATCGAATTTAGCGATGAATACCTGGCAGGGCATACGCTGGATAACCGCGCTGCGGTGGCCGCGCTGACATACTGCCTGGAGCTACTCCGTAAAAACCGGCACGCCTGGGATGTCTGGGCAGTTGCCACGGTTCAAGAAGAGGAAACCATGGCTGGCGCGGTGACTTCGACCTACGATCTGCGTCCAAAAATCGCGGTGGCAGTGGATGTCACCTTCGCTAAAGGACCAGGTGTCTCCGATTACCGGGCTTTCTCGCTTGGTAAAGGGATCACCCTAGGGTGGGGACCGAATATTCACCCAACGCTGCATAAAATGGTCAAAGAATTGGCAGATAAACTGGAAATACCTTGCCACCTGGACCCCCTACCGCACCGTTCAGGTACCGACGCCTATGGAATGCAGATCGTCGCTGAAGGTGTCCCTACTGTGGTGATCGGTATCCCCTTGCGCTATATGCATACGCCAGTTGAAATGGTGGCGATAAAAGATATCCAACGCGCTGGCAGGTTGATGGCGGAGTTCGCCATGCAATTGGAACCAGAATTCGTTGTGGAATTAACCGGAAAATGTCGACAGGAAGTCGAAGGTATGTTATGAAAACTAAAAGAGGCGCTATATCAAAAGACTTACCTAAACTTCGATCCGCGGAGATTCAATTGCTTGAGCGCTTATGCAACGCGATTAGCGTGTCTGGCGATGAAGGCGAAGTACGCGAGATTGTTTTGGAGCAGGTCAAACCTTACGCTGATGAGGTCAAGATAGATGCTCTAGGTAATGTGTTAGTAACTCGTAAAGGTATTACTAGAAGAAGCGACACGCGCCGCCTGCGCGTTATGCTGGCAGCTCACATGGACGAAGTGGGTTTCATGATTGTCAATGACGAGGGCGAGGGTATCTTCCGCTTCGGCGTTGTGGGTGAAATAGATAGCCGCCAGTTGCCTGGTCATGCTGTCAAAGTGGGAAGCGACCATATCCCCGCAGTGATTGGCGCCAAGCCTGTTCACCTCGTTGAAGAAAGTGATCTTAAACATGTTTTTCCTTTAGACGATTTACGCATTGATGCCGGTCCCGGTAACGGAAAAGGTGGCAAAATAAAAGTGGGTGACTGGGCAACCTTTGCCATTAGATTCAAGCGTATCGGTCCCAGTCTGCGGGCTAAAGCTCTGGATGACCGGGTAGGCGTGGCCTCGCTGATTGAATTGGTCAAGCATGCGCCTGCCAATATTGACTTATTGGCTGCATTTACCGTGCAGGAAGAAGTTGGCCTACGCGGTGCTGGCGTAGCCGCCTATGCGTTTGATCCAGACATGGCGATTGTTCTGGATTGCACACCGGCTAACGATCTACCAGATTGGCATGGCGAGGAAAATATACAATACAATACCCATTTAGGTGCCGGGCCGGCGATCTATATTGCCGACCGCGCCACGCTATCCGACCCGCGCTTGGTGCGCTTCTTTATCGAAACAGCGGAAGTTCAAGGTATCCCTTACCAGCTACGTCAGCCTGGAGGCGGCGGTACGGATGCCGGAGCAATCCATCGCCGGCGCATCGGCATTCCCAGTATTTCTATTTCGGTGCCGACGCGTTACCCGCATACGGCTGCCTCCATTGCCCGCTTTTCGGATTGGCAAAATACGTTTTCCCTGGTCTATACTGCACTTTCTAAGCTAACATCCGAGGTGCTTGCCGGGGAAAGATAAAAAGAGTGCCATCATGATCGATTTATTTTTTCGGGAGCTCCCATGAAATCTCTCATCCAAAAACTTGTTGAAATTCCCGCGCCATCTGGTTACGAGATGCAAATCCGCGCCGCGGTTAAGGTGGAAATCGAGCCTTTCGTTAGTGAGGTAAAAATTGACCCATTGGGTAATCTCATTGCCCATAAAGACGCTGCCAGCGGAGGGCTAAAAATTATGGTCGCGGCCCACATGGATGAAATCGGCATTATGGTGACTCATGTGGATGAAAATGGCTTTATCCGTTTTACCAATATCGGTAGCGTATATCTACGCACCTGTATCGGTGGGCGTGTCCGCTTTCTAAACGGCACTGTCGGCGTAATCGGCATAGAACGAACAGATAACCGCAGCGAAGTTCCCCCTGTAGAAAAAATGTTTATCGATATTGGTGCTGCTCATCGCAAGGATTGTCCTGTGAGGGTTGGCGACGTGGCTGCCTTTGACTGTCCCTTTTTAGATATGGGTGACCGGTTGGTCGCTAAAGCAATGGATGATCGCATCGGTGTTGTGGTTTTAATCGAAACACTGCGCCAGTTAAAGAAGACACCCCACCAACTTTACTTTGTTTTCAGCGCGCAGGAGGAAGTGGGAACGCGCGGGGCGATCACTGCCGCTTATGCCCTGGAACCAGACCTGGGTTTGGCAGTGGATGTCACCTCAACGGGTGATACACCCAAAGGCGTAAAAATGGATGTTTCTCTTGGAAAGGGACCAGCTATCAAGGTGCGAGACACTGGTATGCTCTCAGATCCGCGTGTTGTGGATTGGATGGTGCGCATTGCCCAAAAAGCGCACATCCCTTATCAATTCGAAGTACTGGAGAACGGCTCGACGGATGCCCGTTCTATCCAGATTGCGCGGGCTGGGGTTCCGTCAGGCTGTCTATCTGTCCCGTGCCGGTATATACATACCCCTTCGGAAATGGTTGACTATAGTGACGTACAGAATGCAGTGCGTCTGCTGCTGGAGCTGCTCAGCGGTGAAGATAAACCGTTTTGATATGAAACTCTATTTGCTGGTATTCCTGATCCCTCTGATTATTTTTTCAGGTTGCGCTGGATTGCCTGTTACAGCCCCGCTAGGCACGTCGGCCCCTGGATTGACAGATACCCCACCTGTCACTCCAGCTATTACCACTATGCCAGCTATTCAAACTCCTGCCGGGCCGGTTGCCTTGCGTCTATGGTTGCCATTAGAATTTGATCCTTCTGCCGAAAACACCGCAGCGAAGTTACTCCAGACGCAATTGATTGAATTCCAGACTCGCCGTAATATCCATCTTGAGATGCGAATAAAAGATCTGGAGGGTGTAGGTGGCATGATTAATGCTTTAACCACAGCCAGCTCTGCAGCTCCACTAGCTATGCCCGACCTGGTTCTCCTGCCCAGACCGGCCCTGGAGACAGCTGCCCTCAAAGGGCTATTATATTCTTTTGATGATTTTACGAAGCTGATGGAGGATCCTGATTGGTTTGAGTACGCCCGACAGCTTGCACTTATCCAGGAAAACACCTATGGTATTCCATTTGCCGGGGATGCTCTGGTGATGTTATATCGCCCGGGAAGCATAAACCGACCTCCTGAAAATTGGGGAGCAGTATTATCGGCCCAATCTCCGCTTTTATTTCCAGCTGGCGACCCGCAGGCATTTTTTACCCTGGCTGAATACGAGGCGAGTGGGGGCGTTATCCAAGACAACGCCGGTCGTCCGATGCTTGACCAAAATATCCTGACCAATGTACTGATCTTCTTCCAGCAAGCCCAAGTTGCAGGAAAGATGCCTTACTGGCTTTCACAATTTGAGAATGACCAGCAAGCCTGGCAAGCTTATAAGGATAACCGTGCTTCAATCGTTATTTCCTGGTCTTCCAGGTACCTAAAGGAGTTGCCTATCGATACGATGGCAACTTTATTACCCACCCCTGATGGCAAAGATTTCACCCTGGCGACTGGTTGGGTATGGGCATTGACCAGTATTAATCTTGAACGGAGAGCGCTCAGCGCTGAACTAGCTGAATTCCTTGTTGCAAGCGATTTCTCTGCGACCTGGTCCGAGGCTTCAGGTTACCTGCCGCCAAGACCCAGTGCATTACAAAAGTGGCGCAACATCCCATCCATGACCCTGGTTAACGAGATTGAGACCTCTGCACACTTAATCCCCCCTTCTGATGTCCTGGTTATGGTAGGGCAGGTGTTGGAAGAAGCTACTATCAAAGTTTTAAAGCAAGAAAGTGATGCA
>Ga0315284_10006260_pt1 | contig 16953 bp, 7 predicted proteins | sample YL17G09_16_MG_FD_203696 | JGI IMG/M metagenome (GOLD analysis project Ga0315284, IMG submission 203696) | Sediment microbial communities from Yellowstone Lake, YNP, Wyoming, USA - YL17G09_16 | ecosystem: Environmental > Aquatic > Freshwater > Lake > Sediment | place: USA: Wyoming | collected...
TCGGATCGCTTTGATGATCGGAATCGGCGTCGGAATCGGAATCGGTATCGAAGTCGCTTTCGTGATATCCCATTGCGGACAAACGCTTCCATTGCCTAATGAGTCAGGCTGTTTGTTACGATCCCGATTCCGATAGTGATTCCGACGCCAAGTTCCGATTGTGCTCAAGTGGACAGCATTGGACCCAGCCCGGACTATTAACGAACGAGGAGTGCGTCAGGACTTGACTGATTTTCCCCGGAGGCCAAAGCTGGAGGCTGCGCCCAGAAGATGCCGATCGTTGCTCCAGATCTCCGCGAAGCCGGCGTCGCGTGCCGACACGAGATGGATCGCATCGCCTGCCCGCACATACACGCCGCTGGGAAGATTGCGGACAGATGCCTCGACGTTTCGGAGAACACGGTCCGAGATGGGGAGCAGAATCCACGCGCCTTCTTCGACATCCTCCAGGAAGGCTTTCCGCAATGCCAGGGCCTGAGACCGGCTGAGCCCTTTTTCCCGAATATGCCGCTGGAAAAGGCAGGCCAGCTCGGCAAGGCAGAGGGCGGAGGTGTGCAAGTCTGATTCGCCCTGCACCCATTTGCGGACCAAAGTCGCATCGGGTTCGTTAATGTAGCACTTCGCCACGTACGCGGAATCCAGGTAGATGCTCAAGATCGGTCTTCCTCGAGAAACCTGCCGCTGTCGCCGCGCACCTGCGGAAATCGGGCAAGCCATGCCGTCCGATCCGGCAGGGAACATGTTTGCGATGTGCCGCGGTACGCGCGCAGCTCGGCCACGGGCACGCCGCGCCGGGTGATGACGACCGTATGACCTCCCATGGTCTCGCTGATGATAGCGCTCGTGCGCAAATGCAGGTCGCGGATGGTTCGTTCTCTCATGTGTTACATTGTGACACATGGCGGGACAGAACGTCAATCCGCGAAAACGCGCTCGCGTAGCCCGACACCAGGGTGGCGCAGCCAACCAGTTCTGATTGTCTGCCGTCGTGGATTTCCCGCAGGGCAGGCCGGCGAAGTGGCTTGCCCTTCGGGGTAGTCTAGAGTCGTCCATTCCGGTGTCACGCAATTCCTTACTCCCTTTGCCGTCTTTGCGCCCATGCCCCAACCGGAATATCATGTTCTGCACTGCGAAATGTTAATGATATGTGGCAGTCGGAATGCCCATCGGGGAGATCCAGCACATTGCCGGTATGTTATTGTCGTCTCATTCCTTTCAGGTTTGTACCGGAATTTCTTAGAAATTCACAATGCGAAACGCAAATATATCAAGTGAATGCTTTTGCCAACACCGGCACCCTCTGGTATGGCTATCCCATTACATCCGTCTATGCAGATGTGTGGCTACATTTTCGGGGCTGAGTGCTGAAGATGATCGTCCTGGCCGAGTGATCGCAGCAAATGTCCCCTGATGAGGAGGAGGAACAAAATGAAGTTCAGAGTAATTTGTTTAGGGCTTTTGCTCGGACTCTGTCTCTCAGCTGGGGTCATCCAGGGACAGGAATCACGAGCGGTCATTACCGGCACGGTAACCGACCCCCAAGGCAAGACGGTGCCGGGTGCGACAATCCAAGTCAAGAATCTGGGGACCAACGCGGTAACCACGGTAGCGACGAGCGAAAGAGGCTTGTATTCGGTCCCGCCCGTCAATCCCGGCCAATACAGCGTGACGGTCTCAGCCCCCGGTTTCAAGACCTTCGTTCAAAGCAATGTCGAGCTTCGGGTTGGCGATCACAAACAGGTGGACGCCAAACTGGAACTGGGGACACCCACGGAAACAGTCATCGTGAGCGCGGATGCGGTCCTGATTGAAACATCGTCCGCGATGGTTGGAACCATCATCGGCAGGGAAGCGGTTGCCAATCTGCCCATGATGGGACGCAATCCGTTTACGCTCGCCAGGTACGCGGGCGGTGTCCAATACAACCCCGGAAAGGCAAGTTCCGGGGAACGCCCCTTTGATAATGGAGGGATGGAAGGTTTCACCATCAATGGCAGTTCGGGCCGAAATGAGTTCCTGCTGGATGGGGTCCCCAACACGGCCAATACGGATACGGGAACGGGGACCTACATTACCTTTGTGCCGCCCCCCGACGCGGTATCGGAATTCAAAGTGTCGAGCAATCTGTATGACTCCGAGTTTGGCCGCGCCGGCGGCGGTGTCATCAGTCTCAATCTGAAAAGCGGCACGAACGCATATCATGGTTCGGCATATTGGTACCAACGCCGCACCGGATGGAATGCCAACGACACGGCAGCCAACTATGCCGGGACAGCCCTTGCCAGGTTCCGCTGGAATCAGCCGGGCTTCCAGGTCGAAGGTCCGGTCCGGATTCCGTGGCTTTACAACGGTGCTGACAAGACCTTCTTCATGTATAGCTGGGAGGCGATTCGCAGCAGCCTTCCGCGGGTCTCCGCCTTTACATTGCCCACGGACCTGCAGAGAAAAGGCGACTTCTCGCAGACCTTTGTTTCCGGGACCAGCGGTGCGACGGTTGCGATTTACGACCCGCTGAGCACCGTGCAGACTTCGCCGGGCGTTTACTCGCGCACGGCTTTCGGCGGCGGTATCATCCCGCCTGGGCGCATCAACCCGATTGCACTGAAAATCCTTTCCTATTACCCCAAGCCGGCTCTGACGAATGTCGCCAGAGGGGTGACAAATCTGACGGTCTCTCCCAACCCGACTACGGATGCTTATGACGTGCATACGATCCGGGTCGATCAAGTTATCGGCGCCAGAAGCAAGTTCTTTGCCAGCTTCATGCGCTCCAACCGGCACGAGGACGGCGGCCTCGGTGGCGGCAGGTCCGCGTTCATCGAGATGGGGGTGCCGGAAGCAGCCCCAACGTACAGGCATTGGCGCACCAACCACGGATCCACGCTCAATCTCACCACCACGATCTCACCTACCTTCGTGAACACGGCCCATGTTTCGTGGAACCTGCATGAACTTGCGATCGTTACCTACGCCATGGGTTTTGACCAGTCAAATCTTGGCTTCTCCTTTAAGCCTCAGACTAACACCTTCCCCCAAATAAGCATCGGAAATTTCTCTGGCATTGGCAACTCGAGGCAATCGATGGATAACTTCAGCCACACCTGGTCGTTCGGCGACACCATGAACAAGGTGATGGGGAGCCACTCCCTGAAGTGGGGCACGGAATTCCGCCTTATGCTAAACAACCTGGGCCCTGTCAATGCCTCTGCTACCCTGAGTTCCAGCGCCGGATTCACACAGGCGAACCCGCTGGTAGGGAATTCGGCATCGGGCGATGGACTCGCGTCGTTCCTGCTGGGCTATCTGAGTGGAGCGAGCAGTGCGGTGAGCAACCAGCCGGCCCGCGGCCAGCGCTACTATTCCGTTTTTCTCCAGGACGACTGGCACTTTACCAGAAAAATAACTCTGAACCTGGGTCTGCGCTGGGATTATGAGTCTCCGCTTACCGACAGATGGGACCGTCAGATCATCGGTTTTGATCCCACATCAACCTCTACCATCGGCACTGCCACGGTCGCGGGGGGAGTGATTTTCGCGGATAGCAAGAACCGGTTCGCCTTCAAGCGCGATCTGAACAACATTCAGCCGCGCATCGGTATTGCCTACTCGCCTAAATCGAAACTGGTGTTCCGCGGCGGGTGGGGTATCTCGTATGTGTCGGGTTCCGGTGATGTGCCATCGACCACCGGCTTCGATTTGACCACATCGCCCAGCACCTCCGAAGGCAATGCCGGCATCGTTCCGCTCCTTTACGGCGGACTCGGAACGCTGTCGAATCCGTTCCCGACCGGCATCAACCAGCCCACGGGCTCCAAGTCGGGCCTGTTGACGAATGCGGGGAGCAGCATCTCCTACTACTGGCCGGACCGCTCCATCCCCTACGTCCACAGCTTCTCTGCCGGTTTCCAATACGAGCTCCCTTTCCGGACGGTCGTCGACATTCAATACATCGGCAGCCGCATGCGCCAGCTCAGTACTTCCAAGTCGATCAACGACGTTTCCTATGCGGTGTACATGTCAAAAGGATCCACACTGACGACCACCGTGACCAATCCTTACGCCGGGTTACTGCCGGGAACGTCGCTCAACGGTGCCACGATGACGCTGGAGCAGTCGCTGAGACCATATCCGCAGTTTTCCGGGATTACGGAGAACGGCCGCACCATCGGCACGAGCCGTTATGACTCTGCGCAGGTTCGCATAGAAAAACGGTTCTCGGCGGGATTTACGTTTCTATTCACCGGCACCTGGGCAAAGGGATCCACGTTTAACTCTTACCTGAATGGCGGCAGGGATGCCATTGGCCAGTTCATCACCAGGATTGATGGCACTCCGCCGTATATTCTCAACTGGAGCGGCACGTATGCTTTGCCGTTCTTCGCCAAATCCTCACCCTGGCTCAGGATGGCGTTGGGCGGATGGATGCTGGCCGGAACCGCTAACTACACGCGTGGAAACATGATTACCGTCGGCGGCGCAAATCCCACCGGGATTGATCCAAGGATCCCCAATCCCACGGAAGCGCATTGGTTCAATACTTGCACCTATAACGACACTACAGGTCTGAGACAGAATTGCCAGAGCACCACCGAGCCAATCGCCTGGATTATCACGAAGCCGTACACGCTTCTGACCTACCCGTCGCCTCAGTTCACCGGTTGGCGTGTGGCGAATCCGGTGCAGATCAACATGTCTCTGTTCAAGTCTGTTAAGATCTGGGAACGCGCCAAGATAGAGTTTCGCGCGGAAGCCTTCAACCTGACCAACACACCGATCATGAACTACGCGAACACTTCTGCGACCGCGAGCACATTTGGAGCGCGAACCAGTCCCACCCAGGGAAGCAATGACCCCAGACAGGTTCAGATGGGATTGAGGCTTACCTTCTAGTCATTGCCGGTTATCAGGGCGCTCCGATCCGGAGCGCCCTTCATTCTGTCTTCTGTGCCGATTCGGCATCAGACGGGGAAATGGAACGCTTCTTCTTTTGACGGCGCAGACGAAACCGAATTCGAGCCGCGCATGCGCAGGCTCGAATCACGCGGCGCATGGCCGCGATTGGATTATTAACGGCGGTCGAGCGCTCCGATTTCGTCATCATGGATAGATGGCCCCCGGGCTATCCGGTGCCGGCGCTGCCACGATTTATCATGGCGAGCAGGCTTTCATGGATCATTCGCCTGTTCGAGTTTTTCAATAAACCAGTGAGCCAATCCTGGCAAATGCAAGGCATGTGAATCATAGAAGTGGAGGAGATCATAATGTTAATAACGCGACGCAATTTTGGGAAATTGGCTGCTGCGGCTATTCCCGTGGCTGCACTTCCGGCGGGGAGGCTGTTCGCCGCCGCCAAACCGAACTCCGTTTTCGGCGGAGTTCAGATCGGCGTAATCACCTACAGCTTCCGAGGGCTGTCGGATAGCGCCGAGGATACCCTCAAGTATTGCCTCGACTGCGGAATCAACGCGATCGAGCTGATGAGCAATGCGGCAGAGAAATATGCCGGTTCGCCGCAGACGGGCCGCGGATTTGGACCGGGAGGACCGTCTGGGGCTCCGCCCGGTGGCGCTCAAGGAGCGGCTCGGCAAGCAGGTGCCGGCGCCCAAGGAGCTGCGGGCGGCCCTCCGGGTGCACAGGGCGCTGCGGGTCATCGGGGACCGGGTGGCGGCCGGCAGCCGCTAACCCCTGAGCAAGAGGCAGCCAGGCAGAAGCAGGCCGAAGAGTTGAAAAAATGGCGGCTCTCCGTACCCATGAGCAAATACAAAGCATTCCGCAAAATGTATGAGGATGTCGGGGTAAAGATCTACGCGTTCAAACTGGAGCCGAGATTGGAGATGTCGGACCAGGAGTATGAGTACATCTGGAATGTGGGGGAGACACTGGGCGCGAACCATATCACCATGGAACTGCCAACCGACGACAAACTGCTCCAGCGGGTCGCCGATTATGCCGCGAAGCGCAAACTGAGGATCGCTTTCCACACCCACGGCCAGGGCGGCTCCGCCGGGTTCGACAAAGTGCTGGCGGCGTCCAGATACACCGCGCTGAACTTCGATGTGGGCCATTTTTACGGCGTCAACGGCCAGTCTCCGGTGCCTCTGGTGGAGAAGTACCACGACCGGATCGCCAGCTTGCATCTGAAAGACCGGAAAGGTCCGGGCAGCCCCGATCCGAGTGGCAGAGGGGGAGGCCCCAACATGCCGTGGGGGCAGGGGGAGACGCCGCTCAAGGATGTCTTGCTGCTCATGAAGAAGAACAAGTACAAGTTCCCGGCCAGCATTGAGTTCGAATACCAGACGCCGGAAGGATCCGACGTGCTGACCGAGATCAAGAAGTGCGTGCAGTACTGCAAAGCCGCGCTCGCGTAGCCCGGCACCAGGGAAAATGGGGGTCAGGCCTTGGAAATTCAGTGGGGCCATCCCATCCGACTGGGAGCAATTCCTCAAGTTCATGCAGCTGCACCTGCGGCCTTGAGTTGGTCTGAGAGGATCCTGCGACCTAGTGGGCTATTGAGTTGAAGGGAGATCAAAATGAGACGATTGCTGCCTGCAATTGCCGCCATGTTCGCAATTTCGTTGTATGCGGCTGACTTCTGGAAAGCTAAGGACCCAAGTCAATGGAGTGATGACGAAGTTGGCAAAATGTTGGTGAAATCTCCCTGGGCTAAGTCAGTGCCAACCCAAACTGCGACTGCCGGCTCATCGGGCGGTGGCAACATGGGCGGCGCGGGGGGTGGCGGCGGCGCGGGGGGCGGCGGTGACACGGAAGGCGGTGGTGGCGGTGGCGGTGGCGCGAGTAAGGGTGGTGGGATGGGAGGCGGCGGTGGCATGGGAGGTGGCATGCCCTCGGGTCCGACCTCTCCCCCGATCATCGTACGTTGGGAAAGTTCGGCGCCGGTACAGGCGGCGAACGCGCGCAAACAATTCGCTCACTCAGCTGAGATTACCCAGTGGTCCCAGGAAAATTACGTGGTGTCGTTGACCGGATTCCAGACTCGTGCCGCAAGGCGCGGCGCTCCTCCGGGGGAAGCCGGGCCCGGCGCGCGAGGGGCGCAGAAGCAGGGCGATCCAAGAAGCGGCGCGCCCCCGGCGGGAGCGAATCCCAACGCTGATCTGCCCAATTTCCGGGGTGCCGCGATCCGACATGATGACAAACAGGTTTTTCCCGTCGACAAGATCATGGTGATCCGTACGGCCCAGGGCCCGGGCTTATATCTCCTGTTCAGCCGGACAAACACAATTACTGACAGCACAAAGGAAATAACCATCGAATTCACCATTGACAGGGTGGCAATCAAGGCGAAGTTCAAAGTGAAGGACATGGAATATCGCGGAAAACTGGAGCTTTAAAAGCCGGCCACCCGTCTGATAGGAATTAGCATTCGTCTCAGGAGTGGATATTTTACGCACTACCAACGGCAAACCTGGAATGATACTCATATGAGGACAAAGACCCTGGCCATAGGCATTCGAATTCTGTTCGTTGTGTCCGTGCTGCTCTGCAATATCATGCGGGCAAACGCCGCTGTTGTAATTGAAAACCTGCGGGTGGAGTACGGAAAAACTCCCATGGGCATCGATGTGGCACAGCCCCGTTTCAGCTGGCAGATGGCCGCAACGAAAGGCGAGCGCGGCTATGCCCAGACTGCGTATCGCATTGAAGTCAAGGATCCCAAGGGCAATGTGGTCTGGGATACGCAAAGGGCCGAAGGCGCAATTTCCATCGGCATAAAATATGCCGGCAGCCCGCTGAAAGCCGCTACGAAGTATTCCTGGACGGTAACAGTGTGGAATCAGGCCGGGGCGAAAGCCGCGGGGACCTCATGGTTTGAAACCGGTCTGATGAATCCCACTCCCAATTCGAGCGCCTGGAGCGACGCCAAATGGATCGGAGGAGGCGATGAGGACCTGGTGTTGTATTCACCCTATCTGGCGATTTTCAGTGTGAAGTACGCGCTGGCGATCGCGGAGGGGAGCACCCGCGCGAGCTTCGTATACGGCGCCAATGACTCCAGGTTGATGGACAGGAACAAGAATATTTACCAGGTCGAGAGCGGGAAGGATCAGAGCTACATAAAGCTGGAACTCGACATTTCCGCTGTCGACGGCACCCCGAACGGCAAGGCGAAACTCAATGTCTATCGTGCCGGCTACAAGGATACGGACTCACCCTCAAAACCGCTGCAGACTTTCGAGGTCTCGACCGAATTTATCGACAATGCCAACAAGAATGCGGAACATGTCATCGAATTCAACAGCGCTTTTGGACGGATTGATATTTCGATCGATGGGAAGACCTCCTTCACAGGCGCTGCCGTCGCCCCTGCCGGCCAGGCCGCTCCTGGCGGAGCTCAAGGCACACCCCCTGCCAGGGCTCAAGGCGCACCTCCTGCCGGCGGGCAAGGCGCACCTCCGGGTGGACCCGGCGGACGCGGCGGATCCGCGAATTCGGTAAACCTGAATCCCGTGGGCTCGGGCGGCAATTTCATTGCGTTCGGAATGCTCTGCGACATGGGTTTTTCCGTCGATCCGGGCCAGAAGGCAACTTTCCGCGATGTCATCGTGCGTAACAACCGTTTTCCCAACCATATCCTCTTCCGTGAGAATCTGACGGGCGGCGCCTACCAGGGAATCTATGCCGACTTTGCCGCGGCCGACTCAGGTTTTTCCGTAACCAACGGCCGGTACGTCCTTGCCGGAGGCGCCAAGGGCGTCTTCCTGGTCAGGAATCCCAGCCGGAACTCGACCCCAATGCTGCGCACCAGATTCAAGATGTCCGGTAAGACCATCGAAGGCGCCCGTCTTTATGTCACGGCGCGCGGCATCTATGAGATCTTCGTAAACGGCAAGCGGGTGGGCGACGACTATTACAATCCCGGCCTGACTCAATACAACATAACCCACATGTATCAAACCTATGATGTCACCGGCATGATCAAAGCCGGCGAAAACGCCATGGGCGCCATGCTCGGTGAAGGCTGGTGGAGCGGCCTGCTCAGCTTCGGCAACATCTGGAATCACTTCGGCGACCGGCAGTCGCTGCTGGCAAAACTCGTCATCACCTATAAGGATGGTTCCTCCGATACTACTACCACCAACGGCCAGACGTGGAAATACTACAATAACGGCCCTCTGCTTTACGGCAGCCTGGATTTTGGCGAAGCCTATGATGCCACCAGGGAGCCTGCCGTGGAAGGATGGACCACGGCGGCCTATGACGACAGCAAGTGGAAAAATGCGGTCGTGGTGCCGCTCGAGGGCACAGCATTTTCGGGTACTGAATCCGGACGAGGAGGAGGAGCGGGAACCCCTTTTAATTATGACAAGCTGTCGCTGATCGGCCAGATCGGCAACAATGCGGGAGTGTTCAAGATCCTTACCGCACAAAGTGTCAAGGAAGTGCGGCCCGGCGTGTATGTCTATAACATGGGACAGAACCTGGTGGGTGTGCCGAAGATCAGCATCGCCAACGGGCGCGCCGGCGGCAAAATCACCCTCAGGCATTCCGAAATGCTGTATCCCGATCTCAAAGCGTCGGGGAAAAATGTCGGCATGATCATGACGGAAAATTACCGTGCCGCGATGAGCCAGGACGTCTACACGATGAAGGTGGGGAGCCAGGTTTTCCAGCCCCGGTTCACCTCGCATGGCTATCAATATATCGAGATCACCGGTATAGATAAGCCGCTTCCCCTGGAGGCCGTGCAGGGAGTAGCCATCAGTTCCGTAAGGGAGCTGACGGCGGACTATAAGACATCCAGTGAAAAAGTCAACCGGCTCTGGTCGAATCTGGTATGGTCCAATATCGACAACTTCCTCACGATTCCGACTGATTGCCCGCAACGTAACGAACGCATGGGCTGGTCGGGCGATATCAATGTTTTCTCTCGCACCGCCACCTATGTCTCCAATGCAGACCAGTTTCTTACCCGTCATATGTACGCCATGCGCGACGTACAGGCCGCTTCCGGGAGGTTTACGGATGTTGCGCCGATTGGAGGAGGTTTTGGAGGAGTGCTCTGGGGAAGCGCAGGAATCGTGGTGCCCTGGGAGGCCTATCTGCAGTATAAGGACGTTGCCCTCTTGGAGCGGCACTTCCCGGCGATGGTTGCCTATTTGGACTATCTGGAAACTACCATCGATCCCAAGACAGGCCTGAGTTCCGACGGGCAGTTGGGCGACTGGCTTGGTCCGCAAAACAACCTGCTGGGATCGGCCTTCCTGGTGACCGCGTATCATGCCTATGACCTCGGCATCATGGCGAAAGTGGCTGAAATATTGGGCAAATCCGGCGATGCGGAGAAATACCGGGGCATGTACGAGAAGCGCAAGGCATTTTTCAATGCCACTTTCGTAAATGCAGATAAGAAGACCCTCGGCATCGGCGGCGGACGTGGCGGCGGCGGAGGCCGGGGAGGGACTCCTGCGCCGGCGCCTGAGTTCAGACTGGCCGACAACCAGACTTCCTATGCGGTGGGTCTGGCCATGGGATTATTCAGCAGCGAAAACATCCCAACTATGGTCAAGAATCTGGCGGAAACCGTCGGGCGTGAAAATAAGGATGACGGCGGCGTTGTCCGCCCGAAGTATGCGCTGATGACCGGATTCATCGGTACCTCCTTTATCAGCAAGGCTCTGTCTGACAATGGTTATAGCGAGCTCGCGTACCGGATCATGCATAACAACCAGTATCCATCATGGCTGTATGCGATCGACCAGGGAGCGACTTCCATTTGGGAACGTCTCAACGGTTATACGGTGGAAAATGGATTCGGCGGCAATAACAGCATGAACTCGTTTAATCACTATTCCTTTGGGGCTGTAGGTCAGTGGATGATGGCCTATTCCCTCGGCATCCAGCGGGATGAACCTGGTTTCAAAAAGTTTATCCTTCAGCCCGAGCCGGACCCTGCGGGTGTGATGACATCGGCGGAAGGTCACTATGATTCGATGTATGGCAGGATCCGCAGTGCGTGGCAGGTGAACGGCAATGTTCTTACCTACAAAGCCACGGTTCCCGGCAACACAACGGCCACGCTTTATTTGCCGGCTGCGTCAGAAAAAGCGGTGAAGGAAAGTGGCAAGGATGCCGGCAGTGCGAAAGGTATTGCTTTTATCAAATATGAAAACGGCAAGGCTGTCTACGAGCTCAAGTCAGGCAGCTACGAGTTCACGATTAATCGATAATCTTTTTGCTCGACGTGAAGCGTCATTCGCAGGAGCGTTTTCGAATGCGGCCGTTCCGGAGTGCGGCGACAAATTCTGAACCTTACAGGTTTTCTGTGGGCATAGACATCAGCGCAAAAGAGATGTGCCGGCCCTTTGGGCCTCGTTGCTTACAACTTCCTAGCCCCGCGCGTGAGCGCGGGCTGCATCCCACACCTGACACTGTGGGGTTGGGCTGGATTGTTATGCCACTGGCATCCCCGACGAGGCCGGCCGATGCTTGAGTTCGATCAAAAAATCGCTGTGTCCGGCCCTGGGACCGCGGGCGTCTCGCCCGCAAAAAGTCGCCTGAAGATTAAGATTGGCGGCTGCGGCATCCCGTGGCGGATTGCGCAAGCCGCTGTGATGCGAATGCATGAGTATTTTGCGGGCGAGACGCCCGCGGTCCCAGGGGGCGGACGCCGCGCTGTATGAATCGGACTCCTGACCGTTAAATCTGAAATGCGAATAAGGTGCAGATTAAGTCGACGGACTCCAGAGCGGCATGGGCCCACAAAGGAGGCGCATGCTCGGGAGGGGCACTGCCCGGCGGCGCTGGATGGACACCTGGTATTGTACTTCCACATTTAGGGGAGGCATGAAATGCGAACCTGGTTGAGAACAACGCATTATTTCTGTGCATTACTGATTACATTGCTCGTTGGAGTTTGGATCGTCTCCGCGCAGGACACGGGTGATGCACTCATGCGCGGCTTCCTGAATCCGCCGGACAGTGCGAAGCCGCGGGTGTGGTGGCATTGGATGAGCGGCAACATTACCAAGGAAGGCATCAAGGCTGACCTGGAATGGATGAAACGCGTCGGCATCGGGGGATTTCAGAATTTCGACGCCGGACTGAACACGCCGCAGATCGTCGAAAAGCGGCTCGTCTTCATGATGCCGGAGTGGAAAGACGCATTCAATTATGCGGCGATTCTGGCCGATCAACTGGGATTGGAAATGGCGATCGCCGGCTCGCCGGGATGGAGCGAGAGCGGCGGCCCGTGGGTTACGCCCGCCCAGGCCATGAAGAAGTATGTGTGGAGCGAGACGCGCGTCGAAGGCGGCCGCCCGTTCACGGGCGTTCTGCCGAAGCCCCCCTCAACCACAGGACAGTATCAAAACCAGGCCGGTGGCCGCGGAGGCGGCATGGGAGGTGCAACCCCTCAGGCACCGCCTGAGTTCTACGCCGATGCCGCGGTGGTGGCCTACCGCCAGCCGGGCGGTGAGCAACGCCTCACGTCCGCCCAGCCCAAGCTGACTTCGAGCGGCGGCACTTTCAGTCTGGCCGATCTCATCGACGGCGACCTCTCAAAATCCACGCTCCTCCCATCTGCGCCCGTGGATGAGAAGGCCTGGATTCAATTCGAATATCCCGAACCACAAACCGTCCGCGGACTCACCTTCATAACCGGAGGCGGCGGCGGCCGAGGCGGTGGACGCGGCGGTGGCGGCGGCACCAGCAACCAGGCATTGGAAGCCAGCGATGACGGCCAGCAGTTCCGGGTAGTCGCCCCGATTCCCGGCGGCGCCCGCACATTCTCGGTTCCGCCGGTGACCGCACGCTTTTTCCGCGTAACCATCCGTACGCCGCAGCCGCCGGCACAGCAGCAGGCTCGCGCCGGGCAGGGAGGGGGTGGAGGTTTCGGCGGCGGAGCGCCGGGAGGGGGCGGAGCGCCGGCAGGTAATCCACCCGCCCAGGGCGCACGTGGCGCGCAGGCTCAACCCGCGGCTCCGACCGGCACCCAGATCGCCGAACTTGTCCTGCTCGGATCTACACCCGTCAACCGATTTCAGGAAAAGGCCGCCTTCTCAGCGGCCACCGGCATTTACGATTTGGCCACGCCGGCGGTGTCGGCAAACGATGCCATACCTAAAACCGACGTCGTCGATCTGACCTCGAAAATGAGCGCAGACGGAAAGCTGGATTGGACGCCACCAGCCGGAAACTGGACGGTCCTCCGTATCGGCTATTCGTTAACCGGCGCGAGAAACAGCCCGGCTTCGCCCGAAGCCACGGGTCTCGAGGTGGACAAGCTCAGCAAAACCCATGTTAAAGCATACTTCGACAACTATCTCGGCCAGTACAAAGACACGGTTGGTCCTCTGATGGGGAAGCGCGGCCTGCAGTACATCATTACTGACAGCTGGGAAGCCGGCGTCCAGAACTGGACCGACGACATGTTTGCCGAATTTACCAAGCATCGCGGCTACGACATGCGCCCGTGGCTTCCGGTCCTGGCCGGCCGCATCGTCGAGAGCGCCGAGGCGAGCGACCGCTTCCTGTTTGATTTCCGCAAGACGATCGCTGATCTCACGGCGGAAAATCACTACGACCAGCTCACCGCAATTCTGAAAGAGCGCGACATGGGCCGCTATACCGAATCGCACGAGAATGGCCGCGCATTCATCGCCGATGGGATGGAAGTGAAGAAGAACGCCGCCGTCCCGATGAGCGCAATGTGGACCGCCGGACCGGGGCAGTCGACGGAACGCTACGACGCCGACGTGCGCGAGTCCGCATCCGTTGCTCACATCTACGGCCAGAACCTGGTGGCTGCCGAATCACTTACCGCCGGTTCCGGCGCCTGGAGTTTCTCTCCCGAAACGCTCAAGCCCACCGCCGACCGCCTGCTGGCCATGGGCCTCAACCGCTTCGTCATCCACACCTCGGTTCACCAACCATCCAACGACAAAATCCCGGGCCTCGGCCTTGGACCCTTCGGCCAGTGGTTCACTCGTCACGAGACCTGGGCCGAGCAAGCCAAGGTCTGGACCACATATCTTGCCCGCAGCTGCTATCTGCTCCAGCAGGGCAAGTTCGCAGCGGATATTGCCTATTATTACGGCGAAGACTCCAACATTACGGCCCTGTTCGGCGGCAAAGGACCGGAGATTCCTGCCGGTTACAACTTCGATTACGTCAATTCCGATGTAATTTTGAACCGTCTGGCGGTGACCAACGGCCTGATCACGACGACGACCGGCATGTCGTATCGTGTTCTCGGGCTCGATTCCAACAGCCGGTATATGCCTCTCTCCGTGCTGCGCAAGATCCGCGATCTGGTGAACGCAGGCGCGGTGGTTGTCGGCTCGAAGCCGGTCGGCAGCCCGAGCCAGGCCGATGATCAGGCCGAGTTCAAGACCATCGCAGACCAGCTCTGGGGGCCCGGCATCGGCAAGGGCAAAATCTACGGGAACCAGACCCTGGCCGAGGTGCTGAACTCTACGAAGGTCGCTCCTGACTTTGAATACGGCAGGCCGCAGCAGGATACGAACCTGTTCTTTGTTCATCGCAAGCTGGCGGACGGGGACCTGTATTGGGTCAACAACCGCAACGCCCGAGCCGAGGTGCTGGACGCGATGTTCCGCATTACCGGGAAAGCTCCCGAATTCTGGCATGCGGATACGGGTGCAACCGAGCCGGCCGCTTATCGCATCGAGAACGGGCGCACGATCGTTCCTCTTCGCCTGGATCCGAATGACGCCGTCTTCGTGCTATTCCGAAAGGCGTCGACCGCTCCTTCCCAGACCCTTCCGTTTAAAGCCGAGACCAGGCTGGGCACGGTGCAGGGAAGCTGGGATGTTGCGTTCCAGCCGAACCGCGGCGCACCCGCCAAAATCAGCCTCGACGCGCTGGCGTCTTGGCACCTGAACACCGATGCCGGCGTGAAGTACTTTTCAGGCACCGCCGTCTACACCAAAACTATCCAGGCCCCGGCGGATTGGTTCAAGACCGGCGCCAAGCTGTGGCTTGACCTGGGTGATGTCAAAAACATTGCCGAGGTCTCGATCAACGGCAAGGCGCTTGGGATTGTCTGGAAGCCGCCTTTCCGCGTGGAGGTCACCTCCGCGTTGAAGCCCGGCGCCAACATCCTGGAAATCAAGGTGACCAACCTGTGGGTGAATCGCCTGGTCGGTGACCAACAGCCTGATGTAAAGCAGAAATATACTTACACCGCACAACAGTTCTATCGTGTGGATTCGCCCCTCCTGCCTTCCGGGCTTCTGGGGCCGGTGCAATTCATTCGCTCCGCAAACGAATAGGAATAGGATTTTGCATAATATCATGGAGTGCACACGGGTGTTGTTTCACAATCTGTCAAGGGGAGGTGTTCGGCGCTCTTATTGAGAATCGCAAAATACGGTGACGAACACCGCGCATGGATCAAGACTGCGGCCCCCTGGGACCGCGGGCGTCCCGCCCAATGCTTCATTGTTTTTGCGTGAAGCGGGGCTGGGCGAAGTGAAAGGAGCCTCGACATGGACTTGGACTTGAACGTGGACCTGGACGTGGACGGGATTAGGCGTGCACCGCTAAGCCTTGGCAATTCAATAACATTTACAGCACCCACGTCCAGGTCCACGTCGAAGTCCAGGTCCAAGTCCAGGATCTGGAATCGAAATGGGCACGCAAAAAGGGAATTTCAGAAAAACTATGCGGTATCGGGCGAGACGCCCGCGGTCCCAGGAGCGATCGTCACTATAATAGGCGAGACTCAATAGGCAGCAGCCATTCAATGTCAGGAGCTGGAAGTGAAGCGCTGTGGGAGGGCCGAGTTCCCGATCCGTAGCCCAGCTTTCCAGTTTTCGGAGATTCATTCGCGCGGCGCACCGGATGTAGGTGCGGCTGCGCTTCCAGTTCTGAGGAGGAAACAAACCTGTAGGGCCTCGGGATCCTATCCCGATGTTCCTGTCTATTTTTCGAGGAGATATTTTCTATGAGAGACAATCGTATTACCAGACGGCATTTCTTTTATGGCGCGCTCCTGGTCGGGGCCATCCCGGCAGGAGGCTTCGGCAGGGTGCCGTCGCTTAAATTCCTGGGCTACCAATCGCCGAACGAAAAATTGAATATCGCCGGCATCGGCGCAGGCGGCCAGGCTTTCGGCGACCTGCGCCAGTGCGAGACGGAAAACATCGTGGCATTGGCCGACGTCGATTGGGTGCGCAGCGAAGCGGGATTCCAGAGGTATGACAAGGCCGCCAAGTACAAAGACTACCGGCAGATGATCGACAAGGAAGGGAAGAACATCGACGCCGTGGTGATCGGGATTCCGGACCACAATCACACGGCAGCCGCCTTCTATTGCATGCAGCGGGGCAAGGGTGTGTATGTCGAGAAACCGCTGACCCGCATCGCATCGGAGGCGCGCTTCCTGTATCAGGCGGCGCAGAAGTACAAGGTTGCCACTCAGATGGGGAACCAGGGCTATTCGCATGAGGCCACCCGCGTGGCCTGCGAGATCTTCTGGGCGGGTGAAATCGGCGAAGTCAAGGAAGTTCACGCCTGGACCGGCCGGCCGAGCTGGCCCCAGGGAATGGCCAAGATTCCGCCCCCGACCCCGGTGCCGGCAACCCTGGATTGGGACCTCTGGTTGGGAACGGCCGCTTACCGGCCGTTCACTGTCGGCGATAAGGAGTATGAGGACTTTGTCGCGGCCCGGAATGCGGCTCGAGGTGGTGGGCGCGGACCGGCGCCGGCCGCGGCCCCGGGAGCAGCTGCAGGCGCGGCGGCAGAAGCGGGCCGGGCAGGTCAGGCCGCCCGCGGCGGGGCCAATAGTATGACAGGCGACGCTGGTTTTTACCTCCCGTTCAACTGGCGCGGCTTCTATGATTTCGGCAGCAGCCTGATCGGAGACTGGGGAGTGCACATCCTGGGTCCGGCGAACTGGGCGCTGCAGCTGAGCCCGGCGTCTTTGATCAGTGTCGAGTGCATCGAGAGAGATGCACAGCCGCCATTTACGCT
>Ga0315284_10006263_pt1 | contig 16951 bp, 16 predicted proteins | sample YL17G09_16_MG_FD_203696 | JGI IMG/M metagenome (GOLD analysis project Ga0315284, IMG submission 203696) | Sediment microbial communities from Yellowstone Lake, YNP, Wyoming, USA - YL17G09_16 | ecosystem: Environmental > Aquatic > Freshwater > Lake > Sediment | place: USA: Wyoming | collected...
TATAAATTTTTACACCGTTATAAATTATTTTTAAATTCTTCTATAACTTCGGAGGTTCTATGCAACAATTCAAAAGCAATTTGTGGGATTTGCCAACCACCCAACCCGCAATCAGGACCGATATATTTGAGTCTATCACCGTAAAGTTCAACTGCTTTTAATAAATTCTTCTTAATTTGCTCTTTAGAATCTATTAAGCCTAATTTACCAGTTAAGGACTTCAATTCGTCCATCGATAGTCCTGAATCTAACTTTTCTGCTATAATGTTATCGAGGTTAGTTCTGGTTATTCCTACTCTTATAAATTTGTCGTGTTCCTCTAGCACTTGTTTTGCAATTTTATTTTTTGGATCGGAAGCGTATTCGCACGTTAAAACGTCAACATTTTTGCATTTCAGAGCAGTTGTAGCTTTACTTAATGTGTGAAGGTGTATTTGGTTTGTTGTTCTAACGCCTTCTAACGATTTATCAAAAATCTTAACGATTTCGTCTTCGTTTACGTTGAACACGTCTATGTAACCGAAAGAAGGCTCGTCAATTGAAACAATTTCTGTTTTTAAGTGCTCATTATTAATTATTGAATTTTTTACGAAGGAATTAATTGATTTAGCGTAATTTAAAGCTAAATCAGAATATACTGTAAAACCGTGTTTTTTTACGTACAATTCAATTGGTCCGGTAACGCAAACCTTTAGTTTTAAAACCTTTCCCGTTTTTTCGTAATTTTCCTTCGCAAAATTATCTATAACAAACATTTCAGGGATCGTAGCCATTTCTGGATCAATCAAACCGGGCTCTTTTTCGTATTCCTCGATAGGCTTTAGAAATTGATTATACATGTCGATATGTTGTGGATAATTAATGATTTCTACTCCCGCGTTCATTTTTAACTGAAACGACTTGAGCATTGGAACAATAAAATTATTTTTTATACCTTCGTGCTCGAAAATATCTTGAACATTATTTTTAGCAATTGCCTTGTAAGCGACCCAATAGAATTGGTTAAACCATTCCATATCTATGTTTTCGGGCAACGGAAAACTGCCAACATCGTCAAATTGAGGAAATTCGGTCAAAGTAAATTTAGCTCTTTATCGAATTAACATTCTTAATATAACTTAAAATAATTCAATTCTAAAAAATTTTAGGAGAAATTTAATCTAATAAAATGTGTTAATAAAATCTGATTTAATTTTTATGCGCTATCTTTATTTATTTTCGCCACCATTTTGTAACTCTAAAATGCAAAGAATAAAGTGTAAAATGTGATAGAATTAGCTATTGAAACCAAGAATCTTCGAAAGAGTTTTGGAAGAGGAAAATCAATAGTCAACGCGCTTAATGGTATAGATTTCAAAATTAAAAAAGGGGAGAATTATTGTTTATTAGGTCCAAATGGATCTGGTAAAACAACGCTTATAAGATGTATTCTTGGATTACTTGAAGGGGAAGGATTAATTTACGTTCTAGGACACCAGATTCCATACGAACGGAACGAAATTATCTCGGAAATTGGCTATATGCCACAAGATATTTCTCTATACCTCGATTTATCAGTAAAAGAAACAATGCATTTCTTTGGAAAGATTTTCGGAATCAACGATAAATCAGAACGAAATAAATCAATTGACCGACTTCTTGACATTTTTTTGTTAAAAAAATGGCAAAAAACCAGAGTTGAAAATTTATCCGGAGGTATGAAAAGAAGACTTTCTTTAGCTTGTACGCTCGTTCACGATCCAAAACTTTTAATTTTAGATGAACCGACCGTAGGAATAGACCCTAATCTAAGAATTATCTTTTGGGACTTTTTTAGAGAAATGAACGCAAAAGGAACCACGATAATAACCACAACCCATGTTATGGACGAAGCCGAAAAAAGTCGATTGATTGGTTTCATGAGGCAAGGAAAATTGATCGCCGAAGGAACTTTTTACGAGCTCAAAAAAAAAATACCTGAGAAAAGGAAATTAATCGTAGAGGTTAATTTAGAAAATCCAAAACAGCTTGCTGACAAAATAAGTCAAGAATTTGCGAGTAAAACGCATTTTGAAAATTATAAAATTGATGTATTTTATTCAGACGACACGATTGTAGATGAAATTTTATCATTAATAAAAATGGAAACTAAAATTCGTTCGATTCAGACTGTTGAACCAAGTTTAGAGGATACATTTATATTTTTTTCCCAAGAAAACGAAAAAGAGGTGATATAATTGAAAATATCTAATATTAAAGCAGTTGCTGTAAAAAATCTTCATCAAATAAAGAGAGATCCAAGGATGATCGTTTTGTCGATTATTGCTCCTATAATAGTTACAGCGTTGTTTGGATCAGCTTTTGGTGGCGATTTAACTAATTTAAAGGTGTATATAGTTAATGACGACGAAAACTTTAACATTATTTTTGCTAACGAAATAATTGGTACAATGGACGAAGATCCAAGATTAAACCTAAATTTAAGTATTCAAGATTCGAATCTTGCTGAAAACAGCGTCTTAAATAACCAATCACAGGCAGCCATTATTTTCCCATATGATTTTACTCATAATATATTAATGGGAATAGGCAGTAAGGTAAAGCTTTATTTAAGTTATTTAAACTTAAACACTGCTAACTATACAAAAACAGTTCTAGAATATAGTTTAAATAATGTTATGAAAGCATACTTCAAGCAATCTTCAATTACTATTGATTTAAATCCGGTGCATCAAGGATCTTTACAACCACTCCCCCCAATTATCAACATATCAGTCTGCAATAGCGATTTAGGATGGTCATCGTTACGCGATAAATTATCAGAAGTTGTTTACGACATCTTAAACAAAGACGATACAGTAGACCTAAAAATTGTTAAATCAGTTTCAAAAAACGAAGACAAAGTTAAGAGCGGAGAAATACGCGCATTAATCGAGTTCTCTGAATCGTTTACTTATAACGCTCTAATTAGCAGAACTATTAAAATTAACGTTAATTTAGACGGTGGCGAACCTCAAGCTTCAGTTGCAATTATTAAAGCATTATCTTCTGCTCTATCAGATACATTTGAGGAAGAATTTGGAATATCCGTTTTTAATATTCACGATTCCTATTATAATAATCCAGATAGCGACGACGAACCGGTTGATTCAATAACTTACTTCACGCCTGCGATTATAGGTTTTATCGTCTTTTTCTTCGCTTTTCTATTAACTATGTTATCTTTTTTGAGAGAACGAAAACAAGGGACCATGGAACGAATTTTAACTTCTCCTGTTAAAAGATCGGAAATTATACTTGGATTCATCTTTTCTTACAGTTTACTTTCTTTATTACAAGCTACCGTTGTAATTATCGTTACAATATTTGTTTTTAACGCGCAAATCGAATTTTCTTGGATTAACTTGCTTCAAGCCTATTTAATTGTATATATTCTACTTTTAGCGGCTTTAGGTCTAGGAATATTTCTCTCCACGCTGGCAAAATCAGAATTTCAAATCATTCAGTTCATTCCGCTAGTAATTTTACCATTTATGTTATTATCGGGCGTTTGGTCTCCAATAGAAACATTACCAGCCTGGCTACGCAATGTTTCCTCTTTCGTACCTTTAACTTACGCGAACAATGCATTGAGAGATATATTAATCCGACAACAAAGCTTATTTGACGTGATTATAGATATTTGTATCTTAAGTATTTTTGCTGGAGTAATGATATTATTAGGAATAATCTCTTTGAATAAAAAACTAAAATAAATTTATTTTTTTTTTCTACTTTTTATATTTCTAATGATCAATCAAACACAATTAATTAATATAATATTTTTCAATTAAACGAGAAATTGCTCTCTCGTCAAGGTTAAGTAATTGAAAAAATAATTTGTCGATAATTTCTTGAATAACGATAAAATTTTTAAATTTTATTAGGTTAAAAATTTGTTCGCAAAATTCTTTTTGATTAAAGAAAGAAAAATACTCTAGAACTTTTAATTCATTCTCAATCTTTTCGAAATCTGTATCGATGGAATAAAAATTTATCAAGCAATTCGATAAAAATTTAATTAAGGAGATTATGGCAATCTTATTTTTTGAATTAAAAGTATCGATATTCAATATAGGCAATTCGTCTTCGAGTTTGGTTTTACTTCTTTTTAATTTGATGTTTTTTGCTCTAAAAATGAAAAAAACAACTTTTGAATTTAAATACGCGAGAAGAAAAGGATAATCTATTTCTTCTGATGTCGATTTAGGCCATAAAAAGTACGTGTCTGAAGTTGCATAATACGAATCCTTAGCAAATCCAAATTGATTTTCGTTAGAAATGTATTTAATAAAGATTTTTTTTGATTTGTCGTAATACGGCTCGAAATCAACTAATTCTCTGTTTAAATCGTTCTCGCGCGTCCAAATATAGGCGCCACGCCTAGGAAAATAGAAATCATCAGGATTTTCTTTGTCTTTCAAAAGAATTTCTCTTAAGTTATCTTGAAATTGCTCTAAATAGTTCGTTAAATTTGGATATTTTTCCTTCAATAACTGATTTCTTTTTTCCGGACTACGCGCTCCAAATTCCTGTTTGTTGAAGTATATCGCGTATCCAATATAGTTAGACGAATCGTATCCGTAGGGTTTTATCGATTTGCTTTTATAAATTTTTTTTAACTTTTTCAATTCATTAGTATTTAATTTGACATATTGGCCGTCTATTTTTACGAAATATGTCCCGTTATTTACTTTAATATTTTCTCCTTCTTTCAATACGAAAATATCGTCCTTTACTAAGATCATACCGTTGCGAATAAAAAAGAAATCTTTCAAATGCAATTTCTTCTTATTTCGTAGACAATTTAATTCGATTTTATCGACGATATCTTTTACTTCTTCTGGATACAACAAATTCCAGCTTCCGTCTCGTTTTAGATCTCCGTTTGCTAGGGCTGACGAGTATTTTATTACATTATTAGAAGACTGCTTTTGAATTAAATCGTCATAGAACAGATTTGTTAAATCGTTGAAAGTATTCGAAAAGTTATGACCGTTGAATATTTGGATAATTTCGATTTTTTTATTTACCTTATTTTGTTTTTCTTGATCAGTTTTTTTTTGTAACACGAAAATACAATTATGTTGTCCTTTTGCGTCCGCAAACACTTTTAAATTCGATAAATCGATGTATTGTAGTAAAAAGCAATCGTCTATTATGTGAGGTTTCAATAATTTGATGCCAGTTTTTTTTGATTTCGTAATCCAATATTTAGTCGTAATAAACGTAAGGAATCCTCCGGGCGCAAGTTTTTCGATGCCCAAATGGATGAAGAAATAAAATAAATCCATGTGTCCAATAAAATATTTTGCACAAATTGGATATTTTTTAATGTATTCTTGAAAAACTTCAGCGTTATAGTTGTGTCCTAAATAAGGAGGATTTCCTATGATTAAATCGTATTTTTCAGAAGATGGCGCACTTAAAAAGTTTTCAAGGCTCAAATTTATATTTGGGTAAATCTTGGAAAGGAATTGGTTTAATCGCTTATCAATTTCGTACGCTGTTACATTAAAAAAACCGTATTGAAGTAAATGTTTTAAAAATATACCTTCTCCTGCGCACGGTTCTAACACTTTAAGGGAATTAATGTCCTTACCTGTTTTATTGAGGTGATCAAATACATTTTTGATCATGAATTTTGCTACGTATTCTGGCGTGAAAATTTGACTTATGGACCTTTCTTTAACCGCAAATTGATTTTTTGAAACCATTCATTTTTAGTATTTGATTTGACCTTAAATAATTGATTATTTACGTTAAAATAATTAATTTATTTTTTTTTAAGTTCGCTTATTTTGCTTAGGTTTTTCAAAGTTATTTTAGCGTCGCTAATTATGTTCTGGAGCAACTCTCTCACAGTAATGATGTCGTCTATTCTTCCAATCGCCTCGCCACCTAACATTAATACATTTTCGGTATCTTCTTTTTTAGCGTCGTGTAACGCGTTAAACGATTTCATTTCTACGTTAATCATCTCTTGGGTTGGAAACAACGGTTTTCCTAAAAACATGTCGGGAATGTTTTCCAACGCAAGCTTAACCATTTTTTCTGCCGTCTTATTTCTGATGAATCTCATGGGACCAAAAAATCCTCTTCCAACTAAAGTATCCGTTTCGTGTTTAGGTATTATTGCTTCTTTCCAAATTTGTTGAAAGTCCGATTCTTTCGTTGCAATAAATCTCGTGCCCATTTGCACGCCTACAGCACCTAGCGCTAAGGCTGCAACAAATGACCTTCCGTCGCATATTCCACCAGCGGCTACAACAGGTTTATCAACGGCATCTACTACCGCAGGAATTAATACCATCGAATGTGCATCTAACCAACTTATGTGAGCACCTCCCTCCCTCCCGGACGCAATGACAAAATCTACGCCGGCTTGCTGAGCCTTTAAAGCGTGTCGGACGCTGGGAACAACATGACCCCATTTCACTCCCATTTTTTTAATCCAATTTATAACGAATTTTTGATAAGGATTCCCGGCAGATGTAATAATAACCTTAAGCTTTTTTTTTGCTTCTTGATTCTCGCCCAAATAATCGCACGTAGTTTTTAAAATTAAATCTGTGGTTTTTACGAATTCTTCTGTTACGGGAACGTTCAAACCAAAAGCGCAATTTTTTACGTTCTTAAGCTTTTCTAAAACAAAATCTATTGATCTTATCAACCTTTGTTCTGTGGGCGGTGGGCCAAATATAGGTTCGACTATCAAATCTTTCGTCATATCAAAGTTTTCCCCGGATGCCATTCCAACAGTACTTATTAGGCCCAAAGCTCCTTCTTTTGAAACTGCTGCAGCGAGATTATTTGTTCCATAAGGCCCCATTCCTCCTTGTATTATTGGATACTTTAAACCGTCAATTATGTCTAGTAATGGAGTGTAAATTGTGTCATTCTCTACCATATTTAATAAAAATAATAGAACTTTTTTTAGTTTATCAATAAATAATTATTTCTTTTATACTATAACAAACAATCGATCAATAATCAGAAACCAAAAACTGAAAATTTTATATTTATGAGTTAATAATTTATTTTCTTAACCTTAAGATTCTCCACATCATTGAAATAAGTTTCAGTAGTATAGATGTATATTTTTCGGGTTAAGGCTTCAGCACTAATTACCGCATCTACCATTGATAAAAAATTATATTTACATTTAAGTTCTCCAGCTAATATTGATATTTTTGCGCTAACAGGAATGAATTCAACAATGGATTCTTTACGAAGATTTTCCATTATTATTTGAGCGGATAATTTTCCTTTTTCTCTACATAAATGATTGAATAGCTCGATATAATTCAATTCTGAAGAGATAAAATCGTACTGATTATGCTTTTTGCTTTTAATCTCTTTAAAGGTTTCTTCGTGATTACTTCGATATAGGCTAATAACGCCCGTATCAAGAAAAATAGTATTTTTCATAAACGAGAGCCTCGATATAACTTGTCTTTCTCGCGTTCTATTTCTTTTTTACGCTCTTTTGAGATCGCCTCGACAATCTTGATACCTGTTTCTTGATCTAATATTGTTTTTAATTCGTCATCGGATAGGTGAGGTAAAATTTTAATTCCTTCTAACGGATGATCAATAATGATGACTTGATCTCCGTCTTTCCAACCGTATTTTTTTCTAATTTCCGAAGGAATAGTGATTCTTCCGTGATTGCTAATATTAACGATTGTCATATAATAATTATAAAAATTAAGTATATTAATGCTATTCGTTTTTGAATTTTGCTAACCATATTTTACAATTCGTTTTTCAACAAACTTAAAAAAAATCATAAGAAGTTATTAAAAGTTATAAAAAATTGAATAAAAATAATTTTTAAATAAAAAAATTAATGTTTTTTCTTTTAAAATAAAAAGTAATTTTTTCTTTTTCTTCTTCCGTTAAAAAAAAATTCGTAAAATATTCGTCGTATATATATAGGAATTTAAGATTGTGGCACAAATAAAGCCATTCTGGAAATTTTTCTAAGTGATTATCTTCTAAGTACAGTTCTTCTAAATTTTTAAATTCCTTAATAAACTCAGGTATTTCAATTCCTTTAGGAAATTGCGAGATAAATAATTTTATAACACTTTTATTCCTACAAGCATAAGTTGTAATAGTATCTCTTGACCAATAATGGAAGGGATTCTCTCTAGCCAATTTTTCTCTTTCTTGAATTTCATTGTCAATCTTTGGAATATCTGCTAAAAGCCTAATTTTAGCTTTTCTTTTTGCATCCTCGAACGTCATTCTTTCTTTTTCAAGGTAAAAAGGGACGAGTTTTTCGTATAAATAATTTTGGAATTGATTAATAATTTCCAAATCTTCGTAATTTAAAAAAACGGAATAAAACTCTTCCTTAGTTAGATATGTATGATAACTTTCATTTAATAAATAATTCACTACGGAAGAACATCCGCTATCAAATCTTTTAGCTATTTCTTCCTTAAACACTTTTTTTGCGATAGGATCTCCCAAGTTTGTTAATTCTTTTAGTAGTGGAAAACTAACATTAGAACGGAGAAGACGCGTGTCGTAATTATTTTCGTACCAAACTTGTAAATTCGAGCAATGCCCCCAAAACTCTTCTTCAGGAGATATTATCGTGTCTTTTTTATTTCTATTTAATTTTTCCATTGATCCATTTAATTTTTCTGCTATTTCGTCAATAGAAGTAATATTTTCTAAAGGTTGTAATTCGTCTAATAGAATATTCATTAGTAAAAATGTGCAGGTTATAAAACACTTTTCTTTAATGTATATTTCCGTATCTTTTCCTATTAATCGAAGGCTTAAATATTGGTTGATTTTAAATTCTTTTGAAATAGACATTTTACATTTTAAAAAATTTTATTTTCATATAATTAAAAAAAATTTTAGTATTTAAAGAAAGTTGAGTTTTAATAAATCTAAAACATAAAAAGCATAAAAATAAATCTATTATCCTTCAATATAAAATGGGAAATCGTCCTCTCTCTTATATTTCACATCTAAATAGTTTTCCGAAAGAGTATAACTATAAGGCGCAAGTATTTTATTTCTTAAGAATCTATCTCGTTCACTATTGCTTATTTTTAAATATGTTTTATAATCGGCGTAAAAAGAACCTTTTTTAAATATTTGAGCTCAATAAATGAAGAAAAAGAAATAAAAAAATAAAACGGATTAATAAATTAAGCCAGAATTTAATCTTTGATAATTGATGAGAGTTTCGGAAAAATTCGTGGATAATGTACGGCCATGCAATGAATTCCAGCAAGTAATTTCTTCCTTTTAAGCTCCGTGATGAACGGTTTAAAGAAATCGAAATTCGCTTGATCGTAAGCATCTTGCTGTTGTTTTTTATCGGGTATATTACTCTTAATACCTTTCCATTTTTCGAGAATTTCTGGAGGGACGCTTACGCCTGGGACGAACTCGTCAAAACCTTTAGCAATCGCATAGCTCTTCATGGGAAAGATTCCCAGCAAGACGGGAACTTTGTACTTTTTTATAGCTTCCAAAAACTGAATCGTTCTATCTAAATCGTATACAACCTGAGTTTGAATAAATTCAACTCCCACTGCCGCTTTCCTTCCAATTTTTAGTACCTCCGCTTCCATTGGATCTGAATTTGCGTTCGCTGCCGCGCCAACGTGTAATTTTGGTGGACATTCAATAGGTTTTCCATTAATGGATCCTTTGTCAACCATTTCCCTCACGAGTTTAACCAATGTAGCTGAATCTAAGTCGAAAACGGGTTTCGATTCAGGCATATCTCCCATGTTAGTATGATCTCCCGTAAGAGATAGTATGTTTTTAATTCCCAGCGCCTGAGCGCCCATTATCAATCCAGCAATTCCTAATTTGTTCACATCTCGAGTAGTCAGTTGCCAGATGCATTCCAATCCAGAATCTCTCTGTACGATATAAGAAGTCGCCAAGCTGTTAATCGTGAGTATGGCAAGTGGACTATCAGTAACATTTGCAGCAATTACATAAGGTGCCATCTCTTTAGCCTCTTCTACTAAATGAGACAAATCGCAGGTTTTTTCCGGCTCTAACTCGCCTGTTAGAATAAAATCTCCTTTCTTAAGAGCCGCTCCTAATTTTGAAAACACTTTTTGTTCTGCCATTTTTATTTCACCTCTTATCTAAAACATACCTCTCTTTGGTGGCCAGAATCTTTCCAATTCCTGGCTTCTCTAAACTTTCCGAATAAATCTAAACGACCAATATCCTTTAAGCGATTGTATATTAAAATCCAGCCGCAATCCTTCTCATACCCGCCAACTTCGCACTTTCCATCAACCATTCCTCCGCAAGGACCGTTCATAAGAGCTTTTGCACAAGTAGTTATCGGGCATATACCACCGGTCTCGTTCAAGAGACAATCTCCGCAACCTATACAACGCATATAAAATCTGCCAATTCTTTCCGTCATCCCCATAAATTGGGTGTTATTTGTCACAAATACTTTCATTTTTGGATTTTTTTCCGTAATGGAAGTTACAATAGATTGAACTCCAAGTCCACAGCTGAGCGTGCAAATTGCGTCCACGCTTTTTATTTCGTTCTCAATTTTACGCAGAGCTTTTTTCATTTCTCTGTTATCGCATACATCTTCTATAACCATTCCATTTACGATTTGAATTCCTTCCTTTTCGAGAATTCCTTTCCATTCTTCTAAGCCTTCCGTTCCACCAGTTTGACACAGTGCTGCGCACACGCCACAGCTTACGAGAACAACCTTTTTAACGTTATTATTTTTAAGAGTGCCAATAACTTCTTCAACCGGTTTTTTAGTGGTTATAATAACCATTTTGTTTTTTTACCTCAATTTGTTTTTGTTTTTGTTATTTTGAGTTATAAGACTACGAAAATAAAATAGTCGAATACAATTAAACTTAATCGTTAATTTTGTAAGTTTGTATTTAAATCGACGACTTTTTAAGACAAATTTTATCGTTTTAACGACAATTTTTGTTGTCATTATTTTTAATACCAACAATTACGTCTAATATTCTATAAGGGAACGATCTAAAATCTAAACGCAAGCGATCGTTATAAAAAATAGAAAGTAAGAATATTTCGAAAAAACAAGTTTAGAGATTTATATAATTAAAAATAAAAAAAATAAATAAAAAAAAAGATTTAAGAGGACAATAATACTTTCGAAAGAGGAGTTGCGATACCACCGAGTATGGATCCTATGGATGTGAATTTTTTCAAGATACTTTTGAAATCTTTCGCGACTTTTACGGATCTCGTTTTTCCTTCGATTATTACGCCATCTGCGGTTTCCAAAAATATTTGGATGGTTTGTTCTCCTTGTAGTCTTGGTTCTAAAGTAAGCCAAACCGTGTCTCCGTTCTTTAACAAATCGGATAGAACGCCAACGATGTCTTTACCGCTGCTAGAGGTTAATGGGATCGGTTCCCTCGGTATTTGAAAGGACCCTCTTCCTTCTACTTTAATGTCGAGAGTAACTTCATCCGGACTGAAGCCGGGAGCCAAGATGCGTAAACGGTATTGTTTTGGTTCGGGATGATTATTAAATAGATAAACCATTATATTAAGTTCGCCGTTGACAAAAACTACCTCTTGAGCAGACGAGTCCATATATATATCGTCTTTTGATAATTGTACAATGTTATCTTTTAATTCCAATTGTAATCGATCAACGATAGTAAAAAAGCCCGGATTAAAATGTTTAATATAACCGAATATTTTGTAATAGTCGCTTCTACCGAAATACCATTTATCCTCGATAAGAAGACCGTTATCTACGCTAAAGTTTTTAGCGTCTACATTAATTACTTCTTTCATCTCGCTCAAGAATCGCGCTTCGTCGAGAACATCCTGATATCTTAGATAAAATAAGTACAATATCTTTTCTAAAGCAAAATTAATTGGCACTTCGCCCGCCTCAGTTTCTTTTACTTTTCTTGCGAAGGTAGGATTTAAAATTAAGTTCAAACCTAGTTTATAATCGTCCCATTTAAGCAACGTGACAGGGTCTAAATGATTCGCCGTAACATCAGCAAAAAAGTTATCTAAAAATATTTGATGCGTTGTTGGTTTATAAAAGTCCTGTAATCCGTTGACATCGCTGATTTTTAAATTTAAACTTCTAACTAATAGTGCAAGACCAAAACCAAATAAAGCAAAACCAATACCAGCGTATCCGAGTTCGATCAAATCTATTATTAACATTGAAATGAATAATCCAAGAGCACCCCAACTTATGATAGCAATAAATTTGAGAAGGTTAATTACGCGTTTAACGTTGTTAAAAAGTAGATCGAAACCGTCAAGGCTATCAATAGGTCTACCTCTTTTCCTTTCGAATCGCAATCTTTTTTTAAGGGTTTTATTAGTCACACTGGCTCCCAAGAAGAGAATTAAACTATTCAAGCCGTAAAGACCCAGGATTACGTAAAAAATGACACCTAAAATTATATCGACGAGTCTTACAATTGATAATATTGCGAGAATTGTTATTATTACGAGGACGAGAGGGAGGGCAAAAAGTAAAAGCTTTCCTACTGTACTAATATACTTCGTATATCTTGCCTGAGAACGCTCCAATTTTCGAATTTTTTTAAGATCTCTATCAATTTCAGTTTCCATTTAGTATTCAACTTTATTATATAATTTTTTGTTAGATATTATAAATAAATACATTGAATTTTTAACATTTAAAAATTTCCTTTTAATTAATTTATTTAAATGTGTTTCACCGTTTAAAACAAAAAGAACGAATATTAATGAGTTTACATTTTAAAAACGATATTTTTATTTAATTAATCGGGCAATTACTTTAATTTATTGTTTAAAAAAAGTGAAAACTTTAAAAAAACCTTTTAATTTAATTAAATCATTAATTAGGAAAACATAAATTGTTTTTCGACTATTTCTGACGATTTTTTTCGCTGTTTTGAAAAGAAAAAAATACTTTTTTTAAAAAAAAGTGCTAAAAAAATCGTATCAACGACTTTTTCCGACAAATTTGTGCTATAACATTTTCAAAAATTCTCATTTCTATTCATTTTTTCCCCGTGAAAATCACGAATCCTTTTTTCGTCTTTCATATGCTCGAAACGGTCAAGGATCTAATTATTTTACCGATTTAGCAATGTTTGTGAATTATTTAATCCGAAAATCTTTAAATACTAAAGCTGTCCTATCAGATATAGTAATTAAAAAAAATAAAAAATTATGATGTGATAAAAATGGAATCGTATTCTGAATTAATACAAAAAATTAGAAGCGAAGGAATAAACGATCAACAGAGAACAGAAATTTACTCTTTTGCAAGTCTGGTTTCGAAAGACTGCCGCTCTGAGATCTGTCCAGCAATATTTGAAGTATTGCTAGAATCAGCGCACGGGCTTTTGAAAAACGAATTGGGTAGAGTAATATTTCACCTTCAAAAAAACGAAAGACTTGACACAGTTATTGGTCTTGAAAAATTGTTAGACGCAGCTCTTCAAGTAGCTCCCGAAGAATTATTTAGAATTCTTGAAAATTCTGGCGAAGATTCTAAAGATTTAGCTGAAAGAATTAAATCCGTATTGTAAAAAATATTTTTTTTCGTAACTTTTTTTAATTAAAAAGAAATCAAAATTTTTAAAAGAGGTTTATTAAATTGTCCAATTTAAAATCGGAAACCGGAAAAATAGATAAGGCCTGGTGCTACTACAAGAGAGTAAATCAGGCGTTAACAGGATTATTTGAAATTTTAACTATGGGATTTGAACAGGACGATGTTTTTTTTCAGTGTGGTGTGGACAATTTAAAGCAGTTAAAAGAGGTAATATTGGATTTACTTACCCATAATTATAATCCCACCGAAGTTAAAAGAAAGTTAATAGATTTAGAATTTGACATGAAAAAATGTTTGTTTTTCTCCGATAATACAGATAATGATCAGATAAAAGCCGAAAAAGAAGAGGAAAAGAAACAGATAGAATAAAAAATTTAATTTTTTATTATAATTTAATTGATTATTCCTTTTTTGTATTTAATATCTCTTAAATAAATAAAGTCCAGCAAATATTGGTTTGTATTTTTAAAACCTCAAATTTTTAGCTTAATTTCTGCTTTTTTAATTTAATTGAAAAAACTAATAAGAAAAAGCTTTTTTTTTCAAATCTTTTTATATTTTCATAAGATTAGAATTTAAAATATTGGTATGTAGATAGTTGCCCGATTCAAAAACTGAAAAAGATAAGCCTGAAGAAGATAAGATAGAAAAAGGATGGGAATACTATAAAAAGGTTAATAAAGCGCTAACCGGATTATTCGAAATATTAACGATGAATTTTTCAGAAGAAGATCTTTTTTATAAATGTGGCGTCGATAATTTAACACAATTAAAAGAAGTCATTTTAGATTTACTAACGCACGATTATAATCCCTCTGAAATTAAAAGAAAATTAAGAGATTTGGAATTTGACATGAAAAAATGTTTGTTTTTCTCTTCTGATGAAGATAAAGAAGAACACGAAAAAGAAGAGAAGGGCGATACCCCTTATTAGAATTTCTATCTTTATAATGAATTTTATAATACAAAAAAATTAATTATTTTGACGGAATTTAAATCTGAGACCAATAAAATAGAAGATGTTTATCAGTTCAAAATAGAAGTTCCGTTTGACGTTAAATTTGTCTGCGTCTATTTATGGAACGTTGGTAATAAATTCGTTCTTTTTGATGCTGGTTTAAACATGAACAATTGGGATAAAATATTCTTTACTTCTCTTCAAAAAATAGGAATTTCTATTAAAAACATAGATTATTGCATTATTTCACATTATCATTTAGACCATATAGGTTTAATAAAGAAATTTAAGCGTAAAAATCCCGATATTAAAATATGTATGGGAACAATTGAACACGAAGCGTTTAAATGGGAAACGAATTCTCAAAACTTTAAAGAACTTGAGCTTGAAGCAAAAGAATTGTCTCAACAAATGGTTAAATTTGGAATAACAAATAAACAAGGAGAAAGATTAGTTCATTGGTTTACGATGTGGTCTAATTTAAGAAGATATCAAAAACCTGATGTTTTACTAAGTGATAACGACGAAATTTGTTTCGACGAGGGGAAGAAATTAAAAATAATGTGGACACCAGGCCATTCCTTAGGACACATATGCGTGTTTGACGATGATAAAAAATATCTTTTTTCAGGGGATCACATTCTTTCAAGAATAACGCCCCATATTGGTAATTTTATCGTAGATCCCGTAAATAGAAAAAATTACGATTTTGAGAACATTTTGGATCATTATTTAAAGTCGTTAGATAAAATAGATAAATTAAATCCAAAATTAATCTTTCCGTCGCACCAAGAAATAATTTTCAATCCTCACGAGCGCATAATTGCCATTAAAGAGTTTCACAAAAATAGACTTAAAGAAATTTCGAACTTAATTAAAAATAACCCCTTAACTCCATTAAAAATTTCTCAAATTCGTTTTGGAGAAAATTTAGACGAAATTAACGCGTATTTAGCGTTGAGCGAAGTTATTTCTCATTTAATTTACCTCGAATCGCAAGAAAAAGTTCATAGGATCGAAAAGAATGGGAAAATTTTATTTATTTCGTAAAAGAACGCTTTAAATTCTAATAGTTGTAGTATTATCCTGCTTATGAGTTTTAATAGGTTTTAATACTACGCAAACCCTTTCCACGCTTTTCACGTCGCTTCTAGCGCGAAAAGATTCTATCAAAGCGTCCAGCTCGATAATCTCTGGAACATTAACCTTCACTAAAATCCCACATTCGCCCGCAAGAAAGAAAACCTCTTCACATTGGGGTAAAATTTGAGTTTCTCGAAGTAATTCCTTTATTTCGGATTCACTTTTAGGAATTAAAGTAATGAATGCCAAAATACAACGCTGGTCTTCTCGACAAATCTTAATCGTAAATTTCTCGATTACTCCTTCTTCTTGAAGACGAACCACTCTTTTGCGAACTGTAGATTCTGACAATCCAACCTCGTCAGCTATTTCGTGATAAGGTCTTCTCGAATCTTCTATTAACATTTCAAGAATTCGCTTATCTTTATCGTCAAGATTTTTCATAACCAACTCGATTTGGACGCTTTCCTCTAATCAAAATAATTGAAAAAAAATATTTAATTCTTTCCGTGTTTATTGATTTTTTTATATTTTCAAATTGACCTTTTTATTAAAATTAAAATTTTAAATTTAGAAATTTTTCAGAAGTGGACCAAAAAGCCTCTCGTATTCAACGGCCATACAATGTATACCCGCAGCTTTCGTGGTTTTTTTAATTTCTCGGATAAAAGGTTCAAAATATTCGATGTTGATTTTATCAATTGCTGCGTATTTTGCCTTTTTGTCTTCTTTATTTTCTTTTTCTGCTTTTTTAAGAGAGGTAAGTAGCTCTTTTGGAACAGAGACTCCTGGTATATTAGCATCAAAATACGAAGCGATACCGTACGATTTTAGTGGAAAAAGACCTAATAGTACAGGAATATTGAATTGTTCTAAATCTTTTAAAAATTCTTTTGCCTGATCTACGCTAAACGCCGTTTGAGTTTGAACGAAATCTATTCCTTGTTCTACTTTTCTTCCCACTTTTAGGATTTCTGGTTCTCTCGGGTCGCTATTTGGATTAGCTACGCAACCAAAGTTCATTTGTATTTTTCCTCCTACGATTTCGTTTCCTTCGTAATCCTTCCCTTCATCAATCATTTTTGAAAGCATTTCACAGAATTGCGTGCTATCGATGTCGTAAACTGCTTTCGCTCGTCTATGATCTCCGAGAGCAGTATGATCTCCAGTCAATGTTAATATATTTTTTAATCCTAATACAGCTCCACCTATTACGTCGCCGAACAAAGCTACGCGATTTCGATCTCTTACAGCTATTTGCCATACGGCTTCCATTCCTGCTTTTTCTTGGATCATGTAGC
>Ga0315284_10006264_pt1 | contig 16950 bp, 14 predicted proteins | sample YL17G09_16_MG_FD_203696 | JGI IMG/M metagenome (GOLD analysis project Ga0315284, IMG submission 203696) | Sediment microbial communities from Yellowstone Lake, YNP, Wyoming, USA - YL17G09_16 | ecosystem: Environmental > Aquatic > Freshwater > Lake > Sediment | place: USA: Wyoming | collected...
GCCTCGATCGGCCTGGTGCAAAACGACATCAAGCGCGTGCTGGCCTATTCCACGATCAGCCAGTTGGGTTATATGTTCCTGGCCTGTGGCGTGGGGGCGTTCGGCGCCGGCATCTTCCACCTGATGACCCATGCCTTCTTTAAGGCGCTCTTGTTCCTGGGGGCGGGCAGCGTGATCCATGCGCTCGGTGGCGAACAGGACATGCGCAAGATGGGAGCCTTGCGCCAGAAGATTCCCACTACCTTTTGGACTATGCTGGTCGCAACCCTGGCGATCGCGGGCCTTCCGCCCCTCGCCGGTTTCGTCAGCAAGGATGAGGTTCTCTGGCAGTCGTTCGCCGGACCTTACGGCCACCGTTTGCTTTGGGCCATCGGCTGGATCACGGCGGGGATGACCGCCTTTTACATGTTCCGCCTGCTCTTCCTGACGTTCTTCGGCTCTTCCCGGGTGCCACCCGAGGTTGAGCACCACGTCCACGAATCGCCGGAGACGATGCTCGCGCCGCTGCGTATCCTGGCGGTGCTTTCCATCGTCGGCGGGTTCGTGGGTTGGCCTTACTTGCTGCTGGGGTCGAACCGGCTGGGAAGGTTCCTGGAACCGGTCTTTGAGAACCCCATGGCGGTGCAGGCGCCCGCCTATGCTCACGGTTTCGAATTTGGATTGATGGCGCTTTCGGTGGCGGTCGCCTTGCTGGGGATTTACATCGCCTACGAGATGTACCAGAAACGGCCCGCTCTAGCTGAGCGCGTGGCTGGCGCCTTTGCCTCTGCCCATCGACTCCTCCTCAATAAGTTCTATGTGGACGAGCTTTATGACGCGTTGTTTGTGAATCGCGCCAAGGACCTGGGGAATGCGGCGGCGGCGTTCGATCTGGCGGTCGTGGATGGCGGGGTCAACGGGGTAGGCTGGGCGACGCGGATCGCGGCGGAGCTATCGCGATTGTGGGACCTCTGGGTGATCGACGGGCTGGTCAATGTGATGGGCTTTGGCGTGAAGGTTTTGAGCTATCCCGCGCGCGTCCTCCAGACGGGTCTGGTGCAGAACTATGCGATGTGCATCGTGCTGGGGGTTTTGGCCTTGCTGGCGTACTACTTCGTCCTCTTCTGAGGACGGGGCGGCCTGTGGCGGCGGTCTTGTGTCGCGAGAGCGCCGGTTTTAGCAGATGCTGTTGCAGCGTTCGAGGTAAACAATGCAGTTCTTTCATGACCACATCCTGAGCATCATCCTTTTCACCCCGCTCGCCGGGATGATCCTTCTGCTCTTCATCCCGGGTGAGAACAAGAAGGCGATCCGGTGGTGGGGCAACATCGTGCTGTTCCTTGGTTTTCTGGTTTCGCTGCCGCTGGTGTTCTGGTTTTCGCGAACGGCTCCGGAAGCGCAGTTCAAGTTCTTCGAACAGCACGACTGGATTCCCTCCATCGGTGCGCAATACCTGCTGGGGATCGATGGCATCAGCTTCCTGCTGATCATGCTGACCACCGTGCTGGGCTTCCTGGCGGTGCTGTCCTCCTGGACGGCCATCGAGGAACGAGCCAAAGAGTACTACGCGATGTTCATGCTGCTGCAGACGGGAATGCTCGGCGTGTTCATGTCGCTCGACTTTTTCCTGTTCTACGTCTTCTGGGAAGTGATGCTGGTCCCCATGTACTTCATCATCGGAGTGTGGGGCGGGCCGCGAAAGCTCTACGCGGCCATCAAGTTCTTTCTTTACACGCTGGCCGGTTCCGTCTTGATGCTGCTCGGCATCCTGGCGCTTTACTTCCGTTACGCGACCGATACGGGCGTTTACAGCTTCAATGTGCTGCTCCTGCTCAATCACAGTTTTCCTCTGAACCTGCAGTTCTGGGTTTTCTGGGCGTTCATGATCGCCTTCGCCATCAAGGTGCCGATGTTTCCGTTCCACACCTGGTTGCCCGACGCGCACGTCGAAGCTCCCACGGCCGGTTCCGTCATCCTGGCCGGCGTTCTGCTGAAGATGGGAACCTATGGCTTCGTCCGCTTTTCCTTACCCATGTTGCCGCAGGCGAGTTCTGACACCCGCGTGGTGCGGGTGATGGTGGTGCTTTCGATTATCGCCATCATCTATGGCGCGCTGGTTTCGATGATGCAGCGCGATATGAAGAAGCTGATCGCGTATTCTTCGGTCAGCCACTTGGGATTCTGTACCCTGGGGATCTTTGTGTTGAACCCGCATGGCCTGGCGGGCAGCGTCATCCAGCAGATCAACCACGGGATTTCCACCGGGGCGCTCTTCTTGATTGTCGGGTTGCTCTACGAGCGGCGACACACCCGGGAGATTAAGGAATTCGGCGGGATTTCCAACGTCATGCCGGTCTATGCCACGCTGTTTATGATCGTCATGCTCTCTTCCATCGGTCTGCCGTTGCTGAATGGCTTCATCGGCGAGTTCACCATCCTGCAAGGCGCCTTCGAGGCCAACTGGCACTGGGCGGCCTGGGCGGTGGTCGGGATTGTTCTGGGGGCGGCCTACATGCTCTGGCTCTACCAGCGCACCATGTTCGGTACGTGCGATAACCCCAAGAACCAGGTTCTGAAAGATTTGAACTTCCGCGAGATCATGACCCTGGTGCCGCTGGTGCTGTGGGCCTTCTGGATTGGGTTGTACCCCAAGCCCTTCTTCAGTGTGCTGGAGAAACCGGTGGCGGCGATCGTGGCGCGCGTCAATCCCAACTTCTACAACGCGCCGGCGCTCGCGAACGCGCCGGGGGCACTTTCCCGTAATGCAGTTCCAGGGAAACCGGGCGCCGTTGAACCGGCCATGCCGACTCAGAATCGAGGAGTTGCGCGCTAATGTGGACTGCTTTCTTCACGCGCGGGGACTTCCAGGCGATTAAGCCGGAGATGCTCCTGACGATCTTCGGGCTGGCGATCCTGCTTTTTGATTTTCTCCTCGAGAAAAAGGACAAAACGCTCAACGCCGTGCTGGCGCTGATTGGCCTGGGATTCGCTGCGGTCCAACTTATCCTCTTCTGGCCCATGCTGGCCGGGCAAGCTCCCTACCAGGGTTTTTCGCAGACCTTCACCCTGGATACCTTTGCCCTGTATCTCAAGCTCCTGATCGTACTGGCCACGGCGCTGGTGGTGCTGATTTCCGTGAAATATCTGGAAATTGAAGAGGCGCATTTCGGCGAGTATTACGCCCTGCTGCTCTTCTCGGCCGTGGGAATGATGCTGCTGGCCTCCGGCAGCGATCTGATCATCTTGTTTGTCGCCCTCGAACTGATGGCGCTGTGTGAATATGTCTTGACTGGATTCTTGCGTGCTGACCGTCGGTCGAATGAGGCCGCCGTCAAGTTCTTCCTCCTGGGAGCTTTTTCCTCGGGTCTGCTGTTGTACGGCATGTCGTTGCTTTACGGGATTGGCGGCTCCACCAAGCTGGCGGTGATCGCGCAGCACCTCTCCGAGCGGTCGTCACCCGATCCACTCGCCTGGCTGGCCTTGATTACCCTGCTGGCGGGGCTTTATTTCAAGGTAGCGGCGGTGCCTTTCCATCAGTGGACGCCGGATGCGTATGAGGGTGCCCCGACCTCGATTACGGCGTTCCTTTCGGTGGCGCCCAAGGTGGCTTCGTTTGCGCTTTTCATCCGGCTTTTGCTGGCAAGCCTCTGGCCCCTGCGCGCCGAGTGGCAGGTCCTGACCATTGGGGTGGCGATTGCCACGATGACGCTGGGGAACCTGGCGGCCATCACCCAGACGAACCTCAAGCGGTTTTTCGCGTACTCCACCATCGCCCACGTGGGTTATCTGTTACTCGGCTTGGTGGCGACGGCGGACGCCAACCCCAACGGTCTGGTGGCGGTGATGATCTATCTGCTGGTTTACGCCTTCATGAACCTCGGCGCGTTCGCCGTCATCATTCTGCTGCATCGCCGGCAATTGGTGGGCGAGGAAATCGATGACCTGTCGGGGTTGATGGGCCGCGCCCCGGGTCCCGCCATCCTGATGCTCATCTTTTTGCTCTCGCTGGCGGGGATTCCTCCTACGGCGGGCTTCATCGGAAAGTACTGGATATTCCTGTCGCTCATCCAGACGCGGCATTACGTGCTGGCGGTTCTGGCCGTGGCCTATTCGGTGGTGGCGTTGTACTACTACTTCCGACTCGTGGTGGCCATGTTCATGAAGAAGACGGCGGAGACAACCCCCCTGGCTTTCAGCCCCGGCATCTCCGTGGCGCTGGGAGTGACGGCGGGCATGACGCTGCTGATTGGGATTTATCCGGAACCCTTCATCGTGTTGGCGCGCGAGGCGATCCGGCCCTTCTTCCTGTAGGCGGGAGGAATGATGGCCTTCGGAGGAGTAAAGGACTCCAAGCTGTGGGCCCAGATTGGGTTCTACACGAGCCTGGGTTTCATCCTGCCCGCCGGCGCAATGGTGGGGTACGGGATTGGCTGGCTGGCTGACCGTTGGCTCCATACGGCCCCGGTAGTAGCGATTGTCCTGGCGTTCTTGGGCGGGGCGGGAGGGTTTATTGAAGTCTTGCGGATTCTGACTCGAGCGGAAAAAGATGCCGACAGAGATAATTCCGGAACTGGCGCGAGCTGAAGCGCGCTTGCCCTGGTGGATGGCGGGCTGCACCGTGCTGGGCGTGCTGGTGGCGCTGGTGGGGGCCGGGAGGCGGTTCGCGGCGGGCTTGGCGTTCGGCGGCGCGCTGGCGATACTCAGCTACTATTGGCTCCACCAGATCGTCGCAGCCCTTTTCGCGACGGCACGGCCTCGCCTTCGTACGTTTGATGTGCTAAAGTTTGTGGTTCGCTTTCCGCTGGCGTTTGCGGCAGTCTACCTCTTTTACCGGACGGGGTGGCTGCCCTTTACGGCTGTTCTGGCGGGGTTGTTTGTGCCCTGTGTCGGCGTACTCGTTGAGTGTGTTCTCCAAATCAGCCAGGGCTGGCGGTGCCACGAGGAGGGGTGACGGGCAAGAGAGATCTATGGAACACGAAATCTGGTTTACCGCAATTCTGAATAAGTTGCTGGGCGGCACGGTGACGTCGCTGCTGGTCAAGCTTGGATTTCCGCCCGCGAATCCGGCCCATCCCATTCCCGACTACGTGGCGATGGAACTCCTGGTCATCCTGCTGTTGATCGTGGGGCTGGGCCTGCTGCGGCGTCGTCTTTCGGTGGAGCAGCCGGGGAAGTTCCAGCAGATCATGGAAGAGGTGCTGCGATTCATTCAAAACATGGCGGATGAGATTATCGGGCACGACGGCCGGCGCTACGTCGCCATGCTGGGAACGCTGGGCCTTTTTATCGTGCTCTGCAACCTCTTGGGGCTGGTTCCCACGCTGAAGACACCCACGGGTCATGTCCAGGTGACCTTGGGTTGTGCCGTGGCCGGGTTTCTCTATTACAACTTCCATGGGTTTCGCGAACTTGGGATTGGGGGCTATTTGCGGCACATGTGCGGGCCTATGCTCGCGATTGCCATCCTCATGTTTCCGATCGAAGTGGTGGGGAACGTGGGCCGCTTGCTCTCGCTCAGCGTCCGTCTTTACGCCAACATGATGGTGGGTGATCTTCTCGAGCAGGTTTTCGGGGGGTTGGTTCCCATTCTTGTTCCTGTGGTTTTCATGGCTTTGCACGTATTTGTGTCGTTGCTGCAAGCCTACATATTCATGCTCCTGCCCGCGGTTTACCTCAGCATGGCGGTGTCGGAGGAGCACTGATTTTGGTAGGGGAGGGCTCTGCCCTCCCGCGGGCGGCCTGAGGCCGCCCCTACCGTTGCAAGCGTCGCCAGTGTGAGTCCCGGTCGTAGGAGAGTGGTCGGGAAACCACCTCCTGGCGAATTTCATAGCGGGTGTGTTCCGAGCGGTCGGAGCGGACCTGAAGGAGGAAGGAAATGGGACGTAATGTGGCGTTGTTCTTGACGGCGGTGGCTGGGCTGTTGCTGGCTTCGCCGGTCTTTGCCCAGGAAGCGGCGGTACAAGGGGGCGCATCCACGGTCAACTGGGTGGCGATCACCTCGGGCTTTGCCATGGCGATCGCTTCGGCGGCCTGCGGGTATGCCCAGTCGAAAGCTACGGCGGCAGCCTGCGAGGGCTTGGCTCGCAACCCCGGCGCTCGGCCGGGTATTCAGTTTGCGCTCATCCTGTCGCTGGTGCTGATCGAGTCGATGGCGCTCTATACTTTCGCCGTCATTTTTGCTAAAGTGCGCTAAATATGCGCCAGTTCGGACCGGGGGAGGCTGCGGCCTCCCCCTTTGTATTTCTGGTAGGGGAGGGGCCTTGCGCCCCTCCCGCTGTTCCGCCGTAGAGACGTTCCGGTGGAACGTCTCTTGTCATGGAGACGGCCCGCCGGGCCGTCTCTACAGGCGCAGGGCGGGAGCACCATGGAGGTGCTCCCCTACGAGCACGCTACGGTGCGCGGAGGTTAAGGCAGCGGAATTCCCGCCAAGTTGGCGATCCTGAGCAGTTGGTTTGGATAAAGCCCGAGGTAGAAGATTCCTATTACGCTGAAGACGAGTGCCGCCCGCAAGGGCCAAGGCAGGGCAGTGACCAATACTTCCGTTTTTCCTTCCCGCATATACATCACCACAACCAACCTCAAGTAGTAGTAGACGGCGACCACGCTATTGAGAAGGGCCAGCGCCGTGAGCCCCACCAGGTGGGAGTGGATGGCCGCGCGGAAAACGTAGAACTTGGCGAAGAAGCCGGCGGTGGCCGGAATTCCAGCCAGCGAAAGCAACAAAACCGACAGGCAGGCTGCCACCGCGGGACGCTCCCGACCGAGTCCGGTGTAATCGTCGATACGGGTTCGGCGCTCGCCGCTGCCGGCCAGGTGGGCCAGCAGGAGGAAGGCTCCCACGTTCATCAAAGCATAAGAAGCAAGATAGAAGAGTACCGACGAAGTCCCTTGCGTGCCCCCGGCTGCAATTCCGACCAGGATATAGCCTGCGTGGGCGATCGAAGAATAGGCCAGCATCCTCTTCGCGTTGTCTTGGGCCAGCGCGGCGAGGTTGCCGAGGGTCATCGTCAGCGCGGCGGAAATCCAAATCACCCAAAAGGCCAGTGAACCCGCAGATACCATGCCGCCCAGGAATATGCGCAGCAGGATGGCAAAGGCTGCCGCCTTGGGTCCCACCGAGAGAAAGGCGGTGACCACCCCGGGCGCCCCCTGGTAAACGTCCGGCGTCCAGACGTGGAACGGCACCGACGAGACTTTGAAGGCGAGCCCGACGAACATCAGGATCAGGGCCACGTTGGCGAGCGGTGTCCACGCGGAAGGACCGGCAAGACGTTCGCTCAGTACCAATAAATTGGTGGTCCCGGTCAATCCGTACATGAAGGCCACCCCGTACAGGAAAAATGCCGTGGCGAAGGAGCCGAGCAGGAAATACTTCAGCGAGGCTTCGTTGCCTGGCACGTCGGTTCGTTTGATTCCCGCCAACACGTAAGTGGAAAGCGAGGAGATTTCGAGACCGAGAAAGATCAGGATGAGTTCTGTCGAGATGGCCATGAAGCACATGCCGACGGTGCCTAGCAGCAGCAACGCGCAGAACTCGCCGCAGTTGAGGTGGTCACGCTCCAGGTAATCCAGTGACCCCAGCAGCGTCAGGGCGGCCACCAACAGAAACAGGAAGGTGAAAAACAGGCCGAAGCCATCCGCCGCAATGTTGCCACCGAAGGCGAGCCCGGGGCTGAGACTGGTGGCAATCGCCGCGCCCGCGCCGGCGGCGATACCCAGAAGAGAGAGCCAACCGAGCGCACGTTTTCGCCCCGCCGGCAGGAAGGGCTCCAACAACATGACGAGCACGGCGAAGCCGGTGAGGATGATTTCCGGCAGGATGCGAAGGATGTCGGCAGGCTGAACGATATTCATCGGCTCCTTTCCCGGGTGACCGCCGGTGCGTTCAGCGTCCAGCGGGTGGCCCCCGGTTCGACGCGTTGAATCACGGCGTTGACCCCCGCGTCCAGACGCCGCAGGAAAGGCTGCGGATAGATTCCCATCAGCAGGATGACCAGCACCACGACAGTCAGGATGATCTTTTCCCGCAAGTTGCAGTCCAAAAGGCTGCGGTTGCGCTCGCTGCTGACTTCACCCAGAAAGACCCGCTGGTACATCCAAAGCAGATAGACGGCGGAGAGAATCACTCCCACGGCGGCCAAGGCCGAGTAATAAGGGTGCAGGCGGAACACCCCGACAATAATCAGGAACTCTCCTACAAACCCGTTGGTCAGTGGGAGGCCCAAAGAAGAAAGGGTCACGATCATGAAGAAGGTGCCGAGAATCGGCAGCGGTGTGGCCAAGCCTCCGAACTCGGAGATCAAGCGGGTGTGGCGCCGATCGTAGAGCATGCCCACCAGAATGAATAACGCGCCCGTCGAGACGCCGTGACTGCACATCTGATAGATCGATCCCTCCATGGCGGTGGCATTGAAGGCAAAAATTCCGAGCACCACAAAACCCATGTGGGCCACCGAGGAATAGGCGACCAGTTTCTTCAGGTCGGGCTGCACCATGGCCACCAGGGCGCCATAGATGATTCCAATAATGGCCAGGATGCTGATGACGGGAGCGAACTCCCACGCGGCCCGCGGGAATAGCGGCAAACAGAATCGCAACAAACCGTAAGTGCCCATCTTCAGCAGCACGCCGGCCAGGATCACGGACCCGGCTGTCGGTGCTTCCACGTGCGCATCGGGCAACCATGTGTGAAATGGGAACAACGGAACCTTGATAGCAAACGCGATGAAGAAGGCCAGAAAGAGCCACTTTTCGACACGGGGTGACAGCACGAGGGCGCCGCGTGACAGTTGCTGGAGAATCACCTGAAGGTCAAACGTCCCCGTCAGGTCGTAGAGGTAAAGGATGCCGACCAGCATCAGCGCCGAGCCGATCATCGTGTAGAGAATGAACTTGATGGACGCATACACGCGCCGCTCATGTCCCCAGACGCCGATGAGGAAATACATGGGGAGCAGCATCACTTCCCAGAACACGAAGAACAGGAACAGGTCCAGGGAGACGAAGACGCCGATCATGCCGGTCTCGAGCGCCAGAAGGAAAACGAAGAACCCCTTGACGTAGCTGGTGATGCTGCGCCAGGAAGCGAGTATGCCGAGCGGGGTGAGAAATGCCGTCAGGAGGATCAACAGCACGCTCAGGCCATCCACGCCCAGGTGGTAGCTGATGGGCGGCGTATTGATCCAGGGATGAAGCTCGATGAATCGCATGCCTGGCCCACCGGGGCCATAGTCGAAAAAGAGCTTCAGGGTCAGGACGAAGGTAAGCAATGAAACGCCCAGCGCCAGCCAGCGGATGGCGCGAAGGGCATTGCGGGGAAGCAAGGCCAGCACGACCGCTCCCGCCAGCGGCAGGAACGTGAGAACCGTCAGAGCATGATGAAGCAACCAAGTCATCGAAAAGCCGATCGCGAAATGAGTTTCTCAAACCCGATCTAACTAAGCCAGAGCACGTACCCCAGCCACAGCACGGCACCCAGCAGTATCCAGGCCGCGTAGCTCCGGACATAGCCGGACTGCATGCGGCGCAGTACATTGCCGACGCTCACCGCGCCGCTGGCCGTACCTTCCACCATCATGCCGTCGATGGCCCCGGCATCCAGGCCGCGCCAGAGGATCTTGTCCGAGCCCCAGCGGATCGGCCGGACGATTAACCAGTTGTATATCTCGTCCACATAGTATTTGTTGATCAGCACCCGGTACGCCAGGCGGAACCGCTCGGCCAGGTGCCGGGGCAGTTCCGGCGTTTTCAGGTAGAACCAGTACGCCAGCAGAATGCCGACGGCCACCACCAGCAACGACATTCCCATCACCAGCAGGCCGGCATGCCCCTCCGTGCTATGAGCCGGTGCGGCTGAGGACAGCAGGCCTTCCGCCGGGCCGAAAACTGGTTCGAGATACCGGACGAACCACGGGGCTCCGGGCAAGTTAACATAGCCGGCGATGACCGAGAAAACGGCCAGCACCATGAACGGCGCCGTCATTTTTCGACCGCTCTCGTGCACCTGCTGCGCGGCCTGAGGGGCGAGACGAGACGAGCCGTGAAATGTCAGGAAAAGCGCGCGAAACATGTAGAAAGCCGTCAAGCCTGCCGTAAGCGTGGCCAGCCAAAAAATCCACGGCTTACCCAGCGGTGCCTCGAAAGCGCCGAGTAGAATCTCATCTTTACTGAAGAAACCCGAAAATCCGGGGATGCCGCTGATGGCGAGCGTGGCGATGAGGAATGTCCCGTAAGTCGTGCCCATCTTGTGGCGCAGCCCACCCATCTTTTGCATGTCGAGCTCACCGCTTAGAGCATGCATCACGCTGCCGGCGGTGAGGAAGAGCAACGACTTGAAGAAGGCGTGCGTCATCAGATGGAAAATGCCGGCGGCAAACACTCCCACCCCGCAACCAACAAACATGTAGCCGAGCTGGCTGATGGTGGAATAGGCCAGCAGGCGCTTCAGATCATTCTGGGTGAGGGCAATGGTGGCCGCAAATAGGGCCGTGAGGCAGCCGATGCCGCCGACGATTTCCAGCGCGAGCGGAGCATGGGCGAAGAGGAGGCTCGAACGTGCCACCAGGTAAACGCCCGCCGTCACCATGGTGGCGGCGTGGATCAGCGCACTGACAGGCGTGGGACCTTCCATGGCATCGGGCAGCCAAACGAAGAGAGGAATCTGCGCCGACTTCCCGACGGCGCCCATGAACAGCAGGATGGCGATAGCCGTCAGCGTCCCTTCCATCTGTCCCGCCGGGAGCGCCTGGAGGCTGGCAGATACGTCGCCAAAATCCAGCGAGCCAAAAGTCCAGAAAAGGAGCGCCAGACCGACGGTGAATCCCGCGTCCCCCGTGCGCGTGACAATGAAAGCCTTCTTGCCGGCATCGGCCGCCGAGCGCTTGCGGAAATAGAAGCCGATCAGCAGGTAGGAACAGAGCCCGACGCCTTCCCAGCCTACGAACAGTAACGGATAATTCGCCGCCGTCACCAGCGTCAGCATCATGAAGAGAAATAAGTTCAGGTAAGAGAAGAAGCGGTAGTAGCCGCCCTCATGTTCCATGTAACCGCGCGCATAGAGGTGAATCAGAAAGGCGACCACGGTGACGGTGACCGTCATGACGAGCGTCAGGCGGTCGTAATAAAGGGCGAAGTCGGCACGCAGGCTGCCCGCCTCAATCCACGTAAAGTACCGGTGGACGAACGCCGAGGGTTCCGGCGTGAGATGCGAAAACGTCCACGCCGCCGCTAGTGCCGAGACCATGGAAAGGCCGGCGGCGCCGCAACCGAGCCAGGAAACCTGCGCTTGGGAAAAACGACGGCCGAAGACGCCGTTAAGCGCGGCCGCGGCGAGAGGCGGGAGTAGAATGAGCAGGAGTAGAACTTCCATGGTCATATATTCGTCAAAAGCACCCGCTAAGACTAAAGCTTCATCGAGTCCAGATCGTCAATGCTGAGCGATTCATGGTTTCGGTACAGCGCGATGATAATCGCCAGGCCCACCGCGGCCTCCGCCGCGGCGACGACAATTACAAAGAAAACGAGGATCTGGCCATCCGCCCGGCCGAGATGGCGCGCAAAAGCGATAAAGGCCAGGTTCACGGCGTTCAGCATCAGTTCAATGCACATGAAGATCGTGATCACGTTTCGCCGGATGAGGAAACCCGCCACCCCGAGGGCGAAGAGAATTGCGCTGAGCGCCAGATAATGAGACAGAGGAACCATACGTCAAACCTGCTTCTTGGCCAGGACCACGGCCCCGACCACCGCCACCAGGATCAAAATGGACGTGACTTCAAACGGCAGCACGTAGCTCTCGAACAGCAGATGGCCAATGGCGCTGGGCCCGCCGTCCACACCGACTGCGGAAGTGGTGCTGGCCGGCGGGAACTGCCGCCAAATCACGAACAGCATTTCCGCCAGGAGCGCGACAATCAAGGGGACACCCAGCCAGCGCGCCAGGCGGCTGCGGTCGACGGGTTCTTCGCGGCCCGCGTTCAGCAACATGATAACGAGCACAAACAGAACCATGATGGCGCCGGCGTAGACGATCACCTGAATAACGGCCATGAATTGGGCATCCAGCAGCAGGTACACAACCGCCAGGGCGCAGAGGACGACGATCAACGAAAGCGCGCTATAGACCGGTGTCCGCTGCAGGATGACATTCAGCGCCGCCAAAATTGCCAACGCCGCGACGAGGTAGAAAATGATCACCATAGATCAAGCATTCTGCCAGGTCACCACGAGTCCCGTGACCAGGATGTTCAACAAACTTAGCGGTACCAGAAATTTCCAACCGAAGCTCATGAGTTGGTCGTACCGAAAACGTGGGATGGTGCCGCGAATCCAGATATATACGAAAAGGAAAGAGAGAACTTTCAGCCCAAACCAGAAGACCGAAAGGAGCACCCGCACCGGTACCGGTCCAAAAGACGGCCCCAGCCAGCCGCCAAAGAACAACAGCGTCGCCAGGCAGGAAACCGTGACCATGTTGGTGTACTCGCCGATGTAGAAGGAGGCAAATTTGAAGCTGGTGTATTCGGTGTGGAACCCGGCGACGATCTCACTTTCTCCTTCCGGCAGGTCGAAGGGCAGGCGGTTGGTCTCGGCCACGGCGGAGATAATGTAAACGAGGAATCCCACCGGTTGCACGAAAACGTTCCAGTGGGGCAGGAACGCCGGCAGACCGTCCAGTTTCCAGAAGCCGCGTTGCTGATCCACGATGCCGTGCAGGCTCAAAGTCCCCGAGAGCATGAGGACGCCGATGATGGCCATCCCCAACGATAGTTCGTAACTGATCATCTGCGCGGAGGAGCGCAAACCTCCGAAGAGTGGGTACTTGCTGTTCGAGGACCATCCTGCCAGCACGATGCCGTAGACGCCGAGCGAGGTCACGGCAAAAATAAAAAGCAGCCCCACGTCCGGGTTGGCAATCTGGAGATTGACCGTATGCCCTCGGAAAGTGAAAGACTCGCCGAAAGGAATGACGGCGATGGGCAGCAGGGCAATCGACAGGGTCAGAAATGGTGCCAGCAAGTAGACAAAGCGATCAGCCTCGGCTACGAAGAAGTCCTCTTTGAAGAAAATCTTCAAGCCGTCGGCGACTGGCTGCAGGAGGCCGTGCGGACCCACCAGGTAGGGTCCCCAGCGGGACTGGATGCGAGCCACGACTTTCCGTTCCAGCCAGACCGCATAGGCCACGACGGTCAGCAACACCACCAGGACCACCGGAATCTTCACCAAGGTCGCGAGCAGCGAAAAGTGTGTGTCAAAAAATGTGGCCATAGGGTTTCTTGGCTTCGTCCACCGAATTCAGCGCCCCACTATAGCGGCTGACCGTGCCTGACGTAAAGAGCGAGTCACGCGACGAGAAAACCAGGTCGGGACGTTGCCGTGGCGGCGGTGTTCCCTGCGGCTGCGTGCCCACTGCCTGGCCAATCAGAAGGCTTGGCAGCGCGATGGCGTAGCCCGGCACGTGCGCGATGATTTCCCGTAAGACGTCGTCCGCCGAATGATAGGGCCAACTCTGGCCGAAGAGGCGGGCCAACGTCAGCAGAATTTCCAGGTCACTTCGCGTGCCGACCTTGCGCATGGTTTGCTTCAGCGTTTGCACCTGGCCGCAAGTGTTTGTGACCGTTCCCGATTTCTCGGCAAAGCTGGTGGCGGGAAGCACCACGTGAGCGGCCGCCGTCGTCTCCGTGGGGAAGAGTTCGGTGACCAGCAGAAAGTCAAGCTTGCGCAGAGTCTCCGGGGGGAGTTTGAAGGCCTTGACGGGATTCGAACCGACGACGATCAAGCCTTTGATTTCGTCGGAATCAATGCCAGCCATAATCTCGCGGATGTTGCGTCCCGGGGTTTCCGAAAGCTTTGTTCTCCAGAATGACTCGAAGTGTTGCCGGACGGCAGCCTCCGCCAGGGGCTGATAACCGGGCAGAACACCGGGCAACAGCCCCATGTCAGCAGCGCCGCGAGAATTGACATAGTCGCCGAGGGCCACAAAACGCGTGCGTCCCGGCAGCGTCAGAGCCCAGCGAACAAGGTCGCTAATTGACTGGCCTTGAATTTCGTCCCCGAAAATGACGACCGTATCAGTTTCTCTCCGAAGTTTATCGCCGAACTCCGCGAGGGCCTTTTCGCCGCCGTCCACAAGGTTGGCCGCAGGCATTTCAATTCCCGCCAGGGCACGCACGGCGGCCGTCTCGCCGGCCGGCTGCAGTTTCAGATAGAGGTGAGCTTGGCGCCGCAGTTTAATCTCGGAACTGTTCAAGATGTACAAGCGCGCGCCGTGCTGGCGAACGGCTTGGCGGATCTGGTATGCCAACAACGGATGTTGATGGGTCGGGTCGTTGCCGATCAGCAGAACACTGGAGGCTTCGAACACATCCTGCATCGTGGCGTAATGATCGCACGCGTCGGCCTGGGTGAGGGCTGCCACTAGAGACGAGCAATCAGCGGTGCGGTGATGGTCCACATGGTTGGTGCCCAGCACCGTGCGCGCGAACCGCTGGAGGAGATAATTCTCTTCATTCGTGGTGCGATTCGAGCCGATGACTGCGAGTGATTCGGGCCCGTGGTGGGCCAGTATTTCCTTCAGCCGCTCGACACTCAGCGTTAACGCTTCTTCCCAGGTGCCGGCCTGCTGGGTCCCATTCTTGCGAAGCAGTGGTGCCCTCAGGCGTTCTTCACTGTTCACAAAATCCCAACCGAACCGGCCTTTCACGCAAAGGAACTCACCATTGATGCCAGCGTGGTCGCGGTTGTTGGCACGGATAATCTGGTTGTTGCGGATTCCAAGAGTAGTTTTGCAGCCGTCGCCACAGTGGTTGCAGATCGTGCCGGCGTAAGTCAGTTCCCAGGGCCGTGTCTGGTAACGGTAAGTTCCGCTGGTGAGCGCGCCGACCGGGCAGATGTCAATGCACATGCCGCACTCTTCGCACTCCAAGTGCTCGTCGCGGTTGGGAATAATCAGGCTATGTGCGCCCCGGGATCCGATGCCGTAGGCGTTGACGTCCATCCCCTCGTCACAGACGCGGATGCAGCGATAGCAGAGGATGCAGCGCGGGCGATCGTAATAAACCAGGTTCGAGAACTTCTGCTCATCGCGATGCAGCTTACTCTCCAGGAAGCGTGACTCTGCGGCGCCGTAACGGAAGACGGCGTCCTGAAGCTCACACTCGCCGCCCTTGTCACAGACGGGGCAGTCGAGCGGGTGATTGGTGAGCACGAATTCGAGCATGGCCTTGCGGGCGTTCGCCACTTCTTCCGTCTGGGTGTACACGACCATGCCGTTGGCCGCGACGGTGGTGCAGGCGGTTTGGAGTTTGGGCATCTTCTCGATGGCGACCACGCACATGCGGCAGGCGCCTTGCAGGGACAGGCCGGGGTAATAGCAGAACGAGGGGATTTCAATCCCTACCTGCCGGGCCGCTTCAATCAGCAGCGTACCTGCCGGCACCGTAACGGATTTGCCATCGATCGTGAGAGTGACCGATTCCGCCATAACTCTTGGGGGTCAGAGGCTAGGAAAACCACCTTGGCTCTGTCCTGACCCCTGACTCCTAGTCCCTACGCATAGGGGCACGTGCCTCGTTTCAAGTGCTCCTCGAACTCCTGCCGGAACTTCTTCAAGATACTGATGGTCGGCAAGGCGGCGGCATCGCCCAGTGGGCAGAGCGTTTTGCCCAGCATGTTGTAAGAAGCGTCGAGTGCCGTATCGAGATCCTCCGGCAAGCCTGCCCCGCCGTGAAACCTTTCGAGGAGCGATTTCAGCCACGCAGTGCCTTCGCGGCAAGGAATGCACCAGCCGCAGGACTCGTGGGCGTAGAACTTCATGATGCGGTGGGCGACCTTCACCATACAGGTCTCTTCGTCAATGACCACCACGCCGCCCGAGCCCAGCATCGAGCCAATCTTCGCGAGGGAATCGTACTCCATCGGGACATCGATCTCCTCCGCCGTGAGCACGGGGCAAGAAGATCCGCCGGGGATCACGCTCTTGAGCTTTTTCCCGCCCGGCACGCCGCCGCCAACTTCTTCAATCATGCGCCGCAGGGGAAAACCCATCGGCAGTTCATAGACGCCGGGCCGCTGAATGTGACCGCTCAAGCAGAACAATCGCGTGCCCCCGTTCTTCGGGGTCCCGAGGCCTGCGAACCACGCTGCCCCCTTAAGAATGATATGGGGCACACTGCAGAGCGTTTCGACGTTGTTGACGACGGTGGGCCCGCCGTAGAGGCCGACCACGGCTGGAAATGGCGGCTTGATGCGGGGATACCCGCGCAGGCCTTCGAGCGAATTCAGGAGCGCCGTCTCTTCGCCGCACTCGTACGCCCCGGCGCCGGTGTGGGTCGAGAGGTCGAAATCGAAGCCTGAGCCCAGGATGTTCTTGCCGAGATAGCCGCGCGCATAGGCCTCGATGATAGCCCGGTCCATGATCTCCAAAAGGTAACGATATTCACCGCGGATATAGACATAACCCTGGTGCGCCTGAATCGCGTGGCCGGCAATGATGATCCCCTCAATTAACTGGTGAGGGTCATATTCCATCAGGGGACGGTCTTTGCAGGTTCCGGGCTCACTCTCGTCTGCGTTGCACACCACATATTTGGGCTGGCGTGATTGCTTGGGGACAAAGCTCCACTTGGCGCCGGTGTTGAAGCCGGCCCCGCCCCGCCCGCGGAGCCCGGAATTCTTGACCTCCGCGATGACATCGTCCGGATTCATCCCCAGGGCCTGCTTCAGTGCCTGGTAGCCCTCATGCTGAAGGTAGACCTCCAGGGAGGTGCTGTTCGGTATCCCGAACCGCCCGCTGATGACCTTGACTTCCAGCGGACTGCCTGCCATCGGGTTTTGATAGTCTGACATAGCGAGCCAACTACAAGTGACCAGTGATAAGCGACGCGTGACAAGCGAGGTTCTTAGCCGTCACTTGTCACCGTTCTTCAGCTTTTCGAGCAGCGCGTCCAATTTCTCCGGTGTCAGGTTTTCGTA
>Ga0315284_10006265_pt1 | contig 16949 bp, 19 predicted proteins | sample YL17G09_16_MG_FD_203696 | JGI IMG/M metagenome (GOLD analysis project Ga0315284, IMG submission 203696) | Sediment microbial communities from Yellowstone Lake, YNP, Wyoming, USA - YL17G09_16 | ecosystem: Environmental > Aquatic > Freshwater > Lake > Sediment | place: USA: Wyoming | collected...
CTGAGTGCTCTCGTACTCATTTTTGCTTTAACCAGCTGCACGTCCAAGCCTGAACAAAGCCTGCTGAAAAGCTATTTCCACACCATCATGCTGAACGACGTAACGACCATGTCCACCATGGCCCTGGAGCCGATGATGATCGAAGCCGAAAGCTGGAAGATCACCTCCGCCACGCCGGACAAGCTCGAGGAGGCCTATCTGCCCGGCCTGAACAAGACGGAGATGGAGCTGAAGAAAAAAATGGAAGAACATGTCGGCCCCACTCTGGATGCCAAGGACCAATTGGACAACGCCAACGACGAGCTGAGATTCAACCGGTCGGCGGCCATGAAGAAACGGGTGGCCGACCTCCAGGCTGCCTATGACAAAATATTCGAAGAGCATAAGCAGCTCCAGAAGGACTACAATGACGCCCATGGGGCCGCCGTTCAGGAAGAGAACATCACCAAGTTTTCCCTGGGCGCCGGTGATATCAGCAACGCCCGCGACTTGACAGGCCAGGTCCATTCCAAACAGGTGGAAGTGGCGGCCACCAAAGGCGGCCAAGCCAAGAACTACCGGTTCTATATCCGGCAGTATGTCCTCAAAGACGTCGCGGCCAACATCCCCTACCGCGGGAGATGGATCATCACTCGGATCGAACCGATCCTCTGATATTGACTCTTTTCTGTCCGTCGATTATAAAGTAGAATCTTTTTGTCCGTTGGGCCGTTAGCTCAGTGGTAGAGCACCGCCCTTTTAAGGCGGGTGTCGCTGGTTCGAGCCCAGCACGGCTCATCCTCATTAGCCCCTGTCGTCTAGTCTGGTCCAGGACATCGCCCTTTCAAGGCGGCAACACGGGTTCAAATCCCGTCGGGGGCGCTTTCCTCTTGCTCTTGGCTCTTCCGCCGGCGTTTTTTCCACAGCTTAAAGACCAGGGCGGCCGGAGTTTGGTAGAAGGCGATATTGACCGGCGAAAAAATGAGCCAGTAGAGGTTGAAATTGACTACGGTCAACCAGATTGAAAAAGCCAGCCCGGCGGCCGACAGAAGCGCGGCCGAGGCCAGCCATAAAATGGATACGGTTTTACTCATCGGCCTTCAAGGATGTTCGCGGAAGTATTCGATAACGCGCTGGGCCGCTTCTTCCTGGCCGGGAGGCACGGGCACCCGAACGGAATAGCTGGCCATGGCCCGGCCGGAGGGGGCGCTGTAGCCGAATTCAATGAGCGCCGGCCGGCCCGGCCGGAATTTTACTCCCTCCAGGGTGGAGCCCAGGGAGCCCCAGGCGTGAAGCTGTTTGTTGAGCAGCACGGCGGTGGGGGTGATAAAGGCTTCTCCTTTGGCTTTGCGGTTCTGCCAGTAGATGAAGCGGGAGGAGAGGAACACGGTCAAACGCAGAATAATGATCAACCCGATCATAATCAGCAGGACGATGAAGCCCGCCTTCCGGTCCATCAGGAAAAAGAGGAGGCCGAAAAAAACGGCAAAGGCGGAGATGACGAAGAACAGGCCCATTTTGTTCTTCTTGTCCTCGTTGTAATCTTTCCGGACGTAGTCCCGCCACAGGTCGGGACTGTAAGTCCAGTGGATGAGAACGTTTTGGCCGGAGATGACGCTGTCCCACTGCCGGGCCAGCTTGCCGTAAACAAAGAATGTGGCCAGACCGGCCACCGTAATCAGAACGCCGAAGGCGGCCAGGGCGAACCCGCCCTTCATGCCCTCCACCCACCCCAACTTCATGGGGACCAGGATGAGGAACAACCCCAGGCCACTGATGATCCAGGAAAGTCGGGCCATTTTGCGCTTGGGGTTGGCCATGGCCGGCTTCAGGACGCCCGGCGGCTGATGATTTCCAGGTTCTCCATGCCGTTTATCTCGATTTCATTGACATACTTTTGGAAGACAGGCTCTTCTTTTTTCTTAAGCTCTTCCCAGGGCATGGACTCTATGGTCTGCTGGCCATATTTTCGGAAGAGGTCCCGGCTGGTCATCCGGTTGATGAGCTCATCCCAAAAGCTGTTCTCCACGAAATCCTCAATGAAGAGGCTGATGTCCTCGGCCTGGCTGAATTCCTGAGAGGGATAGACTTCCCCCGTCTCCTCATCCATGTCCATGGCCGAGGACAGGCCGAAGTCCTTGGCTTGGGAGAAAATATAGCTCTCCAGGGCATCGAATCTTTCCAGCGGCTGGTCGGACCGGAAGTTGTTAACCAGGTGGTTGCCCAGATAGACAAGCTTCGCCAGGTCTTCATACTGTTGCGGAGTCAATTTGATTTCTCTGACCATGGTTCACCCTCTGTTTTAAGTCCGCGGGAATTATATCACGATCCGGCCGGCCAAGTGGTGGTCAGCCGGGCCGTTTCCCGGCCGTCCTTTTCGCGCACAAGAGAGTGGCCCAGGCGGAGGGGTTCTTCCTCTGACAAAAATCCGGCCCGGGCGATAATTGTATCGCCCAGGACGATTTCGGAGCGAAAGGCAATTTCCAAATCGGACACCCGGCGTTTCTCCCAGATCGGGGCTGGAACCGCTTCCAGCCCAAGCTCGATGGTCTTCACGAAATTGACATGCCGGTTGAGGTCCAGGTCGCTGCGACGAACCTCCAGGAGGCGGCTCACCGCCGTTTTCTCCGGAGGCGGGATTTTGTCGAACGGATCGGCCAGGGCGCGGCCCGGACATTTCACGTGCAGCTGGGCGATGAAGTCGGGCAGGAGCGCAGGCTTTTTTGTCCCCAGGTCGACGACCATCCAGGAGCTGGTGGCCACGGCCAGCTCCCGGCCGCCCGTGTCCAGAATCCGGAATTCTCGCAGGGCGAACTGGCCCGAGACGGCCGAAGGCCAGGTCTCCACGGTGAGGTCCTGGCCCCAGCGGGGATAGTCCGCCACCCGGACATGAAAGCGGGAGAGGACCCAGGTCAGGTTTCTGGCCAGAAGCGCATCGCGACCCATCCCCAGCGCCTGGGCGTGGGCCACCGCCGATTCCTGGAGGAAGTTGCACAGCGCCGCAAGGCGCAACCGCCACAGGTCGTCCATGTCTTGGCTCCGGACCCGGAAGGTCTCTCGCCAAACGATCAGACTGTCATCCACAGCGGCGCTCCTTTCCGACGGCGGTCGTTTATCAGCGGAATCTTCATTTTCGGGTTTCACCGGCGCGCCGTCAAGGAGGAATGATTGATTATTTTGATGTTCCTTGTAGAATGGGTAAGGGAAAAGGAGGAAACGATGCCCACCATGTTGAAACGCGGGATTGGCGGAGCGGCCCTGGCCGTTCTGGTTTTAGGGCTGATCGTTCTGCCGGCCTGCAAGAGCCGGGAGAAAGCCGCCCAGGAAATGGCCAAGAACGCCATCGAGCGAGCCACCGGCGGAAAGGCCACGGTGGACCTCCAGAGCGGGAGTGTCAAGGTCAAGACCGATCAGGGAGAAGTGAGCTGGGGCGAAACCGCCGCCTGGCCCGAGGACCTGTCCTCCGATGTGCCCAAGTTCACCTACGGCAAGATCACCGGGGTTGTTCGGGCCGCCGAGGGCGACGTCAAGCACTGGACCCTGGCCCTGGCCGAGGTGGAATCAGACGGCCTGACCAAGTACATCGACACGCTGAAATCCGAAGGCTGGTCGATTGTCGTCGATGCGCGAACGGCGGAAGGCGGAACGATCGTGGCCGAAAAGGGGAAATTCAACTTGACCGTCGGCTACAGCGAGAGCGGCAAGGCCGGCTCGCTCCACGCCTCCGAGAAGGCGCAGTAGGCTTCGCTCTCGGAGATGATTTCTTAATAGAGCGCGAGCGTTTGGCCGATCTTCATCAGACGGAAAGCGCTAAGGGAGAGGCCCGCTTCGTTCAGGGCGATCCGGAAGTAGGCCGGCGAACTCAAAGGAGGCGCAGCCGGCCAATCCTATTAATCCCCCCGTCCCCCTTGGAAATCAAGGGGGAGATAAATGGCGTCTTCGGAAGGGATGGGCGGTGCAGGGATCGAACCTGCGACCCCCGGTTTGTAAGACCGATGCTCTACCGCTGAGCTAACCGCCCGAAAGGCATCCGGAAAAAAACCGGCGACGGCATTGCCCAGAGTATGGCAATCAATCACTTCTGTCAATGCGGGGTAGCCGGCGATGCATCTCTAAATGTGTGATTTCAAAGAGGCGTTGGAATCGCCCCCTAGGTCCCCCTAGCGGAGGGGGGCCCCGTCGTTTTTTCGAGGGGGGGGGAACCGACGGGACTGGTTCCCCAGGGGGCCGGGGGCGATTCCGGCGCCAATGGGAAATCACGCAAACGGAGATGCATACGGTAGCCGGCCCGCGATTGACAGAAAAACCACTCTATGCTACATTTGCCCTGCCTTGGCGAAGGCCAAAAATCCCGAACAAGGTTGAATACATGATTGCTGTCATCTTGACCGGTGGTAAACAGTACAAAGTCAAAGAAGGCGATGTGCTTGATATCGAAAAGATCGAAGTAGAGACCGGCCGGCCTTTCGAATTCAGCAAGGTCCTTCTCATTGCCGACGGGTCGAAGGTCATGATCGGCACGCCGTTCATCTCCAACGCGGGCGTCCGGGCCGAGGTCCTGGAGCACCGGAAAGGCGATAAGGTCCTCATTTTCAAGAAAAAGCGGCGGAAACAGTATAGACGGTTCAAGGGGCATCGTCAGGAGTTGGTCCGGGTGAGAATCACGGACATTATTCCTGACCTGGCTCAGGCGCCGGCGAAGAAAGCGGCCCCGCCCGTTGAGAAACCGGTTGTCAAGCCGACAGCCCCGCCAGAGGCAGCCGCCCCGGCCAAACCGGCTGAGAAGCCCAAGGTTGTCGAGAAGCACGCGCCGGCCAAGGGAAAAAAGCCCGCCCCGGACAAGCCGGCCAAAGAGGCCAAGGCTGAAAAGCCTAAGCCCAAGGCGGCCGCCAAAAAACCGGAACCCACCAAGGTCACACCCAAGGCCAAAAAGACCAAGTAAGGAGCGGAGAGATGGCCCATAAGAAATCAGGCGGAGCAGCGAAGAACGGCCGCGAGAGCAGTTCCAAACGGCTGGGAGTCAAGCGCCATGGCGGCCAATTGGTCAATGCCGGGAGCATCATTGTCCGGCAAAGGGGCACACCCTTCAAGCCGGGGCAAAACGTAGGGCTCGGCCGCGACGATACCCTTTTCGCCCGGATCACCGGGGTCGTTAAATTCGAGGATAAAGGCAGCCGGGGAAAGGTCGTTTCCGTCCTGCCGGCCTAAGAGTGCGGAAAAACACAAACCGAACCCGCGCCTCAAGCGCTGTTCCCGGGGAGAGATATCACCCTCACTTCCTGGCCGCCGACCTTCCGGCCTGTTGAAGGATGTTCACCGACCGGGTCAAAGTCATTCTGCACGCCGGCAAGGGGGGCAATGGCTGCCTGAGCTTCAGGCGGGAATGGGCCGTGCCCCGTGGCGGACCGGACGGCGGCCGCGGCGGGAACGGCGGAAGCATCCGGCTCGTATCCGACCCCAGCGTCAAATCCCTGTCCTATTTCCGCTTCCATCCCATCAACAAGGCCCGCCCCGGCGCTCATGGGGAGGGCAGCAACCGTCAAGGGAAACGCGGAGGAGAGCTCGTCCTGCACGTTCCGCTGGGGACCGTGGTTAAGGCCGGGGAAAGCGGCGCAGTTTTGTTTGACTTCGACAAGCCGGACCTTTCTTTCCTGGCGGCCAAAGGAGGCCGGGGAGGGAGGGGGAACGCCTCCTTTGCCACGCCCACTCATCGGGCTCCCCGTGAGGTCGAGCCCGGGAAGGAGGGGGAGGAAAAGGAGCTGGTCCTGGAGCTGAAACTCATCGCCGACGTGGGCCTCGTCGGTTTCCCCAATGTCGGCAAGTCCCTGCTCATTTCCAGAATTTCTTCGGCCAAACCGGTGGTGGCCGATTATCCTTTCACCACCCTGGTCCCCAACCTGGGCGTGGTGGACCTCGACGAAACGTGGAGCTTTGTAGCGGCCGATATCCCCGGCCTGATTGAGGGGGCCCACCTCGGCCACGGCCTGGGCATTCAATTTCTGCGGCACATCGAACGGACAAAGGTTCTGGTCCATATCGTGGACGTCTCGCCGGACACGGGCAGGGATCCGGTCCAGGATTATCTCATCGTCCTCCGTGAGATGGAGTCCTATAATCCGGAGCTCCTGCGGCGCAAGCAGATCGTGGCAGCCAACAAAATCGACCTCTTGGCCGGAGACCAAGGCCGGCTGGAGGAGTTGCGGGCCTATGTGGCGCGGCGCGGCCTCCCTTTCTTGGCCATCTCGGCCTTGAAGCGGACGGGGCTAAAAGCCCTGGTGGCCGAGATCGGCCGGATGCTCGATGGAGCAGCCGGGGATGAAGGCCAAGAACGGAAAGGGTAAGGAGATGGCCGGCTGCAGGATCGGGATTCTGGGCGGCACGTTCAACCCCGTCCATCTCGGACACATCAGGGCCGCTCTGGAAGTCAAGCGACGGTTCCGGCTGGAGAAGGTCCTGTTCATCCCTTCCTCCATTCCGCCCCACAAACGGCCGATGGCCGTGGCCTCCCCGAACGACCGACTGCGGATGGTGGGCCTGGCTTGCCGGGGCCGAAAAGGCCTGTCCGCCAGCCCGATCGAAATCGAGGCCGGCGGGACGTCCTATTCCGTCCTGACTCTGGACAAAATCCGTCGCCGTTTCGCCGGGGGCGAGATTTTCTTCGTCCTGGGCGTTGATGCTTTCCTGGAGATTGACACCTGGCGGGACTATCGCCGGGTCCTGGAACAGTGCCATTTCATCGTTGTCAGCCGGCCGGGCTGCGACCTGGCCAGGGCCCATAAGGTGCTCCAGGGAAGCCTTGCTTCGCGGATGGTCGAGCTTGGTCAGGAGGAGTCGGCCGAGGCGCCGCTTCCGGCCGGGACGCGTATTTTCCTTGTTCCCATCGCCGCGCTGGACATTTCCTCGACCGACATCCGGCGCCGGGCCCGCACGGGAGAGTCGCTCCGGGGCCTAGTGCCCCGGGCGGTCGAGACTTACATCCGCCGTCATCGTCTTTATCAAGGAGGACAATGACCACCGACAAGACGAAAAGGGTCACCAAGAGGGGCCTCCCCTTGGAGGTCCGGGCTTCGGTCCAAGCCGGCCAGGCGAAGATGGGCCAGGACATCCTGGTCCTCGACCTGAGGGACATCGCTTCTTTCGCCGACTTCTTTATCATCCTGCACGGGAATTCCGGCCGGCAGAACCAAGCCATCTGCGACAACATCGAGCGTGAGTTGCGCAAAGAGAGCCTTAAGCCTATGGGCGTGGAGGGCCGCGCCGCGGGCGACTGGATCCTGATGGACTACGGCCGCTTCATCGTCCACGTCTTCTCCAAGGAGAAGCGCGACTATTACGCCTTGGAGATGCTCTGGGGGGACGCGCCTAAGTTCTCTTATTAGATAATTAGATAAAAATTGAAGATAAAATTCCTCTGGCCGGGCCGGACAAAAAGCCAAGAGCTACGCCTCCTCCAGGAAGACTACCTGGGCAGGATCGGACGGCTGGCTGCCTGCCGGCTGGTGGAAACTCGGGAGGCGCGGGGCATTCCCGAACGCCACCGGGAGAGGATTTTGGAGGTGGAAGCCCAGGGGCTTGAAAAACACTTGACGGATGATTATATTATCTCCCTCTTTGACCAGGGCAAGGAAATGACTTCCGAAGAATTCGCCAGGTTTTTGGAGAAGAACGGCTCCTCCGCCCGTCCGCTGACTTTCATGGCCGGGGGGTTCCTGGGCCTGGCCGAGCGGCTCATTCGTCGGTCGCCGACCCTCCTTTCCCTGTCGAGGATGACCTACTCCCATGAACTGGCGAGAGTCATTCTCCTGGAGCAGGTCTATCGTGCCTTGACCACACTGAAAGGAAAGCGTTATGCCAAGTAAGCTGATCAAGAAGACAAGGCTCCTCCGGCCGGGCCATCTCCTGAAGAAGGTCGCCTCGGCCGTGCGGGAGAAGCGTGAACCGCAGGTTAAGATGAACAAGAAGGAGAAGGAGCAAATCCGCCGGAAGCTCCTGGATAAAAAGGAAACAATTGTTTCCAAGCTGAGCCGGACAGTGGCCGAGAGCAAAGAAGTGGAAACGGACATCGTCCAGGACCTGGCCGACAAGGCCGAAAGCTCCTACACCAAGGAGTTCTTGCTGAGCTTGTCCGACAAAGAGCGCGACCTGCTCCTTCACCTCGATGAGGCCTTGCGCTCCCTGGAGAAGGGAAGCTACGGCATCTGTTTGATGTGCGGCCAAGCCATTTTCCAAAAAAGGCTGGAGGCCCTGCCCTGGTCCGTCCACTGCCTTGACTGCCAGCAGAAGATCGAGACGGGCGTGGAGCTGGAATCTGAGGCTTAAACTCCCGGCTAAGATCGCCGAGCTGGTTTTTTTCCCCTCCTTCTGCCGGGTGTGCGGCCGTCTATTGGAACGGACCGGCGAGAGGCTTGTCTGCCAGCCCTGCCTGGAGCAACTCCTTCCCGAACGCGCAGCCTGCTGCCCGAGCTGCGGGTTGTTCATTCCGGCGGCCGGGGAGCCGAACCTCTGTGGCGACTGCCTCCGAAAGCCTCCGGTTTTTTCCTGCCACCGTTCAGCCGGCCGTTACAGCGGCCTGCTCAAAGACCTGATCGTCCTATTCAAGTACCAGAAATGCGAGGCCCTCGGCCGAGACCTGGCCCGTTTTGCCGGGGAGGCCCTTTCTGACGAGACGAAACTGTGGGCAGGAGTGCAGGCCATTATCCCTGTGCCGCTCCACCGCCGCCGGCTGAAAGAAAGGGGTTTCAACCAGGCCGCCGTCCTGGCCCGCGAGCTGGGAAAGCGGGGGGGATTTCCGGCCCTCGACGGGCGGCTGAGGCGCGTCAGGAACATCCCGCCCCAGACGGAATTGGACGGAGGGGCGAGGCGGAAGAATGTGGCGGGCGCCTTTGGCCTGCGCCGGGCCAAGGATGTGGCCGGACGAACGGTTCTACTCGTGGATGATGTCTATACCACGGGGTCGACCATCGCCGAATGTTGTCGCGTCTTGAAACGGGGGGGAGCCGCAGATATAAAGGTATTGACCCTGGCCCGGGCCCAGGTCTGAGCTGCCGGCGAAAAAAAACGCCTGTGCCGTGCGGCAGGGGCGGAAAGGATGGAAGGGGGGGTTATTTGCCTTTCTCTTTTTCTGCTTGGATCGGTTTGAGGACCTTGACCTTGCGGGCCTTGAGCTCCGGCCTCTTGGGCAAGGTGATTCTCAGCAACCCGTTTTCGTGCTCGGCTCGGATCTTTTCGTGGTCGATGAAATTGGGCAGGGTGAAGGACCGGTAGAAGGACCCGTACGATCTTTCGATCCGGTGGTAGTTCTCCTCCTTGGTTTCTTTCTCGAATTTCCGCTGGCCGGAAAGGGAAAGGGTGTTGTCCTCGATCTTGATCTCGATGTCGTCCTCTTTGACGCCGGGCACTTCCGCGGTCAGAACGATCTCGTTTTCGTTCTCGTAGATGTCCACGGAAGGAGCCCAGGTGCCTTGGACGAGATCTTTGTCCTCTTTGCCGGCGAAAGTGTCCTCAAAGAGCCGGTTCATCTTTTCCCGAAGGGTAATCATATCCCTGAAAGGATCCCATCTAATAATGGCCATTGTATTCCTCCAATTAGCTTTGCATTTACAAAAACAATATAATATTTAAGTCATGTTTTGTCAAGTATATCTAAAATTATTTTATTACATTTATGCTTTGGGCGATGGCCTTATCGATCTTTGCCCTTAAATGCAGGGCCGGCTCCCAACCGGGCGAAATGTCCAGGACCTGGCGGTTTAGCTCTTTGGCCTCCGCGAAACGGCCTCGGATGGCGAACAATACGGACTTGTTATGGAGAGCTTCGACGTTCTGGGGGTTGATCATCAAGGCTTTGTCCAGAAATCCGGAGGCGCCGTCGAGATCTCCCAGGGAGATGTAGACAGAACCCAGATTGGTATAAACTCCGTCCGACTCCGGCTCTATCGCGGCCGCCTTCTCGAACCAGGTAACCGCCGCTTTAAGGTCGCCGCGGCGGCTGGCGATATTGCCCAGGTTGAGGCAGGAGAGAAAATCCCGGGAGTTGGCCTCCAGGGCCTTGCGGTAGTGAGCTTCGGCCTCGTTGTCCCGGCCCATCTTTTCGAAAATGACGGCCAAGTTGTATTCCACCAGATCTCGGCGAGGCTCAGGGGACATGAGATGGGGCGCCACGTACGCGGCGGCCAGGGCGGCCAGAAGACCGAAAGCGAGAATGTCCCGTTTTTTCTTCAGACGCTCCAGGGCCGCCACGACCGGGATCGAGGCAAGGACCAGGAGGGGCGGAACGGCCGGCAGCCGGTAGCGGGAAAAGAGGAAGAAGATAACGGTGGCTGCCATCCAGGCGGGGGTGAAAACAAGTATGGGGAGGAGGGACGACAGCCGGCGCCGGGCGAGCCAGAGGCCCGCCAAGGCCAGGAGGAAGACGGTCCCGAACTCAAGGAGCGGCAGGCCCAGGACCGGCGACATGTCCTTGACGTAGTAGTAATCGACGGCATCAGGCCATTCAACCCATGCCCAGAAAAGGAGAAATTTGCGAACCTGGAGTTTGAGAAAAGCCCCCGGATGATGGCCTGCCCAATCCAATCCTTTCCGCATCCAGAAACGGGACACTTGGGAGGGCGTGAGCTTATGGCCCGTCTCCATCTCGGCAATCCGCACGGGCCCTTTTCTTTCGAATTCCGGCATCTGTTTTCCAGGGACGATGGGCTGGTAGGTGCCGTTGGCCGCAGGGTTGTTGCCGATATAGAAGTTCGTGCCGGCCTGGAATGTCGTCGGGAGAAAAACCCCGCCCACGACCCCGTTTCGGACGGCAACGGGAAGAAGGATGATGACGGTTCCGGCCAGGAGAGCCCCCGAGCGGCGGAGCCAGGCGAGCCTACGGCCGTTCCGGCCGAGGGTCAGGAGACAGAGGAAAGGAACAACAATAAGCATATTCTCGCGGAGGAGGGCGATCAGACCGCAGAGTAGGCCCGCCCTGAACCAGGTTCGGTCCCTCCCCGAAGCGCGCGCCGAGGCCAGGGCCCAGAGAAGAAAGGAGACGAGAGTGACGGCCAGCGATTCTTTAAGGACCTGGACATCGTAGAATATGAAGACTCCATAAATGGCGGCCAGGCCGGCCGCCAGAAGGCCGTGGGCGCGGCCGAGCATGAGTCCGGCCGCTCTATAGAGGGCATAGCATCCGGCCACGGCGGCCGCGATCTGGAGCAGATAGACCAGGGTCAAATGATGTCCGAATAGTGCATAGAGGACGGCCAGCAGATAGGGATAGAGCGGTGCCTGGAAAAAGACCTCGCTTCCCAGCCAATTTCCCCCCGCAATCTGAAGGGCCCAGCGATCGTATTCCCAACTGTCCATGACGAGTTGGGCGAAAAACGGCTGTTGGCCAACCGCCAGCCAATGGGCCAAACGAATGAGGAAAGCCGCGGCCAGGACAAGGAGCAGCCAGAACGCCGGCTTCCGGGATATCTTTGACATCCAGATCAAAACCGCACGATTTATATCGCCGGCGGCGAGTGATGTCAATGGAGCCGGGGGGCTGTCGTCCGATTTCGGGTTTTTCCCTCAATGAGCAGGGTGGCTTCACCCTTGAGGTCAGGCCGGGTCGTTTTGGCCAGCTCCTGCAGTCTGCCCCGTATGAATTCTTCATACAGCTTGGTCATTTCCCGGACGATAACAGCCTTCCGATCTCCGAGCGTTTCCAGGGCTATGGCCAGAAATTCGATGATTTTTCTTAGTGGGACATAGAAAATGAGCGTGGCGGCTTCGTCTTTCAAGGACATAAGAAGCTTGCGGCAGGCTTCTTTCTTAGGAGGGGGGAATCCCAAAAAAAGAAACCTGTGCGTCGGAAGCCCTGAGGCCGACAGGGCGGCCACGGCCGCCGATGCTCCGGGAATGGGCACCACCTTGATTCCGGCCTCAACAGCCTCATGGATGAGCCTGTATCCCGGGTCGGAGACGCCGGGCGTCCCGGCGTCGGAGACCAAGGCGACGTCCTTCCCGGACTTAAGCAGCGCCAGAATCTCAGGAATCCTCCGGCCCTCTTTGGGCTGGAAATAGCTGAGCAGGGGTTTTTTTAGGCCGTAGCGATTGAGGAGCTTGACGGTCTGACGGGTGTCCTCGCAGGCCACCACCGCCGCCTGGCCCAGGACCCGGATGCCCCGCAGGGTCATGTCCTCCAGGTTGCCGATAGGAGTGGCGACGATGTAGAGGGTCCCCCCCATGTCATTTGCCCCAGTCATAGGGGTAGAGGAAATCGTGGCCGATCGTCCTAGTGGAGATCTTGGCGATGGGAGGCATCCGGCGCTTGAATTCAGAGTTTTTGATCATGCGCGCGATACGCTCGATTTTTTTGCGCTCAAAGGCCTGGGCCGCCAGCTCGGCCTTGGACTGTCTCAAATCGACCAGACGGTAGAGAATTTCGTCGAGCTCTTGGTAGCTGAGGCCGATCTCGCCCTCGTCGGTCTGGGCCGGCCACAGGCCGGCCGTGGGGTTTTTCTTCAGAATATTTTCCGGGAGGCGGAGATGCTTGGCCATCTGCCGGACCTGGGTCTTATACAGGTCGCCCAGGGGATTGACGGCGCAGGCCAGGTCGCCGTGAAGAGTGCCGTAGCCGATGAGCAGCTCGGTCTTGTTGCTCGTTCCCAGAATCAACGCTTTCTCGCGGACAGAGAAATCGTAAAGGATGGACATCCTTTCCCGGGCCATCTTGTTGCCCCGCTGGGTGCGGTTCTGGGTGGGCATCAATCGGAAATAGGCGTCCACCATGGGGGAAATGTCCAGCACTCGCCGGCGGATTCCTAGGCTCCGGGCCAGGGCTTGAGCGTCCTTGACATCCTGGGGAAATAATTTCCCGTAGGGCAGGATGAGGCCCAGTACGTTCTTGGGCCCCAGGGCCCGGGCCGCCAAAGCGGCGCACACCGCCGAGTCGAGGCCGCCGGACAGCCCCAGCAGGCCTTTTTTGAAACCGGCCTTGCCCAATTCCTCGCGGATGAACCCGCATAACACGCGTTCAACGAAAGCACAGTCAATCTTCATGGCGGCTTAAAACCTTTTGGAGCGCTTGGAGGATGACCTCGGGCTTATCGTCTCGAGCCCAGGGCCAGGTCCGCCTGGCCCGGCGGACCTCTCCGGGATCGACCTCCACCAGGAGAAAGTCTCTTTCGGCATAAGCGGCTTTTCCCACCAGGCGGCCGGTCGGGCCGTAGATGAATGAACCGCCGGCAAAAACCATTCCGTCCTCGTAGCCGGCCCGGTTGCAGTAGATGACAAAGGCCGAGGAAAAGAAGGACAGGGCCTCGCCCATGAGTTCCCACATCCGGCTGGTGTCGAAGGCCGAGGCCTGGCTGCTCCCCCGGCCCGGAGCCGCGCTGATGACGATGATCATGCCCGCCCCTCCCGCCTGCAGCAGATAGCCGGCGCTCAGATGGAGGAATTCCCGGCAGATCATCAAGCCCGTCCGGCCGAAGGGCGAGTCGAAGGTCAGCACATCCTTACCCTGAGCGAAAAAACGGGCCTCGTCGAACATGCCGTAGGTGGGCAGGTAAACCTTGCGATGAAGGTGAAGCGGCCGTCCCCCTCTCAGGTAGGCGGCCGCGTTGTAAATGAGGCCGGTTTTATTATCTTCCACGAAACCAACGACCAGATCCGTGGTGCGGGAGAGTGACAGGACTTCCCGGAAACGCTTGTCCTTTTCGGGGGCCAAGGCCACATCGGCGGCCAGGTCCCGCAGGTTGTAGCCGGTGAGGCTGAGTTCGGGAAAGACGACGAGGTCGGCCTTCTCTTTCCTGGCCCTCTCGATGATTTCAGCGTGGAGACGGACGTTCTTGTCCACATCGCCGAGCACGGGAGAAATCTGGGCCAGGGCGATGATCATGCGGAAAAAATAGCATAATCCGCGCTGGTTTTCAATTCAGGAGGACATTCCGTAAGCATCTCCTGTCATGACGCCAGTCCCTACCCCGCCCTTGCGCGAAGCCCACCGGCCTCTCCGGAGACGCCATCGATCTCCCTCTTGATTGCTCAAGGGGGTCGGGGGGATTAATAAATTTTGGACAAAGCCTGGAGGCGTTTCCGGCTCCGCCATGCGCTGCGGGCGGGCAAGGACTGGCGTCTTCGGCAGCCACCCCTCCCCATGTTTTTAGGGATCGGGGATGCTTACGGACTTCCCCTAATAATAAAGGGCGGGGGATTATGCTTTAGGGAGAGGCTTTTTAATTAGCTTTAAGAAATCGGATTCGGAGAGAATGGCCAGGCCCATCTTTTGGGCTTTGGCCAGCTTGGAGCCGGGCGACTCGCCGTAAACGACATGGGTCGCCTTATTGGTGACCTCGGAATGCACTTTCCCGCCCAATTGCTCGACCAGCCGGCCGGCCTCCTCGCGTGGAAAAGAGGCCAGGCCGCCGGTGAAAACGAAGACCTTGCCCCGCAAGGGGCCTTCGGTCCCGGGTTTCCTGAGGGAGGCGAAGTTCAGCCCCGCCTCTCGAAGGGAGCGCAGCAGTTGCCGATTTTCGGGCTGCTGGAAGAAGAAGACGATGCTCTCCGCCACTTTCGGCCCGACCTCGGGAATCCGGGTCAATTCTTCGCTTGAAGCCCGGCTGAGCGCGGTCAGGTCGCCGAAATGCTCAGCCAGTTCGAGGGCAGTCCGCTCGCCGACGTGCCGAAGGCCCAGGGCAAAGATCAGGGCTGAAACGTCGCGCTGCTTGGACCCTTCGACCTGAGCCAGCAGGTTCTGGGCGCTTTTGGCCCCCATCCTTTCCAGTTGGGCCAGGCTGTCCGGCCGGAGCCGGTAAAGGTCGGGGATCTGCTTGACCAGCCCTTTGTCCAGCAGCTGGTCCACCAAGGCCTCTCCCAGGCCCTCGATGTCCATAGCCCGCCGGGAAGCGAAATGGAGGACCGACTCGCGAAGCCGGGCCGGGCAGGAAGGGTTGGAGCAGCGGGAGATGACTTCTCCCTCGGGCCTAAATGTCTTTGAATGACAAATGGGGCATTTGGTGGGAAAGCGGAATTTTTTCTCTTGACCGGTGCGCCGCTCCTTCATGACCGCCACCACCCTGGGGATGACATCCCCGCTGCGCTCGATAAGGACGAAGTCGCCGATGCGCACATCCTTGCGCTTGAGCTCCTCTTCGTTGTGGAGCGTCGAGCGGCTGATGGTCGTGCCCGACAGCTTGACCGGTTCCAGGACGGCCACCGGCGTCAGAGCGCCGGTCCGGCCAACCTGAACGATGATGTCCTGAACCCGGGTGGTGGCCTGACGGGCGGGGAATTTGAAGGATATGGCCCAACGGGGCGACTTGGCCGTGATGCCCAGCGACCGGCGCTGCTCCAGGTCGTCCACCTTGACCACTACGCCGTCGCAATCGTAGTCGATCGAGTCTCGCTTATCCTTCCATTCTTCCCAATAGGCGATGACCTCCTCCAGGGTTGGGCATTTCCGGGAATGAGGGTTGATCTTGAAACCCAGGTCTCTGAGGCGAGTCAGGGTCTGCCCTTGGGCGGGCGGCTCTTGGCCCTGGACATAAAGAGTATAGAGAAAGATTTCCAGACCCCGGCCGGCCACCAGCCGGGGGTCCAGGAGGCGGATGGAACCGGCGGCCGCGTTGCGCGGGTTGGCGAAGAGCGATTCACCGTTGTCCTCCCGCTCCTGGTTGATCTTGCGGAAGGAGGCGAAGGGCAGATAGACCTCCCCCCTGGCCTCCACATCTATCTTCTCCGGGATGGTCAGGGGCAGGCTCTTGATGGTCTTGACGTTGGCCGTGACGTCGTCCCCCCTTTGACCGTCCCCGCGGGTCACGGCCTGGACATATTTGCCGGCCCGGTAGTGGAGGGCGATGCCCAGGCCGTCGATCTTCAGCTCAGCCACATAGTGGACTTCGGCGGTGGGCAGCAGCCTGCGCAGGCGCGCCTCGAACTCCCGCAGCTCCTCCACGCTGTAGCAGTTGTCCAGGCTGAGCATGGGCCGGCTGTGGCTGACCGAGGCGAAACCCTCCGCCGGTTTGCCGCCCACCCGTTGGGTGGGCGATTCAGGGGTGATGAGGTCGGGATAGAGACTTTCCAGGCTTTTCAGCTCGGCGGCCAGCCGGTCAAACTCCGCGTCAGAAACCTGAGGGTCGTTGTCCACATAGTATTTCTTCTCGTGGTATGCGACCTCAGGGCGGAGTTGGACCAACCTCTTGGCCGCTTGGCCGCGGGACGGTGCAGAAGCCGGCACACTCTTCTCCTTGTCCTTCATTGTACGAAAAAGGACCGGCTTCGGGGAAGAGGATCAGCGGATGCCCAAGCGGGTTTTGGTGTCGGCGATGAGTTTGTTGAACAGGTTGATGACCTGCGCTTGGGTGGCCTTGAGCGGTTCCAGCTTCTTCTTCTCGGCCTCGATCTGGTCGAGCATGCTCTTCATCTCTTTTTTGTCGGCCGGGGTTAGCGAATCCTCTTCTTTATTCCCGAACTTGGCGTTGTAGGTCTTGGTCAGGTCGTCGACTTTTTTGTTGACGGCCGTGATCTGGTTAACGGTGTCGTTCCATTTGATATTTTTGTCGGTGGTGAAAAACAGGTTTTCGGCCAGGGCCATGGCCTGTTTGGAGTTGGCTTCCGAAAGGAAGGCCGCTTCGAGCAAGTATTTGATGGCCTCCTTGGCTTGGGTCGGGTCGGTGGAAGCTTCCTTGGCCAGGATGATGCCGATGTTGTAAGCGACGTGGCCGCTCTTCTTCCGGGAGTAGATCTCCTTGAAGACGGTCATGGCCTCATCCCTCCGGCCGCTGTGGTAGAGGGACCGGGCCAGGAGCGTGCCGGTGGCTTCGTCCTTGGCCGAGGAGTAGAGTGTCCGATAGAGTTTCTCCGCTTCGGCGTAGTTTTTAGTATCCATGAGCGTTTTGCCCATCTTGTTCAGGTCGGCCAGGATCTGTTTGTTTTTGAGGATGTTGTAGGACTGGATGTAGGAATCGACGGAGCCCTTGAAGTCCCTTGATTTCTCGCAGGCTTGGGCA
>Ga0315284_10006266_pt1 | contig 16948 bp, 12 predicted proteins | sample YL17G09_16_MG_FD_203696 | JGI IMG/M metagenome (GOLD analysis project Ga0315284, IMG submission 203696) | Sediment microbial communities from Yellowstone Lake, YNP, Wyoming, USA - YL17G09_16 | ecosystem: Environmental > Aquatic > Freshwater > Lake > Sediment | place: USA: Wyoming | collected...
AATACATTGAGGAAATGTCTGACGCTTCAGCGGATGCGCTCTACAGCCAATTAGTAGACCAGTTCAAATCTTTGGAAACCGGAATTGCGGGGCGAGAGAATATAACTGCCGAGCTTCGCAAAACGCTCGGTACGGGTACTCCGGAGGAGCTAATCACCGGCAAGAGGATTCGTTTGGATGAGACACAAGCCCATCTCGACCAGGTGCGACAGAGTATTTCTCTATTGGAATGGGAAATGAATCAGGCCATTACCGATGACGGCAATGATGTGTCGGCTGATACTGCCGGCAGGATTCAGAAGCCGCCAAAATACTACGAGGATGAGGAATGGCGGAGGCTGGATGCTAACGTCAGAACGATTCGGCACAATATTGCCACCAGCCTGCTTACACCCAATCATCCGGATGCAGCTCGGATCGAGGAGGGATTAAAGTTCGCAGAGGAGCAGCTTAAACTGCGAGCCGAACAACTGGATGAGCAGTGGCGCGACCGGCTGAAAAATCCGGCCGGAGCGTCAATAACAATAGCCGGGGCCAGTGGCCTTTCTTATGAAGAAGGATTGATATACCTGAAGCATCAACTGGCCCGGTCAAAACGTGAGGAGCTGCTCCTGGCTGACGAGCTCAAGAAACAGCAGGCGGAATTTGCAGGGCTTTTCGAAAGCGCCCAATTACTCCAGAAGGAGAACAACGACCTGCTGCACCAGCGTGAGTTATTCAGCGCGGTTCGCCAGCGTGTGGACCAGAAGACTATGGAGCGCAACGTACCCGGCTCAATAGAGGTCTTGACACGGGCCGGCTTATCTTCCCAGCCTTACAATGACCGTCGAATTGCATTCACTGCCATGGTGCTAGCCATGGCCCTGGGTGCGGGCGGCGGCCTGGCATACCTGAGGGCCGGCAGGAATCAGGCCATTTATACTCCCAGGGACATGCCCTATCCAATGCAAGTTCCGTTCCTTGGGTACATACCAGTGACTCCTATGGTAGGGTCACCGGGCAAAGAAACCAGTCCCGCCACGGCCGAATCCATCCGGATCGTTCGTACGACATTATTATCGCGGCTCAATGGTGAGCACTGCACCACGGTACTGGTTACCAGCGCCGCCGAAGGGACCGGCAAGTCGACCTTCACGATGATGTTGGGCGAGAGCCTTGCCCGGTCGGGTAAGAAGGTCCTCTTGATAGATGCGGACTTCCGGAAAATGACTCTGACGAAGCAATTCAACCTCTGCGATAAACCTGGTTTCATACAATCCATGAGTCGCAGGTCTCCAGCCAGGTATCACATATTCCGAATAGAAGAAATGCCTGGTCTGAGTTTCATGCCTGCCGGAAAGCAAAGTCATAACGGTGCGGCATTTGAGGAAACAGATAACGGAGACTTCAAGACCCATATCGACAAGCTGCGTAAGCAGTACAACATCATACTGCTCGACAGTCCACCTGTTCTGCCGGTGGCGGATGCTGCGATACTTTCAAGCCAGGTGGATGGTACCATTATAGTTGAGCGAGAGCTTGTATCGCGCCGCGCGGATGTAATAAATGCACTCGCCCGTCTCAGTTCTGCCGGCGGACGCCTTTTAGGGACCGTCTTCATCGGTTCAGACAGTAACGGAAAATACGGATAGTGTTTGTATCAGCAGCCGCGGTTGATTCGATTTATATCTTCAAACTATAAAAGGCTGATTCTTGGCAGAAGAAACTTCTCAAGACAACTTCTTCGATACTGAACATCTCAAAGCAGACCTGAAAGGCCGATCCGTTCGGGGCGGAGTTGGACTATGAAAGGTATTCGTTGTTAAACGATACAACTCGACAATTCAAGCAACAGTTGCCTCGCAACATGTTTCTTCAGGTGCTGTCCTTTCTAACTCAGGTTGGGGTCGGCATCTGTCTGGTACCATACCTGGTTCATCATCTGGGGCGAGCTGCTTATGGTTTGATCCCAATAGCTGGGGCTCTTACTCAATATGTAGCTTTAATAAATCACAGTATTTCCAGCGCAGTAACTCGCTTTCTCACTATCGCATTTCAACAAGATGATCATGAGGATGCAAACCGAATATTCAATACCGCTTTTTTCTCCTATCTGGCTTTAGGTTTGATACAGATACCAGTCTTTGCGTTGCTCATCTGGAACGCCAATATGCTATTTTCAATTCCTCAGGAATTGTACAGAGACACAATTATCCTGTTGACATGCAGTGCGGCGGCTTTTCTCATAAATCTTATATCCAGTGTATTCGCCGTTCCGCAATATGCCAACAATCGCCTCGATATTTCCCGTAGCATTGATATTACTCGTCAAATCCTGCGTTTGACGGGAATAGTAATCCTGTTTCTTAACTTTGGTCCTCGACTGCGATACGTAGGTTATGTCGATCTGACTCTTAGCGTTTTCATTGCAATAATCAACATATATATCGCAAGACGTTTGGCTCCAATGTTGCTTTTGAGATTAGGATCTTTTGATTATTCTAAAATCAGGCAACTCATGAGTATGGGTGGATGGCTTTTAGTAAACCAGGTAGGTGTTTTATTGTTTATGCGAACAGATGTGTGGGTATGTAATCGATTTGTCAGTGCGGAAGCGGCTGGCGACTATGCCGCCATTCTGCAATGGTCAAGTCTAATTCGCTCAGGTGCAGCAATTTTAGCAGGGGTAGTCGCACCAATGATAACTATCTATTATGCCCGTAAAGAGATAGAGAATCTTGTTAGGCTTAGCAAGCTATCAGTCCGATTGTTTTCAATCGTATTGGCAATCCCAATCAGTATATTGTGTGTGTTTAGCCCACAAATATTACGTTTATGGCTTGGTGATTCTTTTATAAGGCTCTCGCCTTTGATGGTCATTATGCTGTGTCATCTTGGCATCAATATAAGTGTCTCACCCTTGTTATATGCTAAGACTGCTTTAAATCGAGTGCGGTGGCCCGGATTGGTGACTCTATTTGCAGGGATATTAAATATTTTCTTAGCAATTATCCTGGTAAAACATTCTAATTGGGGCATATATGGTGTAGCGATTGCTGGAGCTATTATCCTTACACTTAAAAATGCTTTATTCATGCCCATCTATGGCGCTCTAATACTGAAGCAACCATGGACTTCTTTTATCACGCCATATTTATCAGGCTTAATGCTGCTGTCTGCCCTTGTAGTGTTAGGGTTTGTCATTAACCGATGGATTCAGCCGACGTGCTGGAGTAGGTTAGTGTTGGTAATCTTCTTAATGGGAAGCACTGCCACAGGATTGGGTTGGCTCCTCTTGCCAAGACAGGACCGGCACACGATAGTCACGTTAATCCCCAGTCGCCTGCGAATTCTGGCGGGGACTGGTTAGGACTAAAAAGAAGATGAAAATAACTCAGAAAATTAAGAGATCTATCTGCAAAAAAGTCAGCCATATCCTCGAAATCAGGTTCATCCGCATTTTGCTTGCAGCTTATTTGTATCGTCGTTGGATAGCACCGAGTGAGGCTGTGCGGTTTATTAATGAAGCAGATTGTGACGAATCTTACTGGGTGGGCAGACTAAGGCAGTATGCACATATAATAGACAAGGGATTGCAGCGACCGGATTTTTCGAAAGGTCGGGGTATTCGGGCTTACGATCTGGCCGGCGAGGCACTATCGCACATCAAATCACGCGAAGCTCTCGGGGATCCCTGTGTTAAGTGGGCGAGCACCAAAGTGAATCAATACGAGCAGTTGCAGTCTGAAGGTCATTTCAGTCCACCAGAAGAGCATGTGCCCACATGTTGCGCATTTGAGGATCTCCGCGATGCAATTATGACACGGCGTTCCATCAGGAATTATTTGGACGCGCCTGTAGAGGCGGATGTCATTGAGGCCATCACCGACGTTTTGGATTGGGCGCCGACAAGTTGCCATCGCCAGCCTGGAAGGGTGTATGCAACCAACAAACAAGACATTGTACGACAGTGTGTTAGACTTCATGCTGGGGCAGCGTGCTTCACGGACATGGACGCACCATTATTTATGGTCTTCTGTGCTGATATGCGATTGTATTCAATGCCTGCTGAATTAGTGATGCCGTACATTGATGTGGCATTGGGCGTACAGAATTGTCTTCTTGTTGCGCATACCCTTGGATTATCTCTGACACCGCTTACTTGGGGTAATCGAGAATCCTGGCAGGAATGTGAATTACGTAAATTGCTTGATATCCCTCGACATTTCCAGGTGGTAGTAAGTGCAGTTGGGGGGTACCCTGATAGGGGCGTACCAGTTCCTACCAGGAAAAGGAAAGATCTATGTATCATTGTGTAGATTCGAATTAAACTCAATTAAGAGGATAAGTAACGTGAAAATAGGGATATTAACATTTCACAGTGGCTATAATTTCGGTGCGAATCTACAGTCCCTGTCCGTTCAAGAAATCCTAAGAAATCGGGGCTACGACCCCGTCATTATCAATTACCGTAATCCTTTGAGTGTGGAGATGCAGCGAAAGCAGACAAGGGATGTCCAAGCAGATATGCATGAGAGATTCATTAGGAAGTACTTGAATCTCTCCCCGGAGTTCTCCTGTGAAAAGGAAGTACGGGACTATTGCAATGATGAATTTGACGCAGTATTCGTTGGGAGTGATCAGGTCTTTCGGGTCGTACCAAAGTGGGCTCCTAAAGCAATCCTAAGGCGGATGCTGAAGGGAAGTTATTCAACTTCCTGGAGCCATACAGATGAGTGTTTACCAGTGCACTGGCTCCCTTGGACAAAGAATGATAGACAGTCACCGGGTAGAGCCTCCATAGCTGCTTGTGCAACAGGGACAGCATTCCTATTCCTTGGTGCGTCACTCCGAAGACAGGCAAATGTCTCGCTTTCCAATTTCGACTTTATCTCCGTGCGAGATGATTGGACAAGGCTGATAGTAGGTTGGCTCTCCAGAGGACATATAAAAGCTAAACTATGTCCAGATCCGGTGTTCGGTCTGAATAGTTGCTTTACAATTCCTCAAGAAGAAGTCCCCAACATCGACGTGTCGCAGACCATATTGATTTCCGGTCTACGAGACAAGCATTGGTTAGAACAGTTTGCAGAGGTTGCTCACGAAGAGGGGTACAAGGTAGCCAATCTACCTGATCCAGATCGTGAATTCCTTTTTGATGAGATTGACTATGCGATCAAACTCCCGTTGTCACCTATAGCATGGTACAGTCTGCTATCAAGAGCTGCCGGCTACATCGGAAGCCGGTACCATGGTTTGGTTTCATGTGTAGCAAATGGAACTCCCGTAGTGAGCATTTATTTATCAAAAAAGCCCCAACTTCTCAAGATGAATAGCAGAACATATGATCTCTGTAGTAAGGCTGGTGTAACGAATAGGTACCAGGCGATAAACTGGTTGTCGCGTCCAACACCTAAGTGTGTCTTTACCAAGTTATGGGATGAATCCTCTCAGGTTGCAATGAATAAGTATGCCACCCAGGCTAAAGAACATTTGATGGAGGTCTTCGATGAAGCTATATCGTGTACTGTCGGTAAGCGGGATTTTTAATTTGTCCTAATCTCTTTCTTCCTCCTATACACAGGAATACTTGTGTACCGAAGCAACAATATAAACTTGGTGAGATACAAATGTGTGATGTCCTCTGACTCATCCAAGTCATTGTAAAATCATTTTTGAAAGCAGAATTTGACTTTGTCTATCTCTATTAGATTAAACGATTCACGAGTGATGTGGTCTTCGAATGAATCATCAGAAACCAGGCTGACCGTATGGGGGCGTGGGTATGCGCTCATAGGACAGTCTTACTGTGAGAGCGAGAAATTTCTACATGAGATTGTACGACGATGCGAACAGTCTACGCCATCAGAACAGATCAATACTTTCAAGAGGCTGATTCCAATGTTGGATGGGTGCTGGGCTCTGGTCATGCAGGCTTGTGACGGTATAGTGTTGGCTGCTGTTGACAGGTCGAGAAGCATTCCTCTCTTCTATGCCCAGACCTCTGAAGGTTACATCCTTACGGATACGCCGGACAACATTCATGACAAAAATCCCAATTTTGAAATTGACCCTGTTTCTGCAGCCGAGTTTTTATTAAGCGGCTATGTTTCAGGTTCGGAGACTCTTTATAAAGGGATTTACAAGGTCCAGCCGGGTGAGCTCGTTGAGTTCAGAATTGATGGATCTACTGCCACGCATGTGCAGCACAGGTATTTCCAGTATTTTCCAAAAGATCAATCAAGAAAATCTTGGGATGAATTGGAGGAAGAACTCGAACAGATCTTGGAGACTACTTTTGCAAGAATTGCAGTGTTCCTGAAGGGAAAACAGGTTGTTTTACCTCTCAGTGGCGGCTATGACTCTCGCCTGATCGCTTGGATGTTGAAGAAATATGGAATTGAGAATGTGCTCTGTTATACCTATGGTGTGTCAGCAAATCCCCAGCGTGTCATAGCGGAACAGGTTGCGCAAACACTTGGCTTCGAATGGCGATTTATTGAGTACAATGCAGAACGCTGGGCTAAGTGCATGAGCGGCAGCAAGATGTCTGGCTATTGGGATTACGCATCTCGTGGTGTTTCATCGCCACATCTCCAGGACTTCCCCGCCGTGTTTGAGCTCGCTTCAGAATTCCGTTCTGGCGATCATCCCGTCTTCCTGCCAGGACACGTAGGCGACGCATGGGCTTGTGAGTTTGCTGTACGCCGGTTGAATGAAGAGTATCCACATCCACCCTCTGAGTATCATTCACAATATAACAATATATTGGATTCCTCTGTCGTCTCTGCAATAGTATACCGCCATCTGAACCTGTGGCCCATTGCTCCCCGTATGTGGGCAGTCGAACCGTGGATTTCGGTGGCTCGCAAGATAGACGATGAAGTTCGCGGCTACGAGAATCAACGAGAATCGGATATCTGGCGCTTCATAGAGTGGGTGCTAAGAAACCGAACTGCATTGTGGATTGTAAACAGTTGCCGTTGTTTTGAGTACTTTGGTGCTTTGTTCATGCTCCCTCTGGGCACAAATGAAATCATTGATTTCTTCCGAAGACTGCCGATGGAGTATCTTCTCAACCGCGGCCTCTATGCAGCCACGTTAAAGAACAGGATTTTTGGCAAAGAGAATCCGCTACACACCATTCCTGTTATGAGCGGAGCTATTGGCTCCTTGCAGAAACATAATGCTAAGCCGGCAATAATCAAATTACTTTCTGGAATGGGATTGTTCAAGCCAATAGATAAACTAAGAAGGCGATACCGTGAGCCGAGAAACTTATATGCCGAATCCTGGTTCGCCCAGGGTCACAGGCCTGAAAGGATTTCAATCTGTGACGGTTTGAAATCCTTCCAAGTTGAACATTATCTTCCGGCTGAACTTGTGCAGGTTATTCGCCCATTAATACATAAGCCCTTGTATTCGATCCAGTGTAATGGCCTTCTTACGGCAGTAGTGCTTGCAAAACAATACGAACAGTTCAAGGGGAGTGTAGCCTTTAGCTCTTAGAATTATTAACTCTGCCCTAAGTCGATTTCATCGATATTTGGGATTGTTGCCTGATGGGCGTCCCTTATTCAAACTGGCAAAGTGAAGATCGGAAATGGAACAGCAGAGAATTTCAGTAATAATACCGGCGTACAATGTGGAGTCGTGCCTGAAGCGGTGTCTGGACAGTGTGTTTGCTCAGACTGTCGCGCCGGCTGAAGTAATCGTGATAAACGACGGCTCCACGGACAACACAGCGGAGATTGCACGTTGCTATGGCGAGCGGATAACCTATCTTGAACAAAGCAATGCTGGACAGGGTGCGGCACGGAATACCGGGCTCAGGATTGCCAAGGGTGAATACATAGCGTTCCTCGATGCTGACGATTACTGGCTGCCCGGTTTCCTGGAGGCGACGACAACTTTCCTTTCAGAGCATGATGAAGCGGTGGCTGTGAATACCGGTCTTATTACCCGGCTGCAGGATGGTACAGAGCGGATTCAGCCCACTCTACTTACCAGGCCGGATGCACCGACTGAGACCTTTGTAGTCGATGACTTTTTCGCATTCTGGGCTGAGCATGATCATATAAGGACCGGCTCAGCCGTAATCCGCAAAAGCGTGATAGACCAAGCCGGCGGCCAGCGCGAAGACTTACGGGTCAGCCAGGATTTGGAATACTGGGGTTATATTGCTACATTCGGCAAGTGGGGCTATATTCCCAAACCGCTATGGATTGGGAATTCCAGGCAGGCAGCGAAGACGCAAGGTTGGCTGAAGAAATACAGAAAAAGACGGAAACTATGCCCTGATGTTGAACAGTGGGAGACTCGGATTATGGCAAGGCTCTTACCTACTCAACGAGCTAATTTTGAGATTATCCGAGGGCGTGTGGCAATGGGTTACGCTCATAACAAAATCTTAGGCGGATTCTATAGGTCGGCACATCATATCGTCAGGAAATATGGAGATGCGATGCCTCGCTGTACTATGAGCAAGGTGCTCAAACTTGGGTGTCGTTATGGCCGTGTAAGTTGGGTGATTGCATGTGGGGCAATCTGCTTACGTGAATGGTCGAAGGCTATGAGATTGTCTCTCGGTAATTGGCTTGGAGGCGTATGAGGGTCGTCTGGGTTACGCGTTCATTTCTGGACTATAGGATACCCGTTTACGATGAGCTCTGTCGGCGATTGGACGGGCAGTTCACTCTTTTTTACAATGCGGACTATGTCCCTGACAGAGTCTGCCGCAAGGCACAGGCTGTCTTAGGCGACAGAGCTATAGGCCTGCAAGGTGAACTCCATATCGGTTGTGATAGGTGGGATGGAATGGCCAACAAAGGCATTCGGATTCCTTACCAGCGTGGCTTGATAAAAGCTATCTTGAAGGAGAAGCCTGACGTCGTTATTTCAGATGGTTTTTTTCAGTGGACGTATGCAGCCCTTTGGCTCAGAGCTGCACGGCGGATTCCTCATGTTATGTGTTATGAAAGGACGGCACATACCGAACGCAATGCCCAATGGTATCGCAGGGCATATCGCAAACTGACAATGCGGTGGATTGATGCGATGTGCTGTAATGGTAAGCTGTGTGGCGAGTATGTGCAGAGTCTTGGGTTTCTCCCGGATCGGATTACCTATGGACATATGACAGCCGATGTGGAGACCATCGTAGAGAAAGTGAATCAAGTTGCTGAACAACAGGTACAACAGAAGCGGTCCGAACTGGGTCTTCAAGGCGTCGTATTCTTATACGTTGGACGGCTCATCCCACTAAAGGGAGTCATGCAGTTGCTGGAAGCGTGGAGGATCTTTTCCCGTGAGGCAGGTAATGCCAGATGTTCGTTGCTTATTGTTGGAGGCGGTCCACAGGAAGCGGAGTGCGGAGCTTACTGTATCGAGAACGATCTTGACAATGTTCGCTTCACCGGTTCAATCGATTATGACCTGCTTCCCATGTATTACAGGTGCGCTGACGTTTTTGTAATGCCGACGCTTGAGGACAATTGGTCTCTGGTTGTGCCGGAAGCCATGGCGTGCGGCCTACCTATTCTATGCTCAAAATACAATGGTTGCTGGCCGGAGTTGGTGAGACCGGAGAACGGCTGGGTCTTTGACCCTCTCGATGTCTCAGATACCGTCAATATACTGGCACTGTGCCTGAGCAAACGCGAGTTACTTCAGTCAATGGGTGAGGCATCGAGACGTATCGTCGAGAACCACACGGCTTCACAGGCGGCAAACGCGATTATGGAGGCGTGCAGTATCGCTGTGAAGAGACATCAGTAGTCCGTGATGAGAAGTGATACTATAAAAGACACAAGCATGTATAAGATGCAACAGATTCAAATACGGTCGCCCAAAGAGGGATTGATTCCGATGGAACAAGGCACATGGATGTTACAACAATTGTGCTCGCTGTTTGTCTTGACAATACTTGTGCGAAGCGCATTGTTTATCAGACAGCACTACGGGAGCGACTACACTAGCATAGATATTTATAATCTGGTCAACATTGTTGCCACATTCGCGATTGCAGCGATCTTGGTGATTAGGTTGCAGGATGTCATATTGGCGGTTCGGGAAGCGGGGACGGGCATTAGGTTCATTGTCTTCTATTACGTTGTCTGTGCGGTGGTCGGGGTGTGGTCGCCATCTCCGGAGTATGCCATGTTCAGAGTTTTTGAGTTTCTTGCCTGCTTTTGGGCCATTATGCTCATGCTAAGGAGATCCGGCAATTTTCTCAAAGCAGAGCGCCTCGCTCTGCTCTGCATGAGTATCAGCCTAGTATTGGAGATTGGCGGCCAGATACGGTTGGGTGGGTGGGGTGCATTCAACACGAATCGTTATAGCGTCACGGCTGCAATGCTGCTTGGGTATTCCTTTGGAGAGCTTTCGTCGGCTACCGGGCGCCGCAAGCGACTCCTCGTCATCACGCTGGTGATGGGCCTTGGCGGAGTTCTCTTGGGAACATCAACCGGGAGCAATCTCGCGATTGCGGGTGGGCTCATAGTGCTGTTCATCTTGAGTCCTCGCCATGGACGCTATATATTATTCGCACTGCCTGCCCTGCTCGTAGTCGGAAGTTGGGGCCGCTTTCTCGGAATTCTTTTTGGCGGCAAATCGGTGGAGCAGGTAGTCTCCTTCTCCAATCGCATGAGTATCTGGGTAACCAGTTGGGCCCTCTTCATTCAACGTCCTCTTCTGGGTTATGGTCTCAATATAGCCTCGAGGCACTATAGCCACATGGTGAGTAGCCACAACGCATATCTCGAAGCTCTATTGAGCGGCGGCTTCTTGGGGGCAGGCGTACTGTTTTTAGGATGTTTATTTATCCTGCGGGATCTCAGGCGAAGCGTGAAAAGACATGCCACCGGGTCCTTGGGCTGTTGTGTTGCCACAGTTGTGTTCCTAATCAACGGCATGTCTATACCCACGATTGGGTTTATCCTGACGCCACACACCATTGCCTTCGCTTTCATGCTGGCATTGTTCGTCTACCATGTGAGATACCCCGCTGAGATATCTCTTGAGCCACTGAACATTTCGTCTGCACAGTGGTCACGGATACCGCGACTGTATGTCAATGGAAGAACTCCCGAACCATCTACAGAGGTCCCTTGATCACATTGGGTGCAAGGGGCCAATCATACAGGCTCCTGATCGTTCGGGATCGGCTAGCACCTGGTGGATTTGTCCATCCTTTGTGGCGGGGCGGGCCGGAAACAGTATGATTTTATGGTGTTCTTGGATGATTCAGGAAGAGGAGCGAGAAGATTAGGGCTATGCTGATAAGGTTGTCAAGTGCTATAAAACCCTGCTTGGCAATAATCTTTCAAGAAACTAATTCAGTAGAGGTTTTGCCATGATTGCTGACATAGATAAAAGCATGAGCAGTATTCGTGAGACACATTTGTCCGTAGTCATTCCAGTTTACGGTGCTCCGGAGCTAATTTCTGAACTCTGTACTCGTCTTCATAAAAGTTTGAGAGAAATTACTCAGGATTATGAAATAATTCTTGTATTTGATTGTTCGCCTGATAACAGTTGGGAGAGAATATACAATGGACAGAAAAAGCCGCGAAGTGTCAGTAATAGTGCCGGTTTATAACAGCCAAGAGAGCCTGGCGTCACTCGTGGCAAGGCTCAAGGGCGTCCTCGAGTCTTGCAACAATGCTTTTGAAGTCATTCTGATCAACGATGATAGCCTAGATGACAGTTGGCATGTCATTTGTGGACTGATAGATACCTATGACTTTGTCAAAGGCTTCAACCTGATGCGCAATTATGGTCAGCACAACGCGTTATTGGTGGGCATCCGGGCTGCAAGATATGACATCATAGTCACCATCGATGACGACCTACAGCATCCACCTGAAGAGATTCCCAGACTTCTTGAAACATTAGACGAGGGATATGATGTTGTTTACGGCAGGCCCCAAGCAGAGCAGCATGGCCTTTGGCGCAACCTTGCCTCTCAGGTCACAAAGATGGTTTTTAGGAGTGTAATGGATGTTAAAATAGCTCGTAATGTTAGCGCTTTCAGAGCTTTCCGAACCCCCCTTAGGGACGCATTTTCAGATTATAGAGGTTGCTATCCATCTATTGATGTTTTACTGACATGGGCTACCAAGCGTTTTGCTGTCATTGTTGTTAAACACATGCCGCGAAAACAAGGGACATCGAATTATACTTTTGTCAAGTTAGTTATTCATGCCCTAAATATGCTTACAGGATTCAGTACATTGCCGCTGAGAATTGCCAGTTTTCTTGGGTTTGCCTTTACATTTTTTGGCTTTTGTATATTGGTGTACGTAATAGGACGATACTTGATGTCCGGCACACCGGTTGCCGGCTTTCCCTTTCTTGCGTCTATTATCGCTATTTTTGCCGGTGTCCAGCTTTTTTCTCTCGGCATCATCGGCGAATACCTGGCGAGGATGCACCTTCGGCTGATGGATCGCCCCGGATATGTTATTCGGGAAAAAAGGGAAAATGTCAAAGATAAGTAATTCTTTTATTTGACCAGAAGAAAGTGTGACTCGGAAATTAGCATTGAGGAGCAAAAACATGAGTAAGGATTTTATTAAGGAACATTGGGAAAAGCAAGCTATCAAGTATGGAGACTCACACGAGGCTAGTTGGGGAGATTATTTTGCGATTGATTTGGAAATTCAGACGATTGGACACTATATCTCTGAAGGAAACGATGTTCTTGATGTGGGTTGTGCAAATGGTTACTCAGCATGTCAGCATTTGAGTAAGAAGATTAACTCTATCATAGGTGTCGATTTTTCGGAAAAGATGATTGAGGGTGCAAATAGGAGAAAGCTAGACATGGGTCTAGGTGACAATGTTCGTTTTGAAGTTGGAGATATCAGAAACCTTCGGTTCGACGATTGCTCATTTGATATAGTGTATACAACACGCGTATTGATAAACCTTCCTACATGGGAAGACCAAATCAAGGGCTTAAAGGAATGCTTGCGGGTTTGTAGAAATAATGGAATAGTTGTTCTCTCCGAAGCGTTCTGGGAACCCCTGGTTTTGCTGAATTCTATGCGCACTTTAAAGCAACTGCCTCCCTTAATCGAGCATGATTTTAACAGATACCTGAAGAAGCAGCGATTAGAGGAGTATCTTCGTTCCCTGAACATCGAATTTGTAAACATTGATTTTTCTTCTGTTTATTATTTAGGATCAAGATTTTTAAGGGAGATTATAACTAATCCTCAGGATTATCCAGGTTATTCGAATCCCATCAATGAAATCTTCTATAAAATAGAAAATGAATTTTCTGGTGGTGATTTTGGTATTCAGCAGGCATATGTTCTAAGAAAGTAAACCTCAAGCTTGATTACATTTTTGGGAAATTAGAACATCAGAACTCTGATATAGGCAATAAACCGCAAACCAAGTTGGTTTCCAACCTGAAATTGACGGTTAGCATAAACGTTTAGGAGTTTGGCAGGACGATGCCGATACGGCAGGATTTAAGACTTTTCGAAGAGAATAATGGAATATATGTTCGTAAAACCGGCGTTTTACATCGTAATGATGAGTACGATGATTGCAACTTCGACATTCTGTTCCGTATGCAGAGAGAGCATTTTTGGTACTGTGGGCGCCATCGCTTTTTGCTCTGCGCCCTAGAGAATCAGCTTTCCAGTCTCTGTTTTCCGATCGAAAAGTTCAGCGCAGTAGATTTGGGAGCTGGGTGCGGGGGCTGGATCGGCTACCTAATAGGACGTCATCCTGATTGGTTTCGGGAGCTTGCTCTGGCTGATTCTTCCTATAGATCATTGGAGCTTGCGGTAGGAGTTGTTGGTCCACAGGTCCTACGTTTTCAGGTCGATCTTTACGACCTGGGCTGGAATAACCGGTGGGATGTTGCTTTTCTGCTTGACGTCCTGGAGCATATTCCCGATCAAGTCTCTGTCCTGCAGCAGATACGTGAATGCCTGAAGCCAGATGGCTTTCTGTTTTTTACTGCCCCAGCGTTAGACTTTTTTTGGAGCTACAACGATGATCTGGCGAAACACCAAAGAAGATATTCAATGCAGGATCTAGAATCTCTAGCCGATCAATGCGACTTGAAGCTGATAAAAGCCAGGTACTTCATGTTCTTTTTAAGCCCGCTGCTGTATCTCAGCCGACTTTGTGGCCCCAAGATACAGAACATGTCCCCTGCACAGATCCGAGAGCGAATACAGCAGACACACAAAGTGCCAGCGAAATCACTAAACGCTTTGCTTCGGGGCATTTTCTCAATGGAATCCCCCCTCGGCCTCCATCTACCATTCCCCTGGGGAACTTCCATCCTTGGCATCTTCCAGAAATCACCAGCGGCATAGTGTGGGATGACCAGATTCACGACGATCCAATACAGAATCAACATTATTGTACACTTGTGGGCAATGGAAGTTTTGCTCTGGAATGACAGTTTGTAATTTATTGAAACGAGATAAATGACTAATATTCCTTTTAATCGCCCATTCATCGCAGGCAAAGAACTCTATTACATGGCCCAAGCTGTGCAGAATGGACATTTAGCTGGAGATGGGGACTTTACGAAGAAGTGTCACACCTGGATGGAAGAGAAATACCGAGCAAAAAAGGTGCTCCTAACGCACTCATGTACAGGCGCATTGGATATGGCTGCAATTCTGGCAGATATTCAGCCTGGCAATGAAGTCATTTTACCATCATATACATTTGCTTCAACAGCCAATGCCTTTGTCCTTCGAGGGGCAAAGTTGAGGTTTGTGGACATTCGTGAAGACACCTTAAATATTAATGAATGTCTTATAGAACCAGCAATCACAAAAAAGACTAAGGCGATAGTCCCTGTTCACTACGCTGGGGTGGGTTGCGGGATGGATACCATCATGGACATTGCCGGAAAAAACAATCTTTTAGTTATTGAAGATGCAGCCCAGGGTGTTAATGCAACCTACAAAGGACGATATCTGGGCACGATTGGCCATATGGGATGCTACAGTTTCCACGAGACAAAAAATTATATTTCTGGCGAAGGAGGAGCATTGGTTATTAATGATGAGCGTTTTATTGAGAGAGCAGAGATTATACGTGAGAAAGGGACAAATCGATCGAAATTCTTTCGAGGCGAAGTTGATAAATACACCTGGGTCGATATCGGCTCCAGTTTCTTACCTTCTGAGTTAGTGGCTGCTTTCCTTTATGCCCAGTTGGAGGAGGCTGATACGATCAACAGCAAACGCCGATATATCTGGCGTACTTACTTTGATTCGTTGCTGCCGCTTCAGGAAGAAGGATTGCTGCGGCTGCCTTTTGTCCCTGCAAATTGCACCCATAATGCGCACATGTTCTATATTATTCTTCCTACAGAGCAGACCCGAGATAACCTAATTGCTTTCCTTAAGAGCGAGGGAATCCAAAGTGTATTTCACTATGTACCTCTGCATTCATCTCCGATGGGAATGCGCTTTAGTTCGATAGAAGCAAAATTGCCGGTTACAGAACAAATGTCTTCTCGAATTGTGAGACTGCCATGTTACTTCGACCTTACCAGCGAAGACCAGAACAATATCATCGGTCTAATAAGGTCCTTTCTCAGACTAAAACGCGCAGAAATTAAGTCCATACATCCTCGCCATTATCAAGAAGGTCGATCAGTGCGAGTTCAAGAGCTTGGAACCCAGGGGGCAACAGATTTAGCCGGTGAGGTCCACCCACGAAAGAACCTGCCTCGTCGCAAAAACCGTAAGCTGCCTTCCTGATCTGCTGGGCCTTTCCTGAAAGTAATTGTGGAGCCATCCGCAAAGAAGCTCCTTCACTGTTGTAGTCAGCACGTTGAGGGACGTCGTCTTAAATGGGAATTGTGGAGAGAAATGATGCTATCATCGAGGAATGTTAACATGCCGTTGGTTCATGTGGAGAGTTCCGAGGATACAACGATGACAAGGAAAACAGGTGACAATAATATTCTGCACGGAATGTCGCGATGTAGACAGATCGTGCTCAGTCTGGTGTTGCCACTCGTAGTAGCCGGTCTCCTGTATTCTGTCACCCTCACCGACGATCTGTTCGGGGATGAGTTTGCCCAATATCGGTTTTCGGTTGTCAATTATGAGACTCACAACTCGTATTATCCTCTGGATGTCAACACCCTGTTTGCCAGAATCGGATATTTGTTACTCGGAGAGCCGTGGGCAATGAGATTACACAGCCTTATACTCAGCTTGGGGAGCATTGTCCTGATTTGGATGGTTGCAAAGCACTGCTTCGACTCCAGAACAGCAACACTTGCAGCCTGGTTAGCGGCGTTTTCACCGTATCTGATTGAATTCGCTACAGAAGCCAGACCCAACGCTATTTTCATTTTCGCAGGAATCCTTTTCTTGTACGCACTCCTGCGGTTTATTGAGAATAATAGTTGGGCCAATACCCTGCTCCTGATCTTCTCAGCCTACTTTGGACTTCAGGCACGCCCGATGTTTGTGGCGATTTTGCTGTTCGGTATTATCTACCATATCGTGCGACAGAGAAGGATTACCTTCAAGCTGGCTTTGGTGTCTCTGGCGACAGTACCCCTCATAATCCGGATGTATTACAACATGATGGAGCTCTCTAACATCCTGCCAAAAGCATCATCGGATGTGCCGCCCTCAATATTGAATCTCCTCTTCCGTCTACCGATGGCATTCACCTATGGTTACTGCACATTGAATTATCCGGAACGCGACGCCGGTTGGAACATTTCGACGGGGGAGGTATTGTTGCAGAACATGACGTCCGTGGTAGTTGCCTGCATTGTCTTCTGTGCACTCCTCGTCGGTTTCGTGCAGCTTTTGAAGAAGACCAAATCTCAAACGGTATTCCTGGTCGGGGCCGTGGTTCTTCCAATTTTAATCTTGCTTGCGGTCCAGGAGACGGGCTTTTCCATGCTCAATGAGAAGCACTTCGCCGGGGTAGCCGGAGCTTACTATGTGCTGCTTGC
>Ga0315284_10006267_pt1 | contig 16948 bp, 10 predicted proteins | sample YL17G09_16_MG_FD_203696 | JGI IMG/M metagenome (GOLD analysis project Ga0315284, IMG submission 203696) | Sediment microbial communities from Yellowstone Lake, YNP, Wyoming, USA - YL17G09_16 | ecosystem: Environmental > Aquatic > Freshwater > Lake > Sediment | place: USA: Wyoming | collected...
CTAAGGTCGATCCCGGTGTCGATCACCGCCACGCCAATCCCGCTCCCGCCGCTGCCGGTGTTCTGCTCGGCGTCGATGCGGTTCACCCCCCATGGCAGGGACTGGGCGAAGATCATCACTGGCAAGTCCGGTTCGACGTAGCTCACGCGCGGGTCGGCTGCCAGGCGCGCCTTCTCCGCGGGGCTGAGCACGGCGGCGAAGCCCTTCAGCGCGGTGCTGTAGGTGAACAGCGGCGGCGCCGAGAGCGTGGAAGTGAGAGCGGTGATGTCCGTCACCGCGGCACGCGGGCTGAGCCCGACGATGTACCTCGCCGGACCGCCGGGGGCAGCCGGGCCGCTGGGGGCGGAGGCCGAGGTGTTGTGGTCCATTGGGCCTGCAATCTGGTTGCCCGCCGAGCAAGCAGCCAATACCACGCTGGCCGCCACGACGAGGCAAAGGTGAATCCTCTTCATTGAGTACTCCTAAAGCAGAATCGCCGCTTTCTCTACGGCTGGCAGATCATACCCTAACGAGACTCGTTCGCAATCTATCCGGGCGAAAACGTGGAGAATCGCAATTCGCTTAAGTCCCCGGCGCTAGGCCTCCCCGGCGGGCGGCATGCCTTCCAGCGTGTGCGGGGGAAGCGCGCGCAGCTGCTCGATCAGCTCGCGCAGAGCGGCCACGTGCTTGGTGGGGTCCCCCGTGCCGCCCATCGCCGCGGGGATGGTCCGGGCCAGCATCTCCAGGATGCCGACGGTGGCGTCGTTGCCCTTGCCGGTGACGATCACCGCCACGACCCATGGCCAGCCGGGCTGGTTGGGGATGCGCTGCACGAGGATCGAGTGCCCCGAGGGCAGGGTCGCGCCATGCTCCGCGCACGCCTGGGCGACTTTGCGCCAGAACTCCATCACCTGCGGGTCGAGCTGTTGCGGGCCAATCTGGTCAGGCTGCATCTCTCACTCCTTCTGCGTCAGCTGGGCTTGCCGCGGTGTGCCGTTCCACCTCATTCGACTACCGTGTCCCGGATCAGGTTCTCCGGCAGCACGTCCAGGATCAGCGCGCTGGGGTGCGCTGCGCTGTGATGCACGGTCTGGTGGGCGACGCGCCACTCAGTGGCGACCGCGGGATCGTCCCGCGTGTTCAGGTGGCGGGCGAACTTGGGCACGGCGCTGGAGCTCACCTCGAGGCGGATGCGGTGGCCCTTGAGGAAGCGCAGGCCGGTGGCCCACATGTCTACCACGACCTTGTACACATTGCCCGGCTCCAGCCACTCCGGGCTCTCCAGGCTGTTGCGATACTCCGCGCGCTGGACGCCGTCGCATACCTGGATCGCCCGTCCGTTCTCCCAGACGTCCACCAGCTTGGCGGTGAAGTCCGTCGCCGGTGCGTCGCTCTCGATGTACAGCTCGGCGAACACCCTGCCGCACACAACCACGTCTGCACTGAGCGGCGGCGTGCTGTAGCAGAGCACGTCCACTCGGCGCTCGATGCTCTGCTGGTCGCAGGCCTCGCCCAGCTGCAGCTTTACCGGGTCAGTGACGTAGGGAACGGGGTTGGCCGGGTCGTAGGTGAACGTATCGCTCGGTGTCTCCCCGGCCGGCGACCCGTTGGCTGCGGGCGCGTCGAGGCTGAGCCGCCCGTCGCCGTACAGCGAGTTCGCCTGGCTGCCGCTGTGCAGGAAGTAATGCGTGGTCACCGCCCCCGGCACCGGCCAGTCGGGGAAGCTATGCCAGCGATTCTCGCCCATGATGAAGACGCGGCAGCGCGGGTCATTGCCAAGGCCGTGGTCCTCGCCCGCCAGGTGCTTGGCGAAGAAGCGGAAGACCATCGCGTCTAGGTCAATCAGCGCACCGGGGCCGAAGTCGAGCTCGCCGACGATGCTCGAAGCGTTGGTCTGGTGCGGCCAGCAGCCGATGATCAGGCGCTGCGCCTCCCGCGCCGCCTCGGTCTTCGCCTCCCGCCGCATCCGCGGGAAGTTTACGTACGTGCTGATCCCGTCGTCGTCGTACCAGCCGCAGACGTGCAGCGCCGGCAGGTCCACGCTGCCCAGGCGGTGCATGTAGCAGACTTCCTTCCACCAGTCGTCGAAGCTGGGGTGGTCGAGCCAGCTCTGCCACACGGCGCTGTCGAAGCCCGCGGCGCGGTCGAGTTCGCGCAGCGGCAGGCGCGTGTACAGCTCGGTCCAGTTGATGCGCGCCACGTCCTGGTTGGTGCGCCCGTGCACCATCAGCGCCCAGATGAGCATGTTCCAGAAGGGCGCGCCGTTCTGGTAGGGCACGTTGATCACCGGGTCGGGCAGCGGCACGATGGGCACGATGGCCTTCAGCGCGGGATGGTGGTCCGGCGCGGCGACCCAGGTGCAGTAGCCTTGGTAGCTGCGTCCGATCATGCCCACGCTGCCGCTGCAGAAGGCCTGCTGCACGAGCCAGACGATCGTGTCGAAGGCGTCATCGCGCTCGTGGCGGAACGGCTCCCATTCGCCTTCGCTGTCATGGCGCCCGCGGCAGTCCTGCATGGCCGTGGCGAAGCCGCGCCGCGCTAGCTGTAGCAGGTACTCATGCCGCGTCGGGTCGCTGTTGCCATAGGGGGTGCGCATCAGTATCGTGGGCCAGGGGCCCTCGCCCTGCGGCACGGCGATGTCGGTGGACAGGCGCACGCCGTCGCGCATCGGGACCATGACGTGGAAGCGGTGCTCAAGGCTGTACTTCGGCGTGGGGCAGGTGATCATCGGTGGGCCTCGGCGCAGTCAGCGTAACGGCTTGTAGTCTATCGCACCATCGCATGGCGGCGCACTCGCACTGCGTGGGCATGTCCTATGATCAGGCCATGCGCGGCCTGAACATCCTGCTTGATCTGCTGTGTTCTATGTCGCTCGTTTCGGTGGCCTTGGCGCCTGCTGTCGGCAAGGCGGGCAAGGTCCCTGGAGGCGACCCGCCGTTCCCGCGACTGGCGATGTGGCACCCCAGCTACGACCGCAACACCATCCCCGAGTGCGCGGCCTACGACACGGTGGTGGGCAACTTCCAGGACCCGCTGCCCGGCAACGCCACAAAGACCTTCGCTGAGGCGCTGCGCGCCGCCAACCCGAAGATCGAGCTGTTGACGTACTTCACCAGCAGCGTGATCCGCCATTCGGCGCTCTACGGCGGCACGCGCAAGACCAACCCGTTCATCAAGGACTGGCCCGCGCGGTGGTTTCTCACCGAGCCCGGGACGGCGCTGGCGGAGGCGGTGGACGCCCGTAGCGAAGCCATACCGCTGGCGCAGTGGGAGCAGCGCGGGCCGAACAAGCGCGGCGAGAACGTAAAGTGGGTGATCTTCCGCCGCGACTACGACGTGCTCTGCGACGGCGAGATCATGGTCGTCACCGCCCTCGATCCTACGGCCAAGACGATCACCGTGAAGCGCGGGATGAACGGCACGCGCGCCAAGGCGCACCCGGCGGGCGCGCGCATCGCGCCGATCCTGCGCTTCTGGGCGGGCAGCTACATCATGAATCTCACCGAGGACTGCCCGAAGGCGAAGCTGCACGGCGCGCGGGCCGATGAGAACTGGGCGGAGTACAGCTTTAGGATGAGCAAGCGCGGCAGCGCGCCGTGGTTCTGGTTTACCGGCGGCGACCAGGACGGCTTCCTCTTCGACCTGATGGCGGACACCATCACCTGGACTTTCTTTGCCGATACGCGCGGCATCGACATCGACCAGGACAACAAGCCCGATCCGCTGGCCGGCCTCGACACTAAGTGGCTCACGGGGATCAAGGACGTCACGGCGATGTTCGAGAAGACGTTCCCTGGGGCGATCATCATTCGCAACAACAGCCGCTGCCGCCGCTTCGCCGACTATAACGGCGAGAACTTCATCGGCTTCCCTGACACGCAGTGGGAGAAGTGGGACATCGACGGCCGGCGCGGCATGACGAAGTACTGGCACCGCTTCTTCTTCGGCAACGACCGCGAGGAAGTCGGCGGCATTCAGGAGTACGTCAAGAACTCGCGCCCGCCGGTGCGCACCATCGTCGAGACCACCGACATCGAGACCGACCTGGACTTTGCCGGCCACCCCGAGGTGCTCGACCCCGAGCGCTGGATGCTCTACAAGCCGGACTTCAAGAAGATGCGCTGGGGGCTGACTAGCGCGCTCGTCGCCGGGGCGTACTACTGCTGGGTGATTCACACCGACGGCCACGGCCAGCTCGGGCTGTTCTGGTTCGACGAGTACGACGCGGGCGGCAAGCAGCGCGGCTACCTGGGGGGGCCCGTCGCCGACATGAACCAGCTCGTCGCAGACAAGCTGGGCTCGCAATGGGGCTGCTGGGGCCGGGAGTTCGAAGGCGGGTTCGTCATTTGCAACCCGCTCGATCGCGGTGTGGAGGTCAAGCTCCCGCCAGGCAAGTGGCAGCGCATCGAGGGGCACCAGGTGCCGGAGGTCAACAGCGGGGCCTTTGAGGAGGGCCAGGTGAAGGTGCCGGCCTACGACGGGCTGATCCTGCTGCGGGCGAAGGGCGGCTCCGAAGGCACGAGCTAGCCGCCGGCACCGGTCTGCTCCGTCTCGGGCCAGCCCTGTGCAGCCAGGCCGTGCAGGGTGCTCTTCAGGTCGGCGAGGGCCTGCTCCTGCCCCGGGATCGCCTTGTCGGGAGCCGGGTCCGTCAGGTCGAACCAGCTGTAGGCGATGGCACCGCTTGCCCCCCCGCGGTGCGCCGCATCGAGCATCCGCAGTGTCTCGTCGGCCGTGGGGAACGGCGCGCCCGCGGCCTGCTCCGGCACGTACTGCGCCCAGCTCATCGCCTGGAACACGAAGTACAGCGGCTGGTCCGTGCGCTTCAGCGACGCGGCGCGCGAGATCATTGTTGCCACGACGTCCTCGCACGGCTGCTCCGGGGTCTCCCTCCACGGCGCGCCCACCGGGTAAGAGTCGATCAGCACCCAGTCGCAAGCTCCCTGAAGCAGCGTCGCCAGCCCTGCCTCGTAGCTTTCAGCGTCCCTCGTCCAGCGTGGGGTGCCGTAGGTCATGTGTGGCATGCACACCAGCTTGAACGTCTCGTAGTCGGGGAGGAAGTTCCACACGCAGAGCTGCGGCCGCGACGGGTCGGCGGCGTGGATCCTGCGGTAGAGGCTAGTCATCTGCTCAAGGGTAAGGCAGTACTGCGTCGTCCCATCCATCCCGCTCACCGAGGGCAGGATCTCGTCGTGGACGTACCACGCCGTGATCCCCGGCTGGTCCTTCAGCCGTCGCACCACCAACAGCACGCGTTGGGTGTAGTCGCTGGCGTTGTCAGGCCTAGCGCCTACCAGCATGTCCTTTAGGCTAAAGGCTACGCCGATGCCGTGCTCCCGGGCGCTGTCCAAGTAGTGCTGGAATTCCGCGCTCCAGCCGTCGTCTTCCGGCGCGCTGAGTGCATAGTCGATCACCAGGTTCACGCCGCACTCGCTCAGCTCTGCGAACGTCCGGTCGACATCCAGAGGGTGCCAGTAGCCGAGCGACAGATACGCGCCGATCACCTCCGGCTTGGTCTCAGGCTTGCCTACCAGACGCACCCCTGGACGCCCCTCTCCCTCTGGCCTCTCCTTCTGGGCCGTGTCCACTCTGGCGTAGCCGCTACTGGCGAGGAGCTGGCAGGCCGCCAGGCCAAGCACGACTGCGAGGACCGTGATCCCCGCAGGGCGCCGGGAGAATCGCCGCCATCCAGGCACAGCTGATTCTAGCCCGGTCAAGCTGCCTCGGGGCTGGTTCGTCAGGGGCTTAATACTTGGCACGCGGGCTCCGGGTTGGCAGGGCTACTGGAAGATCAGTGCCCGTTGAGGAGAGCCCGTGATGCGCCGGGACTCCAGGCGCAGGATGTTACTCACGAGCGGGTAGTAGGTGTGCCAGAAGAAGCACCCGGTGTCGCCCGGCGCGGGGTGGCGGAAGTAGCTGCGGTTGAGGTACAGGGAGAGCGTCGAGTCGGGCGGCCCCATCGCCTTCTCGAAGTCGACAAGGTCCCCGGCGATGTAGTAGGCAGTGTAGCCGGAGCGCCAGCGCACGACGGCAGGGAAGACCAGCGGCAGCTTGTGGCTGAGCACCGCCTGCTTGCCCTGCTCCGTGAGGTTCAGATAGTAGTCCGCCAGTACCTCCGTCCCCTGGTCTGGCACGATGATGTCGAACCAGTAGTTGCACTTGTTGGGCAGGACGCCCTGCATCACGTCTCCCACGATGTACGGCCCGCGGGGCCGAAGCTCGATCCCCTTGCGGAGCGCATCCGCCCCGTCCCGCAGGATGATGAACTCCTGGCTCTCGTTGCGGCACAGCATGTAGCCCGAGCCGTGAAGGTTCCACACCTGCCCGGTCTGCTGTTGCCGCAGCTTGGTCAGCCAGTCGGGGACGTCCTTCACGTCGGTGAAGTCAACGAAATAGCGGCCAACCCAGCCCGTCCAGGTGAACCCGAAGATCTTCTCCATGCGTGCACGCAAGGCCGGCGGCGTGGGCGAGGCGAGGGTGTTGAATTCGGCGATGATCAGCTTGCCCTCCTGGGCGAATTGCTCGGTCGCCGCTACCTCGTTCCCTTCCAGCCCGCCGAAGAGCTTCGGCGAGTGGCGGGTGGCGGAGATCTCCTGGCCTGGGAACTGCGCGTAGTCGTCGTCGTACACGCCGTAGGTGTCAGTGAAGATGAGCGCGTCAGCGCCCTTCAGGCTCTGGGAGGTGAGCAAGTCAGTGGTGAACTTGTAGGGCGTCTCGGTGGGATGGAATCCGTTGTAGTCCTTGTCGAAGCGGTAGAGCTGGTCGTTGGTCGGGCGGGACGGGTCGACGAAGCGGTTCTGGGTCAGCAGCCAGAACAACGCGCGGTGCTCGCGCATCCCCGGGAACGGCACGGTCTTGTTGACAACCACAACTCTGAGCGGATTGACGGGCGTCGAGAGCCAAATCCAGTGGGGGATGTACATCGCCCCGCCGATCACCAGCACCATGGCAAGGACAGTGAGGACTACCAGGCGCTGGGAAGCGAGAAAGGCCATGAGCCGGCTTGGCCGCCGCGCTGCGAGCGCAGGCTTGGAGCCGTTCTGGTCACGACTCTCCGGAAGAGCCCCGTTTGCCGCCTTCACTGACAACGACATTTAGCAAACCTATTCTATATTAGCAGCCGTGAAGCCGCAAGCCTTGCTTCAAGCCGCAGCCGGCTTCCTTTCCGTTGTGCGGAACCCCAGCCGGCGGATGCGGCCCCATAGGCGGTAGCCGCCAACGTACTCGAAAGTGGCGGAGAGCCGCCACAGCGCGTTGAGCTGCCGGTAGCCGAGGTTGTAGGCCAGGCCGCCGAGCAGCAGCCCGAGAACGTGGAGTGGCCGCGGATAGCGGTGGAATGACAGCTCCTCCAGTAGTATCGCCCCGGCGGTGATCACCATGCCGAAGCCCATGGAGACCAGGAAGAACAGCGCCACCCAGTACCAGGACAGCACGCCGACGACAAGGAAGACGATCATCATCGCGTAGCCGAAGAGCTCGACGAGCGGCCCGCACAGCTCGAAGAGGAAGTAGTAGGGCATGGCGAACAGGCCGACGACGCCGTAGCGGGGGTTGAGCATCATCCCGCGGTTGTAGCGCAGGCTGTCGATCAGCCCCTTCTGCCAGCGCCGCCGCTGGTTGGCCAGGCTCTTGAGATCCGAGGGCACCTCGGTCCAGCACACCGGGTCGGGCACGAACACCATGCGGAAGCGCTGGCCACGGCTGTGCCGCAGGCGCTGCATGCGCACCACGAGCTCCATGTCCTCGCCGATCGTGTCCGTGCGATACCCGCCGGCCTCAATCGCCGCCTCCTTTTGGAACATCCCGAAGGCGCCCGATATGAGCAGCACGCTGTTCAAGGCGCTGAACGCCACGCGGCTGGAGAGAAATGCCTGGAGGTACTCGACGACCTGGATGATTTCCAGCAGCCTCTTGGGCAGGCGCACGTCGATCACGCGTCCGCGTTGGACGATGCAATTATTCGCGACGCGCACAATGCCGCCCGCGGCGACCAGCGCCTCGGGCTCGTCGAGGAACGGGCGCATCATCTTGAGCAGCGCCTCGTCATCGAGTATTCCGTCGCCGTCGATGCCGCAGTAGTAGGGATAGGTGCTCACGTTGATCCCGCAGTTCAGCGCGTCGCTCTTCCCGCCGTTCTCTTTGTCCACGACGACCAGCTCGGGGTGGATGCGACTCTCATAGAGGGCGCGCACCGGCTTGGACGGCAGCCGCCGGCGGTACACCTTGTGCCGCTCGACCAGCCGGAACTGCTCCTTGAGCTTCTCCAGCGTGTCGTCGGTGCTGCCGTCGTTGACGACGATCACCTCAAAGCGCGGATAGTGCATTAGCAGCAGGGAGTTGACCGTTTCGAGGATGTTACGCTCTTCGTTATAGGCCGGCACGATGATACTCACCGGCCGCAGAAGCGAGCTGCGGAACAGCGTATAGTTGCTGGCCACGCTCACGTCGTGGGCATAGCGCCTTAGGCCGAAGATCCCAAAGATGATGAACATCAGGTAGATGGTGTTCAGCGCCGCGAAGTAGAGGACGAAGAAGCCCGTCAGCCAGAGGGCGACGATCGTCAGGAAGCCCCAGTTCGCGTCACCTGCCCACACTAGCTCAACTCCGTTGACACCACGCGCGCGGCGGGCCGCTTCATCGTCTCGCGCAAGGCTTCTCCGCCGTTGGCGAACGCTTCTTTGGGAATCTCGAAGCCATTCAGGCGCTCCAGGCTGTAGCGGGCCTGGTCCAAGGCGAAGCTGTCACCCAGCTCCCCGGCTCGCCGCAGCACAGCGAGCCCGACAGGCCCCAGCCTGAGCAGCGAGTTCGCCACGTTGCGCCGCACCCAGAACTCCGGGTCGGTGAGCAACCGCTCCAGCAATGGCACCGCCTCAGCGAACTCCAGGCTGCCGACCGCCCTGGCCACAATCGCTCTCACCTGCCAGCTTGGATCGTCGATGCGCTGGAGGATGAGCGGCAGTATCTCCATGTCGCCGATCCGGACCAGTGCCTTGATCGCCCGCAGTACGATTTCCGTCTCGTTGCTGGACAACAGGCCGCGCAGTGCGTCGACAAGCCGGTACTCACGCCAATCGCCGATGACGTCGATCAGCAGCAGCCTGCTGGCTAGGGGCGTGTTTTCGTCTTCAACGATCCGCCGCAGGGGCTCGATGTCCGCGCGCAGCGTCTGGTGGACGATTTCCAGCAGTCGGGGCGTGTCCACGACGTCCGGCTTGGCCAGCAGCTCCACCAGCGCCAGGAACGCGTCAGCCGAGCCGATCATCGCCAGGCTCCGCGCCGCGGTATAGCGCACCGGCATCCGGCGGTCGAGGAGCAGCGGCGCCAGCGCCGGCACCGATTCCGGCAGTCGCAATATCCCCAGCCGCATCGCCATTGTCTCGCGCACCGTCCAATCCAGGCTGTGCAGCGCCCGCGTCGCGTTCCTAGCAATGCCCAACTCGCGCGCCAGGTCGAGCAGAAGCTCGCGCTCCTCCCCATTCAGGATCTGCAGGAAGTGCAGCAGCAGATGCTCGGCGGCCGCTTGGCTCGACCTGAGCTGCGAAATCATTTCCTCAGGTCGGACTTCCCCTACCAGGTACTTCGTCAGCGTGGGACGCAGGCGATCGCAGTCCTCCCTCAGCCTGCGCTCCCGGCCCAGTTGGCTTATTCGCTTGGCTATCACGCCGGTGACCAGAACGAGCGCGAGAAGTGCAGTCGCCGCAGCCAGCAGGATGAGCAGCTTATCGATCCAAAACGGCAATGCCAACCTCTTCTAACGAAAGCACAAACAGCGTCGGACTCCGACTCTGCCTCGCTCAGCTTCCAACTTCCGTAACCAGCCGCCCTTGACGAACCGGACGATGTGCACCGCCGTCAAGCGTGCGGCACCGCTAACCTAAAGCCTAGACTTGACCAATATGCCTTGACTTCAACGCCGTGAACCGTGGCCGATCTTCGCGGGTCGCCGCCGCGGGCTCTTCTTGCCAGCCCAGCTGCGAGCCGAGAGCTCCGTTCGCGGCAACCTTGCAGCGCAGCGCCACCTTCAGGCGGGCGAGCATGATCTCCAGGCTGAACGGTTTAGTGATGAAGTCCGCCGCTCCCAGTTCGAATGCCCGCAGAATGTCCTCGTCGCTGCTTCGCGCGGATATCGCGATCCACACCGAAGGCAGATGCTCCGGGTCATCGAGCAGCTCGTGAGCCACCTGGAAGCCGTTCATCCGCGGCAGCATCAGGTCCATCAGCAGCACGTCGTAATTCTCCGCCTGCAAACGGCTGAGGGCGGTCTCGCCATCCGCCGCATACTCCACCTGATAGCCACTCTTGACGAGCTTGTATTCGAGGAACGTTGCCAGCAGGTGGTCGTCCTCGACAAGCAGAACTCTGACGCCGTTGCCCACAGCTACTCCCTACAAGTCGCTACAAGCTGACCCCGCCGGAAACGGCAGCGCGCAATCCTCAGGCTAGCACTTAACCAGTATTTTAGCAAGTCCACCATACTTTCTTCAGGGTTGCCCTAGCAGAGGCAACGGCGGCTTATTGGCGCACCTACTTGTCGCGGACGACGCTGACGACTCCGCCGCCGGAGAGGACGTCAAAGCGGATGGTCTGCTGATTGTCGATTGCTACCTGCAGCGGCATACCGTCTTGGCTGGCGCTCGCCTCCGTCCAGAGCGGAGGCATCGGCATCGCCACGGTCAGCGGCACGGCGAACAACTGGTCGCCCCAGGGGTCACTTAGCTCGAAGTTCAACTCGCGCCTGGTGTACTTCAGGATCGTGAACTGCGCCTGGTTGCGGCGCAGAATATAGCTGCCGATCTCGCCTACCGGCGCCACCCAGACGCGGTCGCCGTAGGACTTGATGTGGTCGTAGTGGGCGCGGAACTCGGATTCCGGCCGCGGGCTCCAGCCCACTCCCGGCTCGCCGGCGACGCCGATGCCGTGGCACTGCTCGATCATCCAGCCGCCGTAGTACACGACGCGGTCAGTCGTGGCGTCCCACATCCACATCGGGAGTATGTCCTGGTTGGCCCAGCTGTAGAGGTGAAGGAACGCCGGGTTGTACGGGTCATTCTGTGGTGCGTACTCGGTGATGCCTTGGGGGCCGCTGCGGGCGAAGAGATAGCCTTCACTGGCCAGCACCGCGGCGACGCGGTCGTCAAAGTGCTCGTAGGGATAAGCCACGCTAAGGACGAGGCTCAGGCCCTTCACGTTGTCCAGGATCAGCTTCTTGCACGTGGCGAGTTCGGCTCGGATCTGGTCGTCGCTCAGCGTAATCATGTCAGCGTGCGTTGCGGAGTGGTTAGCGAGTTCGTGGCCGGCGTTGAAGGCCTCCTGCAGTTGCGGCAGCCGGGATGGATTGCTGTTGAACGTCTGTGCGACGATGCCCAGCGTGACCCGGAAGCCGTAGTCCTTCCAAAGCGGCATGCCCCGCGACCAGTGCACCGGTGCGCCGTCGTCGAAGGTCAGACTGATCGCCGCTTCCGCTCCGCCGCGCCACTTCTCCACGCGAAGCTCGGGTGGCGTTAGAGCGCTGATGGCGATCTGGCCAATGCTGCCGTCGAGCGGCCCACCCAGCCCGCTGACCGAAACTGAGTAGGTTCCTGGTGAGGGGAAGCGTACGACCGCGGTTGCGACGCCGTCCTGGAAGTAGGCGGGTGTCGTGACGGCCATGCCCGAGGGCGAGCTGGAGAGCTGGGCGCCGGTGGTGAATCCCAAGAGGGGGGAGCCCAAGCTGTTCACCGCGCGCAGCTCGAACTGAATGTCGTCGTCGGCGTAGCCGTCCGCTGGCAGCGCGGTCTGCAGCACGGCGGCGGCGAACCCGCGGAAGTCCTGGCTTGGGCCGGGTGCGTTGTCAATGCAGACCAGCCGCTCAGGGGGCAGGAAGACCAGCCCCGCAGCTTGCGGCGTCAGCGTCCCGCTAGAACCGTCGGGCACCGTGGGAAAGGAGTAGTCCCCAGTGGCGTCCGTAGTTGCCGCCTCAAAATCGCTGAGCGCTACCTGTATGCCGGCCAATGGATCACCGGCTGCGTCTCGGCATACACCGCTCACCTCGAAGAGAGGCTGTGGCGCTCCGCTGTATAGGCATGGCTCGCCCGCCGCGCCTTCCTCGCTGCCGTCGTAAGGAACGACGCGGTAGTGCTTGCCGACCTCCGGCGAGTCGAGCTCGTAGTTGAACTGCCGCGGCCCGCCCACCGGGGGAACTACGCCCTCGCTGAATGAAACCTGTACGACGTCTTCCCAGATTCCCTGCGGGTCAGGCGTATCGCTGGCCTCCAGGGAGTATCCGTCAACCGTGCTGAGGAAGTTCTGGCCGATCGCGGTCACGTCAGTGAGTAGCACTTGGCCGTTGGCGTCGCCGTCCGCTGTGCGCGCCGCGACCCAGTCGGGATCGCCCGATTGGCGTCCGAAATGCACGCCCAGGGGAGTCAGATCGCTCACCGCTACCAGCGAGTCGTTGTTGTAGTCACCCTGATTGCGATAGGTCCAGCGGCAAATGGCGCCCTGTGCGGTCGCCCACATGCGGAGGTCGGTCACGCGGCTGCCCGCGCTCGTTGGCGCAACCGACGCGAAGCGGGTGGCACCGCTTTGCCGCAGCGCGGTTGCCAGCGCCTGCTTCAACTGCCCGGCCAGGTCACCGCTCACCCCCACGGGGAAGTGCAGGCCGTCCATGTCGGCCAGCACGCTGGAGAGCTCCATTACGCGCGCGTCGGGGCGGGGCGCACCTCTTCCATGGGGTCGGCTTGACTGCGATGCACCAGCAACCGAGGCGCCGCAGCCGCAGAGGAGCACTGTCGCGACGACGGCCGCGCAGCACGCGAGGACATGAGCTGGTGCGGCTGAACCTCCAGCCCCAGAGAACCGCCGTGACTGGCTCAACGCTCCAAGAGACCTGCGCCCCATGCGCAGCCGATTGGCACGCCTCCCATGCTCGATGGGTCTGCACAACATCGGCAGCGATATTAAACCACTGAACGCAGTATTCGTCTATCATGGCACCGGATGAAAGCCCCTCTGGACTCGGCCAGCGGCAGGGCAATACAATTATGGGGTGCAGGGTTGCGGCGCCGGCGTTGGTCGGGCGCGTTCTGAGCCACTCATGGCTTGACGGAGGCTATGCGATGCGGGTGATGCCACATCTGGTGCGACTGGCGGCAGCGGTGAGTCTGGCCGCGGCCGCTTTGGGCTTGACGGCCGCCAAGGCCCCGAAGGAGCCGCAGGTGCCCACGCGGGCTGGCCAGCAGTATCTGGAGGTGCGCCAGCCAGACGGCAGCTACAAACCAATCTTCGTGAAGGGCATGAACCTCTCCGTGGCCCTGCCCGGGAAGCACCCCAGCGAGTTCCCTCATGACGAGGCGCTCTACCTGGACTGGCTCGACAAGATCGCGGACATGAACTGCAACGTCGTCCGCCTGTACACGATTCACCCGCCCGAGATGTACAAGGCGCTCTACCGCCACAACACGCAGCATCCGGACAAGCCGCTGTGGCTGATCCAGGGCGTGTGGATCGAGCCGCCCCCGGCGTACAACTACATCGACACGACGTTCATGGCGGAAGTGCAGATGAACATCTCGCGCGCCGTGGACCTGGTGCACGGCAACGCCGAGTTCGAGGACCGGCCGGGATGGACCGGTGGCCGGTACAAGGCCGACGTCTCGAAGTGGCTCCTCGCCTGGCTGATCGGGCGCGAGTGGGAGCCGGACGACATGCAGGGGTTTCAGAAGGCCCAGCCTACCTACAACGATTATCAGGGAACCAACATCTCCTGCCACAAGGGCCAGGCCATCGAATGCTGGCTGGCGCGCATCTGCGACTACGCTGTGACCTACGAGGACAACAAGTACAGCGTGCAGCACCCGGTGGCCTACAGCTCGTGGCCGCCGACCGACCCGCTGATCCACGTCAGCGAGAGCAACATCGAGGAGGAGGCCGACCTGGCGAGCACGGAAGCTCGCGGGCGCGTGGACATCTTCTCCAGCGACGCAGTGAACATCTCCAGCAAGCACTTCACCGTCGAGCCGCGGTTCAAGGCGGGCGTCTACGCCAGCTACCACGTCTATCCCTACTGGCCGGACTTCCTCGACAACGAGCCTGCCTACAGCCAGGCGAAGGACCGCTTCGGGCCGAGCAACTACTACGGCTACCTCGCCGAGCTGAAGGCGTACTACAACGACCGGCCGCTCCTCATCGCCGAGTACGGCCTGGCGAGCTGCCCTCTCACCGCACACCTGCAGAAGCAGGGCTGGAATCATGGCGGCATGTCCGAGGAGCAGGTGGCCGAGAACATGCAGCACATGACGTACGACATCTACGACTCGGGATGCGCGGGTGGGGTCGTCTTTTCCTGGATCGACGAGTGGTTCAAGAAGGTCTGGCTCTGGGCGGAGATGTACGACCCGTGGGACGACCGCCGGCTCTGGTACAACCAGTACGACCCGGAGAAGAACTACGGCATGTTCGCCTTGCTTCCGGGGAAGGACGGCCCGGACTGCACCCTGAGCGGCAACGATGCCGAATGGGCCGACGCCGATACCCGGCCCGGCGGCTGCGTGAAGGCCAACGACTCGGCGCCGGAGATCGCCTCCGTCAAGGTGATGCACGACGAGGGATTCCTCTTCTTGCGCGTGCAGCTCAATGGCTTCGACGACTGGGAGTTCGTGAAGACCGGGCTGTACCTCGGCCTGGACGTTCTCGACCCGGCGCGGGGCAACACCTGCTGGCCGGGACCGCTCAGCCTGACCAGCGACACCGGCCTGGAAGAGGTGATCAGCTTTGCTGCGGGGAAGGCACGCCTGTGGCAGACCGAGACCTTCCGCTTCTGGGACCCGTATCGCGTGCCCTGGTCGGAGCAGCCGCAGATCGCCGAGGTGCAGCCGCATATCCTTGAAGCGGAGGCCAACCGCTGGGCGTGGTTCGAGCCCGTGGTGGAGACAAATCGCCGCCGCGTGGGACGTGATGGCGCGGTCTACCCCTCGCGCAGCTGGGAGCTCAACCCGCTGCCGCGGGGTAGCCTTAAGCCCGGCCCGGCCTACAACGACCTCGCGGTTTGGAACGTCAGCCCGCAGAGCGGCGAAGTGGAGATCCGCATCCCGTGGATTCTGATGGGTTTCGTCGGGCCTCACCAGATGCGCGTGCTGCAGGCGAAGGCGGACGGCACCAACGGCTCGGAAGTGAGCACCGGCGTCGGCTTGGCGGTCGCGCTCACCACCGACACGGGCAGCGCACTCGCAATGTGGCCGGGCGCCGACGGAGAAAAGGTGACCACCTCGGCCTCGGGCAGATACGCCTGGCCGGAGTGGAAGGTGGAGGACATCAAGTACCACTCGCGGCTCAAGCCCGTGTACTCCGCCCTGAAGGACCTCTTTGGCAGGATCGACAAGGAGCCGCGCCAGCCCCAACCTGCCCCCGGACCGCCTGCGGCCTGATCTGCGCGGCCACGGACGCCGCGCTACACCTGGCGTGAGGGGAGTTCGGCCGCCTGCCCGCCTGTTCGAGCGAGCCTCGCTGGCACTCCAACTATGTTCAGGCTTTCGCATAAGTTGTTGATAACTTTGGGGATAGTATGCTAATATGTGGCGGCACGCATGGCGGCGTCCCAGCTAGCGGATTTCACTTCTTGAATGGCGGGAAGGCGGGGAGGGCTGTTACCACCGCAGCGTAACGGGTGGCGTTCGAGGAGGAAGTTGAGATGAGATTGCCGCTCGGGCGCTGTGCGCTCGCGGTCATGCTGTTGCTGAGCAGCGTGCCAGCGTACGCTCAGGAGGCCGCTACCACTCAGGCGGAGGCCGCCTATGCCGCTGGCGACTACGCAAAGGCGCTTGCTGACTATGAGGATGTCGTGCGCGACTTCCCAGGCCATCCCATCGCTTGGCTGAAGATTGCGCGCATCCATGCGAAGTCGGGCGAGTGGCAGGAGGCGGTGGAGGCGTTTCGCCGCCTAGCGGAGTTGGGTCCGTTGGACAAGGACGTGCGAGTGGAATACGGCGATGCGCTGAAGGCAGCGGGCGACCTGGCGGGAGCAGTGGAGCAGTACAGCATCGCGCTGCACGGCGATGGGGAAGGGGGGGCCCCAGCCAGCATGCCCAAGCTTCCGGCGAACACCCCACGGCGCCCTGCAGTTGCGAAGGCGCCGCCTTCCAGCAGGGCTGCCCCGCCTCCCAGTGCACCGCAGCCGCGGACGGAGCCGGCCGAGTACGAGGCGGCCAAGCCGGCGCCTGCTGCATTGGAGCCGGCAGACACGCCGAGCTTCCGGCGCGTGGACAGTACCGCTGGGAAGAACTCCGGCCAGGCTGCAGAAGCTGGGCTGGGTAGGGCGGAGGAGATAGCCCCCGTGTCTCCCAGCGCCGTGAGCGACACGGGTGGCGGGTTTGCCCGCGGCGGCGAGTTTCACATCGAGCGCGAGTCGCGGGCGATCGAGGTCGGCAAGCCGGTGCTGCTGCAGGCCGGGGCAGGGGATGCAGCGAAAGGCGAGGCGGCGCCAGGCGGGGAGAGCCAGGCGCAACCCACCGACTGGCTGGCTACGGCTCGCGAGGATGTGAAAAAGAAGAAGTGGGCCGAGGCGGTGGCGGCCTATGAGCAGCTGATCAGCGCCGGGCCGGTTGACGTCGCGGTGCGCCTCGAATACGCGGACGCGCTGCGCAACGCCGGGATGCTGGATAAGGCGCGCGACGAGTTCAACCGCGTCCTGCACCTCGATTCGGAGAACGTGCGGGCGAAGGTCGGGTCGGCCAAGGTGCTGGCCCAGAGCGGGGAGATCGAGGAGGCGATGTACCTCCTCGACCAAGTCTCGGGCGACGCCGCGTCGGTCCGGATGGCGCGCGAGGCGCGCGTCTACGCCTACTACGTCAACGGCTACCTGCAGGAGACTTGGCGCGACCTGGGCGACCTGATCGCCAGCATTCCCGGGAGCGATGAGGCGGTGGCGCTGATCAACAAGCAGGGGTCGTGGGACGAGATCAAGGCTGCGCTGGCCAAGGTGCAGGGCGCCGAGGGG
>Ga0315284_10006268_pt1 | contig 16948 bp, 21 predicted proteins | sample YL17G09_16_MG_FD_203696 | JGI IMG/M metagenome (GOLD analysis project Ga0315284, IMG submission 203696) | Sediment microbial communities from Yellowstone Lake, YNP, Wyoming, USA - YL17G09_16 | ecosystem: Environmental > Aquatic > Freshwater > Lake > Sediment | place: USA: Wyoming | collected...
GAAAGGAGAAACTCCGGTAACGAAAAAAACGGTTGATGAAATCGTGAAGAAGATATCTTCTGAACCTGCAAAGAATTCTAAAAAGAGCGATAAACGAAACAATTCTTGTTGTTAAAGGTGGTGAGATATGAACGCGTTGAACGGAAAACTTCTTGTTAGCTTCACAATTGCCATTTTACTTCTGCCAGGCTGCGGAAAAGAAAAAGATAAAAAAACTGAAATACCGGCTGTGGGGGTTGAAACTCCTGTAAATGAGGTTGTTAAAACAGAAACAGGAACAGTAAAAAAAGAAGAAAAGAAGGAGCAGATAATAAAAGTTACTTTTATAGAACTCGGGTCGGTAAACTGCATCCCCTGCAAGATGATGAAGCCGGTGATAGAAGAAGTGGAGAAGGAATACGGCGATCAGGTAAAGGTTGTTTTTCATGATGTATGGACTGAAGAAGGGAAGCCCTATGCACAGCAATACGGGATAAGGGCAATCCCGACACAGGTATTTCTTGATAAAGACGGCAAAGAGTTTTACAGGCACATGGGTTTTTTTGCAAAAGAAGAACTTGTTAAAATATTAAAGATGGAAGGGGTGGAGTGATGTCTGTAAAACACAGGTATTACATATTCTTCATTTTTATTTCACTGCTGGTTGGATGTAGTCACGTTGGGATAAATAGAAACAATGTTAAAATAGATAAGGTTAAAACAATAAATAAAGGAATAAACCCGGAGAAGAATATCCCGGTAGCGAACGAGCCTGCGCCTGTTCCCATAAAAAAAGCAGCTATGACTGAAAAAGAAGTGACTGGACATGTTATATTTATATCAAATTCACAGGCATGTCATTGCACTCTTGAAAGATGTAACCAGATTAGGGAAAAGCTTCAGGAAATTATAGATGGAGATACGGAATACAATGGCCGTGTTGAGATACAGGAAATTGATGATGCTACAGACCCCAAGAAGGTAGATGAATATTTTAAGCAATACGAATTAGGGTTTATACCTTCAGTTATTTTGAAAGATAATAAAGGTGAAATACTATATAAAACAAGTTATGATTTTAACGAAGCCGTTTTTAAGGACATTCTTAAAAATAATTTAAACAGTAAATCTATAAAATAGGAGAGATAATAAATGATTAGAACGCTATTTGAATGGCTTTCAAAGTCACTTGAGTCAACTGCAGCAGTGGCGTTTATAGCGTCTTTTATATGGGGAGTGTTAAGTATATTATTAAGTCCCTGCCATCTGTCAAGCATTCCTCTTATCGTAGGTTTTATAGATGGGCAGGGCAGGGTTCCAATTAAAAGAGCATTTCTGCTGGCAACGCTGTTTTCAACAGGGATTTTGATTACAATAGGTGTAATAGGGGCTGTAACCGGTTTAATGGGCAGGATGCTAGGGGATATAGGCCCTTACGGGAATTACCTGGTAGCGGTTATAATGGTGGTTGTCGGATTATATCTCCTTGAAATAATAAATATTCCATTCCTGAATCCGTCTTTTCACACAGGATTTAAGAAGAAAGGATTATTTGCCTCGTTTTTACTCGGACTGATATTTGGAGTGGCAATAGGTCCCTGTACCTTTGCATACATGGCGCCTATGCTTGGGATAGTATTTAAAATAGCAGCTACGAACTTCATATATGCCATGGCGCTTATTATGTTCTATGCAGTAGGGCACTGTTCGGTTATTATACTTGCAGGGACGTTTACAGGAATAGTGCAGAAGTATTTAAACTGGAACGAAAAATCAAAGGGCGCTGTGATACTAAAGAAAGCCTGCGGAGTCTTGGTTATAATAGGAGCTATTTACCTTATCTGGTCAACGATTTAATGATACATAGCAGGAAAATGTTTATGGCTGAAGAAAGCAAACCCAAAGGACCAGCAAAAGTGGCACTTCCTAAGGACGTAAACTAAATATAATTAAAAATTAAATTTGTTCTGTTTCACATTTAGTTTGACATTTTCACTATATTATTCTATAATGCGTATATACGATTAAAAGCATATAAAAGGAGAAAACATGAAAAATACTGTAAAATTATTCAAGGCACTTTCAAATGAAACAAGGATTCGTATTATGGCATTGTTATATCAAAGGGAACTTTGTGTCTGTCAGGTAGAAAAGATTTTGCATATCAACCAGACAACTGCATCACGACATCTTATTATTCTTAAATATTCCGGTTTGGTAAAAGACAGGCGAGAAGGTCTGTGGATATACTATTCCATCGTTAAACCAATGGATGAAATCGGGAAAAGGATATTCGGGTGTTTCGATGAGTTAATCAAGAAATATCCCGAACTGCGTGTAAATTTAAAAACCATAAATAGTTGCGTCGAAACAAGTAATAAAAAATAGCTTTAACTAAACTCAAATAGGGAGGCATCGTAATGGATAAGAAAACGGAACAGAAACCAAGGAAGAAAGGCTTCTTTGCCATTTTGAAAGAATCAATAACGAAAACGAGTGAAGGTTGCGGTCCGGAGTGCGGATGCCACACTGCTGTTGAGAAAGATAAAGTGAAGGTCAACGAAAATGTAAAAGATAGTAAGAATAAGTAAACCATCTGATTTTGGGTGTAGAACAGCTTCAATCTGAGGAGAATTTCATGTTAGATTCTGGTCATGGACGTACCGAGAAGTGGCGGGACATCTTGGTTCTATCCCTCGCCCCTGCACTAATATTATTCCTGATTCTTGTGAGCTGGGCTCTTGCGCACTGGCATATCGGTTCTGCTTTTGTGAATGCATCTCTTGCGCTTATAGCTGTGCTAATTGGCGGTTTCCAGCGGTTCGTTTCAGGTGTGAAGGACCTACTTCGCATTAAGATTACGGTCAACGTCTTCATAACTTTTGCACTCGCTGTTACTGTTGCCGCTGGAGAGTTCCGCGCAGCAGCGGTTATAATCTTCATTATGTCTGTGGTCGGGGCACTGGAATCATATACCCTCGACAAAACCCGGCACAGTATCAGGAATCTTCTCCACCTTGCTCCGCCCACCGCCATGGTGCGCCGGGGTGACGGTGAAGTTATGGTGCCGGTAGCCGAGTTGCAGGTAGGCGGTATTGTAGTAGTGCGGCCCGGTGAACGTATCCCGGTCGATGGCGTAGTCACGGCAGGCTCGGGTTCGGTCAACCAAGCGCCCATTACTGGCGAATCTATGCCAGTAGAAAAGTTCAAGGGTAGCGAAGTATTCAGCGGGACACTCAACGAGACCGGACGGCTCGACGTGCGCACAGTCAAAGTCGGTGACGACACTACACTTGCCCAGATTGTACACCTTGTCGAAGCGGCGCAGGAAACCAAAGCACCCATAACGACCTTAGCGGACCGCTTTACCACATGGTTCTTCCCAGTTGTCATCGCGCTTGCGATTATTGCTTTTCTTACCTCAGGAAATATCAAGGTAGCAGTAAGCGTGCTATTGGTTGCATGCCCCTGCGCCTTTGCTATAGCAACCCCTAGTGCGGTAAGTGCCGGTATCGCTAACATGGCGCGTCGTGCAGTGCTTATTAAGGGTGGGATATTCTTTGAACTTGCGGGGAAAGTAGACACACTCCTTCTTGACAAGACCGGCACTCTCACTTTTGGGCGGCCCAAGGTAATGCAAGTGATAGCAGAAGGCGGTGTCACTGAAGAATCCGTTCTAAGATTTGCCGCCATTGCCGAGAAATACTCGGAGCACCCGATAGCAAAGTCCGTGATGGCGCTTGCCAGGGAACGAGTCATGGACGTACCAGACCCTGTCGATTTCAAGGCCGGAGTCGGACTTGGTGTCTCAGCCAGTTACGACGGCAGAAACATTGTGGTCGGCAAGGAAGAGTTTCTGCGGGGCCAGGGAGTTACCGTGTCGCCGCGTCTAATTGCAGAAGTCAATACGCAGGCCGAGCGCGGCTGTACGTCGGTTCTCGTGGCTCATGGACAAGAAGCAGTCGGGCTCATAGCCATCGCAGATGAAGTGAGGCCTGAGACCGTGCAGGCAGTAGCGGACCTCAAGTCTCTTGGTATTCGCCATATCATCATGATCACAGGTGATAATCCCAGAATTGCGCAAGCGGTGGCCAAGCAGATCGGTGTGGACGATTTCCGCGCCGGATTAATGCCAGAAGACAAGCAGCGGGTGGTCAAGGAGCTAAAAGCTGAAGGCAGGAACGTCGCAATGGTTGGCGATGGCATCAACGATGCCCCATCACTTGCCCTTGCGGATGTCGGGATTGCGATGGGGGCAGCAGGAACAGATGTAGCTATTAAAGCGGCGGACGTGACTCTGATGAACGATGACCTATCCCGCTTAGTTGAATTCGTGCAGATGTCACGCAAGGTTTTGCGCCGCATCAAACTGAACATATTTTTTTCTATTGTCTACAACGCTATCGGGCTTATGCTGGGAACATTGGGCTTGCTGTCGCCAATCATAGCAGTCATCTTTCAGGAGGCTGGCTGCATTTCTGTTGTGCTGAGTTCTACGCTCCTGCTGTGGGCACGCCCACAGATACTGAGCAGTTTTCAGCACAAAACACACAAGGTATAGGCAGATAGATCGAACCTGGATATATCGTTAGCACTTGGGGTTGCAGTTGAAACCAAACTTATGAACGATTGGAGGCATTAATGGAAAACAACAATTTAAAGGAATCCGTAGGTCAAAATGAGGAAACTGTTTGCGGGCCGGGGTGTGATTGCTCCAAGCCGCCAGCCAATAATAAAATGAGGATAACTGTTGGATTAATCATAGTGCTTATTGCCGCAGGTATTTTCGCCTATAAGATAATCAAACCCAAACCCTCACAGGAACCCCCGGAAACTTATGCGGGTATTGCCGATGGAAACAACACAAATATTACTCCTCCAGCTGCCGAACAGCCGAATATACCTTCCGTCAAGGAACCAAAAACTCAAAAGAAAACATATATTGGGGAATATTTGGATGCATTCAGCTCGTTAAATACCGTGGCTGCCGATCAGGATGCCGTGTTTATTCTTATTCCGGCAAATGAGAAGGAAACTGTTAGCCGAGAAACCGAAACAGCTATTCAGGGAACACAACGCGCACTAAAAACTAACGGTGTTAATACGGGGGTTTATACCCTGCGGACATCAGCTCCAGAATACCAGAGTATAAAACAGCAGGTTTCACCGCCCGCTATTTTAATCGCCTGCAAAGGCCGCGGAATGAACGCAGTCCCTGTTGATGGTATTACGGAAACAAAACTATTGCAGACATATGTTGGGGTTTCTCAGGCAGGAGGATGCGGGGCTGGTTCCACTTGTGGCCCATCCAATCAGGGCTGTAAATAATAGGAGGATAACAATGCTTAAAAATATTACCGATTCTTTACAACAAGTATCATCTGAACCGATAGCTCTTCTCTTTGCGCTGATTCTCGGAGTTGTAAGCGCCGCAACATGTGTTTGCTGCACGTTACCGGCGATTGGAATTCTGGTAGGTTATTCCGGCACGAGAAAAGAAGCAAGCAGGATTGATGCAATGAAATCAGCCCTGTTTTTCACCCTTGGCACGATTATAGCTCTGATGATTATCGGTTTGGTGGCAGGTTTTGTCGGTCAGATAGCCCAGAGCACTCTAGGTAGGTACTGGAAACTGTTTGCCGGGATTGTAGCTGTGGTTTTTGGGCTGGCAGCGCTGAACCTGTTTCCTATAAAGATTTCATTAGGAAACTTGGGGAAAGCGCATTTTACGAACAGATTCGGCATGGCTTTAACGGGGCTCGTGCTTGGCGGCATTATTGCAGCCTGTTCGCTTCCATGTAATCCAGGCATATTTATAGTGGTCGGTGCGGCAATCCTGCAAGGGAAAGTGATATGGTCAATACTTCTACTGGCTATGTTTGCCGTTGGTTTTAGTATCCCGTTAGGCGCTATTCTTATGGGGGTATCCCTGAGTAAAGTTAGCTTTGCAGCTAAAGGTATTGATAAAATAATCAGGTACATCGCCGGCCTAATTCTGGTGATAGCGGGATTTTATTTTCTTATAAATTTTTGAAAAGGAAAAATCATGTCAAAACAGTATATAAAAAGCTGGGTTGATACAAATGCAGGAAAGGTTCCAGTAATAACCGGAGAACTTGATTTCCAGGATAAACTGGGAGCATTGAGGGTCCGGTTATCAATCCTGCGCATGAGTTATATGGTTAGTCCGGGACTGTACGCCATTGGTAACCCAAACCGCGAGTCTACGGTGTTTGTTTCTGCCAATTTTAAACTAAGTTTTGATATGCTCCGCAGGGAACTTAAGGATATTGACACCTGGATACTGGTGCTTGATACAAAGGGAATTAATGTCTGGTGTGCTGCCGGCAAAGGCATGTTCGGCACACAGGAATTGGTAACCCGTATTAAAGCAACAGACCTTGAGAAGATAGTAAACCATAGAAAGCTGATAGTACCCCAGCTTGGCGCAACGGGTATATCAGCGCATGAAGTAAAAAAACTTTCAGGGTTTTCAGTAATCTTTGGTCCTGTGCGCGTTATGGATATCCCAGCTTTTCTAAATGCAGGGTTGAAGGCTACTCAAGAGATGCGCAGGGTGAATTTTACATTTTATGACCGCTTTGTGCTTATCCCTGTTGAAATAGTTGGAGGAGTGAAATACCTTTTATTTATTACTGCCTTGTTTTACCTGCTATCAGGATTAAACCGGAACGGATATTCAGACAGTATTACGCTAAATTACGGCTCGCGTTCAATAATAAATTTACTGTTTGTCTATATAGGAGGCACAGTAGCAGGCCCTTTACTTTTACCGTGGCTGCATGGAAGGAGTTTTGCCATGAAAGGGTTTTCCGCAGGATTGGTGTTTTTTGTTATTTTATATTTCTTAAAACTGACAGGAAGAAGTGTAATGGAAATAATATCATGGGTATTAATTATTCCTGCAGTATCATCTTTTATATTATTGAATTTTACCGGCGCTTCAACATATACTTCCATATCCGGGGTCAGGAAAGAGATGAGGATTGCCATTCCATTGCAGGCCGCAGCTGTTGTTGCTGGGCTTGTTATATGGATTATCAGTAGATTTGTTTAGGAGGAGAAATGAAGAAATTAAGATATCTTAAAAATGTTGTAACACTGAATTATCATTCTAACAAATGTACGGGATGCGGTATGTGCGCAATTGTCTGCCCGCATTCAGTATTTGAGATGAAGGACAGAAAAGCAGCAATTGTTGACAGGGATGCATGTATGGAATGCGGGGCATGCGCATTAAACTGTGAACCTAATGCAATCAGCGTCAATTCGGGTGTGGGCTGTGCAGCTGGAATTTTAAACGGCATAATTAGAGGCACTGAACCCGAGTGTGACTGTTCAGGCAATTCAAAGAAATCCTGCTGTTAGTGTCATGCTGTGGCAGCGAAACACCCGTAAACATCAGCAAAAATATCCATAAAGGAATTAATACAGGACGTTCCGTATTGAGTATAAAGGTTTGCGGAACCAAGCCCTGATAAATAACAAAGGAGTGTAATGGAAAAGCAAAAAAAGCTTTCTTTGCTTGACAGGTTTTTGACTTTGTGGATATTTGCAGCAATCCTACTTGGCGTTGGAATAGGATATTTTTTCCCTTCAATTACCCAGTTTATTACTAAACTTCAGGTTGGGACAACTTCTATTCCAATAGCCATTGGATTGATATTAATGATGTATCCACCTCTTGCTAAGGTAAAATATGAAGAACTGGGGGATGTATTTAAGGATAAAAAAGTTCTTCTATTATCGCTTGTACAAAACTGGATAATCGGCCCTATCCTTATGTTCTTTCTTGCTGTAATCTTTCTTCATAACTATCCTGAATATATGATTGGCCTTATTATGATAGGGCTTGCCCGGTGTATTGCCATGGTTATCGTATGGAATGAGCTTGCCTCCGGGAGTACGGAATACTGTGCGGGACTGGTTGCCTTTAACTCAATATTCCAGGTATTATTTTACTCAGTATATGCATGGTTTTTTGTTACCATTCTTCCGGGATTATTCGGTCTAAAAGGAGCAGTAGTAAACATATCGATAGGTCAGATAGCCAAGAGCGTATTTATTTATCTGGGCATCCCGTTTATTGCCGGGATAATAACCCGTTTCAGTTTAATTAAACTTAAAAACAAGGAATGGTATCATACAAAATTTATTCCGAAAATCAGCCCGATAACGCTTATAATGTTGTTATTTACTATTGTCGTGATGTTTTCTTTAAAAGGTGAATATATAGTAAAAATACCGTTTGACGTAATCAGGATTGCAGTTCCATTGTTGTTATATTTTGTGATTATGTTTTTGGTATCATTCTATATGGGTAAAAAAGCTGGTGCGGATTATAAGAAAACGGCGACCCTTGCTTTTACGGCATCAAGCAATAACTTTGAATTAGCAATAGCTGTTTCAATAGCTGTATTCGGCATAAATTCAGGTGCAGCATTAGCGGCTGTAATAGGCCCCTTGGTGGAAGTGCCGGTTTTAATAGGGCTTGTTAATGTTGCTTTGAAATTCAGGAATAAATATTTCAAAGAACCAGCAAATGCCGGATGAGATAAATTGAAAAAGGAGGTATAAAAAATGGCTGATAAAAAACTATGGTATTCAAAATTCCCTTTAGGAACGGGATATCAGTATTTCTCAAATAGTGCCAATCAAAAGAGTGCATTGGATACAAAAACAAAGGAATTAATCCGTTTAGCAGTTGCTTCCGTTTTCAGGTGTCAGCATTGCACGGAACACCACATAAAAGATGCGATTGCAGCTGGCGCAACTAAGCAGGAAATATCTGAGGCAATACTGCTTTCCTCTTTACAGGCAGCCGGGACTCAACTGAATTGGAACAAAGAGTTATTTGAGAAATATTTAGGTGAGGAGTAATATTTATTCAGATATTTGGCTTAAGAATTTCATTGATTTTTACTGTAACTTGATTACTTGGTTTTAAACAATCTTTTTCATACCGGCAAACAGCTGCTTTAGTAACTCCCACCATTTTAGCCAAGTCTTTCTGCTGAAGGTTGCGTTTTAAGCGCATTTTTCTCAATCTGCCACCCCATGTATCTGAAGGGCAGAAATAGTCAAGGAAGTCCTTGTTTTTAGCTTGTTCCAGTCCTGGCAGCAGTTCAACCGGCTCTATATTTAAGGATTTAGCGATTTTTTGGAGAATCCATGGGGTAATATCAAGGACTTTGCCCTGTTCGTAGCGGGCAAGGATAGTCGTGCCTATACCAGCGGATTCGGCTAATTCGGCCTGTTTCAAGCCGCTTTTTATACGCAAGGGCTTAATCCTGACGCCAAGATGCACTCTCCATTTTTATATCGACAATGTAAAATCTCCCATAAAAATACAGATATACTTTTATCAACGACTATTTCATAATACTTACCGGCAAGAAATATTTGACAACAATAAAAGTATTTCATATACTATAGTATATGCATGTAGCATATAGGAGATTTAAATGTGCAAAGGGAACAAATGTGCTTGCAAAAATTCATCATGTATTTGTCCTTCCGGCAGGACTCCCAGATTTTTACAGGCATCTATTTTACTTCTGATAAACAATGCTTCATCATACGGGTATGAATTAATGGATAAATTAAGGGAAGGTAAGTTTTTGGAAACTCAACCAGACCCTGGTGCTGTATACCGTATTCTAAGAAAATTAGAAGATGAAAAATGTATTGTTTCTAAGTGGCAGATGAACAAATCCGGTCCGGCAAAGAAAATTTACAGTGTAACCTTCAAGGGGAGAAAACTTCTAAAGGAATGGGTAACAAGTATACAGATAAAAAGAAACAGTTTGAATAGAATATTAAAGGAATATAAACAACTTGAAATCAAATAATGCATTTGAGGCAGACCCTGACATACAATTGATGCTTGATTTCGCAAATGGCGATGATTCTGCGTTTAATCAAATTATGGGTAAGTATAAAGGAATAGTAATAGGAATAACCCGCCGTTACTTTAACGATCGCTCAAGAGCAGAAGACATTGCACAAGAAGTATTTTTAAGAATCTACCTCTCAAAAAATAAATATAAACCCAAGTCAAAGTTATCTACCTGGATTTTCCGTATAACCGCCAATCTTTGCCTTAATGATATTCGTTCACGAAAACGTGAAGAAGGTAATTTAGATTTAATTAATGATAATACGTCTTCAACTGACAGAGAACTTGATATTATAGACAAATTAGAAAAAGAAGAGCTCAATGAAACGGTAAGAAGCGCTTTGCTTTCTTTGCCTGAAAGACAAAGACTAGCTGTCATATTAAGCAAATATGACGGATTATCATATCAGGAAATATCTAAAATCCTTAATTGCTCCATTTCTGCTGTAGACTCTATTTTGCAAAGAGCAAAACAAACTCTTAAAAAACAACTAAACAAATATTTTAAAGAATAACCGAAGGTTTTTTGCTGTTTGTGTGTTTAATATAGTAGAGAGAGGTAAATGATATGGATTCAAAATGTCTAACAACGCAAAAGAAGTTGTCAGCCTACTTGGATAGACAATTAGCTGAGGATAAATGCCGTGAAATCGAGCAACATTTACGCCAGTGCCCTTTATGCTTTAAAGAGAAAGAAATGCTTGAAAGGTCATGGGAATTACTTGATAATATAAAAAGCGAATCACTTTCCCCAGCTTTTGAATCTGAAGTATGGCAAAAAATATATGTTCACGAACAAGAGAAAAATAAATCGTTCTTAGGAAAGATATTAAATTTAACACCAGCAACCGCGGCAGCAATGATATTATTGGGAATAATATCAGGAGGGTATTTGGGGAATGAATTAATTTATAAAAAAGCAATTTTAAATAATGAAACAAACAACTCCGTTGCTCAACAAGATACTCTTTTCTATTTAGAAAGCTTCGATGATTTACCTGTCGATTCAGTAGGCGTGGTACTTCTCAACGGTTCGAAGAAAGGATAAAAACAGAATGAAGAACAAACTATTTGTCTTAGCTTTTATATTGTCTGTGGCTGTTAATGTGGGAGTTATTGTAACATTAGGTTACCATAAAGTCGTATCTAGCAAAACACCACCAGCCTATTGTATTAATAATCACAAGATGACTTGGTGCAGTGAACTCGAGCTTTCAGAAGATCAAAAAAAAGTTATATGTGCTCAACAAAAAGAAATTAAAGTTAAAATAGAAGGAGTCAGAAAAGAGATTTACAGGTGTAAAAGTGAACTGGTTAATCTACTCTCTGAACCTCAACCCGACAAAACCAAAATACAATCAAAGATAACCGAAGTATCATCTTTTCAAGCTCAAATACAAGGAATCGTAATTGATAACCTGATCCGGCACAAAGAAATCCTCACCCCTGTTCAGCAGAAAAAAATGCTTTCATTAGTTTCTGAAAGAATGTGCCCGGGAAACTGCTTGAAGAATAATCCTAATAAATAGGGAGTTAATATATGAAAAAGCATATTCTCGGTATACTTATTATTTTAACGCTATCCTTCTTTGTCTTTACGGGTGTTTATTCTTTAGCCGACAAAGGAGAAAAGAAATCCTCTTTTGAAACTGTAACAGTAAAAAAGAAAGATATAAGTTCTTCGATACTTGCTACTGGTTCGGTAAAACCTGTTATCGGTGCGGAAGTGAAGGTAGGTTCAAGAATTTCAGGAAAAGTGGAACATCTTTACGCTAACATAGGCAATCGTGTTGAGATAGACCAGGTAATTGCAGAAATAGAAAAAAAAGACCTGGAAGCACAGGTTGAACAAAATAAAGCTGCGGTTGCCATACACGAAGCAAAAATTCTTGCTTTAGAAAACCAGCGTCCGAAGGCGGTTGAAATAGCCAAATCTAATGTTGATAGTGCAAAATCGTTATTGAGCCCGCAGGTATCCGGTATTGTTAGTTCAAGTTATGGAGGGCTAACTGATAATCCTCAGGGCAATGCTTTAGCGGGCGTTCAAGTCAGTGTTCCAATATACAGCAATTCTAACAATATAAATGTTAAGAAGACAAAAACGGACCTCAATTTAACTGAAACGACTTACGATGATAATCTTAGAATAGCCAAAGCAGAACTTGATCAGGTAAAAGCGATGCTCGAATATTCTAAAATACAATTATCATACGCAACAATCAAGGCTCCTATATCCGGGGTAATTGGTTCAGTAACTACCCAGGAAGGCGAAACAATAGCTGCAGGACTCAATGCACCTACATTTGTGACCATAATTGACCTTTCCCGGCTTCAGGTGGATGCTTTTGTGGATGAAACTGATATAGGACGGGTTAAAGTGGGACAGAAGGCATTATTTACGGTCGATACTTATCCAGATAAGGAATTTACCGGCAAGGTAAAAACCATTTATCCCAAAGCAATTATTCAAGAAAACGTGGTTAATTTTGATGTCGTTATAGAAATCGATGGTCCGAATATTGAACTTTTACGTCCAGATATGACTACCAGCGTCACCATTTATCAGAAAGGAAGAAAAGGGGTTCTGGTGATTCCACGCGAGGCAGTTATAAAAGAAGGAGCCAGCAAATATGTTTTGGCAAAGCAAGACAACGGAAATTATGAGAAAAAATCGATTAAAACCGGCATGACAAGCGGAAACGATATTGAGGTAGTATCCGGGCTTAATGAGGGAGAGCTTGTCGGTATTAAACGGGAATAAAAAAATATTAGGAGGTGCATAATGATTGAATTTAATGATATTACGAAATCTTTTGTTAGCGGTACGGTGCGGACAGATGTTCTTAAAGGGGTGACTTTTAAAGTCAATAAAGGAGAATTTGCTGCAATTATGGCACCTTCGGGAACAGGCAAAACTACCTTATTGAATGTTCTCGGGTGTCTAATGAAGGCATCAAGTGGTTCATACCTATTTGAAGGCCAAGACATCGAAACTTTAAACGATGACCAACTATCCGAAATAAGAAACAAGAAGATCGGCTTTGTCTTTCAAACCTTTAATCTTTTAGAAAGAACGAGTGCGCTTGACAATGTCCTCTTGCCGCTGGTCTATGCAGATGTTTATCCCGGAGATGCGGAAAAAAAAGCCAGCCGATTCTTGGAGTCGGTGGGTTTAAAAGAAAGAATAAATTATAAGCCGAGTGAACTTTCTGGAGGCCAGCAGCAGAGAGTTGCGATTGCCCGCGCTCTTATCAACGATCCCGCGGTTATTTTTGCTGATGAGCCCACAGGTAATTTGGACAGCGCATCAGCCAAGGAAATTATTGAGATATTTAAGTCATTGCACAGCCAAGGCCGGACAATTATTGTGGTAACCCATGACATAAATGTGGCTCGATCCTCCGATAGAATTATATACTTAAAAGACGGCAAGGTGGAGAAAGAAGAGGTGTTGAGATGAAAATAATGAGAATTGCCGGAGTTTCAGTAAATACGATTTTTAAACATAAGATGAGGGCATTTCTTATCATTTTGGCTATTGTGGTCGGTATCGCCACACTGACCGTGGTTGTTGCTTTGACTCAGGGAATGAATAAGAAGATTATGGAAAGGATACAGAATTTTGGCCCGGATGCTATTGTCATTCACTCTGGCGGCGGCAAGGTTCGCGGGCCTTCAACAGTATCTGAAGCGAATTTAACAAAAAAAGACATTTCTGATATTGAAAATATAGACGGAGTGAAGCTAATTACTTCTTTTCATATTGCTTCAGGTATGCCTGTAAAGTATGGGAGTAAGTTTATTTCTTGCGGGGTATGGGGAGTCGAGCCGAACTGGAAAGACGCATGGCGCACAGGCGCATCCAGAGGAGAATTTATTACCGATGCGGATAACGAACATTTATCCAAGGTGTGTGTTGTCGGACAGACTGTTGTTAAGGACTTATTTGGAGGCACAAACCCAATAGGCGAAAGCGTATTAATAGAGAATGTTTCTTTCCATGTAGTGGGAGTACTGGAAAAGAGAGGGCAATCTCCGGCTGGAGAGGATTTTGATAATCGCATTCTCATTCCTCTTGCGACTGCTTCAAGGCGGTTAATGAACCAGCCGCTGTATATTGGCAACGCAAGAGTCATTGTGTATACTCCTTCTCGCATAGAGACGGTGGCAAAGAACATTAAAGAGGTTTTAAGGGAGAATCATCATTTAGCAGCAACCGAGGAAGACGACTTTAGGATGAGAACACCCGTAGAAATTGCCGAAATGGTAGAAAGTGCGTCAAAGACATTAAAATTATTCTTGTGGCTGGTTGCGCTTATCTCTCCTTTAGTAGGAGGAATTGTTTTGATGAACATTATGCTTATGGCGGTTTCGGAGCGAAAAAAAGAGATTGGGCTACGAAGAGCAGTGGGAGCCAAGAAAAAACACATTATCTTTCAGTTTCTTGCGGAATCCATAATGCTTACCTTTTCAGGCGGGGTAATTGGCGTTGGCACGGGAATTGTCATCGCCTTCTTAATTAAACTTTCAGGGAAACCAATCAGCATTACTTGGCAGTCTTTTGCAGTTGCGTTTGTATTTTCTACGTTAATAGGGTTATTTTTCGGGATTTATCCCGCTAAGAAAGCTGCCGCACTTGATCCGGCAACTGCTTTAAGCTCAAAATGAAGATAGTTAAAAACATATTAATCTCCAAGAAGATTTTATTGGAACGTAAAGCGAGGACGGCCCTTTCTCTCTCAGGGGTTATTATAGGTGTTTGTGCGGTTATCATCATGGTGGCTGTTGGAAAGGGGACAGAAGAAAAGATTGTTTCCCAGATAACTAAAATGGGGAGTAACTTATTATTGGTTAACGCGGGGCAGGTTAAGATTATAGCAGGAAGGGCCCGGCAGGTTAAGGTGGTTACAACACTTGAATTAAAAGACGCCGATGGTATTTTAAACGAAGCCGAAAGTGTTAAGAATGTTGCTCCCGCGCAGACCAAGAAATTACAGGTAAAATATGAGAATCTCAGCACAAATACTAATATTGTCGGAACGACGCCCGATATTATTGAGGTGCAAAACCATACTCTTGCTCAAGGGAGATTTTTTGACGAAGACGAGGACAAAGGCCTGCGCAGGGTAGCGGTAGTAGGCCAAATCGTTGTTGATAACATATTTGAAGAGCAGTATCCGATTGGGAAGATTATCCGTATCGGCAAAGTTCCTTTTGAAGTTATCGGAGTTCTTTCTCCCAAGGGATTGGACGTTAACGGAATGGCTCAGGATGACCAGATATTTATTCCTGTAAGAACCGCGTTAAGGAGAGTTTTTAACTTGGACTATATTAATGCGATATATGTAAAAGTAAAAGACAGCAGTCTAATGGATGAGACGGAAAAAGAGATTAGAGGCATTTTGCGGGGAAAACACCACCTTAAAGAAGGTAAAAATGACGATTTTACTATCCAGAATCAAGCAACAGTTCTGGAAACGCAAAGAGAAAGCAGCAAGGTGTTCACTCTCCTCATAGGAAGCATTGCGGCTATTTCTCTTATAGTCGGAGGAATCGGTATTTTGGTGGTTATGCTGATTTCTATTAAAGAAAGAACTAAAGAAATCGGCATAAGGAGAGCTGTGGGTGCTAAACGAAAAGACATCCTTTTTCAATTTTTCTCTGAGGCTTTAATTCTGAGTATTGGCGGTGGAATAATAGGCGTGATTATAGGGGTTACAGTTTCGATGGTTGTAGCTTTTTTTGCCGGTTGGCCGTTTATAGTTTCGATAAATGCCATAGCAGCAGCGCTCCTTTCCACTTTTATTATCGGAATATTTTCCGGTGTGTATCCTGCCAGAAAAGCATCTCTTTTAGATCCAATTAAGGCTTTACAATTTGAATAATAAGGAATAGATTGAAAAAGGAGGCATAAAAAAATGGCTGATAAAAAACCATGGTATTCAAAATTCCCTTTAGGAACGGGATATCAGTATTTCTCAAATAGTGCCAATCAAAAGAGTGCATTGGATACAAAAACAAAGGAATTAATCCGTTTAGCAGTTGCTTCCGTTTTCAGGTGTCAGCATTGCACGGAACACCACATAAAAGATGCGATTGCAACTGGCGCAACTAAGCAGGAAATATCTGAGGCAATACTGCTTTCCTCTTTACAGGCAGCCGGGACTCAACTGAATTGGAACAGAGAGTTATTTGAGAAATATTTAGGGGAGGAGTAATATTTATTCAGATATTTGGCTTGAGGATTTCATTAATTCTTGCTGTAATCTGCTTGCTTGGCTTTAAACAGTCCTTTTCATACCGGCAAAACGCCGCTTTTATGACTCCCACCATTTCTGATAGGTCTTTCTGCTGTAGATTCCGGTTTAACCGCAGTTTCCTGAGCCTGCTTCCCCAGGTATCTGAAGGGCAGAAATAATCAAGGAAATCCTTGTTATTGGCATGTTCTGGTCCCGGCAGTAGCTCTGTAGGGTCTATCCGTAAGGATTTAGCGATTTTCTGGAGAATCCAGGGGGTAAGGTCAAGGATTTTGCCCTGTTCGTAGCGGGCAAGGATCGTTTGTACCTATACCAGCGGACTTGGCTAATTCGGCCTGTTTTTAAGCCGTTTCTTAAGCGTAAAGCCTTAATCCTGGCACCAAGAGTCTTAATTCCTTGAATAATGCTATAAAAACTGACATGGAAAGGTCATTTTCGCTCCTGGGAGCGTCTGCCAGTCCTCTCCCGGAATAACGCGTTTTTGTCCTTTTCTAACCCTTATAATAGAGAAGCCAAAATCGTCAATGAGTATATAGGGAATTTTAGCAGCATCGTCTTTTATAAAGGAAAGCTGGTACAAGTTCAGGTTGTAATCCAGCGTTCTCTCGGGCAGTCGAGAGCACGCTGGTTCACAACTTTTATCCTGGTTATTCACTATGAAAGGCCCTATGTCCGGTAAAGGACGTAGGGTCATTCTTATTTTAGAGTGGTCTGGGTCATACTGTATGTCCTTTATAAGGAGCTGGAGTAGCTCCCGCTTCTCTATAATGGTCAATTCGGCGAATATTCTGCT
>Ga0315284_10006270_pt1 | contig 16947 bp, 18 predicted proteins | sample YL17G09_16_MG_FD_203696 | JGI IMG/M metagenome (GOLD analysis project Ga0315284, IMG submission 203696) | Sediment microbial communities from Yellowstone Lake, YNP, Wyoming, USA - YL17G09_16 | ecosystem: Environmental > Aquatic > Freshwater > Lake > Sediment | place: USA: Wyoming | collected...
ACTCCACAATACAAATTAAACTAGACAAAATTCATAGTATACGAGAATTTTGCTATTCTAAAGGACTTATTATTTCCCGTACTACAGAATTGCTATGGGATGCGTATATATCTGGTTCCATTCCTACTTATAAGAACCAATTATGACTAGTCCAAATTTACCCAATATTCCGTCAATTGACGAATTAATAAAACGATTTAACGAGCGTAAAAAAGAAATACAAGCTCTGGCCGATGAGAACCAATCATTTGACCAGAAAGCAGTTGCGCATAAGAAGAATTTGTATGCGAAAGCAAAAGACTATATCAAATCTGTTGCGGCAGCGGCTCCGGCCATTCGTATTCCTACAAAAGAGGAAGTTAAAAAAGTTATAGCATTTCCACAGTTGCCCGTTCTTCCATTTGGATTTCGTGTGCCAGATCTTCCCACTCCAGCATTGACAAATGACAGTGGAAGTTATATGATACAACTGGCAGAAAGCACTGCCCGAGCAGCCGCCACTGCAATTAAACTACAAGCAACCTCAGTTGCTGTGAAAATAGCAGCAGCGGCGACATTCCCGCCTACTGGTCCTGCAGTGGCAGCTATATTAACCATAGCAGAACAAGTGTCGGAAAAAATCATTACTAGCTTGATTTCATCAATCGCCGCGCAATTACCATTAGTTGATATTGAATCCATGATGCAGAATCAAACTGCGCTTATCAGTCAAATATCAGGAGACTTGCAACAAGCATCGGCAGCAGTAAGTGCCGCATCAGCCTCGGCAGGGGTGGCCATTGCGGCGGCGGGTGCTGCATATACTGCACAAAAAAAGGCAATGGACGATGCTACTGCGGCGGCGCAATCCACTGCTGATACTGCGCAGACAACTGCTATTGCTGCTAATACTACTGCTCAACAAGCTAATACTACTGCACAATCTGCGCTGACAACTGCTCAGTCTGCCTTGACCACGGCACAAGCAGCAGCCGCAGCCGCAGCACAAGCTGCCGCTGATGCCGCTGCAGCAATGAATAGACCAATACCTACCGCACCGCCACCGGTTACCGTGGTCATAACACCGCCACCGGCTGTTACTCCCACACCAACCATATTACCGCCGGATATTCTGCCGTGCCCAGCAACACAACTCGGAACAGAAACCAGCCGTACACCATTTGATACTGAATTTGTTGAAGTGTGCCGCTGGCAGCAGAATACAATTGCTCCCGGTGGATGTATTGAAGTATGCAGCTTGGAGGCCATAGGTACATTGATATCTATTACACCAACGCCAATTCTTACTTTCCCAACAGCCACTCCTCCACCTAGCATGGCGAATTTTGCGGTGTGGGTAGACCCACTATTGCCGCCCGATTGGATGACCGGTGGAACTGCGGTTGCTGATGTGTTTGGTAGTGGTACATATGCCATTGGCACTGAAGTTTCCCCTTCATATACTTTGCTTCGTAATGGATGGGAATTTGCGGGGTGGTATGATGTGAATGGTATACTGTTAACTGCTTCTCCATTATTAACAGTTACTATTCCGGCTGATGGCTTGAATGTTACTGCTCGGTTTATACAAGTACCAGTATAAAAATTATTCGTTCAACATGAACAAGAGGTTATATGACAGAAGAAATTATAGAGTTACCACAGTTAGAAAAAATAGAACCAATAGTCTATGCCGAGCGTCCGAATCAACTTCCCAGTAATCAGCGGAAAACTATTCTTCTTCTAAGCGATGATATGCGAGTCCATTCTGGAGTTGCTATTATGTCCAATGAAATAGTTATGGGAACTTGTCATTATTATAATTGGATTCAAATCGGCGCGGCAGTAAATCATCCAGAAACTGGAAAGCTCATTGATATTTCGGAAGATGTACAACGAAAAACCAATGTTAAAGATGCGTCTGTTAAAATTATTCCGTATCATGGATATGGAGATTCCAGAATTTTGCGGCATGTATTAAAAAATGAAAAGGTAGACGCCATTCTTCATTTTACTGACCCCCGCTATTGGATATGGTTGTATCAATTAGAACACGAAATTCGTCAACATATTCCATTATTCTTTTATGCAATCTGGGACAACATTCCGTTTCCATACTATAATGAAGACTATTATCGTTCGTGTGATTGGATTGGAACCATTTCTAAGCAAACATACAACATCGTTAAAAATGTCATTAGAAAAGAAACACGAGAACCGTGGCAATTAACATATGTTCCACATGGTATCAATCCTAATAAGTTTTACAAGATGACGACCCCAGAAGAATTGGAAGATCTTGGTAAAATGAAAGAACAGTTGTTCCGGGGCAAAAAGATAGAGTTTGCTGTGTTATATAATAGTAGAAATATCATTCGTAAACAAACCAGTGATGTATTATTGGCATTCAATCATTTTATTCAAAAACTTACACCAGAAGAACGCGACAAGACCATTCTTATCATGCACACTCAGCCAACAGATGATGCGGGAACCGATCTCATAAAAGTTATTGAGGATGTGGTACCAGATATCAATGTGGTATTTTCAAATCTCCGAGTAGAAACGGACACTTTAAATGGACTGTACAATGTGGCAGATGTAACTATTAATATTGCCAGCAACGAAGGATTTGGATTGGGTACTGCCGAATCATTAATGGCGGAAACCCCCATCATTGTAAATGTCACTGGTGGATTGCAAGACCAATGCGGGTTTACAGATGAAAATGGCGATTATCTTGATGTGGAGAAGCATTTCACAAAAGAATGGAGTACCAATCATGATGGTAAATACAAAACTCATGGTGAATGGGCCACTCCTCTGTTTCCGGTTAATAGTTCACTGAAAGGTTCTCCGCAAACACCGTATATTTTTGATGACCGATGTGATTGGAGAGAAGCCGGGGAAGCAATGTATCAATACTATTTGCTGAAGAAAAAAGATAATTCTGTATTAGAAAAATTGGGTAAAGCTGGTAGAGAATTTATGTTGGGTGCGGGTGGACTAAATTCTGACAACATGTGCAATTTGTTTATCGATCATATGTCTATCGCCATGAAAAACTTTACACCCAGAAAACGGTTTACTCTACTTAAGGTTTGATCATGACAAAAAGAGCGAAAACTCTTACTAAACATAAACCCATTTATCGTATTACCAAGCGGCGATTGTATATTTTGGTATCCAATATTATTGTTCCTATTTTAAATCTTAGCGATTGGACTATTAAAATACGGTTCACCAAAAAAATGAAAAATCTTGCAGATTGCGATGCATCCCCCGAATACAAAGAAGCAAAAATACGGGTCAATTTAGACGCTATTAAATTACGATCGTATCATGAAGTTGTTGCAACAGCATTACACGAACTTCTTCATTGTCTATCATGGAATCTCATGACATGGGCAGAGCAATTATCTAGGGGGAACCCTGATAAATTAGAAGTTTGTAGAAGAATGGGTGAAGATTTAACTACTGAGATGGAGAAAGTCTTATTTCCTCTTATCTCTCCTATTATTCACAATGAGCTACGTGAAATGGGATATGTAAATATAGATGTAGCTCCAAAATTACAAATAGACTAAAGGTTCTTATGACTACAAAATATCGTCCGTTATGTATAATACGCGCACCGGTCGCCACTAGAAGTGGATATGGAGAAATGAGCAGGGATATTGTTCGTCATATTATTGAATGGGATAAATTCAATGTAGAAATACATTCCATTAATTGGGGCGACACTCCAATGGATGCATTGGACGAAAAAGACCCACGAGATGCTATGATTCTCCATCGTATTGTTCCCGAACAAATCAAGGACAAACCAGAGATATATATTAGCATTTCGGTCCCCACCGAATTCTGGCCCATTGGTAAATACAATATTGGTATTACTGCTGGTATTGAAACATCTATCGCCTCGCCGCAATGGATTGCGGCGTGTAATAAAATGGATTTGATACTAACGATTTCAAAGCATGCAAAAGATGTGTTTGAATTCAGCAAATGGGGAGAAGTTCAATTTGGTGAACAAAAACAACTTTCTGTTATGCGACCGATTGAAGTAATTCACAATTGTATCAATACCCATATTTTTAAGAGACTCACCGGAGATTTTGATTGCTCCAGTACCATCCGTGAATTATTTGACGCCATTCCAGAGAAATTCAATTATTTATTCGTTGGGCATTGGTTACGGGGGGAATTAGGAGAAGATCGAAAGAATGTGGGATTCTTAATTAAAATATTCTGTGAGGTGTTCAAACAAAAACAATTCACTGAAAAACCCGGCCTTATTCTCAAAACAAGTGGGGGAGTATATTCCATTCTCGATCAGGAAGAAATACTGAAAAAGATACGCACTGTCAAACAATCGGTTCATCTTGGTGAGGACGAAGCACTTCCTAATATCTATGTCATTCATGGAGATTTGACAGAAAAAGAAATGAATAGTCTGTATAACATAGAGAAAGTAAAAGCACATATTACTTTCACCAAGGGTGAGGGATTTGGTAGACCATTATTGGAAGCATGTATGAGTGGCAAACCTATTATTGCATCGGGTTGGTCAGGGCATCTTGATTTTTTAAATCCAGAAGAAGCCATATTAGTCGGGGGAGAATTGAAACCCATTCACCCATCAGCAGTGTGGGAGAATGTTATCATCAAAGAATCTACATGGTTTCACCCTGATATGAATCATGCGGCTAACGCTATGGTAGCTGTCATGGAACAATATTCTAAGTTTAAGAAATTGGCACAACAATTAGCGAAGAAAAACAAAGAACAATTTGGTTATAATAAGATCCGAAAGGATTTGTGGACCATTCTTGAAAAATACATTCCCGCGTTTGAACCGCCACCGATTATTAAGGAATTGAAACTTCCAGATGCACCACTTCCTAAACTAAAAGTTGTAAAGACGCTTGCATTACCGGAGGAATAATGGCACAGCTTATCTATCCAAAACAAAACCAAAATTATCATCATTATATTATCACCCACATCATGTGGTATGAAATAGAACTGGTACAAGAATATCTTGCATCCTTGACACAGGCACTATCAAAATCCAAATGGCCAATTCATTTAGACTTTTTGATTAATGCACAAACATATATAGAAACGCCAGATGAGAATTCAAATGCATTGGAGTTGGCCCAACAAATACAAACTATGATATTAGCCCATCCATTTAATATATGGAGTCCTACAAAAATAATACACACTAATATCAAAAAAGATACCGAACCATTCTATAACATTGGAGATTGGCGCAGGGATACATTTAACACTGGCGCGGGGTATACAGTTTGGGGAGAAACAGATGCATTATATCCCAAAAATTATTTCCAATTGCTTGAAATTATAGCGACCGAAGAGTTTAAAGACCCGTATGTAGTGTCGTTTGCTTCCCGCAAATGTTGGGATGATACATGGAACATCGTGGAACATTCACAGTTTCAACCGCTGGAACCAACTGTCAAGGGGCAGAAGAGATTAAAAGTTCCGTTTAATTTTGATGATTATATTTCACAAGAAGAATTGGACGCTTTTAATGATGCGCAAACGAAATCTCCTCCTCTCGTTGAACTTCCATTTCTAAAGTTTGATGGTGCATTGTTAGCATTTAGTAGTGGCATGCCACAACTTATTCCCAGTGACCAACATTTTGGGCCAGATGATTGGGCCGCTGAAATGACATTGCGATGTGTGTACCCCCATATTAAACAGTATCATTTGCCGACTGTGTTAAAAGGTCATAATTATATGCACCCACGTAAGCGTCTCCACACCAGTTCCACTAGGGAAGATTTTCAATATAAGATGGAGGTAAATAATAGTATGATGGCCATACACCGATGGTTAAATAATTATGGTGTTGAATATCGGAACGGGCAATTCGTTAGAAGTATAGATTATGTCCGATAAAAATTACTTGCCAGACTACCGAGATAAACTGGGTAGTAGGCGGTTCACCAGTTTAAGTGCGGTGTATCCCGGTGATATTGTGGAGTTCAGTTATAAGGGAGAAAAACGAATTGGAATGTTATTAGCAGCCAATTATAAGAATAAATTGCACATCATTTCTTTTAAAGAACTCCCCGTCTCGGAATTCGCAGATATGATACAAAGTATTCGTCCCATTCCACTGTCTCCCCAAGCACTATATGAAAAGGTACGAGGATTAAACGAATCTCTTGACTTTGGGATATATAGGCAGTATCTTTTAAGGGATGTTACACAACTCCAAAAGATATTACCGAAGAAAGAAAAATAGGTTATGACAAAGACATTAGCTGCAATCATCAATTATAATGCTAGGGCATATACAGATCAATTATATGACTCCCTTGCTCCGTATAAACGGGACGATTACGATATCATGGTACTTGACAATGGCACTCCAAATCCCTCTGAAGTGTCCAGATATACCACGCATAAATCACCAATAAACACTTACTATGGTGGAGCACTCAATCTTATTTTTAGGGAATTTTTGTCTCTTCCCGAATATGATTCGTTGATGGTATTCAATAATGATATTATATTACACGGATATAATTTTATACGAGATTTTAGAAATGAAATGATAACAAATAATTACTTAAAAGTAATATCTCCCTCTGCATTACAACCAGAGCGAACTCAGTGTCATTGGAGACAGATGCATCAGTGGGGAAGTATTTCAAACAGGAAAGTACGATGGGTTGATTTCATGTGTCCGTTTTTTACAAGAGAATTGGTAGAGGAAATTAAACAGTTTGATATGCAACTGATGTACGGCTGGGGGCAAGATTTATATACTGGCGTGATATGTGAACAAAAAAGTACTACATTTATGCCGTGGGAAATTTATGTATCGGATATCCACACCATTGTCCATATGTCATCCCAAACATATAAAGACGGTCGTAGTGATATTTCCGAATCCGAATATGCAACAAAAGCAATGAACGGAATGAATAGTTATTTTGCTCGGATTGGCATGAGTGACAAATTACAAGAATTTAGACAATACGGAGAAACATACAATATATGAAAGTATTAATAACCGGAGTTGCGGGACTTTTGGGTTCCCGATTAGCAGATTGGATTATAGAAACCCATCCCGAAGTCACCGTCTATGGTATGGATGATTTATCTGGGGGATACAGAGAAAATATCAATCCCAAGGTGAAATTCTCTTTTGGCAATTTGTCTGTTCCAGAAACTGTGAAATCTATCTTTTCGCTAGCACAGGGATTTGATGTTGTCTATCATTTCGCTGCGTATGCCGCCGAGGGGTTGTCTCCATTTATTCGCAAGTACAATTATACTAACAATCTCATTTCAACTACCAACATCGTGAATGAATGTATACGATGGAATGTGGGACGATTGGTGTTTACTTCTTCAATGGCCGTGTATGGAGAGGGATTCCCACCATTTGATGAAAACGATTATTATAATCCCATTGATCCATATGGTGTTGCTAAAATGGCATGCGAGTTAGATATTAACATTGCCGGAGCATTTCATGGTTTAGATTGGTGTATTATTCGTCCCCATAATGTATATGGTGTAAAACAAAACATTTGGGATGCGTATCGTAATGTGTTGGGTATATGGATGTTTTATAGTTTAGAAGAACACAAACCCATTACTATTTACGGCGATGGTTCACAGACCAGAGCATTTAGTTTCATTGATGATTCACTAGAACCCCTGTGGCGGGCCGGAACTGATCCACGGGCATCTAAACAGATTATTAATCTGGGCGGGGTGCGCCAAGTTTCAATTTTAGAAGCAGCACATATAATGCAAGCGGTCACAGGAAATGAAAATATCGTATTTCTTCCTCAACGGCACGAAGTGAAACACGCATGGTCTACATATAAAAAATCAATGGATATTTTGGGATTTGAGGACAAAACTACTCTGTGGGATGGATTGAATAAAATGTGGAATTGGGCGCAGGAACAGCCCCGCAGGAAGCGATTTGTGTGGCAAGAATATGAATTGGACAAGGGATTGTACCCGTTCTGGGAAAAAAAGAATCTAATACAATAAGGTTATTATGAATAAGAAATTCGTTGTGTACTACATGATTTCAGACCCCCCGGATAGAAAACACATTCCAAAACTACCGTATGCCACCAAGATAAATTGTCTTAATAATTTTCTTGAAGTATTCGACTCCGATATAGAAAAAATTATTCTGTGTGCCGATAATATTTCGGATGAGTTACGGCATCAAATTTATGAGTTTGATATATTTCGGAGTGCTGATAGAAGTGAAATCCGTGGTATCAATGGAGGTTGTCAAGCCAAAGCATTCCAATCTGTTTTGGAGTTAGTAGCAGGGGATGGCCACACAGGCGATACTCCGATTCTTATTCAAGAAGATGATTATCTTTATCTGTGGTATGCGAGCCATGCCATGTTAGAAGCACTGGAGTATGGACATTATGTAACGGGATATCTTCACCCCGACAAATTCATGGACCCAAGCAAAGGGGGGAATCCAAGTACCTATGCTGATAACATTTCAGAAGAAACCCGTGTTATTAAAACTGCTAGCCATTTCTGGATGATGACTAATTCCACTACATGTACATTTGCAGCTACAGCGCAAACCATTACAGAAGATTTATCAATATGGAAGCAATATATAGAAGGACGAAATGTTACAGAAGATTTTAATGCGTTTTTAGAGTTACGAAGACGAAATAGAAGTGTACTAATGCCAATTCCAACATTGGCCACACACGCAATGCCACAATGGTTAGCTCCACTGCTTGGCACCGACTGCCAATCTTGGCAAGATGTAATTTAACGAAAGAGAGAGTAGTATGTCAACATTAAATAGGTTTGATGTAAAAGCAATGGCTGAACATTATAAATTTCGATTCCTTGTAGAAACAGGAACGGGGTTTGGACACAGTATTTATGAAAATGCAAAGTATTTTCATTCAGCCCACACATTTGAAGTGAACAAAGAAACATTTGATATATCAGTAGAAACATTGCAGACTGTGCAAAATGCTCATTGTTATAATATGGAATCTATGCGGGGATTGCCGTTAGTACTTCCGATACTAAACGGACCAACATTGTTCTATTTAGATGCACGGTTCCCCGGTATGATGATAGGAGATCCAATTGATTTTGATATTCCCGTGGAGGAAAATGTTCCCACCTTAAGAGAACTTCAATTTCTTCTATCTAATAGAAATCTTATCCATGATGAGTTTATCATTGGTGGATTGAATATCTGGGAAGAGGGAGATTTCATGGCTGGCCGGTTCAATGCTCGGGAGGAATTCAAAGATATAAATCCTGTGGCACAAGTATATGGATCTGTCTTAAAGGACACTCATTATATTTCAATAGATCATCGGGATGAAGGATATCTTATTATTAGGCCAAAACAGGGGTTATAATGAATATCTCAACATGTTTGGGAGCTTTAAAAGAAATAGAATTAACAAAAGCTGCATATGAACATTTTCGTAGAGTGTACCCAACCGAGGAATTGTGTATATCTATTAATAATGATCTGCCAACCTTTGAATGGGCAGTAGCTACCGCTATTACCGATAAAAATTTCAAATATGATTGGACCGAACCTCCCATTTCCTTCTCCGAAAATTATAATAAGGCGGTGGCATTGGCTACAAAGGAAAAAATTGTTCTCTATCATAATGACATGGTTCCCGCGACCGGATTTCTTGAGAAACTAGATAAAAATAATGACCCAATGGCTGTGTTGGGGTACACCACTATCGAACCTCCCGTTTTCAAAGACCATGAACGACCGGGAAAGATCGTGCAGGATTTTGGAAACGAGTTTTCAGATTTCAAAGTAAAGGAATTTGAAGATTATTGTAAAACGATTATTGAGAAATTACAACCGGGTGCATTTTTCTTTCTGTCATGTTTCAAGAAAACATTTGACTTCCTCGGCGGGTTTGATGAAAAAACATTTTGGCCCGCATTTTGTGAAGATGATGATTTTCTACTTCGTTTGTTACATTATGGATGCGATCTTCAAACTACAAATGCTGCATTAGTATATCATTTTGTGAGCCGTACTAGTCGATTTAGTAATGTTCCGGAAATCGTGTGGAATCAAAGTACAGGATCTGTAGAATTCAATTCTCAACGCAATTTCATACGAAAATGGGGCAATAGGTATCTTGGTTATATGAATAAAAAAGTTGGAGTATTTGATATAGGATATAATCTCAAATATGCTAATCATTCCATTATACAAAGTTTGGAGCCGTTTGCTAGAAATCTTGTTGTTGATTGTAAAATAAATGACTATATTACTAATGAACAGTCACGAACAAATTTTGATTTACAATCTAAATTTGTAGATACACTTACAAATCAAATTACTGTACATGTTGATTGTAACAAATTGAACCAACATACATTTACACATCTTGTAAATCTTCCCGTTTTATTATCTGCACTGAAAGACTCCGGCACATTTAAATATGGTGAGTTTGAAATTAATGTAACTGGGGTGCCGGTAAATTTGGTAGATTCATTAATTGTTATTGAAAGGAAATAAAGGTTATGTATATTATAGGATTGTCTGGTAAAGCTGGTAGCGGCAAAGATACAGTTGGTAAAATCATGCATGATTTGTGGGGGTATTATCCTCTCCCGTTATCATTAATGGTAAAATTGGATGCGATTTCAAAATGGGGAATATCTTACGAAGCAGCATTTATAAAAAAACCTCCTGCGGTTCGGAAATTACTTCAAGAAATCGGTACGGAAAATGGCCGGGATCAATATGGAAAAGAAATGTGGATTCGTGGAACACATGCATTCGCTAAATGGATAAATGAAACATGGGGCATTGATAAATTTGTTATTACAGATATTCGATTCATAAACGAACTAGAGTATCTAAAAGATACTGGAAGCAAGGTAATTCGTGTAATAGCAGATGCAACCTTGCACGAGACATTTGGGTTAAAAGGAAATGCGGCACGACATATTTCCGAAACTGAGTTGGATTCTGTTCCAATAACAGATTATGATGCAACAATTTTCAATGAATTTAATAAGTTTGAATATTTACAAGAACAAGTAGAAGACGCTCTTATCAAAATTACATGGGGTATGCATAAAGGTGAATCACAATGATTGTCATGGTAACGGGTGGATGTGGTTTTATTGGAAGCAACTTTATTGAATATCTTCTCAAAAATACTGATATATCTACTATAATTAATGTAGATAGTTTAACATATGCAGGAGCGCAGCATATCATAGACCCCCGAGTACAATTTAAGCAATGTGATATTGGTTATCGGGGTGGTATGAAAGACCTTCTTGAAAAATACAAACCCAATGTGATAGTTAATTTTGCAGCAGAAACTCATGTAGATCGTTCTATTGTCAATTCAACACCATTTCTTTATTCTAATGTTGTTGGTGTTCACAATTTATTATGTGAATTAAAGTCATATATGAGCATTGCCCCTAGTGGATTTAAATTAGTTCATATATCAACAGACGAAGTATATGGTTCTTTAGACAATCCAACAGATTCTGCGTTTACCGAAGAATCACAGTATAATCCTAATAGCCCATATGCAGCATCAAAGGCATCAGCAGATCACTTTGTACGATCATTTTACAAAACTCACGGAGTTCCTTCTATCGTGGTGCATTGCTCCAATAATTACGGGCCACGGCAATATAAAGAAAAGTTCATTCCAGTTGTCATTTCCAATATTCTTGCAAGAACGCCAGTTCCTATCTATGGAGATGGTTCAAATATGCGAGAATGGTTATATGTAGAAGATTGTTGTAAGGCCATTGCTAAAGTTATGGACAGTGATTATATTGGAGAGCGATTTAATATTGGATCCACGACCACTATGACTAATTTTCAATTAGCACAAATAATTGTCAATATGATGGGGGAATCCCAAGAACTTCTTTATTTTGTTGATGACAGATTGGGGCATGACTTTCGATATGCATTAGATTCTAGTAAAATTGAACGATTGCTCGGCTGGAACGCAATCACTTCTATATCCAACGGACTAGAAAGAACGATAGCATGGTATGCCAAATAAATTAGGAATAATATTAGCCGGGGGATCTTCGAACCGACTCAAACCTGCTACACTTGCTGTTACCAAGCAACTACTTGGCGTGTATGACAAACCCATGATCTATTATCCGTTGAGTACACTTATGTTGGCAGGCATCCGTAACTATGTTCTTATTTGTAATCCAAGAGAAATAGAATCATTCCAACGAGTATTTGAAAATTGCCACGAAGAAATGGGTATTAATATCACATATGCTGTGCAAAAGGAACCCAAGGGGATCCCCGAAGCATATAGTATCACCAAAGATGTATTAGGAGAAATTGTATACAACTATGAAAATAGTTATTTGATTTTAGGTGACAATATTTTCTATGGAGCTACCCTCTCTGGTGTGTTGCAACTTCCTTATACTAATGCAACAATTTTTCTACAAAAAGTAGCAGACCCCTCTCGGTTTGGAATAGCAGAATTGGACAACCACGGTATTATTGTTAGTTTACAGGAAAAACCAGTTCATCCGAAAGGAAATTTAGCAATCACTGGATTATATATTTATCCAAATGATGTGTATGAAAAAGTAAAAACTCTCAAGCCATCGGTTCGTGGAGAATTAGAAATTACTGATTTGAACCAATTATATCTTAATGAGAAAAAATTGAGTGGAATCAAATTGGCACGAGGAGTCGTGTGGTTTGATACTGGTACCGCCGATGCATTATTGGAAGCAGCACAGTTTATCCAAACAATTCAACGACACCACCGATTTTTGATCGGCAGTCCTCATGAGATAGCGTATAATAATAAATGGATTACCAAGCAACAGTTACATAAAATTATCCAGAAGTATGAAGGTTCACAATATGGTTACATTTTGAGGGAAACATATGAATAATATCGAAGTATTAATTAATCAAATTGCGAAAGAAGCTAAACCAAAATGGGTTTATAATTCTAACGAATTTATTCCCAATGAAACTCCTGTCTATTATTCCGGTCCTTTTTTTGATGAAGACGAAATTCGAATGGCTCTTACGGCATTTCTTACTGGAAAATGGTTGGTATCTGGAGAATATGTGCACAAATTCCAAATAGAATTTGCAAAACTATTTAATGTTGCACATGTCCACATGGTCAATTCGGGAAGTTCGGCCAATCTCATATTGATCGCCGCACTTAAGAAAAAATTTGGTTGGCGAGACGGCGATGAAATTATCGTGTCTCCAGTAGGATTCCCCACAACTATTTCTCCTATTGTTCAGAATGGATTACAACCAATCTTTGCCGACATTGAAATGGAAACCTTGAATTTTAATTTGGATTTAGTTGAAGCTAGTATTACACCATATACTAGAGCAATATTTGTTTCTCCTGTTCTTGGTAATCCACCAAACATGGATATATTACGAGATATGTGTGAAGAATACCAGCTTCTTCTTATCGGAGATAATTGTGACAGTTTGGGTTCTAAATGGAAAGGAGAATTCATTACTGATTGCTATTATGCATGGACAACTTCATTCTATCCAGCACATCATATCACTACCGGTGAAGGTGGTATGATTTGTTCGAATGATGAACATTTTATTGATTCTTGTAGAAGTTTGTCATGGTGGGGAAGAGATTGTTATTGTGTAGGATCGGCCAATTTACTTCCATGTGGAACATGTAAAAAACGATTTGATAATTGGTTACCCAATTATGATGGTATTGTAGATCATAAATATGTATTTACTTCAATGGGATATAATCTCAAACCACTCGATTTGCAGGGGGCAATAGGGCTGGCACAATTGAAGAAATTTGATACAATTGACAGAAACAGAAAACATCACAAGAAAATTATATCTAATTTCGTTGAAAAAATCACGGGAGTTACGGTACCGGAACAAAATTATTATGCTCACACATCATGGTTTGGAGTGCCCATTATATGTGACACTCCACAGTTAAAAAATAGACTGCAAAAACATTTTGAAGATAATAAAATACAAACCCGAAACTATTTTGCAGGAAATATTCTATTACATCCGGGATATTCTCATCTTGGAAACTTTGCAGATTATCCAAATGCCAATCATGCATTAAGTCGAGTGTTTTTTATTGGATGCTCACCACATTATTCCGAAGAAATATTAACCTATATAGGTAAAGTCTGTGAGGAATTTATACCATGATTAATATATTTGGTTATGTACCAGTAAATGTATTTGGTGCAACAGGATTTATTGGATCGCGGTTTGTAGAATTGTATAATGGGTGTGTGATTAATCACCGAACCGACTACACTCCACAGGGAAAAAACATTCTATATTTAATATCAACAACTGACAATTATAACATTCATACAAACTTACATCTAGACATAGACACCAATCTTACAGTATTAATGCGAGTATTAGAGAGCATTCCCAAATATCAACTTTCTTATTATACATTCAATTTTATATCATCGTGGTTTGTGTATGGGGAAGAACCAGACCGTGATCCGTGCGCTAAAGAAACGGACTACTGCAATCCTAAAGGATTTTATTCCATTACTAAACGCGCCGCCGAACAGTTACTCATATCATTCTGTGAAACATATGGCATGTCATATAGAATTTTACGACTTGCCAATGTTATTGGTCCCGGTGACAAACATGCGTCCTCTCGAAAAAATGCACTTACCTATTTATTGCAACGATTGAAAAACAACGAAGAGATTTCATTATATGATAATGGGGATTTTTATAGGGATTTTATTTACATAGATGATTGTGTGCGGGCAATTCAATTAGTATTGCTTAAAGGAGAACTCAATGAAATCTACAACATTGGCAATGGGATTCCCCAACAATTTAGAGCACTAATTCAACATGCCAAAGAATATATAAATTCATCTAGTATAATACATTCCATACCCACCCCCACATTTCATAAAACTATTCAGGTGAAGAATATGTGGCTTGATAATAGTAAATTAACAAAACTAGGATATACTCTAAGTGTTACTGTACAAGAAGCAGTAGAAAAAACTATTTCACATTTATAAGGTATAATCAATATGGCAAAATGGGAACAATGGATTGACGATGAATCCGAAGATGATTTAGAACTTGTAGAGGATTATGAGTCATTTCAGCCAATAAGAAGAAAGAAAACAGCAGAAGAAGGCGAAAGTAGTGATTTTGGCAAAGGAAAGAACAAAAAGAAGAAAAAAGCACCTTAAAATCGGTCAACTCCAATAATAGTATATACTTATTTAGAGAGAATACTGGGAGTTATACTATGGCCGATATTACAAGTCAGATTAAACTGGTACTGCTCCCAGATGATCAATATTTTAGAGAAGAAACTCCCAAAAAGAATATCTATCTCCATCACACGGCTGGTAACGCTAACGCCGCTTCTGTCATAGAAGATTGGGCGCACAGTGATGAACGGATAGCAACTTCTTTCATCATAGCTGGCCCACCACCGAAGGGTGTTACTGAGTGGACCGATGGTAAGATATATCAGTGTTTTTCCTCTCGGTATTGGGCATATCATTTAGGTATCAAAGCAACCAAAACTCCACCGGGGTCACTCCCACCCATGCAGCTACAGAAGCAATCCATAGGCATTGAAATCTGTAACTATGGCTGGTTAACTAAACGCCCCGATGGTAAATATATCAATTATGTCGGTGGTATCATGCCGCCGGAAAGCATTGTGGATTTGGGGCACGAATACCGAGGATATCGGTATTGGCATGCTTATACAGATGCCCAGTTAGCATCAGTTAGCGCCCTCGTTAAGTATCTTTGTAACAAGTGGGAGATTCCAACAGAGTACAAAGGTATAGAAATGTTCGAATTGGACGAACGGGCATTCAAAGGTGAGCCGGGGATTTGGACTCATTCTAGTGTTCGTATTGACAAATGGGACTGTTCTCCACAACCTAAACTAATTGATATGTTAAAAACCCTATGACCAACATCCTAGATTCATTTTTAAATCTATTATTTGAACGAGAATCGCCCGCCGCTAAACAAGCAAAACAAATGAAGCTTGTAAATAAGGGGGTTGGTTTGTGGGGTCCAAATGATGGCAATCAAGATAACATTACTTATTCTACCCGTGGGGGCAAATTACAGCCAGTGGGTAAAGATGGTAAACCAACTACCGCACAAAAACCCGCCCCAAAACAAGCACAAACTTCAGTAGTTCCTCCTTCCAACTCCACACAATCCAAAATTAGAATTGCTCCTCCAGAGGCGTTGCCCGCTAGACAATCTTCTAAACGATCGGAAATTTCCGCTGGACTTATTGGTGCGTCAACCACTATAGAAAAAAATGGGGTTAAGGTTCCAGTTCGACATGTATTGGATGAAAAAGGAAGGCCCATCGATGTTTCCACCACTGCAGGTAGAAAACGCGCCATACAAGTATTAGATGATAGATTAGATTCTCATCGGCACAAGATGATTGCATACTCTAAGGATTTCAAGAACAACAGAGAAGCTCAACAATGGTTGGGGCAAGCAGGAGAAGTGATTACTCTTAGAGATTTTCTTGCAGCAGGAGTGGAAACATATCTTCTTCCAGACAGTGCCCCAAAAAATGATTTGGTATTCTTTCAAAAAGATAAGAAAAAGGGATTAACTATTGTCGAAATAAGTGTTAAAAGTTCTACTGGCGAAGTAGTTGGTCAAGCTGGTTCAAATATTAGACCTCTTATGAAAGCTACAGTGGGGAATACATTGGTAAAATTTGGTGGAAGATCTCATACTGCAGATTCTATTACTGATGCATTGCTAGATGTTAACAACGATTTAACCCGATTTCTTACTGACAATATGATTGAAGGTAAAGATAGACATATAGTAATACCTTCCGACCAAAAGAAAAATTTTGATTCTAAATATTACCCCGCTAA
>Ga0315284_10006271_pt1 | contig 16946 bp, 13 predicted proteins | sample YL17G09_16_MG_FD_203696 | JGI IMG/M metagenome (GOLD analysis project Ga0315284, IMG submission 203696) | Sediment microbial communities from Yellowstone Lake, YNP, Wyoming, USA - YL17G09_16 | ecosystem: Environmental > Aquatic > Freshwater > Lake > Sediment | place: USA: Wyoming | collected...
GCCTTACCGCGAAATCCGCGACGAGATTCGCGGCAAGATTGAGTGCTTTGTCGAAGTGTACGTCGAATGTCCGATCCCCGTGCTGGCCGAGCGCGATGTGAAAGGACTCTACAAGAAAGCGCTCGCGGGCGAGTTGCCCAATTTCACAGGCGTCTCGGACCCTTACGAGCCGCCGCTCAACCCCGAGGTCGTTTGCCACACCGATGGACGCGAAACGCCAGAACAAAGCGCGGCCAAAGTTCTGGCAAAGCTAGAATCGCTGGGCTACATCCCCGTCGCGCAAGCTGCATAATCAAAAAGCCCGTCTTCAAGAAGACGGGCTTTTTGTAACGACTATCTGTTTGGTCGTTCGTCTTTCGCCCGACCACCGATCACTCCAACACGACCGGAATCACCATCGGCCGGCGCTTGGTTTGCTTGTAGAGATACTCGGCCAGCGTGTCTTTGACCTTGTCGCGCAGCGCCTTGCCGTTGAGGCCATTGTTTTTCACCATGTCGAGCACGGCCTCTTCTGCGCCCGCGATCAAATCCTCGGCTTCGCGCTCAAAGACAAACCCGCGCGTGATAATCTCCGGGCGGCTCTGCACCTGGCCCGTCTCGCTATCGCGCTGAACAATGGCGACGACGAACCCGTCGCGGCTGAGGACTTCGCGGTCGCGCAGCACTTCGGGCGATACGTCCCCCACCGACGAGCCATCCACGTAGACGTATCCGCCGGGCACGCGCTCGCCCACGCGCGCCTCGCCTTCGTCGAACTCGATGACGTAACCGTTTTCGATGACGAACGAGTTTTGCGGCGGAATGCCGAGCTGCTGCGCCATCCGCGCGTGCGCTTTGAGGTGGCGCAGCTCGCCGTGAATCGGGATGAAATACTGTGGCCGCACCAGGTTGAGCATCAGCTTGTGCTCTTCCTGGCTGGCGTGCCCCGAGACATGAACCGGCGCGATGGGATCGTATAGCACCTCGGCGCCTTTCTGGAACAGCCGGTTGATCGTGCGATGAATCATCTCTTCGTTGCCGGGGATGGCGTGCGCCGAGAGGATGACGGTATCGCCCTTGGTCACGCCCACCTGGCGATGCTGCCCGGTGGACATGCGCGCCAGCACCGACGCCGGCTCGCCCTGCGCGCCCGTCACCATCATCACTGTTTCGGAGGGCAACAACCGCCCGGCTTCTTCGACCTTGACCACCAGGTCGTCGGGCAGGTTAAGGTAGCCGAGCTTTTGCGCGATTTTGACGTTTTCACTCATGCTGTGCCCGGTGATGACCATTTTGCGGTGGTAGCGCGCGGCTACATTGGCGACCTGCTGGATGCGGCTGATGAGCGACGCGAACGTGGCGACGATGATGCGCCCTTTGGCATCGCGGAACACTTGATCGAACGCCGCGTCAACGGCGCGCTCGGACGGCGTGGTGCCGGGCCGCTCGGCGTTGGTGCTATCGGAAAGGAGCAGCAACACGCCCCGCCCGCCCAACTCGGCCAGCTTGGCAAAGTCAGTCGGCTTGCCATCTACCGGCGTGTGGTCGAACTTGAAATCGCCCGTGTGGACAATCAACCCAGCCGGCGTGGTGATCCCCACACCCACCGCATCGGGGATGCTGTGGCAGACGCGAAAGAATTCCAGCCGGAACGGGCCGACGGCAATGTTGTCGCCAGCTTTGATCGTGTGAATGACCGTCTGGTCGAGTAGCTTGTGGGCTTTGAGCTTGAGTTCGATCAAGCCGCGCGTCAGCCGCGTGGCATACACCGGCGCGTTGATCTCGCGCAGCAGATAGGGCAGTGCGCCCGTGTGGTCTTCGTGGCCGTGCGTGATAATGATGGCGCGGACGCGCTCGGCCTTGTCCCGCAAGTATTGCCAGTCAGGGATGATAAAGTCAATCCCCAGCATGTCGTTTTCGGGGAACATGATGCCGACGTCAATGAGGAGAATGTCGGCGCCATACTCGATGGCGAGCATGTTCTTGCCGACTTCGCCATTGCCGCCCAGAGGAATGATGCGTAAGCATTCTGCCATGTCGGCCTCGCTGGGAGATTAATTCCAATCAGCCCCGATGGCACAGACCCACCGGGGCGTTTTTTGGTTAGAATCAATCTTACAATCGAACAACTTTTGCGGCTTGGGGCCCGCGCACGCTGTCTAGGATGGCAAACTCGACTTGCTGGCCGGGCGACAGGTTCCGAATGCCCTTGTCGCTGATGGCCGTGTAGTGAACAAAGACTTGGTGGCCTTGTTCTGATTGAATGTATCCAAAACCCTTCGAACCGTCAAACCAGCGGACGGTGCCTTTGATTCGCAGGTCACTCACGATGCTGCTCCACTTGGACAAATGAAAAAGCCGCCCAAGCCAAACGTGCGCCTGGCGGCGGTGTTTACTCTGTATGACGGTCTGTGCGATGTGATTCGACCATGTGAGCGTAATGATAGCACAGGACACAGATTCCGTCAAATACCGAACGCTCATGTAGAGTCTAGAACTCGGCGGATTTGGCACGCTACGCGCACGCCGAGCAAGTTGACGCGAGCCGCGCGGGCGTTCCCACCCGCGACGCTTCGCGCGCGGTTGGGGAGCACTGACTGAACCGTAGGGGTTCTAAGGCGAACGAGAGGATGGGGGTGGGGTTTTATGCTATAATTCCGCGAAACTGTTGGACAAGGATTGTACGAGAGGAGCAAGCATGTCAACTCGATCCAAGGTGGCCGTGCTGCGGACGCGGCCCGAGACCGTATTGCAGGATTACGAACGATTAGCGGAATTGGCGGGCATGAAGGCGGCGCTCGACCCGGGCGCGACGACCATCATCAAAGACAACATTTCGTGGCATTATCCCATGCCCAGCGCCAACACGACGCCCTGGCAACTGGAAGGCAGCCTCCTGGCGCTGCGCCACGCAGGGTTCAACGACCTGGTCGCCGTCCAAAACATGACGGTGGTGATTGATGCGTTCAAGGGCCAGGACCTCAACCATTACGTGCCGATCTTTGACCACTATCATGTCCCGGTGCTGTTCAACTTTAAGCCGGAGGACATGACGTGGGTCGAGTACAAACCCAAGGGCAAGCTGCTGGCGCTCGATCACATCTACCCCGAAGGCATTCGCATTCCCGATTACTTTTTCGGCAAGAATATTGTCCACCTGCCCACGACCAAGTGTCATATCTACACCACGACGACCGGCGCGATGAAGAACGCTTTTGGCGGGCTGCTCAGCACTCACCGGCACTATACGCACACCTGGATTCACGAGACGCTGGTGGACTTGCTGACGATTCAGAAGGAAATCCACACAGGGCTGTTTGCGTTCATGGACGGCACGACGGCGGGCAACGGCCCCGGCCCGCGCACGCTGATCCCCGTCGTCAAGAACGTCATTCTCGCCAGCGCCGACCAGACGGCGATTGACGCGGTGGCCGCCAAGCTGATGGGCTTTGATCCGATGACGATCCCCTACATCAAGCTGGCGCACGAGGCCGGCCTGGGCGTGGGCGATCCGCGCGAGATCGAAATCGTGGGCGACGTGGACGCAGCGAATGAAAATTGGCAGTTTACAGTCGGCTGGAATTTTCACCGTTTCCTGGCCTGGATGGGCTGGTATGGGCCGACCAAGTTTTTGCAGAAATTGATCTTTCACACGCCCATCGTCAACATTCCCATCTTTGTCTCCGAGTTCAACCACGACTATATCCATTGGCCGCTCAAAGAGCGCGGCATGTATATGCAATGGCGCGCGGAAACCGAGTGGGGCCAGTTGTTCGACCGGTACGAGCGTGAAGGACATTTTGGTCCCGAGCCGCCGGTTGCGCGAGCGCCAGACGTTTCGCCAGTGGGCGCGGTAGCATGAGGAAACGAGGCCCTTGTGAAGAGATGCCTCTTTGCCAGGGCCTTGATAATTCTGATCTGCCCTCGCCACTGCCACTTACCTTGCTAAAGAGGAAGGAGGAGATGGCCGATGATGGAACCTGATACGACCTCCGAGTTCGAGCGGGCGCTCTTGTCTCTGGATCGGGTGGCCGCCAGGAACATACTCACGTCAGATGGTTTCGAGACGCCGATTCAACGGGTGGAGAAACTGGTGGTTCCCGCGCTGGAGCGAATCGGCACGGACTGGGAACAGGGCACGGTGGCCCTCTCCCAGGTTTATATGAGTGGGCGCATTTGTGAAGAGTTGGTAGATGCCATCCTTCCGCCAGGCGACCCAGGCCGCAAGAACCAGCCCAAGACGGCTATCGCTGCGCTGCAGGACTATCACCTGCTGGGCAAGCGCATTGTGTACTCTGTGCTTCGGGCGAGTGGATTCGATCTGCTGGACTATGGCCGGGTGGAAGTGAATGATCTCGTTCGTCGAGCCAGGGACGACCGCATCGAGGTGCTATTGATTTCGGTGCTTATGCTTCCTTCAGCTTTGCGAGTCAAGGATGTGCGAGCCAAGCTGCAAGCATCAGGCTCCGACGTCAAGATTGCGGTAGGAGGAGCGCCTTTCCGGCTCGACGATCATCTCTGGCAAGAAGTGGGGGCTGATGCCATGGGCCGAGACGCCTCGGAAGCTATCGAGATCATGTCCCAGTTTGCGGGTGGCATACCATGACACACACGCAACTGACGTCATTGCAGCGCGTGGTGACGACGCTGGGACATAAAGAACCAGATCGTGTGCCTTTCTTTCTGCTCGCGACCATGCACGGCGCAAAGGAGCTGGGTCTATCCATTCAGGAATATTTCTCAAGGGCGGAAAACGTCGTGGAAGGCCAACTGCGTATGAGGGCCAAATACCGCCACGACTGCCTCTCTAATTTTTTCTATGCCGCGATAGAGATGGAGGCGTGGGGCGGCCAAGTCATTTATGCCCAAGATGGCCCACCCAATTCCGGTGGGCCTATCCTCCGCACGCCAGAGGATATCAAGAACCTAGAGCCGCCCAAGGTCAGGCAATCCGCTTGCCTGGCCAAGGTGCTCACGGCCACACAGATGCTCAAGGCCCAAGTCGGCGATGACGCTCCCATCATCGGGGTGGTAGTGTCTCCTTTCTCTTTGCCGGTGATGCAGATGGGCTTTGACCAGTACATCGAGCTGATCTATGAACAGCCGGAATGGTTCGAGCGTTTGATGAGAGTGAATGAAGAGTTTTGCGTGGAATGGGCGAATGCCCAGTTGGCGGCCGGGGCGACTGCCATTACCTATTTTGATCCGGTCTCTTCTCCCACTATTGTACCGAAAGAAATGTACCTCGAGACGGGATTTCAAATCGCCAAGCGGACGATCTCCCGCATCCCCAGCCTCACCGCGATCCACCTGGCTTCCGGTCGCTCTCTGCCGATTGTGGACAATGTGGTGGACACCGGGGCAAGCGTGATTGGCGTCAGCAGCCTCGAGAACTTGACAGAGATGAAAGCCGCCTGCAGAGGCAAGCTCACCGTTCTGGGTAACCTGAACGGAATCGAAATGCGCCGTTGGACGCCACAGCAGGCAGAGGCCGCTGTAAAAGACGCCATTGCCAAGGCGGGACCGGGCGGCGGGTTTATCCTCTCCGATAATCACGGCGAGATTCCCTGGCAAGTTCCGGAGGAGGTACTGCTGGCTGTATCGGAAGCCGTCCACACATGGGGCAACTATCCACTGGACTGGGTGAAGGATGATGGCTGACAAGCTCTGTCTCCTGGTGTGCGAGAGTCTTGAGCGCGAGGTGGCCGCCGTCGTCGAATCCGAAGGATTTGACGATGTGATGGTCCACACTTTCCCTGCCCATTGTGGCCGTCCGCCGATAGGATGGGACGCGTTGCGCGGAGCCATCCACGCTTGCGGAAAGGACTACAGCCAAACCCATCTACTGGGTGGCGCTTGCCTGGCCGGATTGCAGGCTCCCCCGGATGACTTGCACTGCCGGTTTCACAAGATGGACGGCTGCTTTAGCCTGTTCGTCGGCCGGGACGCCGTCGAGAGTCATCTCCGAACAGGCGGCTATCTTTTGACCCCAGGGTGGTTGGCGCGTTGGCAACAGCATATAGGGGAATGGGGGTTTGACCAGGCAACGGCGCGCGAGTTTTTCGCCGAGTCCGCCACCCGGTTGTTGCTGCTGGATACCGGGGTGGACGCCGCCAGCGCCGAGCGCCTGGCCGAGTTTGCCGGTTTTGTCGGACTGCCGTTCGAAACCGTGCCGGTCGGATTGGATTTCGCCCGGCTGTTCCTGGCGAAAATTATCTTGGAATGGCGGTTGGAGAACGAGAGAGGCGAATCAGCCAAGGCTTTGACCGCCGCCGACCGGCGGCTGGCCGATCACGCTCTAGTCTTTGACCTGATCGGCCGCCTGCCCGAGACGACGACCGAGGCGGCGGCGATTGAGAATATCTTTGAGTTATTTACCATGCTGTGCGCGCCGGCCAGCCTGATCTATGTGCCTCTCATCGGTGGCCAACCCGGCAACACTCTCTCACGTCCCGCCTCTCTTACTTTCAATGAAGCAGTCCAGACGCGCCTGGCCGGTTTGCACGAGGACTATGCCTGGACCGATTCGGGGAATGGTTTCTTGCTGCGCATCAGCCGCCAGGGTGAAACATTGGGTGTGCTAGAGATCGAAGGGCTTGCTTTCCCAGAGCACAAGCAGCATTACCTGAATCTTGCTCTCGCCATCGTCCAAGTTTGCGGCCTGGCTATTGCCAATGCGCGCGCTCATCAAAAATCGCAGAGCCTTGTTGAGAAACTTGAACAAGCCCTCATCCAGCGCAAGCAAGCAGAAGAAGAGATCGCCAGCCTGGCGAAATTTCCCGATGAAAATCCCAATCCGATTGCGCGTGTCGGCGGCAATGGCAATGTGCTGTATGCCAACCCGTCCGGCAGTTTGCTGTTGCAGTCTTTGGACAGCGCGGTGGGCCGCCCGGCCCCTGCGCGCTGGCATGATTGGGTCACGCAGGCGCTTGCCAGTCAAGCTGGTCAGACCATTGAGATGGAACACGCCGGGCGCGTTTACGCGTGCGATGTGATCCCGATTCAGGAAGGCGGCTATGTCAACCTGTACGCCCGCGATATCACCGAGCGCAAGCGGGCAGAGGACAAGCTCCGCGAAAGCGAGGCACGCTTTCGTGACCTGGCCGAGCTACTGCCGCAGATTATCTATGAAGCCGATCGGGATGGCAACCTGACCTACGTTAACCGCCGTGGTTTTTCTTCTTTCGGTTATACACCCCAAGACATTGACAGCGGATTCAATGTGCTGCAGTCGGTGATCCCTGAGGACCGGCCACGGATACAGGCGGCCATGCCGCGTGTTCTCGCCGGAGAGGCATCCGGCGGCGAAGAGTTCACCGCCTTGCGCAAGGATGGCACGACTTTCCCGGCGTTGATTTACTCGGCGCCGATCATCTTCAACGGCCAGTTGCGAGGAATGCGCGGTTTGATCGTAGACATCACTGAGCGCAAGCAGATGAAAGCGGCGCTGGAGGAAAGTGAAGAAATCTTTAGATTGTTCATGGAATACAGCCCGATTTACGTGTTCTTTAAGGATGAAAAAACCAGGCCAATCCGATTAAGTAAGAACTATGAAAAAATGCTTGGGAGACCAGTCCATGAACTGCTTGGCAAAACCATGGATGAGCTATTTCCGTCTGAACTTGCCAAAAGCATGGTGGAAGATGACCTTGGGATTTTACGGGATGGCAAACCGATCGAGGTCATAGAGGAATTGAATGGCCGAACCTATACAACAACGAAATTCCCGATTATGAGGCAGGGGAACCCCAGTCTTCTTGCAGGTTTTACCATTGACATCACCGAGCGCAAGCGGATGGAGCAGGCCGAGCGCGAACAGCGCATCCTGGCCCAGGCCCTGCGCGACACAGCGGCCGCCCTCACCAGCACACTCCATTTCGATCAGGTCCTCGACCGCATCCTCGCCAACGTCGGGCGCGTCGTGCCGCACGACGCAGCCAGTATCATGCTGATTGACGCTGAACAGCGCACGACCCGCATTTATCGCAGCCACGGTTACGCCGAGCGGGGCATGAGCATGGACATGTACTCGTGGCGCTTAAAAACAGACGATTTCGCTACCCTGCACGTGATGACCGAAACGGGTCAGGCCGTGATCCTCGCGGACACATACGCCGATCCTGCCTGGGTCTGGTTTCCGGAGATGGACTGGATACGCTCGCATATCGGCGCGCCGATTTTCAGCAAGGAGCAGCTCATTGGCTTTATGAATCTAGATAGCGCCACGCCCGGCTTTTTCACGCCGGTTCACGCCGACCGCTTGCAAGCCTTTGCCGATCAGGCTGCCATCGCCGTCGAAAACGCGCGGCTGTATGATAAAGCCGACCGTCGCGCCTACGAGCTTGAACAGCAGGCGATAGAGTTGCAGACGCGCAACGAGGAACTGGACGCCTTTGCCCACACCGTGGCGCACGACCTCAAGAATCCCGTGGGGCTGATGATGGGCTATGCCGAGACCCTGGCCCAAGATTACAGTGCCATTTCGGATGATCAACGCCAGCGGTTTTTGCAGACGATTGCCCGGAATGCGCGAAAGATGAACAGCATCATCGAGGAATTGCTGCACCTGGCCCAAGTGCGCCAGGTGCAAGTGGCGACGGAACCCTTGGACATGTCCGGGATTGTATCCGAAGCTCTGCAGCGCCTGACCGATGCGGTCGAGCAATCCCGCGCCGAGATCGTGTGGCCGGACGTGTCCGCGTGGCCGGTGGCCCGGGGCTATGCGCCCTGGGTAGAAGAGGTATGGATCAACTATCTCAGCAACGCGCTCAAGTACGGCGGTCGCCCGCCGCGCATCGAGTTGGGCGCAGAAGCACAACCAGATGGCGTGGCGCGCTTTTGGGTGCGCGATAACGGCCCCGGCATTCCGCCGGAGGCACAGTCCCGTCTGTTCACGCCCTTTACGCGGCTGGATCAGGTTCGCGCCAAAGGCCACGGCCTGGGGCTTTCGATTGTGCGCCGCATCGTGGAAAAGCTCGGCGGACAGGTCGGCGTGGAAAGCCAGGTAGGGCAGGGGAGTGTATTCAGCTTTACCTTGCCGAGTGCAGCGGGGCCGCTATCCTGATAGCGGCCTTTTCAATCTATGCCAACTCGATTATACTTTCCAGTCCCGCTGTTCTTTTGCCCGCGCTTTGAGAAAGGCTTGACTCCATGGAAGACAACAGCAAGACCCAAGCGCAACTCGTGACGGCGCGCGAAGCGCGTCGGCTGGAAGCATTGCGTCAGCGACTGGCCGAGCTGGAAGCAGCCAAAGTTGAGCGCAAGCAGGCGGAGGAGAAAATCCGCTTTCAGGCGCGCCTGCTGGACGCGGTGGGGCAGGCGGTCATTGTCACTGACTTGGACGGGAGCATCATCTATTGGAACCGTTTCGCCGAAATGCTCTACGGCTGGTCGGCCCAGGAGGTCTTGAGTCGCAATGTTTTAGAGGTCGTTTCGGCCAAGTCGGCGCGGGTGCAGGCTGCCGAGGTGATGGACCGGCTGAAAGCGGGCGAGACCTGGTCGGGCGAGTTGCTCGTCCGGCGACGGGATGGCGCGGTCTTTTTGGCGGCCGTGACGGACACGCCGATTGTGAATGAGCAGGGGGCATGGGTCGGCGTCATCGGCGTCTCGACCGACATTACCGAGCGCAAGCGCGCCGAGGCGGCGCTACAGCAGCACAATCGTGACCTGGACTTGCTCAACCGGGTGAGCCAGACACTCACCGCCACCCTCGACTTGCGCCAAGTCGCCAAGCGGGTGACGCAGGCCGTGGCAAGAACGATTGGAGCGACGGGCGGCTCGGTCTGGGTGTGGGATCAGGAACAGCCAGGCAGCCTGGTGTGCCTGAGCGCGGCTTACCCTGGCCTCAAGCATCCCCTGGACAACTTGCGCCTGGCCCCGGGCGAAGGCATTGCGGGCTGGGTGGCGCGGCATGGGCGGAGCGCCGTTGTTCCCCAAGCTTCAGAGGACGCTCGCTTCTCCCCGATCATTGACGCGCAGGTCGGCTTTCACACCATTTCCGTGTTGGCGGTGCCGCTGCGAGTGCGAGACCGAGTGATTGGCGTGTTGGAAGCCGTCAACAAGCAGAACGGCGAGTTCGACACGCACGATTGCTTCCTGGTCGAGACGCTGGCGCCTTCGGCGGCGATTGCCATTGAGAACGCGCGGCTGGTAAAAGAGCTGCGCCAGCAAGCCGCCGCGCTCCAGGCGCGCAACGAAGAGTTGGATGCTTTTGCGCACACCGTGGCTCACGACCTCAAAGCGCCGCTCAGTCTCGTCATCGGCTATGCCGAGTTATCCAAGGACTATTCTGCCGCTTCACCTGATGGCGAGCTGTGCCGCAACCTGCAGTTGATTGCCCGCAATGCGCGCAAGATGAGCAGCATCGTCCAGGATTTGCTGCTGCTGGCCGAAGTGCGCAGCGTGGATGTGGAGCGCGAGCCGTTGGACATGGCCGGCATCGTGGCCGAGGCACAAGATCGCCTGGCTCATATGATTGAGGAATATCAGGCCGAGATCGTCGCGCCGGATGTGTCGGCGTGGCCGGCGGCGCTGGGCTATGCTCCTTGGGTCGAGCAGGTGTGGGTCAACTATATCAGCAACGCCATCAAATACGGCGGCCATCCGCCGCGCGTCGAGTTGGGCGCGGACCCTCTCTCTGTCCCCTCCGCAAGTGGGGGGGAAGAAAAGGGAGGGCACGTGCGCTTTTGGGTGCGAGATAACGGGTCAGGCATTCCGCCGGAGGCTCAAGCCCGGCTGTTCACGCCCTTTACGCGGCTGGATCAGGTTCGCGCCAAAGGCCACGGCTTGGGGCTTTCGATTGTGCGGCGCATCGTGGAAAAGCTCGGCGGCCAGGTCGGCGTGGAAAGCCAGGTGGGACAGGGGAGTGTATTCAGCTTTACCTTGCCAGGGGGCAATCTGCAATGAGCAACACGATCACATTCGCTGCTTACGGCGGCGCGGGTTGGTCGCCGCGCGCATCGTCCTTGCGCCAAGAGATTGGCAAATTGTGGAAGCCGTGCGGCATCGCCACGGAATGGTCGCCGCTCAAAACCGTTTTGCTCCATCGCCCGGGAGCGGAACTGGAAGTGTCGGCGGACCCGGACCAGGTTCAGATGCTCGCTCCTATAGATGCGCACCGAGCACGTCAGCAGCATGAAGCTTTGGCTCAGGCGTATCGGGAGGCTGGCGTGGCTGTGCGCTACGTCGAACCGGATGAGACGCCGACTCCCAACCTGATGTTCGTGGCCGACCTGATGTGGATGACGCCGGAAGGAGCGATCCTGGCGCGACCGGCCTCCACCGTGCGCGCGGGCGAAGAAAGACATGTCGCTCGACGGCTGGCCGAGTTGGGCATTCCCATTCTACGCAGCGTGCGCGGGACGGGCACGTTCGAGGGAGCGGACGCCGCCTGGCTTGACCTAAAGACGGTGATGCTGGCGACGGGGCTGCGGACGAATGTCGAGGGCGCGGCCCAGGTGACCAGCTTGCTGCGGGAAATGGAGGTCGAGGTCGCTCCCGTCGGCTTGAGCTACGGGTCCATGCACCTGATGGGCCAGGTGCGTTTTGCCGATCGAGACCTGGCTTTCGCCAAGCCGGGCAGCGCGCCCTTTGCCGCCGTCGAGGCGTTGCGAGCGCACGGGTACGCCGTCCTCTTTTTGCCGGACGAGGATGAGGTGGCGCATGGTTCGGCGTTCAACTTTGTGACGTTGGGGCCGCGCAAGATTTTGATGGCGGCAGGCAATCCCATCACCCAGGCGTTCTATGAAAGGGCCGGCATCACCTGTCACACCGTCGAGGTGGATGAGCTTGTCAAAGCGGCCGGCGGCATCGGCTGCATGACCGGCATCCTGGAGCGCGGCGATTGACGCAGGGTGTCACATTCTCACCTTGCCCGGTGTTTATAAGGTGATTCTGGATAACAAGGCACTGGAGCAAGAGTGATCGCTACGGATAGTCTGTTGGGTCGAGCGCGCGCAGGCGACACATCTTCGTTCGACGAACTGTTCTTGCGCTACTATAGCCGCATCTATGACGTGCTCTTCCGCTTGATGGGCGACGCCGCCGAGGCGGACGACCTGGCGCAAGAGGCGTTCATTCGCCTGTATCGTCACCCACTTGCAGCGGGGCGCGACCCTTCGGACAATGTAGGCGGCTGGTTATACCGCGTGGCCGTCAACCTGGGCTATAACGCGCTGCGCGCGGCGCGGCGCAGAACGGTTTACGAGCAAGCGGATGACCCGCCGGCTTTTGCCGACCCCGATGCCGTGGTCGCGCAGCGCGACGAGCGTCGCCGCGTGCGGGAAACTCTGGCCGAGTTGCCAGAGCAACAGGCGCAACTGCTCATGCTCCGCTATGCCGGGCTATCCTACAAGGAGCTAGCCCAGGCCCTGGACGTAGCTCCCACCTCGATTGGCACGCTCTTGGCGCGAGCCGAGCGCGCATTCGAGGCGCGATACCGGGCATCGGCCGGGTCCGAAGCGACAGGAGGCCAGGATGCACAAGAATGAAGGGACACTGCGGGCTTATCTGGATGGCGAGCTGGACGCGCAGGCGTGCGCCGCCGCCGCCGCGCACTTGCGGGAATGCGCCGCGTGCCGCAAGCAGCTCGAGTCGCTCGCGTCCCGCACATCGGCCACGTCGCGCCATCTCCAGGCGCTTGCGCCGCGTCCCTTGCCTTTAGGCAAGGGAGCCGAGTTGCCCGCGCCTGCTCCCGTCGCGCTGGCCCGGCTCCACAAACGTCTGGCGAATGAAGAAGGTAGATCGGCGCGCTTGGCGTTACGCCGGCCAGACCGCCAGGCATTCGCAGGAGGTTTTGTCGAAATGTTTAAGCAAATGTTCAACACGCGCTACCGGGCCGCGTGGGCGGGGTTGGCGGCGATTCTGGTCGTCGCCTCGCTCTTGACGTTGGCTCCGGTGCAGGCAGCCGCCAGCCAGTTCCTCAGCTTGTTCCGTGTCCGCAAGTTTGCGGTGGTCAGCGTCAATCCGGCCAGCTTGCAAAACCTGGAAAAGGCAGGCGGCCAAATTGACAAGCTGCTCTCTGATAGTGCGACGTTCGTCAAGAAACCGTCCGAGCCAATCACTGTGACGACCGCCGCCGAGGCCACGCAAAAGGCGGGCATCCCTGTCCGCTTGCCGACGGCGCTTGCCGGCGCGCCGCGCCTGATGGTGCAAGATGGCGTGGACGCCAAGATCAAGATTGACCTGGCCCGCGTGCGGGCGATTTTGGAAGCCGCCGGGCGCAGCGACGTCAAGTTGCCGGATTCGCTCGACGGCGCGAGTGTCGAGTTCATCGTCCCGCCGATGGCGGCCGCCCAGTTTGGCGACTGCCCTCGCGGACTGGACTGCGTCTCTCTCGTGCAGCTTGCCAGCCCGACGGTGGACGCGCCAGCGGGTGTCAACGTCAGCCAGATGGGCGAGGCGATGCTACAACTCTTGGGCCTTTCGCCGGACGAGGCGCGGCACTTTGCACAGGCAATTGACTGGTCGTCCACGCTGGTCATTCCCATTCCGACCGACGCCGCCACCTTTCGCGACGTGACGGTGGATGGCGTGTCGGGCGTGCTCGTCCAGGCGGACACGCGCAAGAGCGGCGGCCCGAATCGCACGCACTATACGCTGCTTTGGCAAAAGAACGACGTCGTCTATGCGCTTTCGGGCACGGGCGACCCGACGCGCGCGGTTGAAATCGCCGATTCACTCCGCTGAGACGAACGACCAAGGACCAACGACGAAGGACGAAAGACGGAGGACGGCGAGATTCGTCCTTCGTCTTTCGTCGGATTGAACATGAACACGACACTTGCTCTTGAAACCCGCCATCTCCGCAAAGTCTTTGGCGATAAAGTCGCCGTGGCCGACCTCACGCTGGACGTGAGCCAGGGCGAGGTGTTTGGCTTCTTGGGGCCGAACGGCGCAGGCAAGACGACTTCGGTCAAGATGCTGCTGGGGTTGGTCGCGCCGAGCGGCGGCGAAGGCAAGTTGCTCGGCGCGCCGGTCGGCGATGTGGCCGCGCGCGCTCACGTGGGCTTTTTGCCGGAGCACTTTCGCTTTCACGATTGGCTCGACGCGAACGAGTTTTTGCGCCTGCACGGGCAACTCTATGGCATGACCGGGGCGCGCCTCAAAGAGCGCGTTCCCCAATTGCTTGACCTGGTGGGACTTGGATCTCACTCGGACAAAAAGCTGCGCTCGTTTTCCAAAGGGATGCTACAGCGCATCGGGCTGGCGCAGGCGCTCCTCAACGAACCCAAGTTGATTTTCCTCGACGAGCCGACTTCGGGGCTGGACCCGGTGGGCCGCCGATTGGTGCGCGACATTATCCGCGATCTAAAGAGCCAGGGCGCGACGGTCTTTCTCAATTCGCATCTGCTGTCCGAAGTCGAAATCACCTGCGACCGCGTGGCGTTTATCAAGAACGGCGAGGTCGTCCGCCAGGCCGCGCTGCAAAAGCTGGTGGACGGCCAGACGACGGTCGAGTTGCGCGTGGGTAACCTCTCGCCGCGCATTGTCGAAGGACTCTCGCAATGGGGACAAGACGTGCGCGCGGATGGCGACCGCATCCACTTTACGCTGGACGACGAAGCGGCATTGCCCCACATCGCGCGTTGGGTGGTGGAGCAAGGCGGCGAACTCTACGCGATGACGCCGCAAAAGCTTTCGCTGGAGGATTTGTTCTTGCAGGTGGTAGGAACCGACGGGGGCTTGTAAATGACGATTGACGAAGGACGAATGACGGACGGCAAGCTGCGGTCAGCGGTCTGTCGCAAATCCCCGTCACGGGACCGTCTGCGATCAAGTGGTGAGACTCTTGGCAACTTTGGTAATCGCACGACTAACTTTGCGTGAGGCCGCCAGTCGCAAGATTTTGTGGGCGGCGCTGATTTCAGGCGTGGCGTTCCTGGTCTTGTACGGCGTCGGCGTGTATTTCATCCAACGCGAGATTGTGCGAGAGGGGACTCTGCCAAGATACACGCGCGAGATGTACAACTTTTTAGCGATGGCCGGACTGTACGTGGTCAATTTCCTCGTTGTGATGATGACGGTGTTGACCAGCGTGGACACGCTGGCGGGCGAGATCTCGTCCGGCACGGTGCAGGCCGTCGCCACCAAGCCGCTGCGCCGGTCGGAAATCGTGTTGGGCAAGTGGGTGGGCTTTGCGGCGATGCTGGCGCTGTATGTGGCGCTGATGGCGGGCGGCGTGGCGGCGATCATGGCTGTTCTCACTGGCTACAGCGTGCCTGGGCTGGCGCGGGGGCTGATGCTGATGACGCTGGAAGGATTGACGCTGCTCTCGGTGTGCCTCCTGGGCGGCGCGACGTTTTCGACGCTCGCCAATGGCGTGCTGGCGTTTGGATTGTACGGCCTGGCATTCATCGGCGGCTGGATCGAGCAGATCGGGTCGCTCTTGCGCAACGAAGCGGCGGTGAACATTGGCATTGTGTCCAGCCTGCTCATGCCCAGCGAGGCGCTGTGGAAGCGCGCCGCATTCGAGATGCAGTCTCCGCTGACGCGCGAACTAGGCTCGATGACGCCGTTTTCCTCCACCTCTGTTCCCAACGAGAGGATGACCCTGTATGCCGTCGTCTACATTGCCGTGATGCTGGCGTTGGCCTTGCGCCAATTTTCGCGGCGCGATTTGTAGAGACGTTCCGCCGGAGCGTGTCTACTTGCGCGCTTTGGCGATGACAGCCCGCGCCCGCTGCAGCACATTCAGCGCGTCAAACTCGTCGGGATGCACCCAGCGCGCATCGGCCACGTCGTCGCCCGCTCTCAATTCCCCGCTGACATATTGGCAAGCAAAATCAATCAGCACGTAATGAAAGCGCAGCCCGCCTGCGTCGTCATGCTGGATATAGTCCAGCACTTGTACCACGTCGCCGGCCTGCACGGCCAGGCCGCACTCTTCGCGCACCTCGCGCTCGACGGCCTGGCGCGCGGCCTCGCCTAGCTCAATCACCCCGCCCGGTATGGCCCACCTGCCTTGGCTCGGCTCGTGAGCGCGCTGCACGAGCAGCACCCGCTCGCCCTTGAACACGACTGCGCCGACGGCGGGGATGGGGGCATCGGGATATTCTCGTTTCATGGTGATCACATCCGATTTCAGATTGGCGTTCGGCGTGAGTATACGATTCTTTGGCGCTTTGGGCCAGTGACGTGTTGCGTTGCTTTGCACCCAGCACGCAATACGTTGTGATATAATCCGCCCCATCTGCCTCCACGAGGTTCTGCATTGGAGAACGTCAAATCCAAGCTGCTGTTGGGCTTGCTGTTCGGTTTTGTCGTCATTGTCGGCGTTGCGCTCGTGGCCGACCTGGACAAAGTCATCGGCGCGGTCGGCGCATTCGAGTGGGGCTGGCTGCCGCTCATTCTGGGATTGACCTCGTTCAATTATCTGCTGCGCTTTTGCAAGTGGCACTATTATTTGCGGCAGGTGGAAATCCATAACATCGGCTGGAGTGATAGCCTCAAGGTGTTTCTCGGCGGCTTTGCGACCACTGTCACGCCAGGGAAAATTGGCGAAGCATTCAAGAGCCTGTGGCTCAAGAACCTGACCGGCGCGCCCATCGCGCGCACCTTGCCCGTCGTCGCCGCCGAGCGGTTGAGCGACGCCATCGCGTGCGCGCTATTGGCGTCGGTCGGCGTGTTCGCTTACCCGAATTACTGGCCCGCGTTCGCCGCGATTCTTGCCGTCATGCTCGGCGGCATCGTCGTCGTGCAGATTCGACCGCTTTCGCTGTGGCTGTTGAGCATTGCCGAGCGACTGTCGCTCGTCTCGCGCTTTGCGCGCAGCTTGCACGAGTTTTACGAGAGCAGCTATGAATTGCTCAGCCTCAAGAACCTGGCAGTGGCCGTGGGGCTGGGAACGGTCTCGTGGGCGGGCGAGGGCGCGGCGTTCTTTCTGGTGCTCAAGGGCTTGGGCGTCGAGCCGACGACGACGTTGCTCTTTCAGGCGATTTTTATACTGGCGTTCTCGGTCATCGTCGGCG
>Ga0315284_10006273_pt1 | contig 16942 bp, 11 predicted proteins | sample YL17G09_16_MG_FD_203696 | JGI IMG/M metagenome (GOLD analysis project Ga0315284, IMG submission 203696) | Sediment microbial communities from Yellowstone Lake, YNP, Wyoming, USA - YL17G09_16 | ecosystem: Environmental > Aquatic > Freshwater > Lake > Sediment | place: USA: Wyoming | collected...
ATATTTAAAGTAAATCAGCTTAACAATTTCGCTGACCAAAAAATAACTGAAAACCAAAGAAAGAACAATAAAAATGAAAAAGAGCGATGGAGAGGTAAAGTGGAGAAAATTCTTCCCGAGGTTAGTGAACGGCAACGAAATAATAATTATGGCATCCAATAAAGTAAGGAGTATTAAAGCAAGGCTGGGTTTTTTAGCTCTTAGAAAAAAATGCTTCGTTCTTATAGAAAAAATAAGTAAAATTTCGGTTAAAATACTCTCAATAAACCACAGGGTCTGCAATGTTGCCGGTTGGGTTTTATGAAAAATACCAAAGAAAATAAAGTCAAAAATTGTGCTGACCAAAGCCAACAATATAATCAATACAATCACGCGATTTAATTGATATAATTTTGGCTTTTTCAGTTCTTCGACATCAACTTTATCAGTCGCTATGATAATCAGCGGAAAATCAGATAGAATATTACCAAGTAAAATCTGAACCGGCAACATAGGCAAAAATGAAATAAATAAAGAGATAAGAGCGATTGAATAAAAATTGCCGAAATTTGAAGCCAACACGCATTTTATATATTTATTAATATTGGAAAAAATATTCCTTCCCTGAAAAATTCCGTCAATGATTATTTTTAAATCTTTTTTCAGTAAAACTATATCTGATGCTTCCCGGGCAACGTCAGCCGCTCCTTTGACCGCTATCGCTAAATTGGCGATTTTTAGGGCAGGAGCATCGTTAATTCCCTCTCCCAAAAAACCAACCTCATATTTTTTTTGCAAGGCTGTCACAATTTTGTATTTTGTTTGAGGCGAAACCCTGGCAAATACTGAAAATACATCACAAGTCTTTTCAAAATCTTCACCGGATAAAGAATCTAAATTGCTTCCTAAAACTACTTCTTTAGCATCTTTAATCAATCCTGTTTCTTTAGCTATAAAGCCGGCAATTTCCTTGCTGTCGCCGGTTAAAATTTTTATCCTCACTCCCAACTTTCCGGCCAGCCTGATGGTATCCTTGGCCGTTTTTTTCAGGGGATCCGAAAAAGAAAAATAGCCCAGAAATGTCAAACCCTTCTCAATTTCATCAGAAAGATTTGTTTCTGTCACCTTTTTATAAGCTACTGCTAAAATTCTTTTTCCTTCTTTTCCCTCTTTTTCTATTTCTTTTCCTATTCTTTGCCTATCTTCTTTTACCCGAGCGTTAGCGAAGGGTGAAGATGAACGAAGTTCATCGACTCCTTCAAATTCGGAAGATAACTTCAAAATTGTTTCTGGCGCGCCTTTCACAATTAAGATTAAATTTCCATTTTCATCTTTCAAAATCACGCTATTTCTCAGCCTTAGAGAGTCAAAAGGAATTTCAGAAACCCCTGTCACTTTCTTTAAAGACTGCTGAATTTTTTTATCGGCTTTTTCAAAAAGAGCTAAGTCAAAAGGATTTAAAGTTGATTCAATCTCTTGTTTAATATAAGAAGAGCCCAAAAGTCCGTAAAGCAAACACTTTTCTTTATTTGGAGCTGTGATTTTTTCCACTGATAACCTGTTTTCGGTCAAGGTGCCGGTTTTGTCTGTACATAAAATTTCAATATTTCCCAAATCTTCAATCGCGGAAAGTCTTTTAACCACCACTTTTTCTCTCGCCAGTTTTAATGCCCCTTTAGAAAGCGAAAATGTTACTACCAGTGGTAAAGCTTCTGGAATTATGCTGACAATTAAAGCAACGCAAAAAATTAGAAATTCAAAAAAATTGGCTGTCCCTTTAATAATTAAATTAACTAAAAAAACAAAGATAATTGAAACAACAACTGTCCTTAAAATAAGGCGGGAAAATCTCAGTAAATCTTTCTCGTAGGCACTTTCCCGGGTAATTCCAGAAGCTAGTTTTGTAATCTCGCCAAAAACAGTTTGGCGCCCCGTACCAATCACAATTCCTTCGGCTTCCCCCGAGATGACGGCAGTTCCCGCAAAAAGAATGTTTTTGGCTTCAAAAATCTGTTTTACTTCTTCAGAAAGATACTCAATGCTCTTTTGGTTAGGCACTGATTCTCCGGTTAAAACCGACTCATCAATTAAAAAATTCTCAAGTTTTAAAATTCTTAAATCGGCCGGGACAATATCTCCCGCCTCAAGTAAAACGATATCGCCCGGAACAAGTAAATTTTTGGCAATTGCTTCCTCTTTTCCTTGCCTTTTTATCCTGGTTTTCGCAGGAATATATTTTTTTAAAAGTAAAACGGATTTCTCTGCTCGGTATTCTTGGTAAAATCCTAAGACAATGTTAATTAAAATAAAGAATAAAATTAAGACGCCTTCAATTTTTTGTCCAATTAATGAGGTAATGATGACCGCAACAAAAAGAAGATAAAAAAAAGGCGATTTGAGCTGCCTTAAAATTATGTCAATTATTCCTGTCTCTTTTTCTTTTATTTCATTGGCTCCATAGATTTTCAAACGCTCCTCTGCTTCCTTTTCCGAAAGTCCCCTCTCTGAAGCTCCTAACATCTTAAGAACCTCCTGGCTGCTTTTTGCTGTATACTCAGAGAATTTCATACCCCGTAGAAGAATTTTGACTAATAATATTATTTTGCTGCCCCGCAGCAGTCAAAATTTCTCTACGGGGCATAAAAGATTTTTTATAGGATTTATGGTTTAAATTTTAGCCTGAGGGCGATTTGCCCGAAGGCTAATTATTTTTTCATCTTTCGCACCAGGAAAGAAGCATTGTGTCAGGCCCGGTAATCGTAGCCAGGACATTGTCAATGATGTTAATAAATGCTACTTGATTGTTCTCTGATGCTTTTTCAATCATTTCTTTCAATCTCATCGCCCCAGCTTCGTCATCTCCGTGAGTAATTACGGTTCTGATTTTCTTGCCTTCTTTTTTCAATTTTTTTGTTTCGGTTTCAAATTTTTTAAAAAGAGCGGTCGGTATATCTTTAGCTCCTGTGACTATTCCTCCGGAAACCAACACCCCGTTTTTGATTCTGATTAACGGCCTCAATCCAATTTTGGCCGCCCTCCTTATCCAGTTGGCTAAAAAAGGAGACATTCTGCCGCTCGCCTCTAACCATTTGGGGTCTTCTATTATCGCGATCACCTGGATTAGAGGAACAAATTTCTCTAAATCTTTAACGATTTCTTCTGCGCTTTTTCCCTGCTCTATTAAATCAATTGCCCGCAAGATTAAAGGACTTTCTCCCACGCTGACACTTAATGAATCAATTAAAAAAATTCTTTTTTGGTCCTCGGGTTTCAAAAAATTTCTTGCCTGAACCGCTGAATTATAACTGCCGGACAGTTTAGACGTTAAAATAATACCTATAACTTCCTCAAAATGAGCCAATTGCTTTTCAAAAACATCCATAAAATCCTTGGCCGAAGGTTGCGAAGTTTTGCCGAAGCTTTTAATTCCCATTTTTTCCGCTTCCCTCATTTTCTGAAAAGTATTGTCGCCCGGCAAATTTTCTATTTCCGGCCAGTACATTTTAATGGGAGCGACCGCAATCTGATATTTTTCAATTATCTCTTGGGGCAAATCTGCCCCTTCTTCTGTTACTATGCCAATTTTTTCCATAAAAATAACATTTTTAAAATTGTAATTCTTCAACCTTTTCCCAGTTTATTTCGTTAAGAACCGTAATTTTATCATCACCGATTATATAGAGATAATCGTCAAGATAAATTGCCCTTCTCGCAGAAATATCGCTGACGGCCCGGACCAAGCTCAATCTGTTATTTTTGTAAGAGAACACGTAACCTGATTGGCCAGCCGGCAGGAAAAATATTTCGTGCTTTTTATCCAACAAGAAAGCATGATGGGTATTCGAAATATCCGACCAGCCCTCGTTTAAAATATATTTATCCAATTCCCGGGGATTTTCGGCTGAACTGACATCAAAAAGCGAGATTTTCACCTGCCAATTCTCCTGCCCTACTCCCAGAATCTTATCTTTGCTAATCGGGTGTAGATAAGAAGAGTAACCCGGAATTTTCAACTCTCCCTTTAATTCCGGCTTTTCGGGATTGGATAAATCCAATACATAAAAAGGGTCAACTTGTCTAAAGGTCACCAAGTAACCCTTGTCTTCAATAAATCTGGCAGAATAAATTCTTTCTGTAACACCTAAGTCTTGAATCTTGCCTTGAATATTTAAATTGTTGTCCAAAATATAAACATCGTTTGAACTTTCTCCGCTTCCCATACCGGAAAAGAATCCAAACCTCTGGCCCACGGTCGTGGCAATTCTTAAATAATTCCGGTATTCATCCAAAGCGAATTGGTTTAGCGGCTGACCGGGAACATTACCGCTGGCTTTTATTTCAAATCCGTCCAAACCGATTTTTACGATTCCGGTTTTTTCCAGGTCTCTTTTGTGGCTTTTATAATAATCCGACATCCGATTGGTTAATTCGTTTTCAATCCTTAAGGTTTCATCCCGGTCAAGAGAGTTTAAGTATTTAGCCCATAGGATTTGAAATTCGGTCATTTTGGCTGCCTGACTGATGTCATAAGTTTCTAATTTTTCCATTTTTTCAATCAACCAGCTCGGAACCAAATCCTTGGCTTTTTCCTTCAAGAAATTGAAGTAAAGTTTGATAATGCTTTCATTGAAAGAATAGGTAATAAAAACCGCATTTTCCGACATATAAACCACCGAGGAGCCGGAAGAACCGACAAATGAAATATTTTTTTCTATTTTGCCGGTGTTCGGGTCTAAAATCAAAGCCAAAAAAGTTACGTCTACAGGTAAGGGCGTTACCGGATGGTAGATATCAACGCATTTAATTTCTACGGCAGTATCTCCCAACGTCAAAGGTTTTATCGGGCAAGGCCTTACTTCATTAATGTTCTGTCTGGTCACTAAATATATTTTCTCTTTATAAAGCCTGCCGGCAACTATAAAATTATTGTCTTCTAATTTTATCTCCCATTTCTTTTCCGGAGACTTAGGATTTGTAATATCGTAACCGTATATTTTATCGCCGGAAAAAATCACTAAAATATTTTTGCTCAAAAGCAAATCGCCTGATTTGTCAATTTCAGCTTCAATTGCCAGGTCACCGGGCGGAAAGGCCTTAATGACATTTGTTTTGGCTTGCGGTTCGGACGGAATGATTCTTTCTTGAATGATGGGGCCTTCCCAAAATCGCCAAAAAGAACTTCTTGAAAAATAAATTTCTTTTCCGTCAGTTTTGACAATATCCGGCTCATCAATGCCCGGCACCTGTACCGTGGTTTCGGAAATCCTTTCCGGCACCTCTCCTCCGCCTATTCCTTCCATAAGCGGGACCGACGGCATTGCGGTTTTTAGCCCTACATCCATGGCAAAACCTGAATACTCTGATTCAGCCGCACCCTTTGCTAAATAATCCTTGAATTCTTCTTCCGAGGCAAATTTTTTAATGTCTTTTATTTCCGACGCAGGTTCAGGCTTGGTTATATCGGGAAAAAAAATCTGCAGACCGTATTCAACAAAATCACCGCAGAAAAGAGTGCTCAATAAAACAATGAAAAAAACGCCGACAATAATTACAATGGCAAATTTTTTATCAATTACCCGAGCCGCAGCGCGGCGAAGAGTGGAGAAGAACGAATGTTCTTTGAATTGTTTTTGGGTAAAATTGGTCATATTTTTTAAAAAATTGTTTATAATTTAACTTTTTTTATTATAGCACAAATTACTGTTTTATTCTGGTATTCCCGTCAAGCATTCATTAAATAATCTCACCTGACGGTTATATTCATTAATGATTAATTTAGCCTGATCAATTAGCAAATTATATTCAGCCACCAGTTCATTGTATTGATTTATTTTTTCTTGATAGACAGAACCCCTCTTCGGACTCATCGTCCTTATTTCTGTTTGTAAAGTTTCTAATTCTTTAGAAATTTCATCAATCTTGTTTTGGTCAGCTGTAATTGTTATTTTTATGGTTTCATCAGGTGATGGGCAGACCGATAAAGGCAAGCCAAAATGCTGCACTGCCAGCCAGGTAGATTTTCCTTCAAAAGTGCCTTTTAAAACCATAACTCCTATTTCTTGATAACGATTGTTTAAAATATTGGCGCGGTGTCCCGGGCTGTCCATCCAGGCCTGAACCAGAACTTCATCATTCTCAAAATTGCCCAAAGCCAGATTCTCTCCAATCGCAATAAACTGATAACCGGCCCCATCAGCTAAATTTCCTACTGTCGCCCCTGAAGGAGAATCGTGGGCAAAGTATTGTTGCAAAAACATGTCTTGAACTTTTAATTCTGCGCTCAGATTCAGCTTTGCGTTTTCTTTGAGTTTGGGCAAACCGTATTTTTCTCTTTGGACATTGGTCAATTCAATAACGCCGGCTTTGGTCAAAAAAGATTCTGACGCTTCTTTTGCGGCGCGCAGGGGCGGCGGCGTCGCAATCTGCTTTTCTATTTTTTCAATAAAAAAATTAGTCAGCCCTTTTTCAATCTGGGGTAATTTGACAAAAATTTTGAAATAAAAATCCGCTAAATCGTTCCAAAATAAAAAAATTCCTGCCAGAACAATCACAAAAATAATCAGCGACAATTTAACGCTTTTCATAAAGAGTTGATTTTTCATTCTACCGTGTCCGTCCGTAGCTCACAAGAGCGAAAGAGGACCAAAAAACCGCCTCTTTGGCGATTTTCTGTAATAAATACTATCTGTACTCGAAGAACATTCGTTCTTCTCCACCCTTCGCTGCGGCTCGGCTAAACAACGCCTTCCCCTGCAACATATCCTGTAGTCCAACAGACCTGCAAATTGTATCCGCCTGTCGGTCCGTCAATATCAAGTATTTCGCCTGCAAAATATAGATTTTTAATTATTTTAGAGCGCATCGTTTTGGAATCAATTTCTTTCAGATCCACTCCTCCGCTTGTCACTATCGCCTGGCTAAAACCAATTAAGCCTTTAACGGTTAATTTTAAGCCTTTCAGCACATCAATAAGTTTTTTGCGCTCTTCTTTGGTTATGGAATTTAATTTTTTATCGGGGCTTATTTTGCTAAACCGCACAATCAAATCTCCTAATTTCTGCGGAAGAAGTTCGGGCAAATAATTTTTAAAGTCCTTATTTCTTTTAAAGTCTCTTTGCAATCTTTTATCCAGCTTTAAAAAGTCTAAGGCCGGCTTAAAATCAATTTTTAAAATTACTTCGCCTGTAGCCAGCAACTCCCCTATTTTCTTGCTCAAATCAAGAATGATCGGCCCGCTTAAGCCAAAATGAGTAAACAGCATCTCCCCAAATCTAAAATCTAATTCTTTATTATTTTGGAAAAGCGCAACACTGACATTTTTTAAACTCACGCCTTGAAGGCTGCCAACCCAATTTTCCTTGGTTTCAATCGGCACTAATGAGGGCGTCGGCTTTATAATTTTATGACCCATTTTTTGCGCCCATTCATATCCCTGGCCGGTAGAGCCGGTTTTGGGATATGACTTTCCGCCGGTACAAATTATAAACTTATCTGCCATAATTTCTTCGTTGTTCGCAAGAACAACTTTTTCAATCCTGTTATTCTTCTTTACAATCTCTTTTACTTCTGAATTTAACTTTATTTTTACATTAGATTTTCTTAAATAATTAATAAGCGCGTTGAGTATGTCTTGAGATTTATCGCTTTTGGGAAAAACTCTTCCCCCTCTCTCAACTTTTGTCTCAACCCCGAGATTTTCAAAAAAATTTATTGTTTCTTCAATTCCAAATCTAGAAAAAGCTGAAAAAAGAAATTCTCCATTTTTCCCAAATTTATTTATAAATTCTCTTGGTTTGTCTGTTTTGTTAGTAATGTTACATCGCCCCTTTCCTGTAATTAAAAGCTTTCTTCCGAGATTTTTATTTTTTTCAACCAAAATAACGCGAGCTCCAAGTTCACCCGCTCTTCCCGCTGCAATCATTCCAGCCGGCCCTCCACCGATTATCGCTACATCATAATATACCGAGTTTTCGCGAAGCGAAAATGAAGGTGAAGATGAAGCGACAGCTTCATCGCCTACCCTTGACTTATCTGACTTCATATTATTTTAATCTACCTTGTCCGTCCGAAGCTCGCAAGCGAAGGAGGACCAAAAAACCGCCCAAAAGGCGAATTAAAAAGGGCTGCTTCGGGTTCTGTAGAAATTTGATTTCTACATGTCTTAAAATTGACCCCTCTGGCATCACGCAATATTTTATAAGTATCTAATCGAAAAAAGATATTAGGTATTGGTCAATTTCGCGCTGGTCAAGGTCGTAAAAATTTTTGCCTTCTTGATGTAGTTTCTCAGCCAAACTTCTACCCACAAATCTCCAATGCCACGGCTCAAACTGATAATATTTATTATTTTTCGGATATGAAAGAATAAACCCGTATTTGTAAGCGTTTTCTAAAAGCCATTGGTAAGCCGGTGTTTTCTCAAAATTCAAGTAAGTCGCTCCGATTTCTGACATTGTAAAATCAAGAGTTGTGCCAAGTTGATGCTCTGAATACCCTTGGTCGGCGATAAATTTATTGGCGCCCGAGCCATAAGTCATAGTATATGATGATTTTAGTCCGCTCTGCGTGCCGAACGACCTATAAGCCGAAGTAACTCTAATGTGGATATTGGCGTTCTCTGCGGCTATCAGCATGTCTTGTAAAAACTGCCAGATTTTTGAATAAACCAAATAGTCCTTTGTGGGATCAAAAGTATATTTGGGCTCTATTTTAATGAATTCCTTGGGTATGTAATTCTCGTTTAGAAAATAAACTTTAGAATATTTTTTAAGCAACTCTGGGTCTGTCTGACTCAATTTTTCCAAGATTCCTACCGTGCCCTGAATGCCTTCAATTTGTGAAGAAAAAGAATCCATTCTGTTTTTTTCTTCATTATATTTTTGTTCAAAATCATCCCGTTCGGTTTTTGCGGTCATGAGCTCCTGCTGAACTGAATCAATAACTAATTTAAGGTTCTTTGTTGTTGAATCAAAATCCGCTCGGGTTTTTGAAAGCTCACTCTCAAGAACCAGCTTGTTTTTTTTCAGCTGATAATTCTGATATCCAAAATATCCAATCGTTCCGACGCTTATTATCAATATAATAAGCAAAAATATATGTAATTTATTTTTCTTCATTAAACATAACTATATCACATTTTGTTCATAAAAATCAGCTACTCAAGCCGCAGCGAAGGGTGGAGTCTAAGAAGATTTCTTCTTCTCCAACTTCGATTACCGAGCGAGGCAAAGCCGAGTGAAGGTCAAGAAGAGATTTATATCTCTTCGCCTCGCTACGCGAAAGCTCGGTGAAGAACGAATGTTCTTCGAGTACAATCTATATTTTACCAAAAACCGCTTCAATAAAAAGGCGACTTTTGTTTGCTCCGCCTGTGCGACGATGTTAGAACCTGTTTTTAGGAATAATTTATTTTTGATTTTCCTCTAACTTCTTAAGAGCTTTACAAACTGGACAAAAACGATAAAAATTCTCTCTAAGGTAATCAGCGAAATCAGGAGAAAACCAATTAGATGTTGTAAGCCAAAGCTCAAATTTAGTTTTGCATACAGGACATTCTATCGTAGCCCATTTTTTGTAATTTTCTTTATTGTTCATGTCCTAATATTTTAGTTCTTAAAGGAAAATCTATTTCTCTTTATTTTTAAATTCTTCAAGAAGTTTACAAACTGGACAATAGCGATAGAAATTCTTTCTGATATTTTCTTCTAATTCAGGGCTATAATTAGCAATAGAAATCCAAAGTTCAAATTTAGTCTTACATATAGCACATTCAATCGAAAGTTTTTTATAGAGTTCGTTTTCCATACTTGCATATTTCTTTTTAGTTTTACGAGAATGACCTTTATTAAATTATACCACAAATAAAAACCCGAGAGAGAAACTCTCGGGTTTTGATTTTTGGCAAGAAAAAAAATGCGGCTCGCGAGAATTTCTCGCGAACCGCTTCACTTAGCTATTTTTCGTGTGCTCCGTAACCGCTAGGGGCCGCGTGGGTATACCAGATGTGCTCCCCGTCAATGGTGCAATGGTCCATTAGAACTTCAAATTGTCCCCAGATGGCATAACCGCCGTCCCGCCAATAAGGACTGTCTTGCAGCTCCGAGCCAACCCAGATAATCTTATAGTGGCATATCTCTCCACTTCCGCCCGGAACCATTCCATTCCATTCATTGTCCTCCCAAGTATCCGGTCCCCAAGACGCTCCATGGAAACGGGCATCATCCCAGCCTTTTGACCATTTCATTACCAGATGGTCATTCGCATAAGTCGGGTCGCCCCAGACCGTGCCATCAAGGTTTCGATCCACCCCATCCGCTTTGCCGACAAAGAGACGGGCTTGATAGTTATAGCCGAACTCATCAAATCCGCCGCCAGCCAGGGCAAAAGGTGTCATAAGCAACATAACAAGACCCATACTAAGTAACAGCATAATCCACTTTTTCATTGTTCTTCCTCCCTTTTTATAGTATTTTGAAAATAAAAAGAACTATTTCACCTCCTTTCGTTTTAAATTTTGACTATTAACAGAATAGCATGGATGGGCATAAAGGTCAACAGGTCAATAAAAAACCGCTGGGCAAACCCAGCGGCTATCAGTTGCTCCCCCTTGTTGGACGCATTTAGAACTATTTTCTGTAGAAATTTGATTTCTACATGTCTTATCAAATAAGTTTTGTTCCGTAAAAAACGAAATATTGATTAAAAAGAATTACGAAACCAATAATTATAATCAGCAAGACGCCATTTACTATGAGCAACGGGTACTGCGCCTTAATTTCAATGCCTATTTTTAATATTAAGGCAATCGCTATTATCGTTAAAAGCGCGGCAAAGAAAAAATTACTAACCATTTTGGGTGAAGTTACAAATTCAGCTAACGCCGGCACATTTTGAATAGATGTCCCCTTTACTTCTTTGTCATTTACCTTTTGATCCGCTAAGTGTTGCTGTTGCGCGCTTAGTTGCTCATAAGTTAAAGGAATAACAGGAGTTACGGGTTGGACAGCGGCAACCGGAACATTATTTTCCTCAAGCGGCTTTCCAAACATTTGGACAACGAATACCGCTCGTCTTCCCTCGTAAGTTCCGACAGCGATACCAATGCCTAATTCTGTAAATTTCTTATCTAAAATATTTTCACGATGAGTAGGTGATTTCATCCACGCATTAACCACTTCTTTTGATTCGAAAAAATTAATAGCCAGATTTTCCCCGGCATAGATGTACTCATAGCCGACTTTCTTAAGCCAATACCAAGGAGTGATTCCTTCCGGGCTTGTATGCGCAAAATAACCCTTTTTAGCCATATCATCGGCTTTAAGCTGGGCAGCTTCTGATAATAACGGACTTATCTTAACCCGCTGAATAGAATTCTCCGCGCGCGCTTTATTGGTCTCAAATGAGAGAACCGAGCTTAAAACTTCTGCAAGAAACGAGGAGCGCGGGAAAATAAAGGTTACTTGCAGTAATAAAAATAATTCGCCTACTAAAACGACACTTAAAACTACAAGCACCGTTTTCCACCTTAGAAAATAGGGTTTGTATTCGTTACCCTCGTACGGAATGAAATATTTTTTGAACCAGTGCTTGAAATGTATAAACATATAACTTTTATATCATAAAATTTAAAAATAATCAATAGAAAAATCCCTCTATCAACAGAGGGATTTTTCCGAGAATTGAAGTTCCCTTCATTCTTCCTCTACTGTTGCACTTGCGCCTGCAACTGTGCCCGCAGCATCTGAATTAATTGTTGGATTAAAACAACTAATTGGGCTTGCACAGACGCAATCTGAGTTCTAATCGCTTCAACATTTACGGTTGATACTCCGGCTACTTGGCTGGCGTTCAATTGGCCTCTCGTGAGCGGACCGACAGTGCCGGTCTGAGAAATACCGTACTTCTTTTGATACGCTTTCACGCCACCTAAGGTGAGGGGGCCAAAGTAACCCGTAATTGGTCCGGAATACACGCCTTCAGCGGTAAGCCGTTTTTGAAGCTCAGTGATAGCATCTCCTTGCATCCCGAGCTGCAAGTTAGCGGTGAAATTAAATGTGGCTATACCTAATACTTGTGGAGCCGCCGGTGGAGTTGGCGAGTATAATATCTGCTGCCCGCCGGGTGGCGCTGGGGCTGGGGCTGGCGTCTGCGTATAGGTCGCAAAGGTCGTGAAATGCTTGGTCCAAATGACCAAATCTAAACCGTTGGAAGCATCAATTTTACAGTCTTCTTTAGGTCCTACTAAATCGGCATCGACGGCCACTTGGTCATCCGGCGAGACACAGGTATTTGTAATTTCAGTAAAGTCTATTCCCGTTCTAATATAGCCCGCTCTTTTACCGGCTTGACCTGGAAGTAAAATTCTAACTGCTTTATCAAAGGATAACTTAACGCCGCTAAATCCGACTTCTATGGCTGTGCCCAGAGTTTCTGTTTCTCCCGCGACATCAGGCAAAGTAACGGTCGTGACGGTCGGCACGGCAATTATTCCGTCCCAATTCGTATCTGCGCTGGTAACCGTCGTACCGTCCGGAATAAAGACATCCGCCACATCAGAATTGATAGTAATTTCCGGCAATGTTCCCTCTCCATCAGTAATAAATTCGCTGACATCGATTGTTGGGTTGGTTGTTCCGCTACTGATAGTGATATCCACCGCCTGCGTTGGATTGGTAATTACAACTTGAGGAGTTGTGTTGTTGACCGTAGCGTCCCCATTATTGTCAGGAGCAGTTTGATTGGCAGCTAGAACATTAATTGCATAGGTCACTGTCTTGCCTCCGAATGTGATAGTCAAAATTTGACCAGTGACACCCACTGAGCTATCAAAGCCAGTTATATTAGCTTCTGTAATGGTTTCAACTTTTGTGCTGACATCGCTGTATGTTCCAGTCACTTCTAAGCCAGTAAGGTCTAATGATTCACCTACGAAATAAGAAAGCTTATCTGCTGGATATGTAATTGCGATGGTTTGTAATGTAACTGGGGCCGGCTCTTCCGCAATGTAATCCCAATAACCTACTCCGTTAGTGTAATTGTGATACAATCTAACTTTCACGGCATAAGCCATACTGTAACTTCCATTAGCAAGCCAATCAGTCCAATTTCCGCCATCAAGACGGAATCTTACATACTTATCACTCGCTCTCCATTCAATTTCTACACAATACCATTGGTCAACATTATAACTTGCGAGTAATTCAACATATACTTCTGCACCTCCAAGCCAGCCAACGATTCTTCCATCAGACAGTAAATTAGCTCCAGCTAGGGCAGCTGTCTCACCAATATTAACCAAAGAAAAAAAGACTTCATCTGTCGTAACAGAACTCCTTAAATAAATTGTTATTCTTCCAGTACCTCGTCCAGTTCCTGATTTAAGTATCGTAACTACATTACCTGAACCAGAAACAGCTTTTGCACCCTCTTTAACAACATCTCCTTGAACATCAAAAGCAGTATCACCGCCCCAACTACCTTGCCCATTTAAATCTCCATCACTATAAGAATTAAAATCATCTTCAAAAATCGTAGCCGCAACAACTACTGTGACCGTATAATTTTTAGTAGTGGTATCAACGGCGGTAACTGTGTAAGTTACTGGCTTGGTGAAATCTTGAGCTACTCCGCTTAATGGATCAACTGTTCCTCCGGAAAGAGTAATTGTTGGGACAAGAGCGGTGACATTAGTTCCTGATGGAACAGTTACTGCGATGTCGGTTCCAGTAATAATACCATTAACACTTGGGATTAAACCTGCGAAATTGAATGAGATAATATCTTTAGCTGCTTCGGCTTCAAGAGCAGCTTTTTGGGTAGCGATTACTGTAGTTTGATTTGAAATTCTTAGAGCAAAATCGGCGTTAGTAGTTGGATCGAGTACCAATGCTACTGATGTATCTGCTGGAGCTTTCAATAATTCTGCAGCTATTATTTGATCAAGAGTTGTGATCGGAGCATCTTCATAAGCCTTCACTGCTGTTTCAGCAGCGGCCTGAGCAGCGGCTTCGGTAAGAGTAGCTTTTGTTTCAGCGATTACTATGGTGCGAGCTGCTATTCTTTCTTCAAGAGTTGTTCTAACAGCTTCGGTCAGTACCAACACTACTGCTGAATCTGCTGGAGCTTTCAAAGCTTCTGCGACTGCTACTTCTGGAAGAGTTGTAATCAAAGCATCTTCATAATCTGTTACTGCTATATTGGCAGCGGCTTGAAGTTCGGCTTCTGTAAATGCAGCCTTAACGGCATCTACCAAAAGTTTCTGAGCTGCTATTCTTGCTTCAAAATCTGCTTTAGCAGTTACGTCTATTACCAATACTACTGCTATATTTGCTTGAACTTCTAATAATTCTGCAGCTGTTACATCTGCAGGAGTTATGATCGGAGCATCTTCATAAGCCTTCACTGCTGTTTCAGCAGCGGCTAATGTTTCAGCAATTGTTTCTACTGCATCCATTCCACCAGTTGCTGTTGATAGAGCTGTATCTACTAATTCTAAAGTTGTTGCATCACCAATTGCTGCAATACCAGTTGTGTTGAATCCTTCTAAGAGGATCCAATTGTCAGCTGTGTAATCAGTTGAAGTATAAAGTGCTAAGGCATCTGTAAGAGCATCGTGTGCTGCTGATTTTGCAGCGGCTAATGCTTCTGCGTCTGTTTGAGCAATTGTTTGAACTCCAGCCATTCCATTAGTTGCTGTATTCTGAGCTAAAGTTACGCCTGCTAAATCTGTTGCAGCATCAATCGCTGTATCACCAGCTGTTTTGAATCCGGTTAAGGTTATCCAATTAGCAGGTGTGTAATTTTCTTGTGTATAAGTTCCAAGGGCTGTTGTAAGGACGCCGTGAGCCGTTGTTTTAGCAGCTGTACCTGACCACGTTGGAACTGTTCCGCCAATTGTTGCCGTTCCTGCCATAGAAAGAATGCCGTTAAAAGTATTGGCATTAGTAAACGTCTTTACGCCGGAGTTGGAGAGCGTGAGGTTATTAAATGTTGTAGTTGATGCGGAAATTGTTTGTGCACCCGCCGCACCGAAATTCACCGTTCCTGTACCCGCACTAAAAACTGTTCCGGTCCCATTCCACGCTGTTGCACTTACCATGTTTTCGTTGAGTGTGCTGGAGCCACCGTTCAATGTCCCGGCCGTAAGAGTCACTACACCGGTAAAGGTATGAGTCAAGCCTGTACCGAGATTGAGTGTTCCGCCGGTACCATTGATGGTCAATCCAGCGCCGTTCACATTACCTGTAAACGTAGCAGTGCCGGCAGTCTTTATCATTGATACTGGGCCGGTTGTGGTGAAGCCCGCGATGCTTTGCGCTACCATTGTATTTGCGATAACAATCGGGGCACTGCCACCGGTAAATGTGCCGCCGTTATTGACAAAGTTCCCGCCAAAGGTTATTTGAAAATTTCCGGTGGCTAAGGTTGCACCGTTGTTAATGGTAAGCGGAGCGTTGACAACCTTGATAGCATTCAAGGTTATCTTTCCGGTATTAGCAATAATTACGCCACCAGTTGCAACAAATGTGGGTAACCATTCTTCTAACGTAGCAGTTCTTGCAGTTGCTGTGTTGTATTGAAGTGTTGCATTTGCGCCGTATGTAACTACTCCATTAGTAACGGTAACTGTTGCTGTTCCTTCCATAGAAAGTACGCCATTAACAGTTGCAGTAGCGAATGTCTTTGCGCCTGAGCCTGAAAGTGTAAGATTATTATAAATATATGCGCCAACGGTCTGTGGGCCTGCTTTATTGCAATTAACAGTACCCGTAGATGGCGTGAATGTTCCGGCAGTCCCGCTCATAAAATTACCACCGGCATTTAGAGTTCCTGCGCCTGTGAATGTAATTTTAGAAGCAATACCAGCGGAAGTAATATTACCTGAAACGGTAACAGAACCTGTGGAGATTGTAATTTCTGTATATCTTAGGGCTGAACCTGCCCCAGCGAGTGCAATAGAACCAGCTGATAATGAACCAGCACCTACCGCAATTGTGGTATGTCTGTTGTCCGCCGTAGGGAGAGCAGTGCTAATGGCTCCAGAAACCGTGAGAGAATTCGCGCCGCTTATGGTAATACCATTTACTGTGTTTGGGGCAATAAAAGTTATTGAAGTGCAAGCCGCAGGGGTATCAACTGTTACAGTAATGCCGGCATTAATTGTAACTGTATCGCCTGCAACGGGAACTGATGACCCTCCCCATGTGGCTGTATTGTTCCAGCTGCCAGTAACTGAGGCTGCTCTTGCAGCCGCTAACGCTGTTCCGCTAAAAATAAAAAAACCGCTAACAATAAACGCTGCGGCTAAGGTAATGAAAAAAACTTTCTTTAAATTGTTTGCGAAAATGTTGTTTGTCATATTCTTTGTTCTTGTTTTTTTAATTAATTAACAATTTTTAATCTTTTATAACTAATGCGACAACCGACTAAATTGCCTTGATTTTTAATTTATAAATTATATTACCTAATGACAGCTTTCTTGTCAAGCCCTTGTGCCTGTCAAGTATTATCTATTTTTTAGCATATTCTTTCTTCCAAAAAAGTCAAAAACGCAACGTCAATAGTTTTCCGAGATTAACTATTATGTTATCTATTTTCAGATTAACTCTACCCAATTATGAAGCCAAGGGAGAATTGCTAAGGATATGTTTAACAAAAAGCTAAAAGAATATAAGGAAAAGCAGGCAGAAATAAGAGAAGAATTGGAAAAAACTAATATATTTTTACTATTACAACCAAAAACCGCCTGATTGGAGAGGCGGTTTTCGGATACGTAGTATCAGCTATTTAATTATTTATTAAATAATTTTACAAACCAACCGAATAAGCTGAATTTACTCTCGTTGACTTTAAGGAAATCTTCAATCTTTTGCTGCTCCTGTTCTAATGTTTGAATTTGTCCCTGAAGAGCTGTTTTGTTTTCTTCGCTCGTTGTCTTATCTACCAGTCTATTCAACTGATCAAT